>Ga0180433_10011707_pt1 | contig 10370 bp, 19 predicted proteins | sample SS_ome_8_FD_132980 | JGI IMG/M metagenome (GOLD analysis project Ga0180433, IMG submission 132980) | Hypersaline lake sediment archaeal communities from the Salton Sea, California, USA - SS_1_D_1 metaG | ecosystem: Environmental > Aquatic > Non-marine Saline and Alkaline > Hypersaline >...
AATTAAACATCCCTCTATAGTGGGACAAACACAAGTTCTGGATACTTGCGGCTCATCACAGGCTCGATTATATCCCGTCTTTCTGGGTTTTAATACTTTTGATTTTCCCCATTTTTGCATGGTAATATGATAAGCATAGGCTCGCATATTAACACCCCGCTCTACGTTCGGCCTCTCTTTCTAGCCGATCATAATAATCAAATTCAGCCTCGGCAACTTGACAATCACACCAATCATTATAAACTTTGATTTGCTCTGGAGTTAACGCATCCTCATCCACAACCGGAACTACTCGGACTCCTTGACATTCTTCGCAGGTGACATCGTACTTTCCCGACAGGTAATCTTCTCTGTCTTCTCCGTCAAAATCTGCCCATTCCGATTGCGTAAAACCACCCGCAACAGATGGCCCATCATGCACCCCACTTCCCATACACCTTGAACAAACTTCAAACTTGGCTGGAAGAATGTGTGTCTCTTCTCGCTCACCATTTTCATCCTCGTAATAAACTGTAATTTCTTTTGTAGGCATCTTTTTACCCTGGTTTTTCAGTGGTTATTATAATAAAACGACATAAGGGTGAACCGCAAGATAAATCCCAATTTCAAAGGAGAAACAAATGAAAAAGTATCTAGAAAAAGCTAAGGAATTCGCTCTTAAGTATAAGTGGTACATTGCTGCTGGCGCTGCTGGTGTTGTAGTTTTAGTTTGTGCTGTCACCTGCTAAACCAACGTAGTTTAAGATTACAGAACCCGTTCACTTATGTGGGCGGGTTTTTTATTTGCCACGCCGGATTCTTCTTGCTAAATCCCTAGCTCTCATCGATTCTCGCAATAGATACACTATAACCAGCATGAAGAATATTCCAAATACAAATGACATTATAGAAACTCCAACCCAGAATTACCTTGATTGTGTTTTTTGACGCCGGACGAAAATAAATCCATTAATTTGTCGCCCTCTGTCTTTTGGGTTATTGTTGGGGTTTTTACGTTCGGATCGAATTTTGCGTGAGCCTAGTTCTAATTCTCCAACGACTTCTGTATGCGTTGTTTTTGATGTGTAATGAAACCTATACTTCATTTGCTTCTGCAACTACTTCGAAATATGATTTGATTGTTGGAGATGTGGGTTGTCGATGCTTGTATAGGTGCTCTAGAATGCCCACAGCAGCCGCCTCAAACATTCCCCAGTCTTTTTTAGTATACTTCCCCTTCGGCTGGATAAAATGGTTTTCTATGCGTTCTTTGTTGGTCTGAGTAGCGATATCCAACTCTTCCCACGTCCACATGTTTTTAGTAGCAACACAAGCACGAAACAATCCCTGGTGAACTTCTAGATGCATCCCGTTGCCAGCATAACTATTCATCCCAAGCCTATCTTTTAATACTTGGTCACAATAGTTTGCAAACTTCCAGTATCCCCCATTCTTTTGAAAACATTTGCGGTTTCCCCAGTGGCCAAAAAAGTATACCACACGCGCAGCCACGGCCAATATTTCAGACGGGATTTCTTCAAAAGCTACTCGCAACTCTTGACTCGGCCAAGTTGTATCGTAGTTTTCGATTTGAATCTGATCTTTAGACTCTCTTACAGAACGAATTATCAGTTTTCTAACATTCTGCGGCAATAAACGATAACTAGGTACAGCCCAAGCCGCCCAGGCATATTCGTAATTGAACATCATATTCTCCCAATGAGCAAATTGTTTGATTGGTGGATCCTATTGGACTCGAACCAATGCCTAATCCGCGAAATTAAGCTGCCCCATCCTCGGAATAATCGACTATTCCTCTCTTTTGATCGGTTAGCCAGGACCCAATCGGCATACTAGTTTTTATTCCGGTATGCCAGCAGAAACCGAACACAGAATTACACAGTCTCTACACGAACCAGATCACGAGGATCCACACCGAGAGCATTCAAAACCGCAATCGCTAGCTCACGATTGTTCGGAGCCGGCTTCTCTACCTTCTTCTTAGGCTTTGCTGGCTTACTACGGGGCTTTGCTGGCGTTCCTCCCTCAGCCAGACACTTGTACTGACCACGACCTACACGACCGCAACCATCCACCACAGCGCCTCCCTGGAATGCTTTGAAAACCTCAGATTGGCGCGAGCTTTCCTGAGTTCCCAAATCATTTCCAAGAGCCACTAACTCATTCATCGAAAAAGAGCGATCCGGACTAGCCTTCATCGCTGCACATGCAAGATTCACCATATTACTCATGTTATTTCGTTTCCTTTCTTTCTTTGCCCTAATTAAAGGGAGAAATCATATCTACTCACCACTAGAATTTCGGCGCCACTCACCCCTATCGGCCGGAGCAATTTTCTTGTCCTTGTCGCGAATAGCCTTTCCGTTTTCACCGGGACAACGCCTATGACGCTTCCCAGGAATGGATTTTGCAGTCGCTCCGCATTTGTCACACTTACAGTCTGTTGATGGATTTGTTCTCATAATTTATCCCTCTCGTGAACTTTTCGTGCCTTTTCCAAAAGAATGTCTTTCTCATTTAATTCCGGATACTCTTCTGTTAATCCCATTAGAGTTTTAAGAATCTTACCAATTTCCGGCCCAGGAGTCAATCCCAGCTCGGACATTATTTCATGACCGTTTACAGCTAAATCCCTCACAAGAATCGGCGGTTTCTCTTCCAAAACTTTCGCCACCCGGTCCCGCAAGTGATTTAAGCCCCGTGCATCCGTATACTGCAAACTTGTTTTCGCATTGCCTTTTGCTCTAGAATCCGCCGTTGCCAATTCTAGAACATCCGTAATATTATCCTGACCTACCTTCTTAATCCATCGCCTAATTGTTGCCTTTGACCATCTGGGAGTATACATGATTAAATGCCTCCTAACCAAATGAGACACATAATCAATTTCAGCATTCGAGAATTTCATTCTAGTCATGATTTCTTGAGTCATTTCCTCCCCAATCTTTTCATGACCAATAAATGTCCAATTACTTTTCTTCTCAGACCACTCTCGAACCGCTGGCTTGGCAATATCATGAAATAATGCGGCCATCCTAAGCAATGGATTTTCCGGCGGAGCTTTGTTTAGACAAACCATAGTATGTCGCCAAACATCGTACTCATGATAGTCATTTTGCTCGCAATCTACCAATGCTACCAGTTCAGGACATACCAAATCTAGCATCCCAGCCTTTAACATTATCTCAAATGCAACACTAGGAGCTTCTGCCTTCATGGCTTTCATCCATTCTTCTCTAACTCGCTCAATGGCTACCTTCGAAAACGTCTCCAAAGCCGCCGAATGAGCCATTGCAAATTCAGTTTCACCAGAGATATAAAACCCTAGGGTCGCCGCAAATCGGGCCGCTCGCAAAATTCTAAGCCCATCCTCCATGAATCTATCCAAAGGATTGCCAACAGCCTTTAAAATTCCCAAACTAATATCATTAACCCCTCCAAAAGGATCAACCATCTGATTTGAGATTGGATCAAAAGCTATGGCATTGCAAGTAAAATCCCGGCGAGACAAATCTTCCACAATAGATTGAACATACACTACACTTTCAGGTCTACGCCCGTCTGTGTATTTACCATCCCCTCTCAATGTAGTTACTTCATATCCCTCACCATTCATCATCACAGTTACAGTTCCGTGCTTAATGCCGGTGGGAATAACTTTGTCAAAGATTTCAATAACTTCGTTCGGTAAAGCATTCGTAGCCAAATCCCAGTCTTTTGGCTCGCGGCCCATTAAGGAATCACGAACACTACCACCAACTAACCATGCTTTATTTCCATGTTCCCGAAGTCGTTGGCAAATTTCTATGATTTCCTTCGGGTATTTCATTTAAATCCACCTTCCTCTAATCCATTGATCTCCGCGGTAAATTGCGGCGGCTAATCTATGACTACCATCCTTAATCGGCCACTTACCAACTTTTCTCAATGTGATCGGTTTGTAATCTTCGTTCTCCACTAAATAAGCTATTCTACGAATATGATCCTCTTTCGAACATGGTATATTGCGGATAACTTCTTCTGGTTTTAAATAATTCCGCCGATTTATAGCCGCGGAAATATCACCAATGGAAATTATATCTACATCAGACCATGGGGGAGTCTCTAATGGATTCGGTAATTTAGATATTGAAAACCAATTCACACGGCCTCATCTAGCTTTGGCTTCAACTCCGCAAAGATCTTCTCAGCATATTCGTCAGCATGATCTTGCGCTAAAGTATATAGCCTATCTCTGGTTTTATAATACAAAGTCTCACGGTAATATTCTTTTAAAGCTTTTGTTTGTTGTCGATTTAGCTTTGGTAGAGTATCCATTTGTTCCAAAAGCCACTCGCGAATTGTTTCATCGGCCTTTTCTCTCAAAAACTGACCAATTGCTGTGTGTTTATCCCTACTATTACAATGATCAACTTCCCATTGATCTCCATAACGATGCTCGAATCCTAAAGATTGTAATACTACCTTGTTTACTTCTGTGTCTAGAATGTCCCTAACCTTATATTCTACTTCGTCAGGGTTATACATATCTGATAATAGCTCTTTGGCATATTTTTCCGCGTCTTTTTTGATTTTATTTACTTGGCTTTGAATCTTGGTAGTCATTTTTTTAGTTCTCCTTTGGTTTGGTAGGCATGGAGAGATTCGAACTCTCAATCCCTTGCGGGCGCCAGATTTTCTTACCATCTACAGTTTTCACTGCCACATTTCACTGTGTTTGTGGTCTGGACTTTCTCTTTACCCTTAGCATAATCTATTAGGGTACCGGCCGTCAAGTCTCTACACCTTCAGAACTAAATGTTCCGCTTGGCTCGGGATTGCCAGTTTAAAGGTTTCCCCGAATTTGACCAGTTACATCCTATAAGTTTCCCTATAGGCGCTCAAATTTACTTAAGTCTGGAGTGTATACCATTCCACCACATGCCCATACGCTATAATTAAGTTATGTTTAAGTAATTATTCCTCAACAACCATCCAATCATTAGTTGTAATATCTGTAATTGTAATATTATAATTATCTACAGTGTCACGTCCAGATGGCCACCCTTTTCTTCTGATTTTTTTACCATCTCTTACTGCATTTATTGCGTCATTAAAGCTCATAAGAACTTCTTGTTCCTTCAAATCACCACAAACGTACCAATCTGGACCTTTAAAATCATCTGCAGTAAAATAATATAATTGATCCTCATAATCCTTTGAATTTTTACCATAAACCAATTCAGAATCAGAATTAAAATAAATACACGCTTTCCAATTCTTTCTTTGAATCTTTTTTCCATCTAAAAGAGCAGGAACGAGATTTACAAAAAATGTCTCATGTTTTGTGTCGTCAGAATGCCACTCATCCTCTTGATACAAATAATATGGCAAACTAAAAAAAAGATCGGCCAGATCGCCAGTCTCATCTACGATCTCATCATCAACTAGATGTATATATTCGTGATCTCCCCAATCACTTCGAGTAAGCTTTTTACCCTCAGATATTGCCTTGTATGTTTCTTTTACTGTTAGTTTTCTCATAGAAACTCAAACCCACCATTTCTTTTATTTGGAGACATCAATTCAGATTCCGAAACATGAGTACAATTTGACCGACTATATGTGTCGTCATAGTCAAAGTGCTCTACCTTATTACACATTCTATCTATTATTATATTAAGACTTATTCCGCTTTTTTCACACAATATAAGATATCTAGGCTCTCCACATGCAAAATATCTCCCTACAATTTTTACATCATATTTATATTTACCGCAAATAAATCGCGGCGCTGTATCTCCCAATTTAAACTTATACCGAGAAATCATCATCTTCATCCCAATACTCATCATAATCCGCGTAATCGTACAATACCCACTCACCATGCTTATTTTGCCCTATCTGAGCACACTCCCACTGCAATGCCCATCTAGGAAGTTCTGGATCGTCCCTAAGTTGCTGTTTCCAATGGTGAAATCGAACATCGTAAAGATATTCTTGAATTAAAATATCTGTGTCGCCTAATAGTTTACATCTGGCAAATTCAAATCTGACCAAATCAGCCTCGTCTTTTAATTTTCGCCGCCAATTATTAGCCTCTCTGTGGTTAGCCGATATTCCAGACCTGCCAATTGGAAATTTGTAAACTTTTGTCGCACATGGAGCTAGAAATACACACCTATGTCTCCCCTCTCCCAAATAACAAAACCCAAATTTCTCCAGTCTTGTTTTTAAACTATGACGAATATGATTATAACTATTATTTTCAGGATCCTTAAAGTAATCCATCAAATTGTTATGCCAAAAATCTTGCCTGCTCATTTTTACCACCCCTACAGAAACTCAAATCCACGCCTCTCTGTAGGCTTGAGAGCGTTCTGTGTTGGTTTTTCACTTTTGGGAGTCATATGAAGCGTTTCATAATCGCTTCCATCGCTATCATCATATTCACCAATCATTGGATCTACCAAAAAATCCACAACCATATGATCCTCTTCTTCAAAACGACCATAAACTGTCAGTCCACCAATAGATATGGAAATCAGCTCAGGATCGTCTACCAGATCTTGAATGGCACTATCAATGAATTTTCGCATGCCGTGTATGGTAATGTGAGGGTTTTTGCCAATCAAAAACGCCAACGCATATTCCATTTGCACCTTATTGTATGTTACCTTCATCTAATTTCTCCGTTAGCTCTTGTAGAATTGTGGAAACGTGAGTGATAGATCCTGATGCTATTCTAATCCATGGGCGAAAATTGTCAAGCGTTTTGGTGCGAAAATTAAACTCCGCATCCAACGCAAAAACACCATCACCTAACTCTCTCTGGATAAGTTCGCACTCTATCGTGAATTTTCGCATATTTACACCACTATTCCATACTTTCTAAATTTGTATTGTTTTGTGTTTTTACAGCTCCAACACAGATGATGCTCCGACTTGGTGTTTGGCTCTCCATATGGATTATGATTGCCGCAAATAGCACATGACATTCCATTTGGATATTTTTCGATCCAATTTATTTCAGGCTCGCAAGATCCTATATACTTTACGCAAGAAGTCAAACCAACCCTTAACAATTCGGAAGATTCTGGTTGGCTCTCCATTTTCATCTACCACCCGAAATGCCAGATGATCTACCCAGCCAACCGCCCAGTGATTCGCCCCCACAATGTCCCACTCATCCTCTAAAGATTCGTCCTTTTCTAAAAGCTTTTCCAATTCATTAGCGTTGGATTCCTCTAGCAAATTTGAGTCTCGGGTCCTGATTACTGGCCCCAAGCTCCATGTTTCGAATAGTGGTAAGTTCCCATGATATCCGAAATATGAGGGTCTTGACAAGGCTTCTTTGATGTCTTTTTCGGTGATGTCGGTGTTCTCTAGATCGCTGAAATCCATTTTGAATCTCATTAAACTAGTGCCCACTCCCGGATTCGAACCGGGACGCCCTTACGGACACCTGATTTTAAGTCAGGGGCGGCTACCGTTACGCCAAGTGGGCTTATTATCTAAGAATGTGGAATGTATTCTCCGTCCTCAGAAATGTAATGCACCATCATAAGAAGATTTCCATGATGAAACAAGTCAAAGTAGAAATCTTCCCACAAATTGTCATAATATTGATCTTTTACCATTGACAACGGGAGAATTTTACACCACCCCCAAGAAGTCTCAATATCACACTCGAATTCTAGCCAATCTTGATTTAGATTACCCCACCCAGGTATCGTGTCTACAAAATGGGACTCGATTCCTGCTTTCTCCAAATCTTCTTGCAAAACCTCCAACAATTGGCTTTTCTTTGCGGATTGAAATGTACCAGGAACACTTACACTGATTGACGCTCGTGTCTTCATTTTTTACCCTAACACTAACAAGTTTCGTCGCATTCTAGTTTTTTGAATGATTTCGCAATTTTACGAACTAAACCATGTCCCATTCTGGAAACTGTTGTGACTGATATGTATTTGGCTTTGTGTTTACGGATAGCTTTTTTCCACATTGCTTTGGCTATTCCTTTGCGCCTGTACTTCTTTTCAACCCAGGTTCCCTCAGCATCTAGCTCTCCATTACTGAGAATCCTATATCTAAAGAATCCAATCAGTTTTTTGTTGTGAGTTGCAATTACAGCCTCGTCTGAATTTGGTGGTAAATTTACTCGTTCCCAGAATTTAGCCGCTTTTTTTCGTAGCTTTTTGTCCGGCCCGAAATCGTCACCACCAACAATGTAATGAGGACTTGATACGATCTTATAGTTGATTTTCATTTCTCATTACTCCTTGGTGGGCCCACTCAGATTCGGACTGAGACTCAACTGGTTAAAAGCCAGCTGCATTACCGTTATGCTATGGGCCCAAACTGGTTTTATTTTGGTCTAAAGAAAAACCAGCAAAAACTTGGCCTCCACTTCAACCTAGATTAGGCCAAAGACCTATCGCTTGCTCTTTCCAAACTGTGCCCTGCTCAGAAAGAACAGCGTAAAACCACAAGCCGCCAGAAATGCGACAGTTACGGAGTAGGAATTGATCTGGAATACACTCATGCGGCCCCAGTCAAACAAACTAACACTCCAACCAACCGCAATAAACACCAATATAGCAAAAATTAGCTTCCACATAGTCTTTCTCCCTTAGCCGGCCATTACTTTGTCATTCCAATAAGTGAATGATTTCCGCAATCTAGATAGGAAATCCGCATCATTCATTTTAGTTTTTGTACCACCACTCAATTCAAAATGGTTGTACATCATCGTCATTGGATCCATGGGAATTTCTTCTTCATCAGGACTAGCATTGATTGATATGATTTCCCAGTCCGCATCAGTTTCAGCTTCATCGGTCTCAGCTAAAACATCATGACGATACAAAATAATGTCTACACTTTTTGCTGGCATCTTTTTTCCAGCCGAAAATAGTTGCTTCCTCGGCTCCTCACCCTCTTTTCGTGCCGCAAATTTGCCCAGAAATATAAAACCAGACTTCAATTGGACAATACCACTCCAAAATCCCTCGGACGGTACTGGTACCAACAATACCCCCTCTCTATATCCCGGCTTTGCCTTGTCAAAGTTTTCCTCCACAAGCCTCACCAGCTCATCCTCGCCTCCAGAAAAATGAGATCTGGCATCCGGTGTGTGTCTAGACCTGCAGAATTCAGTCATTGCTATCGTCGGCATTTTATTGTTCTTTCTGGTGTTTGAGAATCTTATCGAGTTTTTCGTCCAAGATGTCTAGGTATCGGTGAATGTCAACCAATCGTTCGTACATGGTTTCAAGCCTGGCGTTTTGCTCCTCAACCAAACTAGCTGTACTTTTCTTTTTTGGTTTGGATTGAACTTTCGCTTTTACTTTTGGTTTTACTTTTGGTTTTGGTTTCTTTTGGGGTTTTATTTTTTCCATCTCGGCTTCTCATCCGGCGCCATTTTCACCAATCTAGGTAAAAATTCCCCCTGAATTTCTACCAAATCAGATTGATGACGCATAACTTCATGTATGTCCTTGTAAGCCTGCGGACATTCATCTAAGCCACCACTTATTAATGTGACCTGATTGTCCGCCAAAAACTTGTCCATGGCCTTTTTCGTAAATGTCTTCTTGGCCTTGGTCCTGCTCATCCGCCGACCAGCTCCATGACTTGCCGAATTTAATGCAGCATCCACTCCCTTTCCGCGTACCACATATCCAGGAGTACCCATGCTTCCAGGAATAACTCCCAATACTCCGCGATGTGCCGGTGTTGCTCCCTTCCTATGAACAATCACTCGCTGATCGTTCCACATTTCCTTCCAAGCAAAATTATGATGATTCTCGATCTTTATAACTGCTTGCAACCCTAGCCGCTTTGCTATTCCTTGGTGGATTAACTCATGGTTCGCGGCGGCATATTCGCCCATTAAGTTCATAGCCGCCCAATACTCCTGCCCCTTATCACTATCCATCGGTAGCCACGCCAGATGCATTAGATGTTTCGGTAGCCCCATATGCATCTTCTGCGCTAGCTTGCTGTAATGCTGGGCGATTTTGCCGCCGGCTCCACGACTTCCACTATGAGTCAGAAAAGCCAATCGAGGTTTTTGTGGATCTTTGGAGAATTGTAGACCACAATTCTCGTCAACTACGAAGGATCCAAACTCGGCAAAATGGTTTCCTCCACCGCTGGTTCCCAATTGCTTCCACGCGGTATCTTTCAATTTCCGCACAACCTTGCAGAAATCCCAGTCCAAATCCATTACCTCATGATTTCGGACAGGATCAAAATGACAACCCACTCCAAACCGTGTTTCCTTCTCAATTGCTTCGACCAACTTGTTCCTTTTCGTGTTGATCATTCCCGGATCTACATCATACACGCTCAATCGCATCCGGCAAGCTATATCTACCCCAACA
>Ga0180433_10011709_pt1 | contig 10368 bp, 7 predicted proteins | sample SS_ome_8_FD_132980 | JGI IMG/M metagenome (GOLD analysis project Ga0180433, IMG submission 132980) | Hypersaline lake sediment archaeal communities from the Salton Sea, California, USA - SS_1_D_1 metaG | ecosystem: Environmental > Aquatic > Non-marine Saline and Alkaline > Hypersaline > Sediment...
GCATCAGAGTCCTTTATTATGTCCACAAAATACAAAAATGGCAGTAAAGACGATGCCATTTTAATGGGAAAGTGGCTCAGTTTTCACGACCGAAAATGGCTCACTTTTAAACGACCGTTGACACCATTCGAGAAAAAGCCCGTCTCCAGGCAACAATTTCAGGCATTTGAGATTCAGAGCCATAACTTAATCGAGATTGAGCTTGCTCATAAAGTGGCTGAAGGTAGGAATCAACATCGATACGGGGGTTAATTCTATCTAAGACTACTACGCCTGGGACTAACTGAGGGTACTTCTGCCATATATCTGTCGAATGAAAAAAGTACATATCGCTATCTTTGCAAAAGAGCTTCCAGAATTTTTTCTTGAGTCAAGCAAAGTTTTTTTAATCTGATACCGGTAGCATCATAAATTGCATTGGCAATAGCAGATGCCGCGCAGACTGAACCGCCCTCCCCAACACCTTTGGCACCAAAAGGGCCAGTTGGTTCGTAGGACTCCACGACTATTGATTCCAACTCAGGAATGTCTGTCGTTCTTAGTATTCTATAGTCTGAAAAACTTCCGTTCAAAATCCTTCCATCTTTTATTAGCAGTTCTTCTGTAAGTGCCCATCCTATGCCCATTATACTTCCACCTATTATCTGCCCCTCAACAAATCTCGGATTGATCGCTTTGCCCACATCAAACGCTGCAACAAATTTTATGACCCTGACTTGACCTGTCTCCGTATCGACTTCTACATCGGCAAAATTAGCTCCGTAGTAACCTGGCATCGCGGGTGCAACCCCACTGGAAATACCGATTATTTGATTACATCCAGACATATCCTCGATTTGTAATTTTCTCATTAAATCGGAAAGATGGATACTGGTGGCAGAATTTTTAGTATCATAAACTAGCCCATCCTTAATCGCTAATTGCTTTTTCTCTACGTTGAGTTCCTTCTCCGCAGCGATGAAAATTTTTTTCTTCGCCTCAGCCGCAGCTTTCTTTACAGCTAGTCCACCACTATATGTCTGCCTGCTACCGTGAGTTCCAGCGTCAAGAGGTGTTACGGCAGTATCAGTGTTTGAAATGGATATTTTTTTAAGACTTATGCCCAATTCCTCGGATGCAATCTGAGCTAGGACTGTTCTATTTCCCTGGCCATCATCGGCTGCTGCAGTTACCAAATTAACAGAGCCATCTGCATTCATCATGATAATTGCAGATGCTGGATCCGGCAGAGCCTTTGCTGCACCAGTACCGTGCAGCATGATGGACATCCCGACTCCTCTTTTTGTTGTTCCTTTTGCGTGGAGATTGGCTTTCTTCTTATTCCAACCAAACGACTTAGCTCCCTTCTGTAGACACTCTTTCAACCCATCACTACGAATCTGATGAGTAAAAACTGGATCAATTTCTCCTAAACCCCTATAATTCCTAATTCTGAATTCCACGGGATCCATAGAGGCCGCCTTGGCTAGCATATCCATTTGCGATTCCTGTGCAAAGTTCATTTGAGGATTCCCATATCCTCTCATTGCTCCAGCGGGAGATTTGTTAGTGTATACAGCGGTAGCTTCAAAACAAATGTTTGGACATCGATACAGCCCTACTGCTGTTGATAGACAGTTAGCAATAACACCAATGTAATGGGTGCCATATCCTCCCACATCAGAAACTAGTTTTATACTGTTTGCGGTTAAGATCCCATCCCTCGATACACCAGTCTTCATTGTGATGACCATAGGGTGGCGTGTCTCAGTTGCAGTGAAGTCTTCTTCCCGAGTAAAGGACATCATAACCGGTTTCCCTGCCTTCCTTGAGAGCATACAACACATTACTTCTAATCCATGAATCAGGCCACACCTCCCTCCGAATGCACCTCCTGTATATGGCTTGATGATTCTAATCTTGTTGTTCTCTACACCAAGGGCTCCTGCCAGATACATCTGGCTCCAATGGGGAAGCTGGGTTGAGGAATAGACTGTGTACCTTCCATCTGGGGAGAAATCGGCTATGCATGTTCCAATAGGCTCAATAGATGCATGCTTTTGTTTTGAGGTTATGTACTGGTTCTCAACTATGAAATCAGCCATCTTTAAACCCTGATTAGTATCACCAAACTCCCTGGACATATGAAATGCTATGTTGCCTCCTTCGTGAATCTTCACCCCGTTCTCTTTTAATGCTTCGAACGGATCAAATACCGCTGGCAGTTGATTATATTTTACATGGATCAGTGATAAGGCCTCTTCTGCCATTTTTTCATCTTCAGCGGCCACAGCAAGAACCGGGTCTCCTATGAATCTAACAACGCTATCACGGATGAACATTTGTTTCTTTTTTCTTTCGGTTCGAAGAAAAAACCAGTACTGGACAACTTTAGGGACGTCTTTTATCGATACTATAGCTCTAATCCCAGGAAGTTTTCTGGCCTTTCTTGTATCAATGTGAGTTACTCTTGCATGAGGATATGGGCTACGAAGTAGCTTGGCTTGGAGCATGCCTGCCATCTGTATATCTGCGGCATACTTAGCCCTGCCTGTAACTTTATCAATTGCATCAAAGCGATGTACACTCGTCCCAATTATAGAAAATTTACTTTTCACTCAATCCACTCCTCTTAATTTATTTGCCTTAAGTATTGCTCTCACTATGCTTTCATACCCAGTGCAGCGACAAAGATTTCCCGAGAGCCCCGTTCTCACTACTGCCTCTGATGGATTCAAGTGATGGTTCAGAATTGCTTTGGCGGCCATTATCATGCCCGGCGTGCAAAATCCGCATTGAATTGCTCCCTGTTCAATAAATGCTTCCTGAAGGGGATGAAGATTGTTTCCATTCTGTAAACCTTCTATAGTGAGTATTTCCTTTCCATCTGCTTTGACAGCAAGGGTAAGACACGACAGTATCGACTTTCCGTCGATGTTGACTGTACAAGCACCGCATTCACCTTTGCCACAACCCTTTTTTGTTCCTGTCAGAAATAGTCTATTTCTCAGGACATCAAGAAGCGTTTCGTGCGGTTCCACAGCCAATCCAAATTCTTCCCCGTTCACCCAAATCTTTATGTCGACTTTAGCCATTCATCTCTCCCCTTCATACAATTCTCAAGAGCTCTTTTTACCAATACGGCTACCATTTTCTTTCGATAGCTTGCTGAGGCTCGGACATCATCGATAGGGCTTGATTCTTGAGCCGCCAAATAGGCTGCATTTTCGATCAGTGCTGCATTGATTTCCATTCCCCCAAGTATGGTTTCAGCTTTTTTGATATGGATAGGCGTTTTTGCCACTGCTCCAAGAGCAATTCGTGCTTCCTCACATATTTTTTCAGAGAAACTTAATCTAACAGCTACATTTACGATAGCTATGTCGATAGAAGTCTGATGATGCTTCAATTTTAGAAAAGATGCTACATCGCTTCCAGAGTATAGTGGAATATGTAACGCAACTAATAACTCATCATCAATGAGTGATGTTTTATTAACGTCCTTAAAGAAATCTCCTATAGGTAAAATTCTAGTTCCATTGAAGCCAGAAATCTTGAGGTTTGTATCAAGCACCATTAATGCTACCGATAAGTCGGCAGCCGGCGAGGCATTGCAGATATTGCCCCCAATTGTTCCCATGTTCCTTATGGCAGGTGTTGCCATTTCTTGGGCTGCCTCCTTTAACACATGGTAAGGGCTCATCGAAAAAACAGGAGAACTGTCGATTAAGTTAATAGTCGTTGTAGCTCCGATATCAATCCCCTCTTTATTCTTTCTAATGAAGCTTAAATTGAGATTTTCGAGGTCGATTATACTATCAATTTCTGAAGGTTCCTCTACCAATAGGTCTGTTCCACCCGCAATTATCCTGGCTCTCTCACCGAAGGTTGAAAGAAGTTGGGTGGCTTCACGAATATTTTTTGGCCGATAGTACCTGTTAGGTCGGAAAAATCCATCCATTATTCCACCTTTTCATATATGACGCTCAATACGTCTCTTTTTTAGCGCTTAGAATTCCCAAGGCAACTTTTAAGGCACTCCTGTCGTCACTCTCCCAAACACAAAGAATTTTAATGCATTATGTATGAAAAGTTGATGAATCTTTCCAATAAAAAGATTGATCATTCACTCAGAACGAACATTCAATATGAATGCAAAGGGAAATCTTATATCAATCTGATTTATATCAATAATGTGTAGGTAAATGGTTGTTTACACATCTGCCTCTGCAGATTCCAATATTTTTTGTATCTTATCATATACAGCAAACAGACCTCCCGAGCAGTTTGACAAAATTACAATGGTATAACTACTATTAAGATACATATCCAGAGTAGAGCTAATTCCAAAAAATCCTCCAGCATGACCAAAAATTCGCCCCATTTTCCCTCTATTTTGAATAATGAAACCATATCCCAGCTTCATAGAACCCTTGCCTGTGTTAGGAACCTCTGTAATTAGGATATTTAACATCTCTTCCTTTATGAGTTTGTTTGAACGAATGGCGATACTAAAATTTAGCAAATCTTCGGCAGTGGAAAATCCACCTCCTGCGGGCCCCCCTCTTATGCTATGTTTATATAGGTTGTTCTCCCAATGCTCCTTTCCATCTTTTTCTTTTACTTTGCCATACCCAATAGCAAGGTTTGAAACTGGTTTGTCCATTTCAAAACAATCACTATTATGCATATTGGCAAGCAGGTAGATATTCTCACGAATATAATCGAAATAATCTTGACCCGTGACTTTTTCAACGATGGCACCGAGGAGCATGAAACCGGTGTTACTATAGGAGAATTTGCTACCTGGCTCGAACTGAATCTTTTCGTCCACAATAAGGCATTTGTAATCATTCACGTACCTGAATAGTTCTTTTGATGCTTTAAAAAACTTGTCATTGAAGAAACTTCCAAAGCCAGAGGTATGGGTTAACAGATGGTGAATTTTAACTTTTTCTCCTGCATCCTGTGTGATCCATTCCTTGTCAAGGTATATACCAATGGGATCATTGAACGAAAGTTTCCCGTCCTCAACCAATTGAGCTATGGCTACCGCTGTGAACATCTTATTCATTGATCCGATATTAAATTTCGTATCAACGCGGTTGGGGACAAGAAACCTGCGGCTTGCCAATCCGTACGCCTTTTTATAAAAAGAAATCCCGCTCTTTGCTAGTAAAATGACACCAGAGAACCGCTCTTCCTCTGTTTCTTTTGTGACGTAGGCGTCTAGATCCTTCAGAGCTTTTTCATCAGGAATCTTGTATGTGGTGGTCCAACAAAGCAATTCTTTAGAAGTGCATAATGATAAGAGCGCTAGCCATAAGAATGTAAAAAGGATTTTTATCCTTGGGCTATTCATCATTTCAACCTCAATTCAAAGATTTAGGCATTATCATGTTATCGTTCGTAATATAGAAAAAACATCACTTATAAGATAACTTAGAATAGATAATCCGTTCCTTAAATTTCTTGAATCGTTAATGTTTGGTGATAAACCAAATATTAAAAAACTAAGTGAATTCATTTCACAATTAACTTTGGGGAATCAAATGTCATGTTGCCATTCCGAGCTCTTGTTGGATGCGCGACCGATACTCCTTCAAATCCAGGAGGGATGAACTCCACAGGCCCCCCCCCTTTTAAAGAAAGTCGTAATATTCTCCATCTGTTGTCTTTCTTATTATGATACCAAAGGTGGTCACCATCAGGATCAGCAAAAGGCCCATGGCTTGATAAACCGACTGAATCACTGGATATGACTTCCCACTCCCCCCCCGATAAGAGCATTTTGCACAAAGTATGTCTTTTCTTCACATCGGTGAAGAAGAAGATCCATTTCCCATCTACAGAATACCAAGGGCGTCCTACTCCTACTTCTGTTAATATAGGTTTGGGATCTTTAGAGCCATCCGTGTTAACACTCCATAGCCTTGGAAGTCCATCAGGTTCTCCTCCCCTGTTTGAAAGAAAAATAATCGTTTTTTTGTCAGGGCTGAAACTTGCACGGAAATCCAGGAATTTCCCCTGGGTAATCCTCTGTATGTCTGATCCATTGGAATTCATCATGTATATATTGAGATACTCTGGACTTCCTCCTAAGGTAACATACTGCCAAGAGACAGTCTTGCCTAGTTCATTCGTGTCCAGACGTTCCTGGTCATAATCACTGTCAGATGAAAATACAACACTTCCCCCATCCCAGCTGTAAGAAGGAAGAACAGAGGAATATTCATCAGAGGTTAAAGGAAGTGCTGTATCTTTTTCTACATCATATTTCCATATCCTGCAGTACCCTTTGGTTCCTCCATGAAAAACTACCTCTGTCCCTTCCGGATGGATACAAGGAATCACATAGAATCCTTTTCCCGGAGTGGGAGACATATTTCTGACAGAATTATCAGAAAGCCAAAGATAAGAACTCATAGAAGAAACCTGATTCGCTTTTTTTTGTTTTCCACAATTAGATAAACATACATCATAAGAGAATATTGACGTCTCTATAATGAAAAATATTAATAAGTACAATTTGAGCTTTTTCGTCACTTTCTCTCTCTGTTTTATTTCTTTTTTCGAACCTTATTAATCATTTCTATTATTGGCACGGTGAATTCCTTGGGCTTCTCTATATGAATATTATGTCCTACCCCCTCAAAAACGATATGTTTAGAGCCACGAATCAAGGCAGCCAGTTTTTTTTGCATATCCATGCTCAGTTTTTCCAATGCTTTTTTTGCCTCAATACTAAATATCGGTGGCATTGTTTTGGATCTATCACCTGCAGTTAGCACAATGAAAGGTATTTGGGGTAATATCTTGTTATTTTTTAACTGATTCCAAGTAGCATTTTGGTAATCGCCTTCAGTCCTAGGATTGTCCGGAGCACGTACCCTAGCGACCATTTGCTCTAATATTTCAAGGTCTTTGCCTCTAAGAATTTTCCTTTGTTCATCTAGGATGTCTTCGTGTTGTGTATCTTCAAGAACCAATCCTCCCATAGCTTCTGGAAACATTGATGTATAAAGCCGTGCAATTTTCCCTCCATAAGAATGCCCAACCAAAATATATGGCTTGGGAGCTTTTAATTCATTGAGAAGAACATTGAGGTCTCTTGCAGATTGCTCCCCATGACATGGTAATACTCCGATTTCGCTTTTGCCAATCCCTGCCCTATCATAAGTAATCACTGTGGTTTGAGCAGATAAATCTGGAATGACAGTACCCCAGTAATTCTGGAGGGCACCAAAGCCACTGATTAATACAACACTAGGAGAATTTTTCCCGTATACACAACAGTGCAGCTTGCGCCCCCCAACATCAATCATACTTTCTTTTTTTTGAGTTAAATTCTCAGATATCTTGAGTGAAAAAGAGAATAAGATAGCACAATAATTAATTAATAAAACAATAATTGCTTTTCGAAGAGTGAAAGCGTGCTTTTTTTTCATTATTTATATACTATCCCTCGAGTATGAATTGCCATTCGCACCAAACATCAGGGGGGTGGGGATCGGGAGGGCAAACCAGACAGATTGTTTTAATGCGGGGATCAATGGCTCTAGCAAACTCACCGTACTCAACTATGCCAATAGGCTTACAGGGCAAATCACGAAGTCCGGCTCTTCTCCTGGCTGCATGAACCCGACAGCTTTTCAGGCGAAAAATGCATTGTTTATCGGTAAGTTTAACAAACTCGTGCTCATTGATATGAGAATAGAGCTTGAATTTCAATGCTTGTGTAAGCGCTGAAATCCCACCTCCTTGTTCGATGCGGAATCTTTTCATAATCCTCTTAGCTTCGATTATAGTAAATTTTTTCCATGCATCTCCATCCAGTTTAAAAGCGGCCTCAAATCCAAATTCATCTTCAACTGCGCGAAACCAAAGGCCATCATGGGCGATCCAGTTCTTTGCCGCGTCCCTAACTAAGCCTATAAGCTCCTCCTTTGATAGGTCCTGTATTTTTTTTATTGGTAGATCTTTCATAATTTCTTTATTCATTTTCGTACTAAGCTCGGCCCGCTTTTTTTAACTGTGAAAAAAATTATTATTTGACGACCTTATAGCTTCCTCGATTCAAGTGCTGGAATTGATTAAAGGAACCTTTTCTAATTCTGATGAATCAATCCTGTTTATCCTTCACTAATACACTCCTCATCGTTAATAATCAGTCTCATGATTTTCATCTTAGATAATAATATTTCATTTCTTCATCTATTCTAAAAACGAAGTCTGACCTGGAACTGGAACCATCGAGGGAACTGTCTTGCATACACCTCTCCATAATACATGGCACCTATGGCGTTCATATAGGTAACGGGCTGTTGGGAATTTAAGATGTTGGTAACGTTCAATCTAAGCGCCAGGCTAACTCCAGCCGGAAGAGAAAAACTTTTTTCTAAGGAAAGATCAAGATAAGAATGAGAAGGCGCTTTTTCTGTTCCCCTACCGAAAGGAAAACTCAAATGTGCTCCTGATTCTGGGACAAGCCCCATCTTTGAATAATAATAACCAGAATAGAATTCGAAATTCATTGTGAGAACGAAATCAAATGGAGCCATGTAAGTTCCCATAGCCTTGACAACGTGATCACAACTATACGGGAGAAATCCGTACCATCCTTCATCTCCATAATCAAGTCCACCCGTTCCAACATAATAAGATGTCAGATAAGAATAGGGAGAATCAGCCGGTCCAGAGTAGCGGGATCCAAAAAAGCTAAACGTAGCAGCATTAGCAAATAAATAGTTGCCTGTACCTTCCCATCCTCCTGGAACAGTTCCTTTAGACTGGGACCAAACATAGGAGGCATTGAGGAAAAATCTTTTCGCAATCCTACCATTAAGCTCAACTTCCAAGCCTTTATAATTTCTTCTCTTCTCCTTCCAGTTACGTACTTCGGTCCAATAATGATCATAGTCAAAGAGATTGATAGACTCGAGCATGTCCGGATGATTCAAATAGACTCCCCGTATTTTTAAAGCCCATTCCGCGCTAAGGCGACGGTCAAATTCCACAACAACTCTAGTCACCTTCTCAGGATGGACATCGGGATTTCCTTGATCATCCAATGCAAATAAAAGAGCAGGCTCACCGATCTCCTGGCCTGCTTGAGTGATAAACATCCAGTTTGCAGGATCTTTGAGAGCAGGATCTCCTTCATAGGTTGGGATTGGACCTCTCCACATATAGGTGCGGCTTCTTGTTCCTCCCGCCCGGTTAAAACCAGTGATCGCATCAGCAAGCAGCGTATCTGAGAAGTGTCCGAACCCAGCTTTAAAAACATTGGCTCCGTCTCCGGTGATATCCCAAGCAAGAGAGAATCGAGGGGAAATAAATTTATCCAAACCCCAATTCAGGATTTCTTCTTTAACGTCATTGTAGACTTTCTGGGTTTCAGACCTGATTCCCAGCATTAATGAAACGTTACCGATCGTTATTTGGTCCTTCAAGTAAATGCCAATTCCATGATCATTGTTGATGTTTATCTTATCTATGTATTCTAACAATATCATTGGTGCACCCGGTTGTCTAAAGAACATTGCTGCACCTGAATCAAAACCATCGCTGGGATAAATCTGAGCATCTTTTCCTGTATATTCAAATGATTTATCAAGATATCGACTGTAGTAAAGGAATCCCACTCCTAATTCATGATTTCCGAATTTCTCTGTGCTTATGTATTGGGTAAATCTGGCAGTAAAGTCTGTCCTCCTGTCATTATCAACAGTAGAAAACATTTGATTCCCAGTGAACTGCCCAATATCCAAGTAGCGGATGGCAGGAACATTCATAGATGTAGAGAGCGGTGCTCGATACATATTGCGGCTTGATCTGCCGACAGCAGCTTCTAAAAGTGTGTTTGGACCCAGGATTGCCTTATAGTTTGCGCGGATGTTGTAATTCTCGTATTCTTCCTTTGAGTACAACTCTTGCAGTCCGATGCCCCCGTTCTGGTTTAAAAATTTATCCAAGGTGCCACTGAGGGAAAACGTGTGATTTTGAATGGGAGTGATGGTTAACTTTCCATACAAATTATTGGTGTTTATTCTTCTATGTCCCTCTGGAATAGCAAGCCAGCCATAAGAGCCCCCATTCATATCATCTGCGGTACGCCAGAAATTATCAGAAATGAAAAACCAGATTTTGTCTTTAATAATCGGACCGCCAAGGTTACCGAAAAAATTATAGACTGATTGGTCTGCTTCGGTAAGTACAGACCACTGCTCTTGCCTGGTAGCTCTGAATCTGTGATCCATTGCAAGAATTCCAACTTCGCCGTGGAATTGGTTTCCACCTGACTTTGTGACAATGTTGACGATACCGCCAAAAGACTGTCCAAGTTCTGGAGAAAAGCCATCCGTTATAACTTGAACTTCTTCCCATGCA
>Ga0180433_10011711_pt1 | contig 10365 bp, 9 predicted proteins | sample SS_ome_8_FD_132980 | JGI IMG/M metagenome (GOLD analysis project Ga0180433, IMG submission 132980) | Hypersaline lake sediment archaeal communities from the Salton Sea, California, USA - SS_1_D_1 metaG | ecosystem: Environmental > Aquatic > Non-marine Saline and Alkaline > Hypersaline > Sediment...
AACGGGAATAATATTAATTGGTCTTATCAAGCTCGAATACTCAAGATCTTTCTGATCTCCATATGTGATAATAAAAAGAGTTAGATTTCTTTGGACTAATCGCTTATATACTTCAAATTCTCTATAAATAATACCAAGGTTGTACCATTTCTGTAAAGAAACTCCGTATGTAAACATTAACAACAAGTTCATTGCTTAATCTCTTTAAATTTTTACTATATTACCATATTCTTTACTATACTAATTAAATTTGGAGCATCACTATTTGATTTTAATGGCTTATGATTATTATTTTTTAGTGATCTTACTAAGAGTAATATGTCGTAAAAATCTTTAAATTTCATTAGGAAAAACGGAATCAACCGAGTCAATAGTAAAAATATTTTAAATCCTATGTTCATTTTCTAGATAAAATGAAAAAAAAAGTGCTTGTGTTTGTTCCAAGCTTAAGATACCGTGGCGGGTCATTTAAGGTTGCCGCTACGCTAACACAAATCTTATCAGAGAAATTTGATGTTTCTTCTCTCACTCTTTTTCATTTTAAAAAAAAATATCCTCACGGTGGGAAATATTATACACTTGATGTGAAGCATAATAGAGGCGTTTATCCTAAATTATATCAACTTATTAAAATTCTGAAAACAAATTCTCCAGATCTCATAATAACTTTCATGACTTTTACTAGTTTTTGGATTATTCCAATTTGCTATCTATTCCGAATTAAAGCACCAATAATAATTAATGTCCATTCTAATCCTAATCTGCAATATAAGAGAAGAATTTACTTTAAATTTCTTATCCGATTTCTTTATCGTCTCAAACGGGTGAGAAAAATCGTCCCTGTCTCAAAAGAATTGAAAGAAATATTCCATTTAAATTATAAAATAGGAAGAAATAAACTTAAAACAATCTATAATGGGATTGATCTTCAAGAAGTTCAAGCCTTAGCAAAAGAAAAAATTTCTATTAATAATGAGGTATTTGAAAATCCCGATTATATTAAATTTATTACCATAGGAAGACTTTCTGTAGAAAAGGGCCATATATACCTTATTCAAGCTTTTTCTAAAGTAGTAAAGAAAATTGCAAACGCAAGGTTAATTATCATAGGGGAGGGCGTAGGGGAAGGGGATATGCGCCCTTACATTGAAAAACTAATAAAAAAGTATCAATTAGAGGATTATGTCAAATTATTAGGTTTTCAGAGTAATCCCTATAAGTTCCTATCAAGATCGGATATTCTTGTACTCCCATCTCTTAACGAAGCACTCCCTTATGCGTTAATAGAAGCTCTAACTCTTCAAATTCCAATTGTTTCAACAAATTGTAAAACTGGTCCGAAAGAATTATTACAAAATGGGAAATATGGATTGTTAACTAAGGTTGCTGATGCTGAAGATTTGGCAGAAAAAATGATTCAGCTAGCGAAAGATGAGAGCTTAAGAGAACATTTTTCAGAAATCTCAAGAGATCAAATATATTTATTTGATCAAGAAAAATTTAAAGAGAGATGGGTTAAACTAATCGATTCTCAATTATAAAAAATTAAAAAATAATTTTCAATATTTGAACTTTAGATTTTAATTGTATAATTGATGTTGGTAATAAATTTAATATCATTTTGGTGAGAATAGATAAATTTAATTTTTTATATAATCTTACTAAAAATTTTCTTAATCGATAGACCACTATTCTGTAATATTCTGCATTAATTTCTTCTTTACTAAGATTTGGTATTTCTTTATTATACCTTCTTTTGTAAGCTTTTAATTTAGCGTAATAATGATAATAGTCGGACTTAAAATGTTTTTGACTCTGCGATATACCTCCAGTATGCTGTCTGTAATAATAGAGAGGTTGGTCTACATATTTTAAATCGGTCACTTCCTCCAATTTGAAAATAATATCCTTATCTACACCTTTTTTTTGTTTTGGATCAAATCCAGGTGTTTTCAAATATGCCGTTCTGGTAAAAGTTTTAAAATGAGAAATTGAGGTGTTATATATGTTTGACTTTTCTGGAATTGTTGGTCCAATCCATTTATTAACCTGACAGTTTTGTAATTCAGCATCGCAATCCCACATTGTGCTATAGATAAATCCACAATTAGGATTCTCTTGATAGGCTTTTGCCATCACCTCTAGAGCCGTATAATGAAGTTTATCATCAGCATCGAGGATTCCTAATACATTATTAGATGCATTCTCGGCTGCCGTTTTTAAAGCAGCCCCATAACCCTGATTTTTTTTATGATTTATAAGCTTTATTCTCTTATCATTTAGATATCTTTTGATAATTTCTATTGAATTATCATGGGAACAATCATCCACGATAATAAGTTCCCAGTTTGCATATGATTGAGAAATGACACTCTCAATAGCCTCCTCAATATAATTAGCATTATTGTTATTTGCCATTAAGATTGAAAAAGAAACTTTTTTTGAGGGTGTATTACTTTCCATTATGTATTGAGAAATTAAATTTTTAAATAAAGTTATTCTTACGATGTATTTATGAGATCGTCAAAAAATCTATTAAAAAAATTCATTCTAACTCAAAATCCTCCTTCTCCATACCATGATAGGGAATCGCGTTATCAATTTGTAGCTAAAAGGTTAGGTAGGTATCTCAAAAGTCCCATATTGGATGTGGGTTCCAGTCATAATTATCTAAAAAAGTACATATCCAAAGACATCAAATATATAAGTGTGGATATCGTTGGTAACCCTAGTTTTAAAGTTGATTTAGAAAAGGAGGGTTTAGCTCGTTTTGAAGATAATAGTTTTACAACAGTTATTTGCTGTGATGTATTAGAGCATTTAGATAATCTGCATGAGGTTTTTGATGAGATATGTCGAGTTTCTAACCAATATGTTATTATTAGTTTACCAAATAATTGGCTTCATTTTAAATATAGATTAATTAAGAATAAAGGTGAATCAAAATTTTATGGACTGCCGTTAGAAAAACCAACGGATCGGCACAAATGGTTCTTCAATTATGATCAAGCACTTAATTTTCTTGTCTTACGTGGAAAAGAAAATAACTTCACATATAAATTCCATATTCCCATCTCATTTATTCAAATAGGGTTAAAACAACAGTTTTTAAATCTGTTTTTAAAATTATATTATAAAAGGCAGTTTGGATTAAATAATACCAGTTATTCAAGTGTTTGGGTTCTTCTAGAGAAAGAAAAAAAGAATGGATAAAGAACCTAGTAAAAAATTATGCCTATTCCAGCCCATTTTTGACTTTTATCTTGAATTATCTCAAGAGTTTGATAATTATTTTTAATTTCATCCCAGAATTTATTTACTTGACACCCTCCCTCTGAAGAATGTTCTACAATATCATGAAAAGCGATAATTCCTCCTTTTTTAACTAAATTCGAATACATCTCAAAATCCTTTTTTACTCCAGCATAAGTGTGATCCCCATCAATAAAAAGAAAATCAATTTTTTTTTGATTCATAAGATGTTTTACTGCGTTTAAGGTTTCTTGACTATGAGAGTTAGCTCTTATTAATTTTACCTTTTGCTTTTGTATTGCGAACGATCGATATATAGGGCTTTTCCATTTTTTATATCCACCCCCATAAAAACCCTTAGGAAGATCTACACTTATAATGGTTGCATTTGATTGGGCTATTCTAGTGAATAGAAAAAGTGTTCCTCCACCAGCTGTTCCTATTTCAAGTATTACATTGGGTCGATATGATTTAAGGATCTTAAGAAATTCAATAATCTCATCTTTAACTTGAGCAGTCTTTATGGAAAATCCTAAATACTGAAACTTTGAGACAAATTCAATTAAATCATTTAAATCACTAATAAATCTGATTTTTTTACTTGAGAATTTTCCCTTCTTTATTTTATAAGAAATTAGTGGATTTATTAATCTCATAACAAACGAAAATAGTGAAAGTAAAACTCTTTTGACCAAATTAGGAGATTTCCAATACAATTTAAGTGCATATTCTTTTATCAACATAATACTTCTTAAAAATTTATATATAAGGATTATTTTAAATTTTTGAATTTTATTGAATATTTTTGAATTAATGATCTAAACTTCTGAATTAGGTATATATAATGTCTAAAGAAGAAAATAAGAAATCCATTGAAATCTTACCAAAAATTGTCCTTATCCCTTGGCACTATGATAAAAGTAATATTCGTTCATATCCTTATTTTGGAAAGAGAGAAATATATTGTGGTCCAAAATTGCCCAATTTAAACACTAACCATAGGAGATTTATTCATACAAGTGGAAAATTTTTTGATATTGGAGAAATAATTAACAAACTATCAGAAGAAGATAAGAAGGTAGAATTAGTTATTTTAAACTTAGAAGTAGGTAGTACATGCTTTCCGAGAAATTTATTTAAATTAGATTGTCCAAAAGTTGGTTTGGTTGCGGACACACATCATTTGTTATATCCAATTAGCACCATCATTCATTATATTAATAATGAAAAGATTAATCATATTCTCAAATTCGGTCAAGCAGCACATCTACATTTCTTTTACGAAGCAGGTATAAGAAATTCTGCCTTTATTCCATGTCCTGTTTTGGAAATCAATCAAATCAAAAAAAAGAAATCCGGTGTAGCATATTTTGGACAAAAATGGAAGTCTTCTCATCCACGACGTAGTCGTATGGTACAATTTCTAGCAAAAAACCTTCCTAAGAATGGTATTCATTTTCATTGGTACAATCAACTTCCCCTTAAACTTTGGCATAATTTATTAGCAAGAAATAAAATCGTAGTATTAAGTAGTTTAAACGGGCAATTTACTCCTCAAATTTGTAACTGTCTTTATGCTGGTGCATTATGCTTCATTGATAGATTGACCCCACAATCATTCCTTTATCAATTCTTTATACCCGATAAACATTTAATTATATGGCAGAATTTTGATGATTTACTTGAAAAATTAATTTATTATTATAATCACCCAAAAGAAGCACAAGATATAGCAAAAGCAGGGCAAATTCAAATCAAAAAAATTTTTGTTGATAATGTTCCTTTTGGACAAATAATATCCAAATTTGTATTTGAAAATAAGGTTGATTCACGCTTTCTAGCGACTAATGATAATAGATGTAAGGCTGTTCAAGACGATTCAAAACAGGTTTTTGATATGAGAATAAGGTTATATGAAAACATACAAGAACTGCATCGCATTCATGAAGATTTAGATATAATTTGTATCACTAAAAAGAATCTAAAAATTTCCTCAGACTTAGCTGATCTTCCCAGACTAAGAATTACTCATGCTTTCCTCTCAAAAAGTCAAGAAGAAGAAGCAACACAATTTTTTGATATTTTTGGAGTAAAAAGCCAAATTAATACATGTTTATTGAAGAGTTTGAAAAAAGCAAATTCTTTTGATATCGGGATTATAGAATTTGATGAAGATAGGATGATATCGCCGTACCTAATTAGCTATATTTGTACATTATTAAAACCAAATTCATTATTATGGGTTATAGGTAACTTAAATTCAAATCAAAAGGAGATTATATCCTTAAATGGATTTAAACCTTTTATTTTAAAAAAAAAATCATATATCTTAAAAATAAAAGATATAAGTAGGAAAATTTGTTTTTATTTTTGGAAATTAGGTTATTACCCTTTTCCATATTTAACTTTAAAACCAATGATGGAATTATTGCCCAATTTACATGTATTTCTAAGAGGTTGGCAAGCACATTTACCATTTCTCTATTAATTCTATAAAGTTACAAGGTATTCATTAAGCAAAATCTATATTAAGATATTCTTCATGGATTATTTCTCTACAAAATATGAATTTAATATTTATGCCCATTGTAAAGTTAAAATTAATTAGACATTAAGTTTTTTATTTCTTGATTAAAAAATTGGTTTTAGAAGTAATTTTTCTTAATCTGCAATTGGAGATTTAAGCATATGTGTGGTATTATTGGTGTTATTTCAGATGAAGAATATGATTTAAAAAAATTTATTCAAATGCGAGACACGCTTGTTCATAGGGGTCCTGACGATAAAGGAATATATTTTAATACTTCTAAGTCTGTTCTTTTAGGTCATAGAAGATTGTCAATAATAGATTTGTCTAAATTGGGAAAACAACCAATCTCTAATGAGGATGGAACTATTTGGATATCTTTCAATGGAGAAATATATAATTATATGTCAATAAAAAAGGAATTAATTGAGAAGGGTCATAAATTTATTAGTGGTACTGATACAGAGGTTATTGTTCATGGTTACGAAGAATGGGGTCAAAAAGTCTTGAAACGCCTACGTGGGATGTTTGCATTTGGAATTTGGGATGAAAATAGGCAGGAACTGTTTTTAGCAAGAGATAGATTAGGAATAAAACCATTATATTATTATTATCAACCTAGTGACAACAAATTTATATTTGCTTCTGAATTAAAGGCAATTATTCAAGATAATACAATTAATAGGGAAATTAATCCCGAATCTTTAAAGTATTATTTGAAATACACATACATACCTGCTCCTTACTCAATTTGGAAAAATATCTATAAACTCCCTTCAGCTCATTATTTAATTTTAAAAGGTCATGAAATAACAATAGAAGAGTACTGGAAAGTAAGGAAATTAAATTCGAAAAAATTTGAAAAGAATTATTTTATTAAAATTGAACAAATCTTAAAAAAAGCAATTGCCTATCGTTTCGTAAGTGATGTGCCAGTAGGGGTACTTTTAAGTGGAGGATTAGATTCTAGTATGGTCACTGCGATAAGCAGCGAAATAAAAGAAGACTTATTAAGCTTTTCTATAGGATTTGATTTAAAGGAATATAGTGAACTTAGGTATGCAAGAATTGTTGCGAATAAATTTAAAACCAATAGCATAGAAAATATATTAGATTTAGCCAAACTAAGGGAATTGTTAGATCCAATCTTATTTTATTATGATGAACCTATAGGAGTTAGTTCAATATTCCCAACATTTTTGTTAATGCAAACTGTAAGTAAGCATGTAAAAGTTGCACTTTCTGGTGATGGTGGAGATGAAGTTTTTGCAGGATATATCTGGTATAATAAATATTTGAAAAAATCAAAGTATAATTTCTTAATACCTATATTTAAACTATTGAATTCATTGGTATCCAAATTATTTCCGATTCCTAATAATAAATATCTTAAATTTTTAAACAAAAAAATTGCCTTTTTATCTCTAAACAATTTTGATAAATATAGAAAATTGACCACACCAAGATTTGAAGATAAAGAAATTGAACATCTTTTTCAAGATAACTTCAAGAAATTTATAAAAAATGAAGATATAATTATAAATCACGCGAACTCTGGATTAAATGATATTAAAGATTTACAAATATTCGACATGAAAACTTTCTTAGTAGATAGTATCCTAGTCAAGGTAGATCGAGCAAGTATGGCTCACTCATTAGAAATTCGTGTTCCTTTGCTTGATCACTATCTTATTGAGTATGTTATGAGTCTAAGAAAAAATCTTATTTTTAGAAATTATGAAAAAAAACATCTTTTAAAGAAGATAGCTAAAAAATTTCTTCCAAATGAAATAATATATCGAAATAAAAAGGGATTTAGTGCTCCAATTGAAGATCTGGGATTTATAGACGAAAATATCCACGTTTTAAATGATTCTGTAGCGGTTGCTGACAATATATTTAATGCGGATTTCATAAGAAAGTTAATTCAAAAGAAAAAAATTGATTATAATAATGCTAAAATTTGGTTATTAATATTATTTGAACTATGGTATCGAAAATGGAAACAATGAATGAAAGTAATTATTTTATTAAGGCATCATATAAACCAAATTCTACAATTGAAACTATTGAAACAGAATATCGAAAGTATTGGACAATTCATAGAATTTCCCAATCATATTATTCCCAGTATTATGTATATAAATTTTGTAGAAAATTGGTTAAAGAGGAAAAGTTAAAATCAGTTTTAGATATTGGATGTGGTACAGGAATAAAATTGATGAAATTAATATATCCCGTTTGTGACGAAGTTTATGGCATTGATCAGCAAGGAATTATTCAATACTGCAGAAAAATGTATGGTTTGGAGACTTTCCTTGCTGATGATATTGAGAATCCAACATTATCTTTGAAAAAAAAATTTGATTTAATTATATGCTCAGATGTCATAGAGCATATATTAAATCCTGATAATTTACTTTCTTATATAAGAAAATTTTGTCATAATAATACATATATTGTAATTTCAACACCCGAAAGAGATATTCTACGAGGTAGAGAATGTGATTTTTCTCCTAAAAAGACCCATATAAGAGAATGGAATATTAAGGAGTTTAGACACTATTTAGAAAGTAGAAAATTCAATATTCTCTGTCATAAACTTATAAAAAGCTTTAAAATTCTAATAACTTTGAATAATTCTGTATCTAATCTCAAAAAGGATTTTATAACTCAGCTTTATAAATTTAGTAGATTTCGTAGTTTAAAACTTTTAAAACACTCACAATTGGTCCTTCTAAAAACAAATCATTCAAAAGCTCTATCATGGGAAATCTCTGATTTTCCTAAGTCTATCGTATTTATCGAGAAATTAGCTAATCATTTCATTATAGGATTACATTATTTTTTATTTAAAGTATATACATCACTGAAAAAGATTCATTATAAAAAGATTTAAAACAAGTGCTATTTATTTCATTTAGAAATTAATAAATTATATTTAGGTGGGAATATATTAATCTGAATTTTTACAAATATCTACGATGCCCATTTTGTAAAGATTCATTAGATTTGAATGTAAATAAATTAGATAAAATAGGGATTCGAAAGGGCAAATTATACTGTTATAATTGCTCTCAAACTTATCCTATTATCAACTATATACCTAGATATGTAGATGTAATGAATTATAGTTCAAGTTTTGGTTTTGAATGGAATTTATACGAAGGATTCTTATCAGCCCACCCGAAGCACCAGCGTATAGCTGAGATATGGTTATTTAAGAGCTGACAGTTATACAAAAAAAAATTTTAACAGAGATACAATTTTGATAAGAACTGGTTGGTCAGAAGATTATATTAAAAACAAACTGATCTTAGTTTGAGGATGTGGAGCTGGTAATGATTCTGAAGCTTTACTTAAAATGGGGGCAAAGGTCGTTGCATTTGACTATTCTAATAGTGTGGACGAAGCTTTTAAAAAGAATGGAGAGAATCCAAACTTTTTTTTAGTTCAAGCTGATATATATAATATACCTTTTTTAATTACTTTTTTTGATATAGTATTTTGCCATAGAGTCATTCAACATACTCCCAATCCAGAGGAAGCATTTTATTCGATTGCTAAATATATAAAGGAAGGAAGTAAAATCTTCTTGCATTCATATGGTTTAACTCCTCGTTCTCGTATAAACTATCATTACCTTTATAGATTTATTACAAAAAGATTGAATTATCAAATAATCTATAACTTACTTAAGATTACTGGTCCTTTCTTATATAAATTAGTTGGTATCCTAAAAAAGCAGAAAGGGAAGCTATTTAGGTTACTTCTTAAGATGATTCCATTCGAAAATTATAGAAAAACACTAGAAGGAACAAATTTAACCGCGAGAGAGAAATATCTATTTGCACTTTTAAATGTTTTTGATATGCTGACTCCCAAGTATGATAATCCAAACACAGTTAAGGAAGTATATAAATGGTTTATCAATGAAAATTTAAAAGGAATTCAAATAAGAGGTATAAATCCTGTCCTAATTGTTGCTAATAAATAAAATGTTAGTTTGTTCTGTTATAGGAAAATTTTTTGAGAATCATCTCACATCTCTTCTTATATGTAAATTTTGTTGCTTTTTCATAAGCATTAATAGTTAATTTTTTAGCTAATTTTTTATCATTTATTAGCCTTTCAATTGCATATATAATCCCCCCAAGATTATTTGGTTTGGTTAAAATTGCATCAACTTCATTTGTTATAATTTTTTCTATAGTTGGAATTCTAGTTGTGATTATCGGGCGTTTTGAAGCCATATATTCAAACAGTTTCAAAGGAGATGTAGTGTTGATGTCCATGATACTTTCTTTCTCGGTCAAATCATACGGCATGATTAGAATATCTGCACTTTTTAAGTAAAATGGAACAAATTTTGGCGCAATAAATCCAGTAAAATAAACATTTCGTATGTTTTCTCTTATTAATCTTTTTATCCAATGCTTGATAACACCTTTTGAGCCTCCGACTAAAACAAATTGGTATTCTTTTAACCGCTTTGCTGTTTTTAATATGATAGGTATTCCTTTTCCGGGTTTTAAGCTTCCGCAATACATTATTATTTTCTTGTTCATATTATTCTCCTTTTTTTA
>Ga0180433_10011714_pt1 | contig 10365 bp, 6 predicted proteins | sample SS_ome_8_FD_132980 | JGI IMG/M metagenome (GOLD analysis project Ga0180433, IMG submission 132980) | Hypersaline lake sediment archaeal communities from the Salton Sea, California, USA - SS_1_D_1 metaG | ecosystem: Environmental > Aquatic > Non-marine Saline and Alkaline > Hypersaline > Sediment...
GACAGCGGCCCGGCCGGGAAGACGCCGAAGAAGGATGGGCAACAAGAGCAGAAGAAAACCAGTTGGATCGAGATTGAATTGGTGGGCGAAGATAAAGAGGGTATCCCCGGCGAGAAATACAGAATAACGCTGCCCGATGATTCGGTGGCCGAGGGTACGCTCGACGAGAACGGCCTTGCCCGCGTGGAAGGATTCGAGAAGGGTACGTGCAAGGTCTGTTTCCCGAACCTTGACAAGGAGGCGTGGGAGAAGATATGATGGCTTACAGGAAATACACCGTCAAGCAGGGTGACTGCATTTCGAATATTGCATTCAAGTACGGGTTCTTCCCCGATACGATCTGGAATGACTCGAAGAACGACAAGCTCAGGCAGGATCGAAAGGATCCGAACGTTCTCAAGCCCGGCGACCAGGTGTACATCCGCGACAAAGAGGAAAAAGAGGAATCCTGCCCTGCGGAGAAACGTCACCGTTTTAAGAGGAAAGGCGTGCCGGAGACCCTGCGAATCCGCTTTCTGGATGAGGACGGCCAGCCGAGAAGCGGCCTGGATTATACTCTGGATATCGATGGGATGATACTAAAAGGAAAGACAGGATCGGACGGTGTTCTTGAAGAGCAAATTCCGCCTGATGCCAAAAAGGCCGTACTTACACTCGGAACAGGCGAAGAGCAGGAAGTGATGGAATTTAATGTCGGCCATCTCGACCCGGTCACTGAAATAACCGGTGTCCAGGGAAGGCTGAACAATCTCGGCTACAACTGCGGCGATGAGTACGGCGTTCTGGGTGAGAAAACCCGCCGGGCGATCTCCCAGTTCCAGGCCGACCACGATCTGAAAGTGACCGGAGAGCCGGATGACCGGACGCGCAAGACCCTCGACAAGGAGCATCGTTCTTGAAATAGCACTAATAGATTGAGGAGCTGGCTTTATGGAAAAAGCAATTAGGCGCATTGTCTACTGCAAACCGGAACATCTCTCGGCTATGCCCGCCGACAAGGCGGAGGTGCTGGACGAGAAGCTTCCGGTTCGAGCGGTTTCCGATAATGTCCTGCTCCAGATGCGAGGCGGTTTCTCGCTGCTCTATTTCTGCCGTGAGGATTACGACCATGCCGTAAGGAAACTTACAACCGAGCAGGTCCGCGAGGTGGTTGCGACGCGGCGAGAGACGTGGTCGCCCGAGGCGGCCGGCCATTCCATCGCGTGGCTCAATGGGGAGCTGCGCAAGTGTCTGAGCCTGACGGCGCTGACGCTGAAGCAATCCCGCCGGCCGGAGACCACCACACTGCTGCAACAAAACTTCGAGCATACGATCAAGCGGCTGGCCGCCTTGAGGGGCAGCCCGCCGTTGGGCATGCTCATGCCGCCCGAGGTGTTCGAGATCGCCCTGCAGGGCGAGGCCCGGCTTTGCATGGAGTACACGGACCTGCCGGTGCCTAATGGGCCGCAGCTCGCCGAGCGCCGGCTCCGACGGGCCGGGACTATTGCCGAGATCATGGCAAGACTCGGCGACGACGCTTTTCTCGAAGGCCTGCCATTCGTAGTTTGCAAACGCGGCGTCAATGTCTTTCCGCTGCACCTGATGATCCGCGAGAATCCGGAGCTTGAGGAAGAAGGCGCGATGCTGACCGACTGGGGCGGCGGAACCGTCGTCCCCTGGCCACACCATGAGATGGACAACCTGGTGGGGCCCGGCATGGAGCAAAAGGACGTCGCTCGCCACGTGCTTTACCTTGACGCCGAGCAGTACGAGGCTTTCGCAGCCACGGCTACCAGGGCACAGAAAGAGCGTGATTTTGGTGAGAGACTGAAGACGGCAATGAATACTGATAGCTTAGGCATTGGCGACTCTACTCCGGATCATATAAACGGTTTGATTGCCGACCAGCTCGTGTATCTCTGGAGTTTGAGAGGGCTATTTAAAGACTTGGGCCGTGAAGATGTTGCCCCGGAACTTGATTCTATTATTCAGGAAGATGTTCCATTTCTGCTGGAGTCACTGCAAAAGGGACGTTCCTGGCTGCCGGAAATTGCCGACGAAGAAAAGGATGTGTTGAAATCACTGATCTCAGCAGAGGCAAAGGTATTGAGCAGTGCGGAGCTCTTTTCCCGACTGGAATATAATCCGGGCTGGATTGGGCTTAGACCGGATTTTGACAAGTTTCTGAGAATCGGATCGAAACTTCAGGAATTGAAAGATGCCTACCTTAGAAGGTCATAGTTTGTGAAGGAGATGCTCAGATGCCAATACCGGTTAGGTCAACTGGTGCTCATTACAAATATCATGTATATGATATCCCCTGCAATCATGTTGCTCCATGTCTGCAGTGTGCGCATAATGCGCGAGAAAATTTTGCTGCCGCCAATGTAAACAAATGGCTCCCTCCAGCACCAGTTCCTGAACAAGCTGGGCGTGCGGATGCTTCAAAGAGAACAGCGGAGAAACCCGAAGGAGTGAATGTAAACCTTCGGCACCGCCACCAAAATGACAATAAGACTAATCATACAGATAACCAACGCCTCAGCCTCCGTTCAGACCTGGAAGATCTAAAGACCAGCGCGGACCCGAAATTGAATGCTGAGGTGGGTAGTCTTGGTCAGACATATTTTGGTCGTGAGATACCCTTTATAAAGTTTGGATCGGGAGGATTGGCTGGGCTGCCACAAATTTTACTGACCGGGGGTGTCCACGCAAGGGAGTGGATCGCTGTTGAGATACCATTTCTCATAGCAGAGTACCTGATCAAGCACTATGACCCAGCCGCGCCCGCAGCTTCACCTTTGCGTAAAATCAGGTATGTTCTTGAGAACTGTCAAGTTATAGTCATACCCATGCTCAATCCGGACGGTCATTGCTGGTCGGTTGCCACAAAGGAATCCATTTGGCGCAAAAACCGCAGAAGATGGACCAAAACACAACTGGTTAATGGTTACCCAATTTATGGTAAAGAGTTTTGGAGCAGAAAACTAAAATATAAGGATGAACAAAATAATTGGAATACTCCGGAAAGAACAGATGGAGCAAAGAGGACAGGGGGATTTGAGATAAAGTTTCAAGATAAAGTTGATGAAAACCGAACCTATTTTGGTGTGGATTGTAACAGGAACTGCTGGCAAGGTGGTAATAATCCTGAGCCTGATCCCACAATTGAGACTTTTGCCGGACCGGAAGCCTTTTCAGAGAGGGAAAGTGAGTACTTGAAGACTATGATTGACGGCCTGCCTACTCTGGCTGCGAGCATTGACTACCATAGCGCAATGGGCAGGATTTTTTATCATGGGAACATTGAGGTTAATCAACCGGCTGCTCCCCTCAATGATAAACAAAAGCAGGAGCAGGCTGTCCGTCGTGTGGGGGCGTGCATGTATGATCACATAAACGCATACGAGTCAAAAAATGGTGGTGAGGATTATCGGCATAAATATGGGGACAGCGCCACTACCATCGAGGCAGAGTCTGGGAAACCGAACAGTTCTAAGGGTTCTATTATGGATTTATGCTATCGAAAGATGATAGCTGGCAATCGTATACCTTTGGCATACACAATTGAACTGGACCCGGTCAAACCTGTTGGTGGAGGGGATTACCTGCCAGGACCTGCTTCAGCAAACAAAAGATGGTTCCATGTTCCACCAACCCACATCAAACAGGTTTTTGAGAAGAACCTTACAGCGGTCCTCTGCCTGATGGATAATGCCCTTCAAAATCCCAGAATAGCCAGTGATGCCGCCAGAGGCAATCAGGGACAGACTATTGCCCAGAGGAATTGTCCATTTGCCCACAATAATCACGAATGGGTTGGAAAGGTATCGGGAAGAGGCAACCAGGCTCCGAACCCGTAGCTGTTCGCCGAAGGTAATTATTGCGCTGGAAATTCCGGCCGGACGAAGATATTTAAGTTGATTCATAACTATAAGCAGATGGAGAAACTGAAATGCCGCCAGCAGCAAGAGTCACGGATATGCATGTTTGCCCGCAAGTGACGGTTCTTGTGCCGCACGTTGGCGGTCCGATTCTTCCGCCCGGCTGCCCGACCGTCCTGATAGGCGGTCTGCCCGCCGCATGCATGGGCGATATGGCAACCTGCGTTGGCCCGCCGGATTCGATCGTTAAGGGTTCGGCCACCGTACTGATTGGCGGCCGGCCCGCTGCGCGAATGGGAGACAACTGCGCCCACGGCGGCACCATAGTAGCCGGCTTTCCCACCGTGCTAATCGGTGGTTAGTGCCCATCGGACCTAATAGGGACTTTAGCCAAGGGCTCTCTGCTCAAATACTGAGAATATCTTTGTATGGTAGCTCGCCGGGACGGCAAGAAAATGCAAAGTAAATAGCGATATCGTCCGATTATAGGAGTATCGGCAAAGTAAGTGGAAAGAATTGACGGAGTTGACTATGAAGACTATGCAGGTTGGATGTTGGGTCCTGGCAATGCTCTTGTTGGGTTTGGCAGCGGCAGGATGCTCCCAGACGGTTACTGTGACGGCAAGCGACGCCATCTGTAAGAAATCGGTGGAGGTGCATCTGGTGGGTGTCAACAGGTCCGAAAAGGACAGGTGGGAAACAACCTCGATGACCGATTACTGGACACCGGGTAGCCAGTTGCGAAAGAGCGCCAAAGAGTACACGTACGTTATCCAATTCGGGCGGGGACCATGCGAGACAGCTCTCGATAAGAAAAATCCCGCTCTGAAAGCCTGGAAGGAGAGGAAAGCCGAATACATGTTCGTCCTGGCGGATTTGCCGGGTGTATACACGGACAGCCCCGGCAACGCCGACGCAAGGCGGTTACGCCTGCCTGCCCCGGGCTCAGACCGCTGGGGGATGCAGAAGAAGAAGATAGACATCAGAATAGAAGAGAGCAACATCGTCTCTTTGACCGTTCCGAAATCGGATTGATATCCGGTTTAAGGTCAGTCCATTTAAGAGATGAGGTAAAGGGCCAATGGCACGCTTCGGTCGGTTTGAGACTGTTCGCGAACTTAATCGGACCGGCCTTACTGTGGTCTACAGCGCGCAGGAGGCCGGTAAGTCGGACGGGGGGGCTGCCGTAAAAGTTTTTGAACCACCCGCTTTCGTGCTGGACGACGATTGGGCAAAAAGCGAATCACTGCGCTACCTCGACAGCGCTCGCGTTCAGCAGAAGGTCGCCTCCGGCAGCACGGAACACTGGGCCCCCGTATACGAGTACGGGGCCACTGCCAACGGAGGATTTTACGCAACGGATATATACGACCGTTCGCTTAGACAATTGATCAACGGCAGGATAAAGCTTTCAAGCACGGTTCTTCACGCGATCATTGAGCCGATCGCGAAGGGGCTGATGGAACTAAAGCAACAATGCGGGCGCCCACACGGCAACCTCAAAGCTGCAAACGTTCTGATCGCCGGCCCGGGGGAAATTTCCAGGACGAAAATCGTGCTGTCCGATCCTTTGTCAGATGAGCGCATCGACAGCGAGGCATGGTGGAATCGAGACCTGCGAGCCGTCGCCGAATTCATATACGAGCTTGTCACTCATCGGCCAATGCCTGCCGTTGAAGGATGGCGGGTTCCTGAATCGGCGGAATGGAATAAACTCGGCCGACAGGCCGGAGCCTGGAGGAGTCTGTGCAATCTTCTGCTGAGTGCTTCTGCCGGACCTGAAACCGTAACAATCGAGACCGTTGTTGCGAAACTGGACGAGATAAAGGACGCTGCGTCCTCTTTGCGAACTCGCAGGCTCATTGCGGCAGGGGCCGTATTAGTTGCCTGTGTCGCTGTTGTGATCGTGCTTGTACGACGGCCGCCACCTCCGCCGAGCGAGGCCGAATGGGCGGCATTGTGCAATACCTACGAGGCCTGGATTGACGGCCTGCGAAAAGGCTCGAACGATGAGGTAATCCGAGATCGCTGGGGCCGGGTTGCGAAGCTTCAGGAACTATTGGGCAATATCGAAACTGCGTCTTATCCTTACGAGGTGATGCAGAAGGAAGGGACGTTTAACATCCGGGATATCATGGACCCGAACGACAAGGACGGGAACAGAACACGCAAGGCTCTTGCCGCGATCAGGCAGATAGGGAATATCCTGGATCCCAACTCCCCTGACGCATGGCCTCTACTGTCGGAAATGGCTGGTGCAGAAAGCAGGTTCAGGGATCTTGGCTGGGGACAATCTGCCGCCTATCTTGACAATTTGGTCGAAAATGCAACCCCCGGGCCGAACAAAACAATTTTTGACAGTATCGATATGATCCTGGAGATCGGCTCGAAAGACATCAATGACATTGACTGGAAGACTTTTGACGCCGACCACAGGGACAACTCGACGGAAGGCCGAACGGAGCCCGCTTTCACATACACGCCCGGCATAATCAAGGAGTATTACAGACTGCATCCTGATCCACGGCAGGCGATATCCGAACTGGTTAAGAAGACCGAGGGCTATATTGAAGAAGCCCTCGTTTCCAATCCCGAAGAAGCGAATGCCTGCGTCGAAGCCCTGGCCGAATGGCGCCCGAAGATTGATGGTATCCGGAAAATAAGCCCGATCGTCAAGAATGAGACGGAGATCCGACAGAAAATAGACCAATACAGGCCTCAGCTCGATGAACTTCTGCGCAGGGCCGACAGGGCACGAGAATTGCCGAGGGACTACGTCAAGCGTATCCGGGGAGAGACCGTCTCGACGGCAAAAGCCGACAAACTCAATGAGACCTGGATAACACTCAGGGACAAGCTATTGGCGGCATATCCGCTTTCTATGCTCGAGCAGAACCTGGAGTCTTATGCCGAATTGCGACAGAAGATGGATCGAACGTACGGCAATCTCAGCGTATTGGACAGGGAATTAGAAATCCGATTGCCTTTACAGGTGGGCATCGACGCAGGGGATAGCGGCTGGAAACAAGCACTGATACAGGTTTACGCCCTCGAAAGAGACGACAGGATCAGCGGCGTAATCGAGAGAATTCCGGTGAAGAACGATACGCCGGATGTAAATGATGGGACATTCAAAGACTTCAGAACTGCGCAGTTCTCTGAGTTTGCCGGGTGGCGGGCTGATCTGGTCGGACTTGTCACTGCGTTCGATACGATTCAAGACGCGATGGAACTCTGCTATCTCCTTGATGATGAAATGCCCAATGGCGCCCCGAACATCCGCTCAGTTTGGCAAGAGTGGAAAGACACAAGCATCCTGAAGGATTCGAGGGTCCGCGAACCGGTGGCGGACCTGATAGTTAGGATTAGCAGGCTCGAGCAAATTGAGCAATCGAGCGATCCGCAGGAACTCGCGCCAATCGCGCTGGACACGAACGCCGAGAGCGAAACGGCCTACGCCGCATGGATAAGGCTCGGTCGGCTTCCGGACATATCGTGGCCGGGCCAGTACGAAGACCTGACACAGGATCGAGGTATTAGGGACCGCCTGAGAAACGACTTTGAGATAATAAGAGGCATGAATGAAAAACGGGCGGATCATCTTCTTACAGTGCTCACGGGAAGGGGTCTCAAACATGAAATCGCATTTGTCGAAAGGAACCGGTTTGAAGACAAGGCGCTTGGAAGACTCGTTAAGTATGGTGGCGAGATGAATTGCTCCGACTTCCGGAGTGAATGCGAAAAGATAGAGTCTTCAGCGAGGGACATCTCAGACTTTGTTGCAGGTGAAGACTGGCAGACGGACAAAATAGAAAAGACTCTTTTCTCTGATGAGAGCAACGTTCACAACTCCGGTACTGCCGTAACAACTGAAACGTTCGGCCGATGGCTCGCAGAGGTGAAAGACTACAGGAAACTGGAGAGTGATCCTCGAAACGACAGCCGATATGCGTGGGATGAGGCGATTTCGAAGATTGACACCGAAATCAGAAACGAGCTTGGCCGCAAGCCTGAAGGAGACTATCTGGCAAAACTGCAGGATCTGAAGAGTGATTTCGACGACGCGATGCTGCGCATAAGCAACATGAGGCAGTTGCCGCTAATAGAGAAGCACAGGGGGGAAATCACAAAATCCAGGGATTACTGGGAAGAGCTCCGTGGAATCGAGAGAAAGCTTAAGCCGGAGTATTGCGGGCGGCTGGACGTCGACAACGGGCGATTGATCTTCGCCGCAAATTCACTCGGACCGAATTTCGAGCCCGTGGATGCGGAAAAGAAGAATTCCGTGGTGCTGCCCGCAGGCTGGGAACTAATACGCGAGGCGGTGAAAAACAAACAGCGTCAATGGCTCGATTTCTTCTATACGATCGACGGCAATGACGTCGCAAACGTGGGTTGGCCCATATATGTCAGATCGACGAAGGATCCGACCGTCGTGTTGACCTTCATTCCGGCCGGCCCCGGCAACAGCGAACCTTTCTACATGGGGACGAAAGAGACTACAAATCGGCGGTATCTGTTGTTCCTGGAGAAATACGGTGCCGTCAGAGGCAACCCGAAACTTCCGGGATGGTCTATAATCACCGACCAGGCAAACAATAAACTAATTCAGTGCACCGTTACGAACACACCGCCGACTGCCATACAGTGGGATAAATCGAGCGGTAGTTTTAGTGTTGCAGAAGCGGAGGCGGACTTGCCTGTAACCTGGGTAACCTTCTACGGGGCGCAGGCGTATTGCGCGTGGTTCGGCGGACGCTTGCCGAGTGTTTCGGAACATAAATACGCGTGCACCGCCGAGACCGGCGACGTACGACCCTGGGGCAACAATACCTCTGAGATCGGAAGCTATGCGCACGTCAGAGGACCTGCCTGGCGGAATGCGGCGAATCAATGGAATCGCAATAAAGACAGCAAAGTGCCGCCGCTTCCCGTTAAGCCGGTTGGGGCGATCGAGGACTACCTGGATCGGGAAAACAGGATTCTTGATCCTAACGCAATTGTTGTCACAAACGACGTCAGCAACTCAGTTTGGCCCGTGGCCGGTGCGGCCAAAGCAAACGCCTGGGACCTATACGACATGATCGGCAACGTATGGGAATGGTGTCAGGACGACCTTGACGACACGAAGGCCGTCATCTGCGGCGGTTCCTGCGTTGCGCCGCCAAAACACATACTTCTTGAGTCCGATGCCGACTACGCGGTAAACGCGGACGACTTCGGGGCGGAATTCCAGAGGAAATCCGATATAAGGGCCAACGACATCGGATTCCGCGTGATAGTGCCGGCTAAATGAGCCGGATCCGCCGCGGGCGAGACTGCACGAACACAGAAAACTGCTTCACGCAGGATAGCCCGCTTCTGATATCTTCACAGATGCGGCTTTCCTAAAGCCGGTCTCCACTGTAGAAACTCGATTCAAACTCCGGAGGCTTTCTGCAACTGCATTTGAATTATGGCAAGCCTGATTTCATCACCCTCAGTCAGTCTTGGGACGTACCTGCCCATAACAAATCCAATAGATTTGTCGGCAGGCCAGCCGATATCGTTACTCAAAATAGTGACATACTCCGCCAGAGCGGTAGTGCACCGTCCGGCCAGGTCGAAATCGGTGCCATCGCCTTTGTGACTCTCCAGTTCCTGGGCAAATGAGTCCATTCTCTCGTCGGAAATGACGTCGAGTGTCGGGAAGAACTGCGCAGTGGCTGATTTCAGTCCGGCAACGTGAGTTCCGTCGGGATCTTCGAGTATTGGGATCAATTGCTGGAGCTTCTCTGCTGCGCTGTAGAGACGCAGGTCTGTGCTGAGTGAGGCCGCATAGGCGTCGGTTACGTACGGCTGAACTCCGAGTCCCAGTTCATTCAATAATGCAACCAAGGCCTCAACATCAGGCCCTTGGACCTCGTCACGCACCTCCGGCTCCAGCGATCTGGGCGCCACGAGCGGCACAGGATTGGTCAGTGCAAGTATCTCGGCAAAAACCTGTTTACCTCGCAAGACGTATGTCCCGTCAAACCAGCTTCTGACGACATCAGTATTGAGAGCGTAAGGCAGCCGGTCGAACCTTATTACATCTTCCAGGGTCTCACTGATACGCGAAACCACTTCCAGTCTATTGGTTAGATCGAAGGCTGAACTCTCGAATGCATCTCCAAAGGTCACGGTGTCAAACGAGTCGATAACAATGGTCGCGTTCGCGGCAAGTGAAGCCGTGGCGTCAACGGACGCATTCTTGCCAAATGGAGCAGGTTGATGCCCATAACTGCCAAGGTAAATCGCAATGTCAATCGGGTCGCCGCCTTCGCTTGGTGAAGTGTCAAAGGCAACAACAGGGCGCTCATCAGCGTCAGGTGAGTAAATCCCGTTAGCCGTCAAAGTAGTACCGCTGCCCAAGCTAAGATCCTGTGACTCACTACGGATCATAATTGCAGCCGTTCCTGCCCCGCTGCCAAAAGGCGGCAGCGGAACACCCTTAGTTCCATCGGAGTAACCGGTTATCGCA
>Ga0180433_10011715_pt1 | contig 10364 bp, 8 predicted proteins | sample SS_ome_8_FD_132980 | JGI IMG/M metagenome (GOLD analysis project Ga0180433, IMG submission 132980) | Hypersaline lake sediment archaeal communities from the Salton Sea, California, USA - SS_1_D_1 metaG | ecosystem: Environmental > Aquatic > Non-marine Saline and Alkaline > Hypersaline > Sediment...
AATTTCTTTTTACAAAAGGAGACGGTTTATGAAATCACCGTTGATGAAGCTTGTTTTTGTAGTATCTGCATGGTTATGTGGAATTGCAGCTTTGCATTTAGGTTTAATTGGCCTTTTAGGCCGCAACATTGTTGAAGAATTATTGGTTAAAATAAATATGGGATGGTTCTTTGTTCCACTACATTATGTTTTTGGTTTAGCCGGTATTTTTTTCATCATTTATCTTTTGATGGATGCTATGAATCCAGGATGTGTGATCAAAGAATAATTTGATTTCATTTCTATAAAAATAGTCAAAGCACCGAACAAAGAAACTTCCTTGTTCGGTGCCTTTTGTATCTATAGAAAAAGATTCCATTTTTACTAGGATTTGAATAGAAAATTTAGCATCACAAATTTTTTAAAAGAGCCCTTGCCCCTCGGTTTCTTTATTTCATTTTTGTTTTCCGAATTGAAATAAGATTTTGTTTCAAGGTTGGTTGTTTCAATTTAGCCGAGCTCTTCTGTCTTAGAGAAAGTGAAATGCTCTAAGAGGTCTTCGCGAAGCATGGCTGTACCGGAAAGACACATTCCGTAATGGATCTGTTTCCTATGGTATTAACTTAAACCAGGTTCAAGCAATATATTCGGAATTTAAAATTAAATTGAAAATTTAAACGTCTTTCATTAAACAAATTTTTCTAACCATCGATATCAATTTACAGGATAAATCTGAGATAATTTCTCATTGAATCCTGAAGGTTTCAATTTGTAAATATCTGCGGGCTTGTCGACAAGCTTGAAATTTTACATTATAAATAAATAAGGCGTGGCCTTAAAACTTTATTTTATATTTTGAAAGATTTTTGCGTATTTATAATCAACAACTCTTAAATGGAGAATTTATTATGAAAAGATCGGCCTTATTCTGGTTTATTTTTAATGTTGCACTGTTAACTTCAATTTCATATTCAATGGAACCTGAAGAGCTCCACATCAAACCCATACCAGAAAGCTCAATTGCAACTTCTTCAACTGATACATTTCCTGATATATTAATGCCACAATATGAAAAACTGTTACTAACTGAATTTGTAAAAGCAGAAGAAGAACTACAATCCGATGCCAATTACTTAGAAAACATACAGCATATTCCGACAGAACAGCGTAAATCATATTGTCTTAAAATCATAAAAACTAAATTGCTACAAAGACTTGCGAAGCTAAATTTGCCATGGCTCGTAAGCCTTATAGTCAAAGACCGTATTACTATCGAACAACTAAACCAAAATCTTAAATTACCTTCGTCCAATATGCTAGTACCGCCTCAATTTGCACTTTCAAAAGACACCGGGGCGCGTCATAAAGAAATGCAAATTCCCGGTCAAATCAACACGAACCAATTACTTTACTTGGTTACACAAAGTACATTAAGGCAAGAAAAAATGTTAGCACTCATGACACAAATGTTTCAACAACGCCAGAGGTCTCTTGTAGAGAAACAAACGGAAAAAAAGCCTTATATTTCGGAAATTACTCCTCTCGATGAAAAACTTGTCAAATCTATTCTTCGCACTGCTGATCCTGAAGTGCAAGAAATCGTTTGGTCTATTACTGAACGTGAAAAAAGAATACAAGATAATTGTCCAATAAATATAAAAGATATTGTCCGAGTTGTGTTTACCGGGCCTCCAGGAACAGGAAAAACAACTCTTGCAGAAGCAATTGCGATTGCATTGCAAAGAAGATCGAGTTTTATATGTCCGGTAGCGGCAATGAATAAGTTTCAATTTTGCCTTCAAGAATACTTAAAAGAAGAATTGGAATCACTTTTAATCAAAGATGAACCATGCATCGTTGTAATTGATGAAATTGATCAGCTTAACAACACGGCATCACATGATAAAGATTCTGTCAATCCTGTTATGACACTGTGTCATTTTATGAATGAATGTGAAAGGAGAGATCGTGGACGACCTGTCCCACATTTTATTTTCATATCAACAACAAATAATCCGGACAAGATTCCTGATGCATTACGCAGCAGGTTAAAATCCGTTAAAGTTGGCCTTCCTGATAAAAAAATGCGAAAAGGAATCATTAAGGATTATCTGGATACTCCTAATTCAGGAATCACCCTTGCGCCGGAGTGTGATGATAAATTCATAGATGAATTCACCTGCAAAACCCGCAACTTATCAATTCGAGATATTCAGAAAATTATTAATTCAGCTCAAAGAAAAGCCATTTGTGTCGCGCATAAAAAAAGAGAAGAACAAAAATGTTCTGCTATGGTTATTCTGACAAAAGATCAACTTGTTGAAGCATATAAAAAACTTTGGAAAGAAACTGATGCTGCACGTAATCGCTGGCACAAAAGGCTCGGAAGGCATCTTAAAGATAAATGGCCTGAATATACCGAACGACTTCTTTGGTTCACCTTAGAATCTACCGTAAGTTCCGGAATAAACATGCTTGCTCGAATTCCTGACGTTATACGAGAAAACAAACGATGGGCAGAACAAAAAGAGCGAGATAATAAGCGATGGATCGAACAAAAGCAAAGAGAAGATGCTCGCTGGGAGGAACAAAAGGGACGCGAAGATGAACGTGACAGAAGAGCCGAAGAACACTACCAAGCACAAAATTCATTAGTCAGCAAGGAAAGTGCAAATCAAATGGCACGAGGAACAATCACAAGTATTGCAAGTACTGCTATTAGCCAAGTCATCAAAAAAACTGTCGTGGCACATCCGTACCTTGTAGCAGCTACAGGTGTAACAACCTATGTTGTCACAAGGTGGGGAGCACCGGTATTGTCAAAAGTCCAAAGTGGATTTTCCTCTGTGGCAGGGCGACTAAAATTTTGGTAATTACAAACTAATATAAATAAAAATAATGTGAGGTTATCATGTTTCGTAAAGCAATAAGCATAATTTGTGCTGTTTTATTTTCATTGCCATTGTATTCAATGGATGATATAGCAAGAAAATCAAGTTTTGTATATGATACGACACAACAGATTTCATCAAGATCAAACTTGGTAGCATCGGTATTCCAGTCAAGACATACGTTGCCTGGTTTGCAAAGTTCAACTCCGTCATTTCAGCATATTGATCGTCAACAGAGCCTTCAGAGTTTAATTAATCAAGCAAAAGAATATAGAACATCTCATTCACTTGACTCTATGAGATCAAAACTTCAAGAGCTTGCAACATTACGATCACAATATCAAACGCTTTATTCAAGCTCTTCACAAAACAAAACAATTGCAAAAAGCCCTTCAATTTCTCACTCAATTAGAAGCGCTTCCTCTCATACATATGGGAGCATAAGTGCAGCAAGAGCTGCCTCGGGAAAATTCAATATGTTAAAAACTCAAAAATCTGTTTTTATTAATAAGCATGATTTATCAAAAGATTTTGTATACGACGTTATCAATGCAAAACCAGAAAACCTTAAACATATTCTTGAGCAACATGGCATTGATCTGGAGCAATCAGCGGATATCATTGAAGAACTTATCGAAATTGAAACTGAATTAGTTGAAGCTAGAAAGAATTTTTCAGTTGCAACAGTTCAATACCTTTATTCAAAAGCGTTGGCAAGTAAAGAAGAATTCACTCTAACTGCAAATCAATGCTCACCGGTAGAACTTGCGCAACAGCACACACATTTAATCAGAGAAAAAAATACACTATCAAGAAATATAAAAAACAATCGCATGGCTCTAGAAAAAGCTTTGCATCAAAAAGAAGAATACCTCGCAAAACTCGAATCTTACAAAGGATTTAAAGGATCCTTTTGGCGATTACTGGAAAAAACAGTTTGGACAGGAATTGATGAAAAAGACGTAAAGAATGCTTTGATGGAAGTTGAAGAACGCATTGAATGGTATCAAGGTAGAGTAGCAGAATGTAACGCGCAATTAGAATTGATAAATGAAAAAATTGAAATCTATCAATTAAAACAAGCTGACGCACTAACGTCATACAAACTTTTTTTACAACAAAAAACAACTTCTGATCTTGAGGATATGGCTCGAGAGCAGCATGAATTATTCAATGAACATACTTTCAATAGTGATTTCTATTTAGCACCGGAACTTTTGCAAGCTCATCAAATAGAACTTCAATCGATAGAAGAAACTTTACTTGAAAAGAGATTTCTTGAAAATTTAAAAAACATCTATGAAAAATACTGTATAGACAGTGAAGCACCGTGCGAAAGAGACGCTGACATTCAAATACAAGAAAGACAAAACGCATTAAAATTAACGCAAAATCAAGCTGAAACATCAACCCTACATTATAACTCCAAAGCACCTGTTCAGTCATTATTAAAACAAAATAATATCAACATCAAAGAGTTTTGCACGTTTACGGGCAACCCATTTGCTGTTCAATTACGCAAAGAACAATGCACTATTATTGATCAGGTTTCCGAATTAAAAAATGCTTTTGCAAAGGAACATCTCAGCACTCAAGCCAAACATGATTATAGCATACTTGAACTGTCAGATGAAAAACTTGATGCAACAATTCAATCATCAACTGAATTTATTGATCACTGCTTAACATTGACAACCGAAGCAACTATTTTAGCGCAAAGAGCTACTGAGTCGGGTCATCTTGAACAGGCTGAACAACTTAATAATTATTCATGGTCAATGATCAATCTATGCAAAAGTTTTATGCAAACAACAATAGAATGTGCTACGCAAGCCGGAATAGGTTTTTTTGTTGATGGGCCTAAAAATATTTATGAATTAGGAAAAACACTAGATGGTCTTGTCAATTTATTTGGGCAATCGATAAAAGAGATTGCTAAAAACCCTCGAGAACTGCTTCCGGCATATGGCAAAGCATTTCTTGCAAAATCAAAAGAACTTGCCTGTAAAATCGAATTTGTAAGCAGAAGTACAGCTCAGATGTTATTCAATGTATCGCAAGCAGAAATGCTCGTGGAAGCAGGGCTTTACCAAGAAGCTGAAATTCTTATTGATCAGGAAGCAAAACGATTTGAACCTTTCGAAAAAGCAATTGAAACGCAATTACATGCACTTGGCCAAAAAGCAAAAAATCTTACATTGCCAAAAATATGTCGTCATGGTGCAGCATTTATATCAGAAGGTCTTATTACCGGTGGAATGGTCAAAATTGCGGGAAAAACATTAAAGCTAGCACGAGTTGGCGCAACGCGATGTGCTCGTGCAATTAAGGAATTGGAACAACAGTCAATCGAATCATTCGGACAACGAGAACTTTTATGTTCAACCTCTGAAGGCTTGCTTCTTCAAGTACGAGATAAATCATTAAATCTCGCGCAGCGAACAGCAAATCAACCAGCAGAAAAGATTGTCGGAAAAGTAACACGAAATATTCAAACAATGCGCCTCAGAATAGAAAAGTTAGAAAAATATATGGTTGAAAAATTGGCAAAATTAACATCCCCAGTATTTGAAAAAGCAAATTTAAAACATTTGTTCGGCATAGATAAAATTGTCAAAGAACGTGCTTCAGGTGCTTTTGATGCAAAATACCTCGGGTATCATCATGATAAGGGTTGGAAGTTAGTCAAAAAAGGAAAAGTTAAATTTTTGACAAAACCTAGAATTTGTCCTAAAACAGGAATGGTTACTGTTGATCGACTAACTGTTGAAGGTGTTTTGATTAAAGATAAAACATTCTTTCCACCAAACTGGTCACGGCACAAAGTTATTGATAAAATTGTTGAAGCAAGTAAAAATATAATAAAAACAAAAACAGAAGGTACCAGAAAAATACTTTTTGGAAAAACAGGGGAAGGCATGCATATAAAATTAGTGATAGACGAAAATAAAAAATTGATTACTTCTTTTCCAATATTAGAGTTATAAAGCATGGAAAAATTAATTTTGATTTATGATAAAAAAAATAAAATATATTGGCCCACTGATGATAGCAATATACCACATCTTGCTTACTTTCTAACAGATGATGTTGGATGTAAAGGTTCTATTGAAAATTGGAAAGAATTTTTCAATGATCCAAAAGCAACATGGACGGGAAGTAATTATAGTGATTGGGAAAAAAACGGCAACCATCTTGCCTTGGGATTTTCCGGGGATGTTGAAGAAGATGGCCCCAGATGGGAAACTACAACTGATCAAATGAACTATATTCTTGACCGTTGGCAAGAAGCATGCGAAAAAAAGCCAAATAAAATTATCATCACAAGAGATGATAGTGGAAAAGTTACGGTTAATTTTGAAGATTAAAATTCAGAATTCAGAAAATTTAATATAATGGCCGCATTATCAAACTCTTAATCCAAACGCCTTACAAAGCATATTAATTCATAGCCATTAAATCTCTCATAAGACAAGCTTGTCAATCTATTTGGCCAAGCGATGAACGAAATCGCTGAAAATCCTCGTGAACTTCTTCCGGCATATGGCAAAGCATTTCTTGCAAAATCAAAAGAACTTATAAGCAATGTCGCAGCAGTAGCCCAAGATACTGCTCTGATGTTATTCAATGTCTCGCAAGCAGAAATGCCCGTGAAAGCCGGGCTTTATAAAGAAGCTGAAATTCTTATTGGTCAGGAAGCAAAACGATTTGAACCAATAGAAAAAGCAGTCGCAAATCAACTATATGCACTTGGCCAAAAAGCAAAAAATCTTACATTGCCTAAAATATGTCGTCATGGCGCAGCATTTGTTTCGGAAAGTCTTATTACCGGTGGAATGGTCAAGATTGCAGGAAAAACATTCAAACTTGCGCGAGTTGGTGCAACGCGATGTGCTCGTGGCGCAAAAGAATTGGCCAAACAATCAATCGAATCATTCGGACAACGTGAACTTTTATGTTCAACCCCTGAAGGCTTGCTTGTTCAAGTGCGAGATAAATCGTTAAATCTCGCGCAAAGAACTGCTCGAAATGCCGGAAAAATGCCTGGTGCAAAAGCTGCAAGCAGAGAAATAATTTTGCCAAAAGTAAAAACATTTGAGCAAGCGAGAAATAAAGCTCTTGAACTTGTCGGAAACTTAGGACCCAACTCAGAACCGATTATAGGAAAATTACAAAAAAGCAAAGGCTTTGGTAAAATAATTGGAAGAATGTCCCGCGATAAGAAGTTAAGATGGTATTTTGATTATGATCCAATTAAAGGACTCCATATCAATGTTCATGATTTTAGGCTTGGCAAGGGGATCAACGCAAAAAAATATGCTATTCCATTTTGTGGTACGGAAGTAAACTATGAATCATTATTAAGACATATGAATCGTTAGGACGAATATGGATTTATTTGAAGAATGTTTAGAAGCTCTTGGGAGTTCAATCGAGATAATAAAGAATGATGCAGATCAAAACAAAATTATTGAAAAAATGCTATCGAAGTTTCCTATTACTTTTTATGGAAGAATCAATTGGAAAAATATTCCAAAAAAATGTTCTATTTTATCACCGGATAAGATTCTTTCAATATTGAAAAAAAGGAATGCGTTAGATAATAACCAAATTTACATAATTTGGAGCGATTCAACTGTACCCATTGTAAAAAGCTCGCTAGAAAATGTCTTAAATAATTTTGATGATGTTGAAGCTGTCAGTCCTGATACATGGATCTATTCTCCATCCGCCGGCTGGTTAATAGAATTTTATCATGATGGTGATATCACGCTAGGATTCGAGTAAAAGGCGATATAAGAAATAACTGCACAACCTCGTTGCTGTTCTACCTGCATACGGAAAAGCATTTCTTGCAAAATCAAAAGAACTTATAAGCAATGTCGCAGCAGTAGCCCAAGATACTCCACTGATGTTATTCAATGTCTCGCAAGCAGAAATGCTCGTAAGAGCCGGTCTTAGAGATATTAAAAAACATAAAATTGATCAATTCAAGCATTACTCATATACTATAGCTTTAAAGCAAAATAAAATAACACTATTTCTCAATCACCATCTTCGGAGAAAAAACATGAAAAAATTATTGCTAATCGTTACATTTTTTACACAACTTATAACAGCAACTAATAGCGAAGAACTTGAAAATGCTATAATTGAAAGCGATAAAGAAAAAGTACAGCAATTGCTACAAAATAACCTTCAAATTAAAGAGACCGAAGTGTCACGATTAATTGATCTCGCCCAACAAATAATATTAAAAAGAAAAAGTAATCAAGAGTGTTATAGTCTTCAGTTATACAAAGATGAAGCGATTCCCAAAGATTTTAAACATAATAACAAGGAGAAGAAAATTATTGTTCAAGGATTCTTGTCCCTTGCGGTAGGCTTCTTATCTCTCGTTACATCTGCTATTAGCGCTACAATTACCACGGATGCGCAAGAAGAAAATCCTGTTCCTGGAATTTTTGGAGCAATAGCATTTGCAAGTTTTTTTATATCATTACTCTCGCTCACAAATCCATATGAAAATTTGGCCGAAAAATACGAAGCAAAGCTACAAAAACTTTTAGATGATTCAATTTATATCAGATCAATAATCTGGAAATACCATAATTCATTACAAAAAAGTTAACAAAAAATCAACAAAGATGACCGTTCCTCGCGAATATCTAGCTAAATTATGGCTGCACCTGATAGACACAATCCGTAAAGGCCATGCATCATCCAACATCACTCAAATCATATCCAGTTGCTTTATTCGTCAATTAATATTAATTGAAAATTTAGCATCATACATCTACAATAAATATCATATTTTTATAAGTGAAATCAAAAAACATTCCCATCCTGGTTGTTTCATTTCATAAGGTAAAATTGAAATAACCTCTCGCCTTTAAGTCTTTTATTTCAATTTTTCGTGAATTGTTGAAATAACATATTGTAATGTTATATTCTTATTTCAGTAATAATCTGTAAAATTTAGAGGATTAAAATGCGAAAAACCGGGCATTATGAAACATTAGGATCAACCAAATATTTTATTCCTGATCCATTACCTCCTAAAAATCCTTCTTTCAGCTTGAACCAACCAACAATGATACTTTATGGTGAAGCTATGCATCACCTTGGCGAACTTAATCAAATGGCAAATCACATACCAGATATACAACGATTTATAAAAGCGTATGTTACAAAAGAAGCACTGCTTTCCTCCGCAATAGAAGGGGTCAATACAACAATGCTTGATGTATTCACTCAACCTCTTTTGAATACGAGACCAAGCAAAAGCACCCAGCTTGTTATTAATTATACCCAGGCGCTTGATACTGCAATTACCATGATTAAAAAAGAAAATCTCCCAATTTCAAATAGATTCATTTTAGCCACCCACAAAACTTTAATGCAGAATGGCGAAGGCGAAAAATCCGATCCTGGACATTACAGAAAACAATCGGTCAAAGTCGGCAATCTTGTTCCACCCCCACCAAATTATATTCCTGAGCTTATGGCACACTTAGAACAGTTCATTAATAGGGATAAAAATCTACCTCCACTTATCAAAGCCGGCCTCGCGCATGTTCAATTTGAAACAATTCATCCTTTTTTAGATGGCAACGGAAGAATAGGCAGACTCTTGATAGTATTGATGCTTATAGATAATAACTTATTATCTGATCCTCTTCTCTATCCATCATATTACTTTAAAAAACATCACATGGAATACTACCATTTATTAGATGCAATACGAATTAAAGGCGCATATGAAGATTGGATAACTTTTTATCTGAATGCGATAAAAGAAACAAGCATCGACGCTATTGATCGAGCAAAAGATATTGAAAACTTAGAACAAAAATTAATCGAAAACATCCAAGAAAAATATCCTAAAACCCGTGAGTCACGGCTTAAAGCATTATCAATTATTTTTGGTTACCCCGTCATTAATATAAGTGAAATGGCACAACAACTTGATGTAGCATTCAACACAGCCAATCAAATTATTGAGGACTTTATAAGTCTTGATATTTTAGTCGAAGAAACTAAACAAAAACGGGGAAAACTATTTAGATTCAAACCATATTTAGAAATTCTTGAACGTGAATATATGGATTGAAAGAACTATGGCTGGGAAGAGAGGATTCGAACCTCTATAACTGGATCCAGAATCCAGGGTCCTGCCATTAGACGACTTCCCAATTTTATTGTGAAAAGATTTATTATAAGTATAGCTATTTATTGGAAAAAGTTAATGTTCAAAATAAATCTTTTATTGCTGTAAATGCGATATATCCGCACGAAAAAAGGCTCAGCATTGCAACCCAATAAGGCAATTTTATATCGTGCGAGCGATTTTTGTACATGGTAAGTAATGCAATAGTCATTGTTATGTAAATGATAAGGCAACCGAAAACAGAAAGCCTTCCTAAAGCGCCAAGATTATCCGGTAACAGTAATAAAAAGAAAATAATTATTGCATGTAAAAATAAGGCTGCT
>Ga0180433_10011716_pt1 | contig 10364 bp, 8 predicted proteins | sample SS_ome_8_FD_132980 | JGI IMG/M metagenome (GOLD analysis project Ga0180433, IMG submission 132980) | Hypersaline lake sediment archaeal communities from the Salton Sea, California, USA - SS_1_D_1 metaG | ecosystem: Environmental > Aquatic > Non-marine Saline and Alkaline > Hypersaline > Sediment...
GGAAGTAATAAACTTGAACTTGCCGATAGTAGCACTTTAGTTTCAAAAACTAAAGAATATAATGAAGGTATTAACGCAGCAACAGGTGGAGCGATCTTCATGTGGAAAACTCAAGGAACATCGTGGATGAATTTCATATCCACGCAAAGCGGAGATACTCCTGTTAAAAACTGGGGCGGTACAGCTGCAGCAGATTATCCTCCCGACAAGCTGAGCAAAATTACGGGAGAACAAGTCAATAAATATAAACAAAAAGACTATGGATGTTTTTCGTGCGCAGTGCAATGTGGAGCAATAATGAAGGTGCCTGAAGCTGGACTTGAGGAAACACATCTCCCAGAATATGAAACTTGTGCCGCATTCCTGCAAATGTCGTTAAACGACGATTTAATCTCACTGTTTAAACTAAACGATATAGCTAACCGTGGTGGAATAGATACAATCTCAGTAGGGTCAACAATCGCTTTTGCTATTGAATGTTTTGAGAACGGATTAATAACTAAAGACGATACTGGTGGTTTAGAATTAACCTGGGGTAATTCAGACGCAATGATAGAACTGCTGAAGAAAATAATTAATCGCGAAGGTATTGGTGATGTTTTAGCTGATGGAGTTAAAAAAGCTGCTGAAAAATTAGGAAAGGGAAGCGAATATGCTATGCATTCTTTAGGACAAGAACTTCCAATGCATTCGCCAAAAGCTTACAAATCGCTGGGAATGACATATGCCTTTGATCCAACTCCTGGTAGACACACGGCGGCATCAATAGACTTGATGATGACTGGACCTCTCCAGAAACCTAATGGGTTTATTGAAGATTTTGCAGTTTCTAGAAAATTTAAAAGAGCTGGCGATGAAAGATACGAGGCATTTAAATCAATAGTATGTTTGAAACAAGCAACTAATAGTCTTGGATTGTGCGAGTTTATATTTTTCTACCAAAAATATCCTCTCTTAGAAGCAATTAAATCGGTATCTGGATGGGATGTTTCCGTGGAGGAATTAATTAAATCAGGGCAGAGAATTCAAAGCTTGAGACAAGCGTTTACGATTCGAGAAGGAGTAGAGATTGCCAAAAATGAAATCCCAGAAAGATCAGTTGGTATCGATTATAAAGAAGAATACAAGGGATATTGTGAGAAAATGGGCTGGAATCCCGATAATGGATATCCATTAAAAGAGACACTCTCTGATTTAGGCTTAGATTTCGCAATAAAAGATCTCTATTAAAACTAAAAATTTCAATTTTTTTCTTTTATTCTATAATGCTTCATTAAATTAAGAAAAAACTCAAATAAAAATTGGCTTAACGCACTAGAAATAATTTTAATTATTAAAAATTTCATAATCTTCCAATATACATTTAATTATGATAATTTATATGGGATTAATTAATAGAACTTCTAAATACTAAAAAAAAAAATCGAATAGTGGGAATAATAATGGTTATATCACAAACTGGATTATTAATGGGTGCCACGGCGTCAATTGCAATGATTACAAGCATTATTTTTGGAATTTACTTTATCTATAAGTCAAGAAAACTAAACGCTGATTTATTACTATATTCTGGATTATTGATAATCTGTACGGGATGTTTTTATTTAGGTACTTTCACGGATTTTATACTCGTATTATTCTTTGGAACAAATATACCTTTAGAAATAAGAGGTCTACACGGATTATTAGCATTTACTCCTGTTGCTCCTGCGGTTCTTTGCGCCATGTATTTAGGATCATCACTCATCGCTCCGAGTAAAAAGAAAATAATAACGGGAGTATATGTTGTTATAGGAATTATATTTGAAGTAATATTATATCTAACTTATAATACAGCAATTGATTATCCAATCGCGGGAGATGGAGTTGCTGGTTCAGATTTAATTGATTCAAGTTTTAACACATCAGAGTTAACATTCTATTTAATCATTTTCTTCTTGATTTCAGCTCTAATTTTTTGTGGAATTGGATTTACAGTAAAAGCTAAGCAATCGATCGGAGATTTAAGGAGAAAATTCGTATATTTATCTTTAGGATTCATTATATTCGTGTTGTGTGCTGCTTTGGATGCTTTGATGGATCCAGGATTCTCCTTGATTTTCATAAGGCTTGGAATGATTGGTTATGCATGGTTGGTGTATCTCGGTTTAAAACCTTCATGATTTTTTTTCATTTTTCTTTTTATCTTCTTCAGTGCAAAATTGATAGTATGAAGTAAAATCTTTATATTATTCAAAAACCTATACTATAAATTAATATGGAGAAAAAATCTAGAAATTCTTTAATCGTAATTATTCTTCTGACGATTGATACATTAGCATTAAGTAATTTTACTGGTCCCATGGCAAAAGAAATAGCAACAGCCCTAAGTGTTGCTGAATCTTCTATAGGAGATATCGAGGCGCTATTTTTATTGGTCGGTGCTTTTGCTTCAATTGCTTGGGCCATAATAGGTGATAAATTTTCACGTAAGAAGCTTTTATTTTTAGTAACTCTGATATGGTCAGTTTTTTCATTTCTTTCTGCTCTTGCTGATGATTATATATCGCTTCTATTGTTTCAAATGGGCGTTGCTGTAGGTTTTGGGGGCGTCATACCGTTAACTTATTCTTTAATATTAGATCTGGTTGATGTTGAAAAAAGAGGACGCGCTTTAGGATTCTTGATTGCCGCAAACGCAATGGGTTCTGGTTTTGGCTTAATTCTAGCAGGACAACTCATTGAGAGTTTTTCTTTTTCTATTCCATTTGTTGTTATTTCAGTCATGGGATTTACTGCGGCAATACTCGTTATACTCATGTACGAACCGGTTAGAGGAGAGAGAGACGTCTTATATGAGAAAATTGACGACGATTCCCTTGGGATGAGTTTCAAAATTAACAAGGAGGATTTGAAAGAAATTTTTAAGAAAAAATCTAATATATGGCTTTTATTGATGTACTTTTTCATGTTTATAGCAGTAGGACCAACAACTTACTTCTTTGTTTCAATGTTGCGGACGGATCATGGATTCGCTCCAGGAACAGCCAGCATATTTATGGTTGTAATTTATTTAAGTCAGCTTTTTGGCTCACCAATTCTTGGAAATAGGGGCGATAGAAAATATCAAACTAATGATAAAGGAAGATTAAAAGTAATTATTACATGTTTTCTGATTGGACCTGTATTTTATACTATTGGCTATATATTAAATTTTACCTCAGAAGACATTTTAATGATTGTTTTATTTTCAATAATCGTATCTACAGGATCTTTTTTTGTAGCTGGAATAGATCCACTAGCAGCTGCAACTTTGGGAGATATTAATCCTCCAAAAGTAAGAGCAACAATTTTTTCCTTAAGCATGGTAGCCCAAACAGTAGGAAGAGCAGTCGGCATAATAATCTGTGGAGCGTTATTCATATCTTTTGGAGAAACTTATCAACCTGGATTTATAATAATGGGAATAATTTATTTATCAAGCGTTATTTTTATAATTCCTTTGTTAAAAACGCTAACTTCAGAATTAAAATTTATTAAATCGGAGAAAGAGGGTAAAGTGCCTAAGTCTGCTTCTATCGAGGAAGGAACTATAGCCGAGAAACCACGAAAAGTTGATATCCTTGAAAAAGTCGATAAATTATTTGATAAAGGAATAGAATTTATTGAAAAAGAATATTATGATAAAGCTATTGACTGCTTTGAAAAAGTGATAAAGAAAAATCCTAAGAATAGCAAGGCATGGTCAAATAAAGGCCTTGCGCACAATGGTAATTGGGAATACGAGGAAGCAATCAAGTGTTTTGATATCGCACTAGAATTAGATCCAGAGGACATTATTGCATGTTTTAATAAAGCGGTTGCTCTGAACGATTTCGGAAAACACCAGGAAGCGATAGAATGCTATAACGAGGTTTTACGAATAAATCCTGATTTTGATGCTGAAGAATTAAACAAAATTTTGCTCGAAAAATTCGAAAAAGATGCCGAGAAAGGCGAATAATATTTATTAATATTTTTTTAAACATGAAAAACTAAAAGGTAAATATCTTGAAGCAGAATACAAAATGGTTTAATGAAAAATGGTGGATATCACCGTTTAATTACGAAGAGGAATTATTAAAAACTTTTGAGCTTCCAAAAAGAGTGTATGTGAGGGATTCAACTATCCGAGAGGGTGAAGAAACACCTGGAGTTCTTTATACATTAGATGAAAAAGTTAAGATCGTTGAAATGTTGGAGGATATAGGAGTTGAACATATAGATTGTGGTTATATTGGAAAAGTTCAAGATCAATGGGATTTAACTAATAAAATGAAGGAAATGGGCTTAAAAATGAAGACATATTGTCATTTAAGTTCCAATCCCATCGGTTGGACGGAAGAAATAAATAAAGCTCTCGAAGCTAAAGTCGATTATATTGGATTTGGGATAGTTTTAACTCCTTGGCAGCTCCAATTGTTTTCAGGGAGGGACGAGGTAACTCCAAATGTAATGGTTGGATTGATTGGTCCTACTCTTAAAAAAATTAGAAGGTTAGGAGGTACTGCGATCTTAGATTGTGTTGATGCAACTCGTTCAGAAATGCCAATTTTAAAAGAAGCAATAAAGAAGGGAGTAAAAAACGGAGTAAAAATGGTAATGCTATATGACACGGTTGGAGCCTGTAGTGTGCCCGCAATTTCTTACATGATTAAGCAATTAAAACCAGTTGTTAAAGACGTTCCTCTTGGAATGCATGTTCACGATGATTTTGGACTAGGTACAGCCTCAACAATTTCAGCGGTAGAACAAGGTGCTATTTACATGGATCTTGTAGTAAATAAGCTTGGAGATCGTGGGGGGAATACATCTTTAGAGGAGGTCGTAGTATCATTAGAAATGCTGTATGGCATTGATACGGGCATTCAACTATCAAAACTCTACGAGTTAAGTAAATACGTGGAGAAAGTATCTGGTGTTCCATTACCTTACAATAAGCCCGTAGTAGGCCGAAATACCTTTTTACATGAAAGTGAACTCCATGTGATGAGTGCTTTAGAGGCAGATAAATATTGGATGTGTTTTACTCCTTATCGTCCCGAAATTGTGGGGCAGGAAGAAAATATAATATTCGGACCAACAACTCTACATGGTGATGCCGTGAGAATAAAGTGCCAGCAGATGGGGATCGAGAATGCCGAGGATTACTTAGATGTAATAATGGAGAAAATCCACTATATTATAACGCAGAAGAAATTCATCACTGATAAAGAATTAGGAGATATAATAAACCAAGAAATTAATTATTAAGTAATTACTTTTTTTCAATTTTATTCATGATTGGTATAGTTCTAAGCTTAATAGCAAAATTTTTAGAAGGTAAAAGCACTTCCCTGATTGAAAAACATCGAAAGAATCCTCAAATTGTTCATTATTATAAAGAAATAATTCGTTTTTGGAGTAAACTCAATTTTATCATCAATAAAACTCTCCGCTCTATGAAACAAATCAATGAAATAAGCGTTCGTGAGAGAGCAATGTATCTCTACTCTACATATCGTTTTCAAATGGAAAATGCAAGCATAGATGCAATAGTACACGAATTAAAGATATTAAAAGAATCAAATATTCATTCTTTTATAAAAAAAATGAGTACATTCTCTTGGAGAAGAGCATTAGAAGATAAAAGCGAAAAGGAAATTTTAAGCATTAAAGAAGCAATGCCCTCTTTTTTTATAGAACGCCTTTTACCCGTGATGTCCTTGGACTTTATAAAAGAGAATATCCAATTTCTAAACGATATAAAAAAATCAGAGGACTTTTCTATTAGAATTAACGATTTAATCGGCCAACTCCCTAAACCTAATCTTATTGAAAAAATTATGGCTTCTCTAAAGAATGACGGAATAAAAATTAATCAAGACCAAGATATATCGGAAATTCTTCACGTATCAATTAATGATAAAGATATTATCATTCAAAATGACTGGTATAAAAAGGGAAATCTAATTGTTCAAGATAAAGCTTCTGCCATCGTAGTTAAAATTCTTGATCCTCAACCTAACGAGGTTATTTGCGACATGTGTGCTGCTCCAGGTGTGAAAACATCCTTGATTGCTCAATTTACAGGTAATCGTGCTCGAATTATAACCGGGGAATACCTTCCAGATAGAGCTCTTCAATCAAAAAAGCTGATGAAACACCTTAACGTGCAAAATAAAGCATTAATTACCACTGATAGCATTGAATTCCCTGTTAGAATTGAAGAACAGTTTGACAGAGTTTTGCTTGACGCACCATGCACTGGAAGTGGAACGTTTTTAGCAAATCCCGAACTGAAATGGCGGCAGGGTGAGAAATTCTTGTATCAAAATGTCGTGCTTCAAAAAAAATTATTATTGAGAGCAATTAAATTACTCAAACCTAAAGGAATTCTTGTTTATTCAACATGCAGTCTTTATCCAGAAGAAGGAGAACATCAAATTCTCGAGGTTATCAATCAACTAAAACCATTGGATGTTTTAAAATGGACTAATCCAAGTTATAAAATAAGTGGTTCCGAAATCCCGGGAACGGGTAGGTTGTTCCCTTCAATTCATAAAACGCAAGGATTCTTTATAGGTAAGTTCAAAAAAAAGGAAATATGATACTAATTAAAAAATTTAACAAAATAAACGATTAAGAACATGGGAAATGAAAAAAGAAAGTTTATGACTATAGGGCAGATCGACGCTACTGGTGTTAGAGGACCACATGAAAAGGAACTGGAAGATATTAGCAAGGTAAAATATCCCTTGTTTGTAAATATAAACAAGGATAAGCTTAATAGAATAGTTAGCCAAGAACTAGGTGGAAAAATTGAAAATATTGGGTTTAACGAGGATTGGGCAATTACATTGGAGATGTTTCCCGAAGTTAACATTCATTTAGCATATTCTTATTTTGGTGATGAATTTGGAGATGGAATTGAAGCAGAATTCAAGTGTTATTTCTCTGGAGAACGCGCATGGTGGGTACCTGGAGAAGATAGCGCAACATTTATTGATATCATTATGGATTTCATGGAAAGAATGATTAAAAACAAAGAACCTTTCGAAAAATCTTATGACAAAAAAACTGACTTAATGAAAAAAGTTCTCAAACAAAGAACTGAACCTTTTAAATTCTTGCAAGAAAACGACAGAGAATCTTTAGCAGCTTTTATTGGTGGAAAAGTTTGGAAAACCACTGAAGGATGGCGGATTAAGAAGGAAGTGTTTCCAAGCATTTTTATAGAAGTTTTATGGAATGAACAAAATGGATTGGACATTTCCTTTTCGGGAGATAAACTCTCTCGTAATCTTAGCAGTTATCATGTAGAATTAGTTGGAATCTTCTTAATTAATCATATTTTGAGGTACATTACGACTTCATATAAAGAGGAAGAAATGCCAGATATTTGTTGGATGATGTTTTCAAGGTTTTATACCAAAAAATTTGAAAAATAAGGGAAATCGATTTAAATATCACTTTCAACTGAATTTCTTCGAATTAAAACTTGTTCCAACTCACTTTTAATAATATTCATCATCCTCGTTCTTTCTGAATTCTTTATTGCTATTAATCCATGAGTTTTTACATGGAGAACATTTTCAACGCGATCAGCTTTTAAGCGCCCGTCTGTCTTGCATAAATCTTGTTTGTTTGCAATGGCAATAATTGGGCATTCTTTCCCTATTATCATGGTTGAGTGATCTATTAACTCTTTTGAGGTTAAAACATTTCTAGGTGTAGAATCAGTAACGACAAATATAATATCAGATCCTAACAGATAATCTGTAAGGTACATCTTTAGATACGATTTTTGACCCCCAAAATCCCAAACATTAAGTTTATAATTACCAAATTTTACGGTTTTAAGATCAAACCCTTGCGTAGGTAAATATTTTTGATTACTTTCTGAGTTATTCGATAAAAGTTTCAGGATAGTGGTTTTTCCTACAGCTGGATGTCCAACAATGGATATCTTAATTAATTTTTCAATAGTTGAATTCATTACTAACAATCGAACATTATGGATGTGATTAAGAATTAGAAATTTGATAGTAAATATTAAAACCTACGATATCTATATGCTTTCCGTATAGTATTTAGAGAATATAAAAAAAATGAAAAATATTAAGTTTTTAAACCTAAATACATGAGTACCGAGAAACTGCACATGACAAGTCTTACTATACCTATCGCAATTGGTATAGGTATTAAAGCATCAAAAATACCAGTTATTACAAAAATATAGAATGCTGCTGCTAAATATGCAAATTTCTTTCTCAATTCACCAATCGATTTTTTTGCTTTAATAGCAAATCCAGTTGCCATGAAGATTGTTAGATAAACTAAGAAGAAAGCGATTAAAAAGAAGGTCGGAAAACGCGTGTTAAAGCTTGCATCGATTAGTTTACCATACTCAGGATCTGTAAATGGTTTAAAAGATTCAACTGTAAAACCCCATAGAAATATCTCAAAGGTTATACCTGCAATCAACATTATAATGAAAATTGTTTTCTTTTTACTTGGTGCTATCAATTCTCCTCCTAGAATTGCAACAAGTAGAACGCCTGGGCCGATCATTGTGTAACTAAATAATCCATAAATATGATATGGATAAATGTGTGTTTCAAGTAGAAACCACATGAAAAATTCTACTGTAGGACCTAACCAAAAACTTCCAATACATAATGTTGCCATACCCGCATAAGTAAGAAGCTTTGCATTTGATCTCGTTCCTTTTACAATACAAATTATCCCGAAAATTGCAGATGATACAATAATGGCAAAAGCAGTTATTCCATCTAACCAACCTGTCCAGTCTAAATAACCTACCATATAATCATTCTATTTTTTTTATTACTATAAAAATTAGGTGGAGATATAATATAAATATTAAACTTATAATTTTATTACTTCTTTGTACAGGAACTACTTTTTTTAGAGAAGAGGTATGTTATAATAAAACAACAATAGAATGAGAGAGAAAAAGGTTGGCACGATTAAACTGAGCGAGAATAGTCTTTGAGAAACTCGAATGCATTCTTGTAATGTGGTCATTATAACATTGAAATAACTCGGATCCCCCCAAATTTTAACATTTTCCTCGTTTGAATCTTTATAATAAAATTCTACAGGTTCTAAATCTTTTTCTGCTTTTCTTAATAATCTTGTAAGTTTATCCAAGATTATATCTATTTTAATTCTATCGCCAATTGGAGAATATCCTCTACGGGTAAGTTGTCTTGCGACCGTATGTGAGTCAGAAGTGGTTATCTCTCCCCTTTCAATTCCCCTATTTTGTAGCAAGTTTAAGATATATGATCTAATATCAATATACGCATTATTTGCGTCAAAATGAATGAGAGCAGTTTTCTGTTCTGTTTTTGAGTTCATAAATAAATGGACAACAATCCCACCGAAACCAATTCCGTCTTTCTCCGTGAATTCTGGACAATTATCCTTCGCCACACCATATAACAGAGGTAAGTCTTCATGAACTCTTTTTTTCTTGCTAGCAAAAAAATTTTTTGTAACATTTATAAGATCTTGAGCTTCAATAGAATCTTTTTTAACTAAGATTTCATCCCCCACTATTGAATTATGAGCATCTATGGTGATTATATCTTGGAATCCGTTGGATTGTGCAATTTTCCGAATTTCATCTCCAACTTGAGCCTGGATATCATCAGAGGGAAGAGGATGCCTAGTCAGAAAAACGATTGGGATCTCCCCTATTTTAATACCAATGAGTTTAGCTGAATTAGATATATGTCTTGAAAAATCATTTACTTCATTTATCCATTTTTTTTTCAAGTCATTTTGGATCTCATTTATATCAAGTTTAATTTTATTAATAATTTTATCAACTTCGCCTTGCGTAGTTAAATTTTGGGTATGATCATTAGTCGTGTGATAAACTGTAGCTCCCGGTATATCTAATAATGCTTTATATATATGTTCAGGTAAATCAGATGAACCACAAGTTTTAAACGGCCCAAAATGAACGTTAGGTACCACAAATATTCCTTTTAAATCTTTTGTATTCTGACTCCTTATTAATAAATATTGAATTTTTACTTTCGACTTGATCCCTACATCATCAAATAGTTTTTCAATCCGATCGTCGTTACCATCAGTAATCATTGAAAGAACAAAAGCTCTAATGAACCCATACCCTCCTAATCCCGTTGCTTCTCTATAAATTCTGCTCACATTAGATAGTCCCCTTCCATAAGGTATGGCAAATATAAAAGCACATGAACAAAAAAAAATGATTGCTCTTACGAAGAAGTTCAACGAGAATTGCACTGTAAATACGCTATATAAGATAATTGCTATAACTGGCTGGATAAGTGATAAGATCACGCTCCCCC
>Ga0180433_10011718_pt1 | contig 10363 bp, 9 predicted proteins | sample SS_ome_8_FD_132980 | JGI IMG/M metagenome (GOLD analysis project Ga0180433, IMG submission 132980) | Hypersaline lake sediment archaeal communities from the Salton Sea, California, USA - SS_1_D_1 metaG | ecosystem: Environmental > Aquatic > Non-marine Saline and Alkaline > Hypersaline > Sediment...
ATTCCAAGATGCATTTTCATCATATTTCAACCGATGAAGTCTATGGAGCGCTTGGAAAGGAGGGGCGGTTTACTGAGGAATCGTCTTACAAGCCTAACTCTCCTTATTCGGCTTCAAAGGCAAGTGCGGATCATTTTGTGAGAGCGTATGGGGCAACCTATGGCTTGTCAACGACCCTTTCACATGCAAGTAACAACTATGGTCCCCATCAGTATCCTGAGAAATTTATCCCTCTTATGATCCAAAACGCACTAGAGGGAAAGCCTCTTCCTGTTTACGGATCGGGAGAAAATGTGAGGGAGTGGCTCTATGTTGAAGACCATGCACGTGCTATTTGGGCTATCTTGAGTCAGGGGAAAAAGGGCGAGGTTTATAACATCGGGGGGGGGAATGAAATGAAAAATCTAGAGCTTCTTCGGTTGATTTTAAATGTCGTTGAAGAGATGACGGGAGAAACGGGGCTTGACAGACTTATTACCTATGTTCCAGATCGTCTTGGGCATGATTTTAGGTATGCAATGGATGGTGCTAAAGTCGAGCAACTGGGCTATCGTCCCATTTGGCCGCTGCAAGCGGGGCTTCGAGAAACCATTAAAACTTTTCCAGGAGTACTGGTGTGAAAATTGTATGCGTGATCCCAGCAAGACTTGCTTCAAGTCGATTCCCTAAGAAAGTGCTTGCGATGCTAGGCGAAAAGCCGATGCTTCAGTGGGTATGGGAAGCAGCCAGCAGCGTTGATTTATTTGATGATGTTGCATTTGCGGTTGATGATTCTGAAACAGAGCGCCTGATTGATTCTTTTGAAGGGAAACATTTTATGACCTCCCCCGATTGCCCCTCAGGAACCGATCGTCTCATTGAACTCCAGTCTGAGGGGAAAATGCAAGGGGATATTTGGGTCAACTGGCAGGGCGATGAACCCTTTATCCATCAGGAAATGATCGAAAACCTTTTGCAAACAACCGACGAGGCATATGACATTTGGTCTTTAAGAAAAGAAATCGAGAGAGAAGAAGATATTGAGGATCCCAATGTGGTAAAAGTTGTGACCGACCCCCAAGATCGCGCTCTCTACTTTTCCCGCTCGCCCATTCCTTATGACAGGGATGGTCTCGAAGATGTTACTTACTACAAACACGTGGGAATCTATGCATACACTGCTGATGCCTTAAAACAAATATCTACTCTCTCCCCCAGTCTACTAGAGAAAGCTGAGGGACTCGAGCAGCTCCGCTTTCTTGAAAATGGGATGAATATTCAGGTTCATGAGACAGCTCACGAATCGCTTGGAATCGATATTCCCGAGGATCTTGCCAGGGCAATGGACCGCATCTCCTCCCAAGTTCTTTTTTAAGTAACGCACTCAAATGCTGGTAGGAATGTGGACCTTTTTCGACTTAGTACTCGAGGAAAAAATTGACAAAAAGAGGATCAAAACAATGGCAACGTTAGGTTTTCTTTCGTTAGTCATTTTTTCGGGGGCTATCTTTTACACGAATCGCAGAAGAGTCGCTATCCTAGAGAAGCTGATTACAGATCTTACAAAAATTGCCAACCAGCCCTCTTGATCATCTGGTAAGTACTTGCTTTTCTAAACAAAAAAAGTTTATATTTATTCTCATTTGATGAGGGTCTTATGGAAAGAGTTGGCGCGTCTCGTGTTTATTCATTTGCAAGTTATTTATATTCCTATGTGGATGCATTGATTCAACAGGTGGATGAGTATGCCACCGCTGTTTTTCAAGCCGTTAATGCAAGGATATCTGATGCTCCTCAGCTTAGGGACGTTGAAGAGGGGTTATTTACGGTTGATAGGCGCCAAAGAGATCGAGAGACTTGGGGGACTTGGTTAGACCCCATTACCTATCCCTCAATTAATTTGTCGACACGGCAAAGCCTCAATGTGGTCTATATGGGGGGAAGGGAGCCCCACCTTTTCGTGAAGATCCCACGGCGGCAGATTTGTCATTTTCCAGAACCGATGAAGGCTAAACTATTAAATATAGAAGAAGATAAATTAGATCTTTTCTTTGCGATATATCTTCAAGATGAGGGGAATAAAGAATTTCATTTATCAGTGCCGCAGTGGGCACATGAGGATTACGACGTTCATGTGGGATTCTATGGAGGAGATGGTGTTTGCCGCGGAAGTCGAAGGACAGTTCCTTGGCACTTTATTCGGGAGTATACCAAAGAAGAGGCGGGAGATCTCAAGGTGGGCCTCACTGATGATGTCGGAGCCTTCATGATGGGAGCTTTTCGCTCTGACTGCCAAGGACCTCACCGTGGGGTAGGAGTTTATGGTCTTGTTCTCAAGAATGAAGGGAGGGGATCTGTGATTCGAGAAATTCTTAGAAGTTCAGAGTCTTTGAAAGAATTTGTCGAAAGAGCCGGGGAAGGCATGACTGAAATTTTTACTTTCAACGAGGACTATTGAGCAGTTGACATTCGGGGCATAAACGAGGTATTTTATTGGTTCAGAAGAATGGAGAACGCATGTCAACTGAAGAGCTTCTTGCTGAGCGGGAAGAATATAAATATGGTTTTAGAACCGAGATTGAATCGGACCTTTTTCCTAAAGGGTTAGATGAAGAGACTGTTAGAGCTCTTTCTGCAAAGAAAGAGGAGCCGAGCTTTATGCTTGAGTTCCGACTGAAAGCTTTTCGAAAGTGGAAGGAGATGACACCGCCCAATTGGGGACATTTAGATATAGCTCCCATTGATTTTCAGGATATTAGATATTATGCTGCACCAAAGAAGAAGCAAGAATTGAGCAGCCTGGATGAAGTTGATCCTGAAATCCTCCGCACCTTTGATAAATTAGGTATTCCTTTAGAGGAGCAAAAGCGGCTCAGCAATGTTGCGGTTGATGTTGTTTTTGATTCGGTGTCTCTTGGAACGACTTTTCATGAAACCCTTGAAAAGGCAGGGGTTGTCCTCTGCTCGATGAGTGAAGCTGTTAAGAGATATCCCGAGCTTCTAGAAAGATATTTGGGCACAGTCGTTCCCATTGGAGACAATTTTTATACGGCGCTAAACTCTGCTGTCTTTTCCGATGGTTCTTTTGTTTATATCCCTAAGGGAGTACGCAGCCCGATGGAACTCTCTACTTACTTTAGAATTAACGAACGGGAAACAGGGCAGTTTGAGAGAACCCTTATTATTGCAGAACCCGGATCGTATGTGAGTTATTTAGAAGGGTGTACCGCTCCCGCTTATGATGAAAACCAATTGCATGCGGCGGTGGTTGAGTTGATTGCTCATGACGATGCTGAAATCAAATACTCAACGGTACAAAATTGGTATGCAGGGGATCGAAAAACAGGCAAAGGGGGCATTTACAACTTTGTCACAAAACGAGGTCGGTGCGCTGGAAAGCGTTCAAAGATTTCGTGGACCCAGGTAGAAGCTGGTGCGGCGATCACGTGGAAATATCCTTCTTGCATTTTGCAAGGCGATGATTCAGTTGGAGAATTTTACTCTGTTGCATTGACTAATGGAAAGATGCAAGCAGATACCGGTACGAAGATGATGCATCTAGGGAAACGGACAAAATCAACGATCATCTCAAAAGGGATTTCAGCAGATGAGTCTTCCAATACCTATCGGGGACTTGTCCATATTTCATCAAGGGCCGAAGGAGCGCGCAATTTCACGCAGTGTGATTCCATGCTTGTAAAAAACAATTGCAGCGCCAACACCTTTCCCTATATTGAAGTGCATAACGATACTGCGGAGCTTGAGCACGAAGCATCCACGTCTAAAATGAATGAAGAGCAGCTTTTTTACCTGCAAGCGCGGGGGATTTCTCAAGAAGATGCGATACAAATGATTGTCAATGGCTTTTGTGAAGCCGTGATTAAAGAGCTTCCTCTTGAGTTTGCAGCGGAAGCACAAAAATTATTAACCTTAAAATTAGAAGGGTCGGTGGGTTAAATGTTAGAGATCAAAAACCTTCATGTGTCAGTGGAAGGAGAAAAAATCTTGAAAGGATTTTCCCTGACAGTGAATGCGGGAGAGATTCACGCGATTATGGGGCCGAATGGTGCGGGAAAATCCACTCTTGCAAAAGTTTTGGCAGGACACCCAGACTATGAAATCACCGATGGTTCCATCACCTTTTTAGGGAAGAATCTCCTGGAGCTTGAAATCGACGAAAGAGCCCATCTTGGACTCTTTATGGGGTTCCAATATCCCGTTGAAATTCCTGGAGTGACAAACCTTCAATTTTTGCACAGTGCTTTGAATAGTAAACGGAAGAGTCAAGGAGAGGCGCCTCTTTCAGAAGAAGTTTTTCGAGAGCTCCTGATGAGTAAGATGCAAGAGATGGAAATCAGTCCTACTTTTGCTGAAAGAGATATAAATGGAGGCTTTTCAGGGGGAGAAAAGAAACGTAATGAGATTTTGCAGATGGCGGTTCTTCAGCCAAAGCTTGCTGTGTTAGATGAAACCGACTCGGGACTCGATATCGATGCAATGAAAGTTGTTGCAGCTGGTGTTAAGTCGCAATTAAACGATGAGAATGCCCTTATACTGATCACGCATTACCAACGCCTTCTTGATTATATTAAGCCCCAATTTGTTCATGTGGTTGTAGATGGGAAGATTGCTAAGACAGGAGGGGCTGAGCTTGCCCTTAAACTTGAAGAAAAAGGGTATGCAATCCACCAATGAGTTTACTAGAAACATTAAAACCTCTGTTTCAAGAGAATGCTCCCTGGAAAAAAGGAGTATGGTCTGCGATTGAGCAGCTAGGTCTTCCGACGAAAAAGTGGGATGCCTTTCGCTATAATTCTTTGATGCAATTAAATCAGGGATCTTTTAAATTAGCTCAGGCTAACGACATTAAAATTTCGGGCGCCGCTGGGATCATTGCCCTCCCCCTAAATTCTGCGATGCGATCTCACGGCGCTCTTCTCTTGAAAGGGTTTCAAGAAGCGCTTAGAGGGGAAAAGAACCCTTACGCTCTCCTCAACACAGCCTTTGCTGACTCAGGACTTTTTCTCTATGTTCCTCCTGGAAAGACAATTGAAATGGAATGGACACTTCCTTCTCTTGAGGAAGGAGCACTGCATACACCAAAAATGGAAATCTTTGTAGGAAAAGGTGCGCACTTATCAGTCCATTATATTCAGAAAGGACAGGGGCATTACTTTTACAACCAACATCTGCAACTCTCTATTGAGGAAGGCGCAACTGCTTCTATTAATGAGCATCTCGAACATAGCTCGGATGGCTTTGCTATGCATACGGTTCGAGCACGCCTTAAAAAGGAGGCCTTCTTTAAGATGTTTACTTTCTCAAAGGGAGCATGTTCTGAAAGACATGATATTCAAGTCTCTCTTGAAGGAGAGCGCAGTGAAGTAGACCTTAAAGGGCTCTCTTTGCCTGCGTTTAAAGACGAGGTGCACCACTATATCGACGTGAGGCACGTGGCCCCTAACTGTCGTTCGAATCAGCACTATAAAACGGCACTTATGGGACGCGCGCGCTCAAGTTTTGAAGGAAAGATATTTGTTGAGAAAGAAGCGCAGCAAACTGAGGCCTATCAACTCAATAATAACCTCCTTCTTAGTCCCAAAGCTCAAGCAATGAGCAAGCCAAACCTTGAGATTCTTGCAGACGATGTGAAAGCCTCTCATGGCGCAACAGTTGCGCGCCCCAAGGAAGATGAACTTTTTTATCTACAGTCGCGGGGGCTTAGCAAAAAAGAAGCAGAGTGGCATTTAGCTCGAGGCTTCTGCATGGAACTTGCATGCGAGAGCGTAATAGACAGATTCTTACACCAAGGACAAGAAGATGGTTAATTCCTTCGACGTGCGACGCGTTCGAGAAGACTTCCCCATGCTAAAAAAGATGATGAATGGAAGACATCTCATCTATCTTGATACTGCTGCGACGTCTCAAAAGCCTCAAAGCGTGATTGACGCAATCCACACCTTCTATTCTCTGGAGTATGGCACTGTTCATCGAGCGATTTATGAGCTTGCTGCCCATTCGACTGAAATGTATAGCACTGTCCGAACGAAAGTGCAGCAGTTTATTGGGGCTCGCGAAGAAGAAGAAATCATCTTTACAAGAGGGACCACCGAGTCGATTAACTTAGTGGCTCATTCTTATGGAAGGGCTTTCCTAAAGAAAGGGGATGAGATCATCATTTCTGAAATGGAACATCATTCCAATATTGTTCCCTGGCAACTCCTAGCAAAGGAAAGGGGACTCAAACTTAAGTACATCCCCATGAGTTTAGAAGGGGAGCTTCGCCTGGATGTTTTTAAAGAGCTTCTCAGTGAAAGAACAAAACTTGTTTCTGTGGCGCATATTGCAAATGCAACGGGAACCATCAACCCCATAGAAGAGATCATTTCCCTCGCACATCAAGCGGGAGCAAAAGTGCTGATTGATGGTGCGCAGGCAGCCTCCCACCTTCCTCTCAATGTTGAAGCTCTTGATGTCGATTTCTACGCCTTTTCAGGCCATAAAATTTATGGACCCACAGGAATTGGAGTTCTCTACGGCAAGCGAGAACTCCTGAAAGATATGCCTCCTTTCATTGGAGGAGGAGATATGATTGAAACCGTGACAATGGAAGAATCAACCTTTCAAGATCCTCCGTTGCGCTTTGAAGCAGGAACCCCCTCAATCGCAGAAGTGATTGGGCTGGGAGCTGCCATTGATTATATAGAGTCTCTTGGCCGCGAAAACATTGAAGAATGGCTCAACCATCTCCTTTCCCATGCTACCGAAAAACTTCTTGAAGTCTCAGGACTCAAAATCATTGGCACTGCAAAGAAGAAAGGGCCCATTATCAGCTTTGTTCTTGATGATCTGCACCCACTTGATCTGGGGACGTTGCTTGGTCTCAAAGGAATTGCTATTCGAACAGGACATCTTTGCGCCCAGCCTGCGCTTTCTCGTTTTGGGCTCAAATCGATTGCCCGTATTTCATTGGGGATCTATAACACTCTCAGTGATATCGATAATGCTGTGGAAGCAATCCAAGAAGGTGCGCTTCTTCTCAAACCAGAAGTGTCTTACTAAAAGTCGAAGCGGATCTTTGCCGTCAGCCCTTGAAGGGTAAGATCAAAGCGATCGTAGTTATCGCTGAGTGAAATAAAGAGCGTTTGGTTGACCCAGATTTGGGATTCCCATCCAGCTTCTAAAAGAATGTGGTAGCGACCGCAGGAATAATAAGTTTCTGCGCGAAGTCCAATTGACATCTCGATCACAGGCTTGATAATGCGTAGGTGATCTTGGATGTTAACGGTTGAAATTTCAGCTTGGAAAGGTTGGTTTTCATCCACAAGAGCAAAAGTATCTTTGCGATCTATATCGTAGTGAAGCCACATTCCAGAAAATGACATATTTCCATAGAGGCTGAAAACTTTTGAGAATTGCCAAGAGGTATTTAGTCCCCCACGCACACCAATTCCCCATAGGGAATGATCAAAGCGAGCAGAGTAGTTAAAGAGAAGTTGTTGGAAGATGACTTGAAGAGGAATCGTTTCGTAAAAGACATTATAGTCTTGTTTTTGCCATGTTCCTTTAACCCCAAAAAATGGGCGAAGTTTTAGGGATTTACTGACGTAAAAATTTCTTCCTAGCTCAAGATCTCCCATTTGGTAATGAAGATCATAATGGGCATGTGCTTTATCAAATCGGGGAATATCCATGCTTTGAAAAGCTGGAGTGAAGATTTCAAATCCAGGTTGCAGAAACTGAGAGCGTTTCGAATCTCCCACATTTGTATAAAACCATGTGTACTGGAGAGCCATATCCCAACAGCCATGACAGAAGTTCCATCCCATACCTAATTTAAAGCCTGGATCCCAAGACCAATCAACTGATTGGACATTGCCTTTATTCGGAGAAGCAGCACTAGTGAGATCACCAAATCCTGTTTTTGCGTAGGTGAGAGTATCTAAACGAGCAGTCCAATAAAGAAATGCAGCTGAGAGATTGAGGTCCATTCCGTTATGAACCTTTGGTCCCGCACATGGGGTGATCGGATGTATCGATCGATTAGCGGAAGAGCCTTCTAAATTGTTCATCCGGTTCTCAATTCCATTCATCCGGATTTCACTTTCTCCATGCAGAACCATGCATGGAAACAAAAATACTATGCAAATAGTCAATGCAAACTTCATGACAAACCCATTTAGTCCATATAATTTCCCACTAAACGAGATTGTCAATTGATTTTCAAGAAAAATATCTTATGTAAGATTCTGTTATAAATCCTGGAAGGAGGTTTTTGTTGTCTTTTTAGAAGTCGAAGCGAAGTTTTGCGGTGAGTCCACAAAAGGTGAGGTCGCCATTATAACTTCCGTTGTAGGAGATGAAGCGGCCGTAGTTGATCCAAACTTGGTTTTCCCATCCTAGCTGTGCAGCGATATGAAACCTGTCTTGTTGAAACCACCACTCACCCCGCAGGCCGAGCATGAGCTCGATGTTTGCTATGATGGTGTCAGGGTCGCTTTTAATGTTGGCGGTTACTATGGAGTTGCCAGTTGTTTGAGAGATGCGATCGCGTCGCGATACATCATAATCGAGCCAAACTCCAGAAAAAGAGGCGTCGGAAACGATGCTAAAGCCTTTATAAAAGGTCCATGTTCCATTAAAACCCATTCGAATTCCGACACCCCAAGACTCTTGATCCTGATTTGTAGTAATTGTCCCTGCGAGGGAGGGGCCATTTCCAAAAGTGATCTGATTCGAGGTATAGCGGGTATCCCAGTCCTGATCGGTCCAGGTTCCCCTTACCCCAAAAAAGAGGCGTGCTGCTAAAAAGCGGCTTAAGAAAAAATTTCTCCCAAGTTCTAAGTCTATGACATTATAATGGAGATCCCAGTGGCTTCGTGCTGAAGTGACTCCATTCACAGAGGTATTTGTAAAGCCAGGAATCGTGACTCCAATCGGAACCATATTGCCATCAGCACTTTGGGCATGATCTGTAGAGCTGCTATGAAACCAAGTGTAGCGTGCATAAATATCCCATCCATCATGCTTTGGGTAAAATCCAACTCCTACACGAAAGCCGGGCTCCCAGGGATAATGGACGGAGTGCGATTTGCCTGAAGAGCTTAGAGTTGTCCCGCTTTGGATAAGGACGCCGCTTGTAGCGTACCTAAGTCCCTCTTGGATCCCCTTCCACCATAGAAATTCTCCCGTCAAAAAGACATCATATCCATTTTGTACGAAGGGGCCAGCAGGGGGTGTAATGACCTGCTTTTCTTGCTGATCATGAGCAAAACCTTTAAGTGTTAAGATAAAAAGGGCAAGAAAGAGAATCTTCTTGGCCATGGTCTTCCCCCCACGTCTTTCTTTTCTATCTAACAGACATTTTTAGTAGAGGCAAGGCAAAAAAAAAGGCACCAAAATTTGGTGCCTTTTTCCATTGAATCTCTAACAGTTGTTAGAAATCGAAGCGGAATTTCAAGTTAAGGCCGTGAAGTGATAGATCATGATTGATATGATCTAGTACCTCAACAAACTGTCCCCAGTTTACCCAAACTTGTTGCTCCCATCCTGCTTGGATCGCAAAATGGTAGTTATCATCGTAGAACCACATTTCCCAACGAAGTCCTAGCTCCATCTCTCCAATGTATTTTACAGTGTAGAGATCATCGTTGCTTACGTTGAAGTATGTTTTAGAGTTCCCTGTTGAAGAATCATACAGAGTATCACTTCTAGTCAACTTATCATAGTCGGTCCACATAGTGGTCCAAGCCAAGTCACCATAAAGGCTCCAGCTCTTAGACATGTACCAAGAAACATTTAGTCCACCACGAACACCAATGCCCCAGACATCAGTTGCGTTTTTGTGAACGAAAGGCCCGGTTACTTGAGTGTCAGGTTGTTGACCGTTACCGTCAATTGTAAACTGATTAGACTCAGTAGTGACCTTTAGGTCTTGATCCTGCCATGTTGCCTTAAAACCAATGAAAGGTCTCATTGTAAGGAATTGGCTGAGGTAGAAATTTCTTCCTAGCTCAAGATCGATCACATTGAAATGAAGATCCCAATCTGCTTTGACCTTATTTCCAGTAATTGTTGGTCCATCATCAAAAGGAAGAAGAGAACCAGCGTAGGCAACACCATCTGTTCTGCTTAGTGAGCTACTGTCACTAGCATGAAGCCAAGTGTATTGAGAATAGAGGTCCCAACCGTCGTGGCTTAGGTTTAAACCTAGTCCAACTTTAAAGCCTGGAGCCCAATCTGAACCGACGTAGTTATACTTCCCTTTAGAAGCGCTTGCAAATGGATCAGCACCATCATCAGTAACAAATCCTGTTACTGCGTAGCTGATGCCTTCTTGCGAAGCGTTCCACCAGATGAAGTCAGCGGTGATGAAAACATCAGC
>Ga0180433_10011719_pt1 | contig 10363 bp, 11 predicted proteins | sample SS_ome_8_FD_132980 | JGI IMG/M metagenome (GOLD analysis project Ga0180433, IMG submission 132980) | Hypersaline lake sediment archaeal communities from the Salton Sea, California, USA - SS_1_D_1 metaG | ecosystem: Environmental > Aquatic > Non-marine Saline and Alkaline > Hypersaline >...
ACATCTCTGGCAAAAGAGGCCAGTTCTGTAATATCAGTATTTCCGGAAAAGGTGAACTGCAGAATGGGCATGGAACCGGGATTAAAGTCCAGGATCAGGGGATGTTCTGCATTTTCCGGAAAATTATCATACACAGCATCGATTTTTTCTCTGATCCTCAGCAGATTGAAACGGGTGTTGATCTTCCAGTCAAACTGCAGGTTTATGATGGACTGACCGTCTCTGGAATAGGAGATGATGTCCCTGAGAGAAGCCAGGGATGAGAAGGATTCTTCCAGAGGCTGAGTGATGTATTTTTCCACTTCTTCTGCACTGCTGCCCGGATACTGGCAGATGACAGTAAACTCCGGATATTCTATTTCCGGGAGGAAGGAAGTGTTTATATTCTGCATGGACCGCACACCGAATATGGAAAGTGCGATGGTGAACATTAAAATTGCAATTGGTCGTTTTAAGGCAAACATGATTCTTTCCAGTTAATTTATCTTAGCCACGGATTAACAAAGATTTACACGGATTTAATATATCTTTATTTATGTTAATCTGTGACAAAATCATTTTATACTTTTATCTTCCCTTATACAATATTTTTAGTAATAATATACATTAGCCACGGATTTAATAGATAAATCGTTTAAATTCGAGCTTTTGTTTTCCAAAATTTATCAGTAATCCAACTTTCTTTTCAGTGGCTTTTAATTCATTAAGTAATTGAGGTTCATCATTTGTATTATATTTTTTTGCTACTTTGAGTTCAACTATAACTTTGTTATCCACTAATAAATCTGCTGCATAATCACCAACAATAATACCTTTAAATTTTACTTTTATTGCTTTTTCCAGTTCTGCTGAATAGCCACGGTTGAGTAATTCAACTTGCAAAGCCCGTTGATAAACTTTTTCTAAAAAGCCATGTCCAAGTATATTATACACTTCAAAGGCAGATCCAATAATAGCTTCTGTTGTTTTTTTATATTTTAACATAATATCCTTGATAATCTGTAGCAAAATTATATTATATCTCTACATACTTTATATCTTAGCCACGGATTAACACAGATTTACACGGATTTAATATATCTTTATTTATGTTAATCTGTGACAAAATCATTTTATACTTTTATCTTCCCTTATACAATATTTTTAGTAATAATATACATTAGCTACGGATTTACACAGATGAAACACGGATTTGATATATCTGTGTCAATCCGTGAAAATCCGTGGCTAAATTTTTTCTTGAGTCTCCATCAAAACAAGAAAATCTCTACACTATATATAATTAAATAGGATTAACTTTAACATCATGCCCCAGGGAATAGTGACCTTCCACGATCACACTGTCACCCGGCTGTACACCGTTCAGGATTTCCACATACTCAGAATTGCCCACTCCGATATCAACATATCTCCATTTTGCCAGGCCGTTTTGCACCACAAATACCAGATCACGCTCATTCCGGTTCAGGAGCGCTTCTCTGGGTACCATGAGCCGGTCCTCATACAGCTGTTTTCGTATCTGCACCTGAATGGTCTGACCGTCTTTGAACAAAAATCCGGGATTGCTGCAGTAAGTTAGGGCCTGACCTGTATTCTGGTCCTGCTGGATCTGGGGCAGTATGGTGGTAATTGTGAGCGGTTTGGTTTCATATCCCTCAATAAGTACCGGTGATCCGATCTCGATGGACTGTATATCTTCTTCCAGTATATCGATCACCAGTTTCATCCTGGAAAGATCAGTAAGGCTGCAGACGGTATGCCCTGCTGAGACCTGGGCACCGGGATATATGCTCACATTGGATACAATGCCGCTGAACGGGGCTCTGATGTCGCAATGCTGGTAGGTTAACTCAGCTTCTTTTACCTGATTGTAGGTGGACTGAACATTCAGCCGTGAAAGCATGATGGTTTCTTTGGCAGTCTTGGGTTCAGGATAAGGAGGGATCTTGGTGGCATGGGCAATGTTCATTTGGTATTTCTGCCAGAGATTCGATATGGAATCATTGGTACTGGAACTTAATTCAAACATAAGCTTGGATACAGCTTTTATGTATTCAGCTCTGCACTGTGCAAGCTCATTTTGTATGTGCTGGGTATCCAGTTTTACCAGAAGATCTCCTTTATCAACCAGTTCTCCTTCTTTTATGAGGATTGATTTTACTACGGAGGAGACCAGTGATTTGATCTCACCTTTGGTAATGGCATACATTTTTGCTCTGGTGGTAATGAATTTACTGATTTCACCTTTTTGAGCAATCACAGTTTTAACATCCACTCCGGCATTTGCGACACTTTCATCGGGCTGGAACTGGCTTTTTTCAGACGGGGGCTTATTCAGAAAGACAAGGTATACTGCAGCTGTTATTGCTATGAGCAGAATTACTGCTGGGATTATAAATTTTTTCATCACTCCTCCTGACTGGTTGAAAAAATCTCTTATAAAAAATTATCTTTTTTCTTTTTCTTGAATGAGCAATAAAAAAGGTAGTAATTATATTTTTGTTTGTCAAGTATTTTTCGTAATTTTTCACGAAAATTTAAAAAAGTACTTGACAATTAATTTATTATTCATTATTTTTTTAAAAATTTCATATCGTCATTAACATCTACAGAGGTAACAAGTACTGAGGCGAAATGGACTTTATAATGTATTGTATGTATAAAGGAGTTTCCTCATGTGCCGTAATTGGATCAGGAAGATCAGTACTGTAAAGAATTATATTGATTCTCATATCTGTGAGATTTCTAATATCAGTGAGATTTCTGAAAAATTTGATATGCATATAAATGAATTAAGTTCCTGGTTTAACATTGCATATAAAACAACTCCGAAAGAGTATATCTTAAACAGAAAAATTGAAGAGTTGAAAAATATACTGCGCCGAGAAGGGGACGGGCAGGTTATTTTTTATTATGCCTACAGACTGGGATTTAACACAGAAAGTGCGCTGTGTCATCTCATAAAAAGAAGAACAGATCTGACCTTTACTGAGTTTAAGCAGGAAGTGCTGAATGAGTAGATATCATTCAGTGCTTATAAATTTTGTCAATGAAAATGTCAGGGAATTTGTCAGGGAAAAATTCAAGAGAAAATGCTTGACAATGAAAAGTTGTTTGTTTATTTAATTATATAGTAACCACAATATTTTAAAAATATAATGATGAGATGAAAAATAATTAAGGATTAAGAATAGGTTTATAAGATGGACCTTATTTGTAATAATTCAATTTCATGTGGTGTGTTGATGATTAAGATCAGATATGTGTTGTGTTGTTTTATTATCTGTTGTCAACATTGACGGCATTACTTAATCGGCAATGCCGATTGAAATGCATTACCAGTCGATGGCTGGTAATGAGGTGAGTGGGATGAGTGAAGGTGGGTTGTCTGGTTTTCTGATTCCCGGTCATCGACCGGGGAATCGATTGAAAGAGGCATCGCCTCTTGTAGTAAAAATGCTTTAAGGGATAGATAAATGGGAAGAAGTAGTTATACATTCTATTTAAATAATAATGGCCCATATTTTCTTACCTGTACTGCCATCAAATGGATAGCTCTTTTTGGAATACCAGAGATTGTACAAATATTATTAGATTCATTACAGTTTATGATTGACAATAAAAAAATTCAGTTACATGGTTTTGTTATTATGGTGAATCATATACACTTAATAGCCTCAGGTAAATCTTTATCAAAAGAGATAGGGATTTTTAAATCATATACAGCAAGACAGATTATTGATTATTTAGGATATAATAGTTACAGCACCATTCTTAAACAATTAAAATGGTTTAAAAAGCAACATAAAAAATCACAAGATTATCAGGTTTGGGAAGAAGGTTCCCATCCACAGTTGATTATTAATAGAGAGATGCTGATTCAGAAATTAAATTATATATATTATAATCCTGTCAAATGTGGATATATTGATGATCCAATATATTGGAAGTATTCAAGTTACTCACATTATGCTGGGGTAAAATGTTTACTTCCTATAACGATCATAGATTAATCGGCAATGCCGATTGAAATGCATTACCAGTCGATGGCTGGTATTGAGGTGAGTGGGATGAGTGAAGGTGGGTTTTCTGGTTTTCTGATTCCCGGTCATCGACCGGGGAATCGATTGAAAGAGGCATCGCCTCTTGTGAGACCCACTCGTTCCTAAACTCGAGAGTTTGGGAATGAGGTTCCCAATATATGAATAAATAAAAGAAGTCCGGGCTTCTTGTTAAAAAAATATAATTATTAATTAAACCAAGGAGGTAGTAATGTTTAAGAAACCAAAACTAACAGTTTTTAGTGCAGTAGTTGTATTAGCTTTGCTGTTGAATTTATTTATTTTAATGGTACCTGAAGATGTAAGTGCCAATAAATTACCCTCTAAAGGAGAACTTTGTAATTTTGTTGGGTGTTCTGGTGGCCCCCGACTTTGTGCAGAAATTGAGGGTAGTGTAAATGTTCCAGGTATTGGAAGTATAAGTGTTAAATATTTTTGTTATGAGATGATATATTAAATTTGAAATAATTAAAATCTAAAACAGTATGTAAACTAGACTTGCATACTGTTTTAGACTTAATAAATTAAAAAATTATGTTTTAAGTGTAGAAAGGTTTAAAATATGAAAAAATTAACTATCTATATTTTAATAAAATTATTAATTCTTTTTAATATGAATTGTTCAAAAAAAGAAAATACAACTACTACCATTACCAATAACAATAATAAACCTGATGCAAAAACTGAAAACATTGAAATTTTAGATCAGGAACAATATGAAAGAGATATTGTTGATGCTAATTTTGATTTAATATGTAAAGTTGAACTGGGTGATGAAATGGTTTTTAAACCTTATTTTTGTGAGTTCGATAATGCTGGGAATATCTATATAATGGATTACAGTTCGTTCCTTATTCATAAATTTTCACTGAATAATAATGAGGAAAAAAAGTATTCACATTCTGTTTTTGGTAAAGGGGAAGGCCTTGGCCCTGGTGAATTTTCTAATCCAACTGATTTTAAAATTTATAAAAATAAAATTTATATTGCTAATCCTCCTACCGGAGCTGTTGAAATTTATTCCACTGAGGGCAATTATCTGAAAAGAATTAAACCATCAGAGGAATTTATTCCTGATAGAGTGGCAATAATTGGGAATAAATTAATTCTGAAACCTCAAAGTTTAATTAATAATGATCCTTTTTATGCATATAGCTATTCAGGTAATTTTCTATTTAGTTTTGGTGCTTTGATTGATAAAACTAATAAATCAGGTCTTTACCATAGTAGTTATATTTTTCAGATAAACGAAAACAGCTTTTACTATTTACCTTTATATTTGGGTTTCATAGGGCTTTATCAGAATGAAAATTTAGTTTTTGCTAAGGCTACTATTGATGGGTTGAAACAGCCGAAATTAATTAAAAAGAATGTTTTGAATGGAATGGTAGCAACAAAAGTACAAGAAGAATATATTACTGCTTCTCATTATGCATGTAATGATTCTTATTTAATACTACGATCTGTAAGTAAAAACGAAAACAAGACCTTGCATGATGTATACAGTGTTGATTCATTTGATTATTTATATACCTTGAAGAATTTTCCTTCTGGGTATCATTTTGATATACATGAAAATTATCTTGCATGTATAGATAAATTTTCATTGCGTGTATATAAATATTCATTTTAACTAATGAGTATGAATCCTAATAAATATATAAGTGAGGTTCAGCATGATAGTTACAATTAAAAATATTGTAAAGCTTTTAGTTATAGTTATTTTATTTTTATTGAATATATGCATTGTTATTGAAACCAGAAAAGCACAGGCGAGTATAAAAAAAGCTTTAGAATATGCTCAGACCTGTATACACATGGGATGTCCGGGAGGTAATCGCATATGTGCAGAATTTCATCCGGACAGTGAAACAACAGTTACCTGCTATGAAAGATATCAACATTAATTATAAAGAATTAAATATAAAGATCATTTTAAAAAGGATTTTGATCGGTTTATTATTCATAATTACTGTTTATAATATGATAGAATTTACAGTAAATAAAAGTAAGAATACATGTGATGTATTCCTTGATGACTTTATAAAAAAGAATACAGATAAAACCTTGGATACTTTATCTGAATATAATCTGTATTTTTTTGTTACTCCCTTAGACTGTGAGAGCTGCAGTAAATATATACTGCAGAAAGAGTTTATTGAACGATTAAAAGAAATGTTACAGTCAAAAGAAGAATCCATTACCATAAACTATATAGTCTCTGGTGATTATACTGAAGACGAAAAAACTGATTATATATCGAATATTATTGACAGTATTGATAATTATTATATTGATGATAATAATCAGGTTAAAAAGTTTTTATTGGAAAATTTCCGAACACCAAGAACTCCTTTTCTGTTAATATTGGATAATTTTGGTATGATACGATACTGGCAGCATTTCAAACCGGATAACAGAATGTATTCTAAAGAGATGTATTTGAGGTTATTGGTTATATTGAATATGATTTTATAAGAAGATTACTGGATGAATATGCAGCCCGTCAATCCTGATGAAATAATTTACTGCATTCTAAGTTTCTTATTGATCAGCTAGATTACCTATCCTAAGACTAAAAAATTTGCCTTCAATAAAATATCTCTTGATTAATATAAAATAAGTTATAAATTATCTTTTATGCTGATAAAATATTTCCTTCACTTGGATAACCTGAATAATGTACCAGACTAAAGTTAATGTTTCCCTTTTAGAGTAAGTACATGAAAGGTCGATAAATATTGATAAAATGATTTTACTATTTTTGAAGAGAATTGATTTCTAGGTTGAGTCACTATAGGATTATATAGAACTTCATACATTAATATACATGTAATTTAGAGTTTATGAATAGATGAGAAAGTAGGTAAAAATTGGTATTCTTAATAAGGAAAAATAACAATGAGGAATATAATTTTAAAAACAATTTGCATCATTTTTCTTGGTTCTATTGCAGCAGCTCAGACCTATACCGAAATTTTTGAAGGCGGATGGGTATCTGGGATGAACTGCAGCAGACCAGTGTTTGTTGATCTGGATAAGGATGATTGTTTGGACATGCTGGTTGGTAATTGGATTGGAAGTATAAATCATTTTGAACAAGACACACCAGGATCAACTACTTTTAATCTGATAACTGAACATTTTAATGAGATCAATTATATTAAATTTAACAGTCCCTGTATTGCAGATATTGATAATGATGATTTACTGGATTTAATTATTGGAGAAAGTGACGGTAATCTTCATCATTATGAACAGGAAACAGTGGGTTCAGAAACCTTTACCTATGTGACAGATTCCTTTAATGATATTAATGTTGGGGGTTATTCTAAACCTAGTTTCACAGATCTTGATCAGGATGGATTATTGGATTTAATTATCGGGGAAGATTATGGCTCTCTTTATCATTACGAACAGGATGCATCTGATCTGAATATATTTAACCTGGTTTCAGACAGTTTAAGTGACATTAATGTGGGAAGGGGGGCTGATCCCTGCATTATTGATATTGATAATAATGGTTTACTGGATTTAATAATAGGTGAAATAGATGGTAATCTTAATCATTATGAACAGGATGTGGCAGGCGGGAATAATTTTATTTTTATTTCAGATACTTTAAATGAGATTGATGTAGGACGTTGGTCTGCACCTTGTTTTACTGACCTGGATAATGATGACAGGTATGATTTAATTGTAGGCGAAGCAAGTGGTAATTTTTATCATTATGAACAGAATGCTGCCGGTTCATGTGTTTTTGATTTGATATCAGCAAAGTTTATAACCGGATTAATTGATGTGGGGCAGTATTCTGCACCTCATTTTATGGATCTGGATAATAATGGATTGCTGGATATGATAATTGGAGAATATGACGGTAATCTGAACTATTTTCAGCAGGATTCTCCGGGATCGAACAGCTTTACATTGATTTCGGAAAATTTCAATGGAATCCATATTGGTATTTTTGCAACCTTAGCTTGTATTGATCTGGATAAGGATAATTTACTGGATCTGATAGTTGGTGAGTGGAGCGGTAATTTGAACCATTATGAACAAGATTCGATTAACAGTACCACCTTTTCTCTCATAACTGATAGCTTTAATGATATTAATGTGGGATCAGGTGCTACTCCTCACTTTATTGATCTGGATAACGATAGTTTACTGGATCTCATTATTGGTGAGCTTGATGGCAATCTCAATCATTATGAGCAGAATGATACAGGTGCATATTCTTTCACTCTGATAACTGAAAATTTGTGCGATATTGATGTGGGTAGGCGATCCGCTCCCTGCTTTACTGATCTGGATAACAATAGCCTGTTAGATTTGATAGTTGGTACCAGCAGTGGCGATCTCTATCATTATGAACAAGATGACATAGGAGGAACCAGTTTTACTCTGAAGACACAAGACTTTGCTGGAATTAGTATTACAGATGGTGCAAGACCTGTATTTGCTGATATAAACGGAGATGGATTGGAGGATTTAATTGTCGGAAATACAGATGGTGGAGTACGTTATTTTCAGCGTAATGCGGATACAAACATTGAAGAACATCAGGTGAATTCTTCTTCCTATAATTTATTACCCAATTACCCGAATCCCTTTAATCCTTTGACCACTATACAATATCATTTACCAAAGTCCACCAAAGTAAATATTTCCATTTTCAATATGGTCGGTCAAAGAGTAAAAATCCTTGAAAACAGATATCAACAAGCTGGACCTTATACAGTACAATGGAATGGAAAGGATGAAAAGGGTTATTCACTAACTAGTGGTATTTATATTTTACGTTTACAGGCAGGTGAATATCGAAAATCACAAAAACTTATTTTAGTGAGATAGGGCTCTGTTATATATTAAAACTGGCTAATGTAATATTCTGACTAACTACTCTGTTTTGGAAATGTATTTTACTTCAATTAGAGTATACAAAGATTGAATAGAGTTTTATTAAATAGTACAGTTTAGTGATCGGAAAATATTAGTTTTTTAAAATGTAAGGTTTGATATGCCGCAGCTTGTCAAAGGTGGTAAACATGCATTTGCCTGGTCAGTTGTAAATAAAGAGGGGAGAATTCTCATCCCTCTAGATGCTTTCAAAGAATATCAGTTTACTGACGGTGATAAAGCAATAGTAATGTCAGGGAGTAAAACATCGGGAGGATTCGGACTTACAACTGCACAGTTATTAATGGGGTCGCCGATCTCAGGAGTTCTTGATAATTGTCCTGCATTGGCTCAATACAGAATTTCTGAAGGCGAAGCTGTTACCTTCAATACCAGGGTGTATACCTGGGTAACTGTCAGCAGTCAGAGCATAAAGCTACCTTTTAATACCTTACAAAAGTATAGTATCAGAATAGGAGATCGTCTTCTTTCAGTGAGAGGAAGTAATCTTGCACTAGGTTTTATTGTCAGGGGGCCCATTGTAAAAGAAGCAAGGAAACATCCGGAATTAAAGATATTTAAATAAGTGTTTATAGATAGTAAATTGAACTCCAAAGGAGCTGCACATGAAAATCATTAAAGTTTTACACTTCCTTAGCCATTTGAAATGGTTGTTCGGTGTTTGGATGATATTTTTGATATTCTTTATATTTATTAATCAACCTGATAATATGATTCAATTAACAGGAACGGCCATTTTTATTTCGGGAATAATGATGGGTTTTGCAAGCTTAAGTGATACTACAAAAATATCCGCTAAAGAAAAGAAAGATTTGTCAAATCAGAAAGTGAGTAAAAGATTACTCATTTTTTTTCTTGTTATTATTCTACTGGTTGGATTAATAAGTATACTGTTTCTTTTTTTGAGATTTATTAAGCCTGAAACTGATAAATCTTTATTGAATGATTTTACAAAATTAGGGTATGATGGATTGGTAATGATGTTAGGTCTGCTCTGTTTAATGAAACAACTTGCTGATAAGGTGAAGTATGTTCAAAGTTTGGATTATGATTAAAATGTTTAAATGTTTATAAGGTGAAGCTTGGTGTATCATTATTCTGATGATGTATGCAAAGATGCTCATGTAAATATTTCATGGAAATCATGGTCCATCATGGCTATTTGTAGTCCTGTTGTTGATGCGTATTTTCATTTATTGACTGAAAAATGGTGTAAATGGCTTTACTCTTATTAAATTTTTGGAGTTGAACATGAAAAAAAGTTCAGATAAACGGGGAAACTGGCGTAAGCGCTTGTCCTGGCTTGCAGCAGAATTATTTATCATTTTTATTGGTGTTTTTCTTGCTTTTCAGTTAGAGCAGTACCGAGCAAGCAGGGT
>Ga0180433_10011720_pt1 | contig 10361 bp, 11 predicted proteins | sample SS_ome_8_FD_132980 | JGI IMG/M metagenome (GOLD analysis project Ga0180433, IMG submission 132980) | Hypersaline lake sediment archaeal communities from the Salton Sea, California, USA - SS_1_D_1 metaG | ecosystem: Environmental > Aquatic > Non-marine Saline and Alkaline > Hypersaline >...
AAGGAAAATTCGTGACTTTGAAGGGAGAACAAACAATATCTTATAAATATGTCTATGAAACACCATTCATGAAGCAATTAAAGGGATTATTAAGTACTGGAACACAAAAAGAGCAGTCTGCGATTTTGGAATCTGAAATCAAGGTTTTAAACGAGAAAATTTCTGATTTTAGAGTTGAATTATCCAAACTAGATGAACTTCAAAAAGAGATCTATAGAAAAAAGGATTCTTTCAACGATCTCTTGTATAATTTCAATCAAAAACAAAGATTAACTACTAAAAAGAATCAATTATACGAGAAAATTTATGCATTAGAAAATGATATTTCAACGATAAGGACTGAAATCAAGTCACTTGATGATAAAATTGACGAATTAAAATCTCAAAGAGATCCAGAATTTTTCAAGTGGAACGATAGATTGAAGAAAATTCCTAAAGAATTGACTTCAGCTAATAGCGAAAAGAAAAAATGGGAAGAAAAATTAAACGATAACCAAAAATATCTAAAGGAAATTAATGATAAACTAAAGAATTATAAATCTAAACTTGATAACTTGAAAAAAGAACATGAAACAAAAAAGGAAGATTTTCAAAACGCAGATCGCAAGGCTTTTAAGATTTACGAGGAATTAGAGTCCGTAGAAGATGAAATTGACGAGTGTAATTCAGAAATTTCAATTTGTTCAGAACAAAAGCAGAAGCTTCAGGAAGAAAAAAAACAACTAGACATGAAGAATCTCCAAACAAAACTTGATTTGGAACACGAAACCATCAGGTTAAATACGCTAAAAACGGAAGTAGAATTGAAAAAGGAAGACTTAGAAAGAATTAATAAACAAATCGGGACGAAAGCAGATTATAAAATTCGACCGATAGAAGAAATTAACTTGGATATAGCAAGAATTGATAAAGAATTGATAAGATTCTTGGATGTTGACGATTCTATAGTGGTCGAATGGGACCAAATAATGATTGGTTTAAAAGAGATTGATAAAAATCAAATGGATTTAGAGAAAGATATTAAAGCTGCTATTAAAACTGAAAAAAAGCTTGAAAACACTTATTACGATAAATTTAAGGTAGTTCTTGAAGATTTAAAATCAAAAATAAACTTCAAGTTTAAAAGCTCGCAAGTAAAGTCTTATTGCTCACTTGATTTAATTGGAAATTTTGAAGGATTAGGAGTTGATATAAAAGCAGGTACAGCAAAAACAGATTTAAGATCGTGTTCGGCTTTGAGCGGAGGGCAAGTTTCAATGGTTTCAATATGCTTAATATTATCGCTTCAAGAAATTAAACCATCTCCTCTTTGCATGTTCGACGAAGCAGGCATGTTTTTAGATGATAAAAATTCCGAAATCTCTTATCAATTGATAAAATCAACATTAGAACAAAATCCCATTCAATTGATCATGTTCTTACCAAAATCTTCAAATTCATTATACCTGCTTGCAGAGAAATTGATAGGTGTTGCAAGAGTAGGAAAAAGGGAGGTTTCCACTATTTTTAAGCCTAAGATCGTGAAGGGGGCATTTAAATGACAGAATACAAAGGAATTACGGAATACTTGAACGTTAAAATAGAGGAAGTTCAAAAGAAAGTCATTTCAGGGAAAATTAAGTTATTAAACTATGAGTTAGCTCCCATATTTGCTGAGTTAAAAAATGGTCTCAACATGGACAATTTGAATAACTCTTCAAAAACTTATAAGGCTGCGTGCGAACTCCTTAATCAAAAATTTGAAGAATTAAAGAGGTTGCTAAGTTCATTAGATAGCGAGCAAAAGTTTTTTGACTATTTAAAATCTAATCCAAAAGATGTGGAAATATCTCAATTATTTGATGGTTGCTGGAGAAAAGTATTTCAAATTGAATCATTGTCGTTAAATTTTTTAGAATCTAGCAAGAATAAGCTTTGCAAGGATAAAGGAGCACCTATTACCATCGTGCATTTAGACAAGGTGTTTTCTAAAGAGGAGTTTCTCCTAGAGGTCCCAGAACAGAATTTTACTGAAAAAATGATTGCTTTTTTCAACGAAATTAAGAAAAGATTACCTTGTCTTTTTGAAGAAATATTTGGAAGGGAGCAAGATCAAGCAAAAATTTACGAGATGTTCGTGTATCTTCTCCACCTTCTTCAATTAGGAAAACTAAAATACCAAAAGGATACAAATACATTATATATATAGTGAGATGATAAAGAAATGAATGAAATATCGATATTGATGCATTTATTAAGTAGAAAAATCACAACCGATAAAATGGGAGCATCTGAAGAAGAAATTTTCGATGCTCTTAACCTGAAAACAAAAAATAAATCAATTCAATTTAAATATTTGCTGGAAAACTTGTCCAAGTACATCGAAAAATTAGGACTTCAAGTGAGATTCAATCCGTTAGACGAGCAATGGTTCATTTGCTTCGAACAAGAGGTTTCAGATGTAATTTCGGCTAATCCTTTCCAAAATCAACCTAAAATTGCAGCCACCTTGTTCTGTACTTTAGCGTGCAGTTTTAAAAACTCTGGATCTTGCATGATTCACGAAATTTCGGAATTAAGGAAAAAGAAGGGCGTGAGGGATGACCTTAAAATATTAGAGAAGAAAGGTTATATCTGGATTGATAAAAATTCAGACCGGGTTCACTTGACACCGCTTATTGGATATGAATTAGATTTAAATGCTCTTTTTACAAATTTAGCCTTAACTTTAAAGGAATCATGAAATAAAATTATATGATATAAAATGTAATTTTAAATACATGTTCCCCTATTAAAATTGTATATATTATTTAATAAATACGGGAAGTGATAACGATTACAGATATATTTGATAAAGAAAAAGTCGAACAAGTAGAAAAGGATTTCAGTAAACTCGAGCTAACCCCAGGATCGAAAGGTATTATAACTCAGAGCGCCCAACTTTTAAGCCAGTTTTTACCTTTATCCGTAACGGCTATAAAAGGAAACACCTGGTATGTGCTTAAGGAGTGGCAAATGGAAACAAAACAAACCCTAGCAGAAGCGGTTACAAATAATCCTGATGGACTTATAGATATTGTTAAAGTACTATTCCAGCGAGGAAAGGAGAGAACTAAAAAACTATTAGTAAATCCCGAGGAACAGCAAGAACTAATTGACGATGCATTTGATAAAGCCTACGATTTGTATTTGAGCTACGCTAAGAAAAGAGATAGAAAGAAAAAAAAATGACTCCCTAATTAGCTATTAATTTGATTTAAACATTTAATTTATGATTTTGGCCATTACATTAAAAGAATAGCACGATAAATTGGGAATGTTATAGAAATGCATTAAAGGGATTTATGATGATTTTCTCACCATGTATACTTGATACATTAGTAGCATTAAAGAAAGGATTATCGGGATCCCTATGATGAACCAAATTGTAAAGGATACCTTAACATTCCATGCGTCAGTAAAGAAACCGACTAGGGGACGTGAAAAAATCAATAAAACACTTGAAATTAAATTCGAAAACGACATGATGGAAGCACGATGTTTATTTTCTATATTTTCGTTAAGCATTGCTTTTAAAACTGAATCTGCTAATGGGTAAGAAAAACCCAAAATCATTATCCCTAGAATGCACCACACATCAGGAATTAATCCGGTAAATGCCATCGCTCCAAGCGTAAACAATAAACCGAAGGTAATAATTTTTAGCTTACCAATTTTCTTTACCATGGAACCTGTTATCAATCCCCCAATAATACCTAGTCCTGTAAACAATGCATAAACGATCCCGTAATAATTAACGTTAAAACCTAAATACAATAACAAGGATTGGAAAATCAAGGTTACGGTCCAATAGTACATTAGTAATACTGACATCGATATCACGACATTTCGTAAGACTTTGTCATTAAACATGAGTTTAGTGGTGGTCAACACTTGTTTAAAAGTTGGTTTCAGGGTTTCACTAGGTGGTTTAGGAAGCGTGATGATGATAATAGTAGCGACAATTGAAAAGACCATGTTTAATAGTATAGGTAAGTTTGGGTGAATTCCATAGAAAAATCCAGATGTTGAGTGAGAAATGACAAAAGTTAAACTCTGGATGGCCGAAAAATACCCAAAGATATATGATGCATCGTTTTCTTCATTCACATCTCGATATAATTCATATATATAAGCTTTATCAGTACCAGATATTAAAGCAACGCCTAGAGCCCATAATCCCCAACATAATAGAAGAAGGTAATAATTGTACACAAAGAGCATGCTCGAAAAGGTAATAATCATGATAAAAGCGCCAAATAAATAAGATTTCTTACGACCGAGGTAATCTCCTAATATCCCAAATGGAAATTCAAAAAAAATCACCACCATTCTAAATATAATATCTGCCATAATTATCTGAAAAAATGGTATGTTTCTCTCAAGTAAAAATAAAACCCAAATAGGAAACCAAAATTGGCATTCCAGAAAAAAATAGGCAATTCCAAGTCTTAGAAGGGATTTGGATTTAATTTTTCGCAGATTGAAAAACCTCAGTAAAATTTTCAAGAATGATAATAATTAAAAAAAAGAGAGAAAATATTTAGGTTTTAAGACTATACTTTTTTCCGTTTTGTTTTTGAACTACCAAACCTGGCAAAGAACATTAATATTATCACGATGAATGCCACAGGAGGAAAGATTAACAAAAACAAGCGATATACAAACATTTCTGCTATGTTTTCTGCTGAAACGAACATTAATCCATCGAGAAAAGTACTAACTAACGATAGACATGTGAAAAGAAACAAAATGTTGTTTATTCGCGAATCGCTAATTTCGTTTAGCGTATCTTTTCCCTGTTGGTGTAGATACTCAAAAACTTCCAATTTCTCATTATAAAATTCTGACATCTGAGAAATTCTCCAGCTCTCTACAGATGCGTTATAGACAAAGTGTGCAAATGGAGCGAGATTTTGCAAGTAATTAGATTTATCGAGGGAATAGAGTTCCATTTCCATTCTTAATACATCTATCCAATCCATTGTCTTTTTAATTGCCTTTTTCTGCAATTTTTCATAAGACGCAAACTGATTTAAGCGCTTATACAGAATATCGTTAAATACTTGCAGGGTTCTCCACTCTACTTCGCAATATCTAAGCACCTCTTTTGCATAGTTCAATTCCGTTTCGTTTAAACCGGTCCATAAGCTATTACCCCATCCTATATGAACGTATCCCTTAGTTCCTTCGGCATAATCTATAGCACCCTCAGGATGGCTAACATCCACTACATTATCAATCAATGCTTCTATTTCTTCCTTACGAGTATCGTCAAGGTCCTCTCGAACAATTACGATATGGCCCCATAAAGGAATTGAGGATTTTTGCTCACCAAATATGTCTTCATAAGATATTATAGGCTTGCTAATTGAGAGCTCTTCCGAAATTTTTAAATAATTATGATAAACATCGTTTCCAATTGATTCAGTCGCTTTTAATAAGCTTGGATAGGTCACTACTTTATCTAGTAAATCGGCAAGTATTTTTTTTGGTTCCCTTTCATTAATCTCTAAAAGCTCTTGTTTAAAATCAATATCAAGTTTACAATATAACGTTCCAACGCCATATTCGTGAAAACTCATCGATTCTAAAACCAATTTTGGAGGTGTAGCAAAAAGATCGTTTCCTATTATGTCACCAGGTAATTCAAATTCTTGATTGATTATCATCGTAATGATGCTCTTGTCTTTCTGAGTCACACCACTTCCCCCCGTTCCTTTAAATAAAAGCACATCTTCTTCTTGAATTGCGCTTCTTTTAACTTCTCCTAGCCAATTTTGAATAGCTTCGAATTGATGTGCAGCATTTCCTATTTTTTCTATGAGAACTTGATTTGGGTATGTGAGATTCAAATTTTTATACATCATCTTTCTAAAATCTTCGTATTTTCCGATTAGACTTAAGTTATCAAGAATCATTCTTGAATTGAACGGTGCAATTACAAAAAAAGTGCTTGTTCGATTATTCATTCCAATCATTTAAATCACTTATCTTATAATAAAAATAAATCCAATATATAACTTTTATATCTTGAGATATAAAGAAATAATTTCTTTAAATATTATTAAGATAACAAAAGAGACAGAAATAAAAATAGAAAAACATGAATTTTAATGTTCAGTTGTGATGTTTAGCATCATTTCTGCAACATGATTATTGTATTCTTCAACATCGGCAAATCCTTCTACAGTTTCGCCACAAGTTGTAAAGATTTCTGTAATTTTTATTTTTCTTTTAGAGAAAAAATCCGTGATCTTCTTTTTTACTTCTTCTAATTTTTTCGCTTTATCTCCTTCAAGCAAGTCAAATTTATTCAAGCATACATAAATTGAATCGGGAAAAAACCTCACATCGTTGAAAAACTCGAATTGTTGATCTAAATCTCTATCAAGTGAAAAAACTGCGATGATTTGAGTGGCAATCCTGGAAATCGTGATAATTCCCATTTTAACCACAGCTCGTTGGCGATCTCCTCCTGGAGCAAATATTGTATGAGCTTTTTTAGTGTCATCTTCCCGGAACACGAGGCGGTTAGGATGAATGGTTTTAGTTTCCTTTTCATTTCGTGCGTCCTCTTTATCTCCACTTGGTACTGTTGCTTCCCCGCTAAAGTCCGTTTTTACTACCGTACATTTTTTACCTCCTTCGACCTTTTCAACATCGCCCTTGTTCAAATACCTGACGAACAAGCGTAAAATCGAGGTTTTTCCAACGCTAATATCTCCAAGTAATCCTACATTAACCATTAGAAAGAATCAGCCTCCAAAAGTTTGTTTAGTAATACTTCATAATCTTCCACGAGTGCTTGTTCAAGATATGCATTGTTGTGGCAATTTATCAGCGCTATTAAAATTTCCTTAAGATTATTTGCGTTTTTCGCATATTTAATGAGATTCTCTGGAGTTGGATCGTCGAGAAACTTTTTAGGAGTCTCGTCAAAACCAAATTTTTCATGTCCAGGCAATGAATTAAAGAATCCAAAAGCAGAGTACCCTTGATGTTGGAAAAACACAAAAAATCTCGATTTAATTGATTTGATCACTTGCGTTAAATACACGCTGGGGTAAATCTCTCCTAATGTGAGTTCGTCGTCTTGTCGGATCACGAAGTACGGTGAAATTGGAGAAACTCTATTTCCATACATTTCCATTGGAGGAATCGAGATGAATGGCAGTTTTTCTTCTAAAATAGCCCATAAATCATCTCTCTTCTGGGCTTTTAGAATTTCTTTTATTTCATCATAAGCAAAATAGAAATCTGATTGCAAGGATAGCAAGGAACTAATATAGACAGATATTGAGGCAAAAGTAGCTTCTAACAGAGGGCGCCTTCCACTCTCTGAGGGTTTAGCCGCTCCCCTCCATGCTCTCAAGGCAGAATATGCGAATCCTTTAACATCGAAAAATCCACCAGATAAAAATATAAAAGCAGGTGTTTCTCCTTTAACTGTTAATAACTCAATGGACTTGGTTACCAAAATATCCTCTAAATCTTTATCGTTAAATTTAGAGTGGAGCTTAGGCATTTGTAACCAGTCCTGTGCTTTCTTCTTTTTCGCCAAATTTTCTACTCTCCTTTTATTTATATAAAATTTATATAACTATTCTAAATTATTAATTTTTCGTATTTAATTAAACATAAAAACGCTCATTTAAAAATATTTATTGAAAAGCAAGATAAAGATCACGATATATATTTTTTTATTTATAATCTAACTATTTTTTTGTTGTTAAGAGTTGTCGCATTTTATTGGTGATTAAATCGTAAGCTTTGATTGAGTTCACATTTGATATTTTTATTAATTTAATAATTTCTGAATTCTTTAGATGTTCGTAATTCACATCCAAGTTTGGATGATTTTCTTTAAGTTTAACTAAGGCTCCTTTCAAAAATATTTTTATAAAATCTTCAGAAGCTTCAGTAATCGCCCTTAATTCAGGATTTACAAATTTAATTTCTATATTTTCCATGTCAATAAAATTTAAAACACACAATAACACCTCTTCGTCTCCTTCTTCTTTTGAAAAGATCTTTCTTTTGATAATCGTTCCTTTTACTTGTTCTTTAGGAATTTCTTCCACGAAATAATCTTCATAGGATTTCTTTTTGAGTGTTTTTAGAGATTTAGAATAAATCTCGTCCGCGCTATGGAATGATTTGTCTGAAATTGTGGAATTGAGATCGTTCATGACTTCTTTTAGTTCGGCGATCTCTAACCTTAACTCATCTAGTTGTTCTAACTTTTTGTAATAAAGGTTTTGAATTTTACTCGCAACTTGAGTTAATTTTTCGATTTCACTATCGTCTTCCTTGCTATTCATTGAGTTCATATATGATCAACTATAAATTTAAATTTATTTAAATATTAAGTGCTAATTTAATTAAGTGATTTTCTATATAGGGAAAAAAAATGCAATCAATGATAATAACGCCAAAACCCTCAGATCCTGAAGTTCAATTATTATCTAACGAGTTATCAAAAAGAGGATATGAAGTAAACTATTTCATTCCAGCTACAGTGAAAGTCAAGATAAACATTAGCAAGTTTGAGAAGCAATTCGATAATCTCGAGCCGAAAAGAGCTCTAGTACGCGGTTTTGGAGCAGATGTGACTCAGAAAATCTTTTTCAGATTAGATATATTAAGTGCTATGGAAGAATATGGCGTAAAATTAATAAATTCAAGAGAAGCTTTGGAGATTGCAAGCGATAAATTTTTAACTTCTATTTTTTTGGAAAAAAATGGAATTCCGACGCCTAAAACCATAATTTGTGAAAATCCCAAAGATGCTTTAGACTCGTTTGAGGAGTTTGGGAATGACGCCGTCTTAAAGCCGTTATTTGGATCAAAAGGAGTTGGAATAACGCGATTAAACGATAGGGCCTTTGCTGAAAATGTTATCAATACCTTAGGTCAATTAAACGAGATATTTTACCTACAAGAATTCGTCGAGCATAATAATCGAGACATCAGAATCCTTGTTTTAGGCGACAGAGCAATAGCAGGGATGTATCGAGTAAGCGATAATTGGAAGACAAACATTCACGCAGGAGCGCGATCAGAACCTTTAGAATTGACAGATGAGCTAAAACACCTGGCAATCAAGGCTGCCAAGGCGGTTAAAAACGAGATTGCAGGGGTAGACATAATCGAAAGCAAGGATGGACTTCAAGTATTAGAAGTTAATGCCATTCCTGGTTTTACTGCTTTACAAAAAGTCACGGATATTAACCTTCCTGGAGAGATTATATCTTATTTTTTGAAATAGTTCAGTAATATAAAAAAAAAGGGAGTTAGTTAAAAAAAGATCTAACTATAGATCGTCAATTAAACCTATTAAAGCCGCAATTATTACTAATATTCCCCCCCATAACCCACTAAATACTATGAGAAGGATTGCAAGGATGAATAGGATGAGCCAATGCCAAGGGATAGGATCGTCGGGCCTCATCGCGCATAATAATGTTAAAAGAGCGATTACTATTCCCACTATTGCAGAAAAGACACGATCAACAGCAGAATAGGTTGCAGGAAGATCATAATTCACAAGGACTAGTATAGCAGACGCAAGTCCTAATAATCCCCCAAGAATGGTCAAGATTTTCATTATATCATTATGTTCGTATTTCTTTGCCATTTTATAACACACTAAGTCATTATTTAGATTAATTATGTAGAAGTAAAAGAAATCATGTCATATAATTATTTTTAAAATGAAAAAAAAGTGGAATTTAAAAGAAAGTTCGATACATTTTATTTTTATATGTATGTTTTATGTTGCATCAATTAATCCAATCAATCCAGCAATGAGTAAACAGGCACAAGCCCAAACACTTCCTCCAAATACAACTAACAACACCGCTAAAATCATTAATACTAGCCAATGGAATGGAATGGGATCATCTGGACGAACCCCTACCAATAATGTTATTGCGACGACAACTAATCCAACTACAAGTTCAAGTATGGGATCGAGCGTGGGAGGCAATACTGCGTAGTCAGGAATGGGTATTTCTAGATATATCAAGAAACCCATTATAATGAATGCTAATCCGACAAGCCCGCCAAGAATCGTTAAGAATTTCATTATCTGGTCGTGGTCATATTTCGTCATTTTCTTCATCTCGTTATTATTAAAATATATTTTTTAAATAGCATTCCTAATTTATAAGATTTGATGTAATAATTTCTAAAGGCATTAAAATTGAAGGACATGACATGTAAAAATCCTCATTATAAATTAAAAAAGTCGTTGTTAGAATTCGATTAAGAGATTTACACCAAATTCTTTTTTCAAAATAGTAAAAATTGAATGCATTGGTAACCCTATTACATTAGAG
>Ga0180433_10011722_pt1 | contig 10361 bp, 19 predicted proteins | sample SS_ome_8_FD_132980 | JGI IMG/M metagenome (GOLD analysis project Ga0180433, IMG submission 132980) | Hypersaline lake sediment archaeal communities from the Salton Sea, California, USA - SS_1_D_1 metaG | ecosystem: Environmental > Aquatic > Non-marine Saline and Alkaline > Hypersaline >...
AAAAACATACACGCGAACACAGCAAAAGCCACAGCGTCGACGGCGTCCATGGGCACACAGCAGGCGACGGCTGCAACAGAGGGCAGCACCGTGTGGAAATTTTTTGAGGGTATGTTTTCATGAATGATATCTATACTATACCCCTATTTGTGCTGCCGCATTACAGCTTTAGCATCTCGCTCGAACAATCCCTTTGGCGATGCGAGGTGCACTGGAATGGTGTAACACAGGCGTGGTATAAAGACCTAAAAGGGGTTACATACCCCACATTACATTACCCTGGGATAAAACTCGTAGGCGGGGTCAATCTAATACAGGGGTTAGCCATTGCCGAATTGGGTCAATTAATAATGGTAGATACTACGGGTGATAATCACGACCCGGATTACGATAACATTGGAACGCGATTCTTGCTGCAGTATCTGGGTCGTACGGCTCCCGTGGTGTACATGTGAGGTTATTCGGCCGCACAGTTAAGCTCATTATATACGCAGACAATAAAGCCACTATTATCACGGACTTAGACATTGAGTTTGATGTTATGTCATCTCTAGATAAACAACCCAACACCGCGGTTGTGCGAGTGTATCAGCTCTCGGAGTACACTCGGAATCTATTCCAGGAAGAGCACCAAGCGGTTGAGCTCCATGCCGGGTATGGGGGTAATATCTCTATGATATTCAAAGGTTTTACATTCGAGGTGAACCATACAAAATCCGGGCCAACATGGACTACGGAGATTTATTCCGGTGAGGGTATAAAGGAGTTTGAAAAAGCGACATTTAGCAAATCCTATACCAGCGGCACATTGGCTAGCTATATCCTCACAGATATGGCTGAGGCGTTTGGGCTACCCTTCACAATCGACCCCCTCCTTGCCGATGTGCCCATCCTTCGCGGCAGGACATACTCCGGGCGTGTGAAGGACGTACTGACCAGGGCGACTAAAACGTTCGGGATGCAGTGGTCTATACAACACGGGATCCTGGAGATAATTGAGGAGGGTTCGTACACTAAGAATAATCCGACGGCAGTACTATTGAAACCGGGCACCGGTTTAGTTCAACCCCCTGAAATAATTAATAGAACAAAGAAGGGCGGTAGAAAGGTAAAAGCTGTTAAGGCTAAGTCCCTGCTTAACCCTGACTTAGTGCCGGGACGCCTCATAAAAATCGAAGCGCCATCGACGATACAAGCAAAAGCCGACCCAAAAAAGGCAAAGAGGAAAAAGCCTGAAACCATAGACGCGTCAGGCGTTTACATCGTACAACGCGTGCGGTATTATGGCAGCAGGACTGGCCCGGACTATTATGCAGAGGTAGAGGCGGACCTACAGTAATGGAGTATTCGGCGAAACAAAGTCTAGACGTAGCGATTGACGAAATCATCAACAGCTACCTACTAGCCATGCACACTATATTAATCGGCGAGGTCACTGAGTTTAATGCCGCTGAACAAACGTTATCCGTTCAGCCGGTAAATAAACGAAAAATGGTAACAGCAGATATGGCAGAGCCACTTCCCATCATTACTGATGTCCCTATTGTGTGGCCGGGTGCGGGGGACTACTGGGTCACTTTTGACATACCCGTAGGCAGTGCGGTTCTGTTGTTGTGCGCCGAACGTAATATCTCGGTATGGATGGAGGAGGGGGGCATAGTTGACCCAGCCGACCCGACTAAATTTGATTTATCCGATGCAATAGCTATACCATGTCTCAACCATAAAAAATCTGTTCTTAGTACAATTGACTCCGATGCAATAACGATACGAAATCGCGACAATGATGCGTACGTTAAATTAAGTGGCACAAAAATTGAAATTAAAAACGGGAATGGTTCTGTTGTTTTAGAGTCCAATGGTAAGGTAAAAATCAATAACCATCTAACGGTGGACCCATGACGCAAGAGCTAATAGCAGTGGACGGGTGTACAATCGGTCATGGGGTGGCATCGCCTATCTCTGGCGGGGTATTTACTATTACATCCACACCCCATACAAAAGATAAGATAAACAACAAAGGAATTTTTTTTGGCAGCATCCAATTCACATTTACCGGCGGCATATCCTCTTTACCTGTCCCCTTGACTAGTGTTCAGATAAAAGTACCACCTGGTTCCATTCCTGGGACATCGGCGAAGACATCAGATATCGAGGGAGTCGCCGTTAGGTTGGGTGACTCAGCGTCTATCCTGTGTACAGGGCTAAACGCTCAAAGCCAACCTGTTGACGTTACAGGTGTATTTGAGGTTGCTATTGCGGGCCAAGATAAGGTGGCAACGGAATAATGGCAATAGATATCAAATTAGGCCCCGACAACAACCTCGTACTAGACGACGGGGATTTAGCCCTGGTAACGGAAGACGAAGAGATTGCTCAAGCCCTTAAAATTAAAATGCAAACGATAGAGGGTGAGAGCAGATTTGACTTTACCCTTGGTCTGCCGCTATACGACATCCTCATGAAAGCCCGCACATCTTATACCACGATTGTTTCATTGCTGAAAAAAGAGATTCTGTCTGTCCCCGGCATTGAACGGATTGAGACTTTCGAGTTGGGTGTAAACCCAAATACGAGGCAATTGGGTATAGACTACTCAGTTAGTACAATCTACGGCACAATAACGGACACGGTGATACTATGACAACAGTTGACTCTACCGGATTACAAATAAGCTATTACTCGGATATTGTTGCTGAAATGGAAGACGGCCTAGTGGCGTATTTTGGCGATGGGGTTAAGACGATTGAACAATCCGTTTTTGGCCAGCTTATTAAACGTGTCGCATTAATCGCCGCTGAATTAAACACGTCCCTACAAGAGCTCTCTGAGATGTTTGACCCTAACTCGGCAAGCGGGCTACTCCTTGCAAAAATGTGTTTGCTTGTTAACGTAGTTAAAAATGAATACGCTTATTCCACCGTATCTCTTGTATGTACAGCAAATAGCGCAGGTCTGATTCTCCCTGCAGGGTCTATCGCCTCGACACAAGATGGTGGTATCAAGGTAAAAACCGATGTCGAATTAATCGTCGCTCCTAACCAGACGGGGTATGTTTCGGCCACAGCGACAAAGGCCGGCGCTATTGAGATTGAGGCTGACACCCTGACAAAAATTGACACCCCGGTGTACGGCTGGTCACTTGTGAATAACCCGGCTGCCGGGACGACCGGTATGGAGGAGGAGACGTCAGCGGAACTACGGACTCGGCGTAACTCCGTTGTGTCGCAGGCAGGTAGCAGCAGCATCGCAAAAATTTATGGCGAGGTATCAAACGTTTCCGGTGTGAGTCATATATGGGTCGGGGAGAATTACACTGACGAATTAGACGATAACGGTATACTGCCCCATCATATTTGGGTCGTAGTTAAAGGTGGGTCAGATGCGCTTATAGCCGCACAAATATTTGAGCATAAAGGTGGGGGCATCCCAATGATGGGGTCTACGCTAGTCAGCCATATGGATGCTACTATGGGCAAAGAGGTCCCTATACGGTTTACCCGTCCTACGGAGAAACGGGTTTATATTGCAATTACACTTGAAAAATACGACGACTTCCCGGCTACAGGGGAAGCCGATATCAAGACATCTCTTGCAGCTTTTTTCGCGTCGGGGGTATTAGGCGGGGACGTTATCTCGTCAAGGTTGTATACCCCGGTTAACAGTGTAGTGGGGCATAAGATTGTATACTTATATATAGGACTATCCCCTACACCTTCAAGCGCAGCCGATATCCCCATAGATATAGACGAGCTTGCAATCTTATACTCTACAGATGATATTACGATAGCGGAGATATAATGACTGAAATGTATGATGACGTAATCGATTCAATAATCTCCCCGTTTCGAGGCAATGCGGACATAGAAAAATTGTTCGAGATTGCCCTTAAGCCATTTGAGGAGATAAAAGATGCAATCGATTACATTAAGGCGAATTTGAATATCGATGATGCGGAAGACGTTTGGCTAGACATAATAGGTGTCCATCTGGGTCTAGAGCGACCCATAAAAGAGCAAGACCCGAATACGATGTTTACGCTTAAGGAAGAGGGCGAGGCGGACGACCCCGATAAGGGGTTCTATCTCGCAGGCCCGCCCGAGACTGGCGGGTACATGAATACGGAGGAGGGGTTAGACAATGTACTCGACCCCACATTGAAAGAAACCGACACGAATTACCGTCGACTGCTGAAAGCGAAAGCCGCTGCCCTCACAGCTACAGGGACTATTCGTGACCTATACATCTACTTGCTTGACGGATTCCAATGTAGGAGTGAAATCAGAGAAGGCGATTGCGAGGCGGTGGTAACCCCGTATCATTGGTTGTCACAGCGCGAACGCTATCATACACAGAAGTATGGCCCACGGGTGGCCGGCGTCCGCGTAGTGTTCGACGCATGGCCCCCATACGAGGAATAATATGGCGATAACCGAAATCACTGAATATGCGAGTAGTGGGGCTAAGATACCTCCGTCAGCAGAGGAGCAAACCAATGGTCTAGCTGGGGGCGCACAGCCTACAGCGCAAGGGTGGAATTACCTATGGAACGCCGCGCATAAGAAAATCAATGAAATTATTAGGGGCGGTTTCAATGGGTATTCCCCTTTTACCACAAATTTCTACATATCATCTAGGTACACCCCTGCAGGTATGGCATGGGGCCATCCCCGCGATACACTTAACACATTACATGTAGGGGATAATCCGTACTGGGATATGCGGGTTTACTACACCTCAGATAATAGACCACGCCTTATGTTGCTTAGGTGCGAATCGAGCTCTGCAAGGAACATTGATATTGTAGACCCAGAGTACAAAGTTGTCGAATCGACGTCACCTTCTTTGGGCGACGCTATCACATGGTCATCGGCTAGCCCGACCGTCACTGCTATCGCATTTTGTACGGATGGCACATCGGTATACGTGGTGTTTAAGGGTGATTGGGGTGGCAGCCCGGCAAGTGAATATCGAGTACAAGCATATGACATTGACGGGTGGACGGTGAAATCCGGCTGGCCCGTTAATGGTTGCCTACTACCAGGCACAGGAGACCCATCGCGAACATATGGCGAGGGGGTGCGGAACTGTGTCATACAGGTTGTCAGTGCGACCCAAATCGCGACCCTTAATGCCTGGGTCGACATCTCATCCTCCGCGTCCACAGCAGTATCAGTCGTTGGGATGGATGATGGTATAATCGACGGCAGTGGGGCAGGAGATTCCCCCACAACACAGACACCTGTAGCGTGTAACGGGCTATGCTCAGACGGGACAAATATCTATTTTGCAGTCTACCGAACAGACAACTCTTCAGCCATATGTTCAGCGACTCTTGCTGATTTGACATCAGGGTGCGGCAATACGGGTTGGCCTCATGCACCGACAGGAAGCTGCCAACCCCGAGACATGATTTTTACCGGACACCACATCATAACTGGGTACACGAGTACGTCTGCGCGATGCTTACATATCAATACATCTGAGAATGGAAACGGCTTCTATTACACGCCCGTTAACACAGACGCTGGGGATATAACAGGGATTATGCGGTTAGAGTTTGACGGATTGAACTTATGGGGCTTAGCTCGTGTACGAGGTGATGGGAGCGGGGAATACTACCCCGCTTTCATACGAATAAATTACGAGTGGGGCACACAGGACGACGCGGCGACCGCAAATAATATAGGGTCCCTATATAAATTCCAGTTCGGCGTTTGGGCGCTCGATTCGTATGAGGTTCTTAGCTCATCTTATTTCACTGCCGCATGGGGGCCCATCGTATTCGATGGTAGAGACATGTGGGGGGTGTATGGAATTTATTCAGGTCATCCAGGGTACGGGTACCTACATAGGTTACCCCACGCGACAGTAAGGTAAGGAGACAAAATGCCAGTAATACCGTGTAAGGATAAGAATGGAAAAATCGTAGGGTGGAAATGGGGCTTAAACGGCGAGTGCGTCGCGACGAAAGAGGAGGCCGAGCGTATCGGGGCTGCCGCGTATGCCAACCAAACTGAGGATTCAGCAATTGAAGACGGTATGCCCGGCGAATCGGTGGAGTGGATGGATGCGCGATTTATTAGATGAGTTAAACAAAAATCAAGGTAGAATTCTAGGCAAGCTAGAGGAAATACCTAGTAAATCTGAGGTCAAGGAGATTGTGGATACGGCTATCGCTAAACATCAGCAAGAGGCCCACAAATCACCCCCGCCTTCTTTGTTGGGGGCGTTTGCCTCTCTTCCGCCTAAACAGATAGCCAAACTTGTAGCACTCCTCATTGCCGCTCTTTCTGCTGTTGCTGCAGCGGTCAGTCAAATAAGTCTATAACTCACCACTCCACCGGTCCTCTTACGTAGTGGGAAACTCATGAGTAGTCATCTGAGTCAAACACCTCATATACCTTTGAAGGTGGGGAAGTGTGGAAGAAATCGTCTGACGGGCAAATGTCACCCATGCCGATAAACCAATACCTCTCAAACCGGTTAAACACATCTTGCCACCCCCTTGCCCACCGATCATGATGTTCGCCCCACTCAATCATCGTCACCCCCCGTCTCCTGTACGGTATTCTTTGCCACTTCGCGATTCCACCAATCTTTAAAATCTGCCGCTAAAGCGCTGCGTATGTCTTGTTTAGTTATGCCGTCTGGCCCCTTCATAGCTGCATGTAAGACAAGAGACCCTAGTGCTTTACACGTCTCTGTATCTTGACTTATCTCACTTATGATTACAAACCACTCATTAACGTACGCCTGCACGACGTTATCGATTGCGCCCGAATGCAACCCAAAATCAGAATCAGTACCCATTCTACTCCCCTTTCTCCTGTAGGTGAACAAGCGACTCGATGACTCGAAAATCGTCATAACAAAACCGTTTCGGCTCACCTGTGAGTGAAGTAAACGGTTCACACAGCTCTTCAATTTTTCTCAAAGCGTCTTGGATGTCAGAGAAGACATCCATTGTCCGCCAATCGCCCATCTCTTTTTGTTCAAGGTAGTACACCTTCCCCCAAACATTACCCTCTGTTGATATTGTTGTTGCCAATTTTTCTCCTCCTTTTTCTTTTGAGGGCCTCCTGTGTCCTGAATGCTCGCATTAACGCATGACGAATCTCGCTTCTGGTAGTCAGGTCCCCGACAGTCACTCGGGTGTGGTCCGCGTTGTCTTTCTCGACCAAACGCACATACTCTAATGCCAACTGAGCAAGAAATGTCTGCAACTCCTTATTAACGGCTAATAGGTCAGACAATATCATCCGCCATTCATCCACCGCCGCGTCGCCTAGAGCCCTTAACGCTGAATTAAAAAGGTCGTTTTCTGAGGGTCGTACGACTGGTACAGGCTTTACATTTTTTAATTCGTTTTCGATATCCTCTTTACTGAGGAACCTCGACTTATCCATCTTTCACTCCTTGTATTTAATCACCCAGTGAGTAACAATTTAATTAAATATTCTCCACTGTCAAACACTACCGCGTAAAGTTTGGGGCAAAGGTTAAGAGGTATGTCCAAATAACGTTTGAGTCGGAGGGTCTCACTGCGATTGTCTCAGTGCAGGCGCCTGTTATCCTGTGATTAATACATCGTATAATTACACCAAGGGTACAGTAATCAGTGGATCCATACGACACCACAGCCCCACCAGAAAACCCCTCCCAAATTCGAGATGTTGTGCAAAAGTTCTTTGTCATAGCATACCGTACAGGGTTTCTGACATTACCGTACGAATACGTGAATAGACTCCCTGGCCGACCTATGGAGATGACAGTATCCTCCGGCATTATCGAACGGCAAATAGAGGGCATTGCTCGACTACGGCCTATCGGTGTTTGTAGCAGCATTAAATCTCTTATCGGGTCAATAGCTACAATGTCAGCAGAGATAAGATCAGGGCTCCACCAGACAGACACGTAAGGCCCTCTCCCGATGTGTCGACTCTGGATATGGTATGCGGTAAGAACAAGCCCTGTGCTATTCACGAAAAACCCAGAGCCTGACCCACAAAGACCCTCCCCATCACATGAGTAGACTTCCACGATAGACGTGCGTGGTAGGTTGATAGGGGAACGGGTGCAAGCAGCAAGAAAGATAACTAGAGCCGTGGCCCATTGGAACATTATTTTTTGCAATACCACGGTTGATTGTGACATCCTTTTTACCCAGTTACCTTTCTGCTGCATGCGTTGCTCCACTATACAGTATTGATTTTTCGGGCGGGCTTTACTCCGCCCAATGATTCACGACAACCACCCCCTTTCGCAACGAACGCCCCTCGAAGTACCAGTTACCCCCAATGTTGTAGCCGTAGGGATACCGGTGCTTCAACCGCTTCGTTGTAGCTGCAAAGTTTGAGTAACGGTTCTTAGCCGACATACCTTCAAAGCTGGGTGCGATTATGCCCCTCTGCAAGTCTACCAGTAGACGACGTAAAGCAACAGGTAGCCTACCCCATGACATTGCGGAGATTTTCTCTCTCCTATCAAGCCGCCCTTTTGTGCACATCCGCGACCCTGCGTGCTTCTCAGCCAGGTCACCACCGCGCATCCACCGAGGGTTGATTGGTTGGCTAAATCGCCTCAGCATGAAAGTAAACGATTTCCAGTGCTTAGCACCAGGATGTAGGAAGAAGCGATTCAGCATGCACCATACGAATACAGGGAAGTGTACGAGGTTGTAATCACCATGCTCACCAACGTATGCGCGTCCGAGCCAGAGTAAGTCCTCTCGCGTAAGTACTAGTTGCTCTTGCGGTGGGTTGCTCTCAGGCCCCACATACTCATATATTGCTGCTGTTAACATCACCCCTTTACCTTTCTATAAACACTAAATTTTTTGTCCACTCAGGAACTCAGTTAGCCGGTTAGAAGTCTGGGTGTCTAGCCGCACCCAGGCATCGTGTTCACGCCTTCGGTGCTCGACCCAGTTGGCGTATCCAGTTTCGACCCATGTAGTATGGAACATAACACCCTCTGTTAACGTGTCGAAAGAGGCCACACAATAGACTTTACCATCGGGAGCCCTTTCCATTACCCTGCTTGCCATATTGCCTCCTACGGATGACGGCAATCGATACCCGTCCCTGTCCGGTCTTGGTTTAGTCCGTGGTCTGCTTGCCATAAGAGAATTAACCCGTTGCAAAAAGCGTGCACGGAACTGAGTATGCCGGTTTCAGCGTCTCTAGACGGGGGCGCTTTTGTCATGACCATCTCACCTAGATGACGGTACAAGGCATTCAGGTAAAGCCAGTGTTGCCCGTATTGCCATGAGTTAATCTCATACGGTGGGTCTTTTTCGACCACTGAAAAAGTGAACACCTTTGCCGTTTGTTCCAAAACATGAAAATCCAGACTCAACCAAGGGGTCGCTTCTCTGTCTACATACTCTACCGTACGCCCGGTACCGCTGCGTAAGTCGATGCTTGCTATAGCCATAATATCTGCAGCTATATGCGCGAGTAGGTGTTTGTTTGTTTTTTCATGATAGTCGCACACCTCTGGATCTCTATAGGTGTATAGGTTCTCTAGTACCGCATTAAAGTACGCCCTTGCGTCTTCACCCTTCACCTCCGTATTGTGTAGACTCCTAACCGAGGCGACCCTCCTGAGTGGGCCTATGGGTATGAGAGTCCATAGGGGCTTCCCGTCGTACACTTTGCTATCGCTAGAACAGCTTCCCATGCCTGTACTCCCTTGTCCGGTTATATCTCACCTTTTCGATGAGGGCCCCACACACATTGTAACCAAACCCAGCGCAGAAATCCAGCACACGAATAATCACGTCGGCCATTTCTTCCTCGACTAGAAGGAAATCAGGTATATGGTCAGAGTGAGGTTCCTCTTTTTCGCGTAGCGCTTGTAGTGCCTCCGACAGCTCTGAGTGTATCAATGCGATAACCTCACCGGTAGAGCGCTCTTCATCCCACCACCCCTTACTCTTTGCTATCTCGTGTACAGTCTCCTGTAAATATGCTAGCCACTGGTGTGCCAGCAATTCATTCACGCTGTATGGTTCTTGCATCGGTCTACCCACCTTTCGTCGTATCTCTCCCATGGGATTGTTGCATTGAAGCAGTATCTATAAAATCGGTTCTTATAAATCTTTTTCCATTTTCGTTCGAGATAATGGTTTAATGCCCACGGCACATAGGTAGCCGCAGCCACGTAAACCATGTAGATTACCGTCGCAATAATCATTGCATTTTCGAGCATGTGTCACCCCTCTTTCTTTTTCTCAGCTCTTTTTTAAGGTTACTCAGGAAACGAAACTTTTTCCCACTCAAGAATTTCCAGGGTTGTAAATTCAAAGTCTTCAGGGTTAAGCGGCACAGACCCTGCTTTTGATTTTTCACCCGGAA
>Ga0180433_10011724_pt1 | contig 10360 bp, 21 predicted proteins | sample SS_ome_8_FD_132980 | JGI IMG/M metagenome (GOLD analysis project Ga0180433, IMG submission 132980) | Hypersaline lake sediment archaeal communities from the Salton Sea, California, USA - SS_1_D_1 metaG | ecosystem: Environmental > Aquatic > Non-marine Saline and Alkaline > Hypersaline >...
CCAAAATATCCATTAAATAATTTTATTTTCTTCTTTACTTCGTCTCGGAATGTTGCATAATATAAGTAGATTCATTTTTAATAGAAAGGGTAATCAATGAGTAAAAACAAAATGCAGGATAACGAGTTACTAAAAATTCGTGAAGAGATTCAGGAGTTAAGGGAAAAGATTCGTGTACCTGCTCAAGCTGGAGATTGGGATTTACAGGATTTAAACGTAGTTTTGTTCAAAGCAATTCTTACTCTTAACAAAACTATAGCTAAGCGGATTCAAAATGCTACTCGCTAAAGTCCAGAAGGAATCCGGTATGGTACTGATAAAATGCCCCTTGTGCGGCGGTTGTTTCACTATTCACCCCGGCGAGAAAACTGTTCACACAGAGCCGTCCCCCATGTGCAGTCACGTCCGGATTACCGGTGATGATAGGTATATAGAACTGAAAATTGATAAGAACATTTCTATAAAGGAAATCATATGATTAGAGACGCTTACGTTTCATTTGAGGGTAATTTATGGGAAGGTGGACATGTTCAAATTAAATTTGACGGACGAGAGATAAATTCTGGACTTGATGAAATTTTAGAAAAGGTCAGAGCGGCTATTACAGAAGCAGTCATGTGCTCCTGTTTCCTTGAGGATATCCATATAAATATTGAAAGGTTAGAGGATGATTAGAAACCCACTAGTCGAGTACATTATCTGCGCGGTATATTCCGTACTTCTGGTATGGGCTTTCGGCTGCAAGACAGCTCCCACTGCTCAGACTTCAGGCTCTGGCACAAATTCTACAGTCGTGAATCAGGGCTTGCAATGGTGGGAAGCCCTTTTAATATTCGGTGGATTGACCCTGATAATCGGTGTCGTTTATTGGGTTCTGCCTATGGACGGGACAAAGGCTTTTCATTTCAGGAGGCTTCAGTAATGTTTAGGAAAAACGTTCTTCAATGTAAATGTGGTGGACTCCGTTGGCAAGTAATAGGAGATACGAACTCAACCCGGACTTTCCGGTGTATTTATTGTTGTGAACATGTGGAGTATAATATTTTTTCGCAGTCGGTCAAGTATAAGGGTTACTATGGAAAAAATAGTCTTTGAAGCTGACCTCCAAAAACGTGAAGGTTGGTATAGATGCTCAGTATGTGGAACAATGACCTACGCAAAAATAACACTTTCGTTTTTTCCTATGGACTTACAGTTAGACAAGAAGGGAGGGTGTCAACACGTTCTAGTTACTTTGGACAAGAATAATTTTCGTATTACAGAAAGGACATTGAATGGCAAAAACGGTCAAGAAAAAGAGCAGTAGAAGAGGGGCAGCCAAAAAGGACGCTGCCAAAAAGGTCAAGGAACAAAAGCGCACTGACGCTGTACAGGTGGGAGCGGAAATCGACGGTGATCTGTGGGCAGAACTCGAAGCCCGGCAGTCCTCCGGTGGCTTCTGGAATCCCGACGTAGAGGGTGATATGATTCTCGGTACGGTAGTGGAAATCGTGGACATACCGAAGTCCGGACGGATTGCAGCTCATAAGGCTTTCAGGATTGATACCGGGGAAGGTGAATTCCTTGTTTCGGATAACCTGACTGCAATCGCGAAACACGCGGACGAAATCGAAGTCGGGAAAACCTTCGGAGCAAAAGTGTGCGGAATCAATCGTGACAAGAAAGGCAAAGTCAAGTATAAAGACATAGCAGTAATAGTACGTTAAACCTTAAAGGGGGAGTGCGGGGTTTTCCTGTTTGTTGATTACCCTATCACACTCCAACCGACCCCCGCTCCCCTTTAATTTTTCGGAGAAAATATGCAATATACCTTTCGAAATAGAAAAGGTCAATTCACAAAACCATTACTACGGTCAAGGGTATTCAATGAGCAGGGAAAGGAATTATATGGACAAGCAAAGCGAAATGTTACTCGAGCGTCTCAGAAAAGCGCGACACGAAAAAGGAAAAGCGTTCCAAGAGTACGCAAAAGCAGACGCAGAATTTCACCGCGCCTTAAACGCCTACCACGAGCACGTAAGGGCACGAGAAGGACTTCCGTCCCGAGAGCGCTCACAAGGTCGTTTGCATGGTTCGTAGAAAACGCTGAGAATGTCTCGCCCCGCTCAACTCGACAGGCTTACGCGCTTGTCAAAATCTCAAATCCTTCTGCATACTTCGGGGACTCCGGGATAAAGAAAAACGATATAGTCCCCTTTGCCCTGCCCCGGAAACCGATAGGACAGCTTCTCAAGATGCCTGAATCTGAAATCATACGGCTAGCCCGTCTCCGGGGAATGAAGGCTACTGAAGTGATTTCGATTGTAGTCAAGAAAAAACAGGCTGATATCAGGAAAAATTCTAAAAATAACCCACTGAAGAAAATCGAAAAACAGCGGCGAGCTATAAAAGAGATGGATAAAAAACGTAGAAAAACTAAAAGGAAAAGGGTTAAACGATGAAGATAATTATAGTTGACAATTTTAATAATGAAAGCGTTTCAGACAAGTTAGTAGCGGAAAATGTTCCTGATATTTGGGCGAAGCGAATAGTCGAGTTATTGAATGATAAATATAGTGGGGGTTTTTCCTCTTTTTATGCCAAGGTAGTCGCTGATGATTATGAATTATATGAGTTCACACCATGATCGAAGCTAAGATAAATAAAATCGGTTCTCTTGCATACCGCGCAAAGGTCAAGTCCCGTATCAGGCAGAAAACCTGTCAGGCTCATATCGTGGGCTTTGATACCGAATACACATCAAAGAAAAACAACCTGATATGCTTTCAGCTTTCAGTCGGTATGAAATCCGGGGACTCGGTGCTTGTCGAAGTAAAGCCTGGGGAAGTGCTTACTCCTCAATGGCTGTATGACGAAGCCTGTATGTTGATAGGCTCTCACCCGGAGCATATTATTTTTGCCACGTATTATTCTGCCGCCGAGCTTCAATTTCTCCCGGTACTTCAGGAGGGATTCAATATAATGGAGTACCAGTCCGGGGGATTCATGGACTGTGATTTCTGTGTTGAGAATAATGCCGTTTGTACGTTCTTTGATCTGGCTCGATGGTTTCCCCATCAACCGCTTTCCAAAGCCGCAGAATCCTTTGGATATGAGAAAATGGAATTCAATACTAAACACGTGGTTCGAAAATATTTGAGGTCTCCGGATTTTCAGGACTACGCGATACACGATGCCCGTCTATGTTACATGATAATGCAAGACCTCCGTAGAGCCTTTATGACAGAGACGGGGGTTGACCCTGTTATCGTAAAGACTCCCGCCTGTGCTTCCGCAGATGCCTTCCGAAATCTGTATGTAAGCAATGATCTATACTGTGATAATAATCACGCACGGAAATTGGCAATGCGTGGAGCATGGGGCGGACGTGCCGAAGTATTCAAACGGGGCAAATTCTCCGGGTATGAAGAGTGGGATTTGAAAAGTGCCTACCCTTCATCAATAATTGAAATCGGTGAGATGCCAATACAAGAATCGTGGAAGGAAATTAAAAATGTCAAGAATCTTGAGAAGTATAAGGGGGGCTTTGCGAAGGTGTATTTCACGTTCCCCGAAAAAACCTTCGCTCCCTGCCTGCCCGTTTTCGATAAGGACTGTCTATTGTATCCACTCGAGGGTCTGTCCTTCTGCACCCTGTACGAAATGCAGATTGCCTTGGAACTCGGAGCACGCCTTGAATTGGTTGAGGGCTTCGGATATCGAAGAGGAACTACAGCTTTAAAAGATTACTGCCAAATGACTTTGGAAAAACGAAAGGAATCAAGTGGCGCACTTAACCATACATACAAATTGCTGGGCAATGGTCTTATTGGCAAAACTGCACAAGGACTTAGTAAAATCAGGCTCGATGAGTATATCAGAATCGCAGAGGAAAATGATTATTTGCTTGATGAGCTTTTCAGCTTATCCAAGGAATATTTACTCGCTCTTGGGGCTGAATCATACACCTCGGTCGGAAGTGTTTTTATGCCGGAATGGTTTGGACTCGCTACAGGACTCACCCGGGCAGAACTCGCGTATATGCTCAATCAAAATATAGACCCTATCTACTGTCATACAGATTCGGTATGGTGTAAGAAAAAGCCCCGGACACGGTGGCTGAAAATCGACAAGAAAATCGAGGGTGATGTGACGGCAATCCGTACCCGTTTCGCTATGATCGGACAGGCAAAGACCCTCAAGGACATTAAAGCTGACAAAGCCCATATTGCACACCATTCAATCTGGAATCAGCTTGCAGCCCTCCAGATGCTCAACAAATTCGACGGACAGGACTTTACCCGTAAATACCCCAAACGTCGCCCACTGCGTCTACATGAGGCTGTGAGGCAGGGTAAAGAGCCCGGACAGTGGGTAGAAGAGTACAGGACAGGCAGTACCAAATGGGACAATAAGCGCCTTCTCAAGCCAGACGGGACGACATGCCCGTTTCAGGACGTAGAGGAACACCAAAAAGCGGTCAAAATGGCGAAAAAATAATGTCTTTTTGACAATTTTCCTCTTGCATTTTCCCCCTAATATGTCATAATTACAATATATGGTTATATTGACATTTTCGAAAGGGTCAAGATGGAAATTTGTACAGACTGCAAAGGTGAATTTGAGGAACTAGAAAATGGCTTGTGCCCGGACTGCAAAGCGAAAAAAGAAGAACCGCCAGACCCCCCGAAGAAAAAAGAACCCCCGGTCAAAGTCCCGGACGTCAAAACGCAAAAAGTGATTCCTCAAGAAGTGATCGACAAACAGAAAGCGCTTGAAGCTGAAATCGAAGAATTGAAAAAAGCGAATAAGCCCAAAGAGAAAAAGGGTATGGATTTTACTATTTTATAAAGGGTCAAGGAATGAGTGAAACTACATTGAAAAAAGAAGAACCGAAACTCGGTGAGAAGCCGAAGGAAAATCTTCTTTCCGGTCGGGAAGGGAAAGAGAATGTTGCTGCTGATATAAAGGGCGGTGCAAAAGCTCCCCCGAAAAAGAAGCGTACCCGGAAAAAGAAAGAACCCGAAATAACTACAGTCCCTCCGGAACAGGCGAAACAGACCGCGGAACAGTTTGTGAATTTCGCACTGAAAATGCCTCTGGACTCTATGGCAAAACGTATAGACCCTATGGCACAGGCAATCACCGGGGACAAGGAATATACTTTTGCACTCGGTGAGATGGAAGGGGATATGTGGAAGGAATCAGTGACATCTGTTATTCAGGTCATGGACTTCGGGAAATTTTCAACATGGATGCCGTGGCTGTCTCTGGCTTTCTGCTGCGTAGCAACAGGACTCCCGCGACTGTCTGTTATTATGACGCTTCGAAAATTGATGAAGGAACAGCAGCCACAAAAGGAAAATAAAAATGATGGAACTAAGCCCGACAAGCCTAATAACAATAATGGGAATAAGGGGGGACGGTAAAACGTGGCTTTCTATTGCTTTACTTCGAGAATTCCTGACAGTATATCCGGAGCACAAGGTTTTTATTTCAGATCCCATGAACTGTTACCCGCTCCCGGACTTTCACTCGGTCTATACAATAGAGGAAGCTGTTGACGCTCTCATAAATCCTGAAATTCGTCGTATCAGGTATGCAATGGCTTGTCCAGATGATATTGAAACGCTCTTTGATTTGTTGAAGGAACTAGATGATATATTTATTATCATCGACGAAAGTGATCAAGTTTTCGGGCGGGTGAATAATTCAGAGGCTTTGCATTGGATTACTCACTATGGAAGGCACGTAAATCAAGCTGCAATACTGATTGCCCGGAGACCGCCTTCACTGCCTATTGATTTCACCGCTCAGAGCATATTCTGTTTTTCAAGGGTTATAGAGCCGAATGATATTAAATACGTTAAAGGGCGGTTGGGGTATGAACCCCCCGACCCCGGACAATATAATTGGTACTCGGTCTCGGTCGATGGAGAATTGACAGAGATTCCTAGTACATGGATTGCTGAAAGGAACTAAACATGGGAATATGGTCTGACTTTACTAATCTGCTTGCAGGACACGATGCAGAAGCAGCCGAAGCAGAATTACAGGCAAAACAGCACGCTCTCGAAGAGGCGCGACTTGCAAAAGAAGCGGGACTCTCTAACCCGGAAATTTTGCAAGTACAGACAATGGCACAGTCTCAGGCACTCAAGGACAATCCCGCGACTGCTCCACAGGGAACGTTCGGGGACAATCCGGACTCGCCTAATTGGGGTGAATCTCTTCTCGGTTTTCTTGCAGATGTAGGTGCAGCGTGGACTCCCGACCTTGCAGAGACTGTCCCGGACTCTTCAGGCGGTAAGCTCGTAGGCGAAGCCCTGCTCGATTTGAAAGAGACTGCAGAAGAACAGGTCAAAACTACCATAGGCGCTGCCGGTGATGTCCTCGACAAAGCACAGAACATCACAGAAGGGCTTATTGGAAAACTCACTATTCCGCTTGTAGCTGCTGCAGCTATAGCACTTGTCGTTTTAAAAATCAAGTAGAAAGGGTCAAGGCATGGAAAAAGTTGTCAAAATTGTTGGGACTGCTATTATTGCTTTAGTAGTGGTAATCTCGTATGATTCAGTCAAGACTTTAATGAAAGGTAAATCGAATGGCTGACAAAGTAAGAGCGGGCGAAATTGATTTCGTAAGCGGTGGACGCGCCCTGACCCTGAAAGTCCCCGTCAAATCCACACTCGGAGCGCTGCATTTTCTCCTTACCGGAGACCTTGTAGAGACTGCCGGGGGCGGTACACTGCTCGAAGATTCAGTGTACAGGCTTATCAAACGTCTCGAGGTTTCAGTCGGTGGACTGAAGATTAAAACCCTCGGAGACGGTGCTGCGTATTCCGGGGCAGGGGTACAGGCATATTACTATAATCAGATTCTCTGGAATACACTGCCTGAGCTGTCTGAACCTGCCGTGACCGTAGGAACAAACGCTTTCCGCGCTGCGTTTTCTGTTCCTTTCGAAATGCCCCCTGCACTCGCGAATCAGTACCCGCAGCAGAATGTCCAGAGTGGCGGGAAAACCTTTTCAATCAATGCGCGTAAACTCACCATGCTTTCCCCGACAGGCAAAGACATCGAAATTGATGTTGACTGGGGTGTAGTCGGTGATGTTATCTCCGGTGGCACAAACAGCCTCGACTCCGTCAAGCTGGAAGTGATTGCCGAAATTTACCCGGAACTCGACGGCATTCAGATGCCTCTCCTGCTTCACGAAACGACCAAACAGGCAGATTTCACGGCCGGTGCAAACACCCGCGAGGAAACGCAGCTTGACCGCTTCGGCATTGTTCCCTTTATCAATATGATAACCTGGGATAACGGTGTGAAGGACGATGCAGTAATGAACCGTGCACAGTATGTCATAAACGGTGTCAATTACAAGATTGATTCATCGTGGAATGCTCTCAAGGCTGATACGAAGCGGGCAGCAGGACTGCAGGCTGCAGCACTCCCGACCGGTGTGGCAATGGCAATTTTCGACTCTGAAGAGGACGGAAGCGGTGCTCTGATTCTCGATGCTTCGGACGTAAAACGTTTTTCTCTGTTCAGTGATCACGATGCACTGACGGGTGTGTTCAAACAGACCCTTCATCAATTTCAGATCAAAAAGCAGGGATAGAAAGGGGGTACAAAATGAGTTGGTTATCAGATGTACTCAAGGATACTGTTAAGACAGTAGCCGAAGTCGCACAGGTGGCAGCTCCTATCGTGTCTCCCTTTCTTGCAGGAGGCGCGCCCATGTTGGGTATAGGAGCGCCCGTCGCTGCTGCCCCTCCCATCTCTCCGACACTGTCTGCTGCTCCCGCTACATTGGGAAATCCACAGGCAATATCCGCAGTCCCCGTATCAGGTGGACCCGGGCCCGGAGGCGGTGCAGGAGGTGCAGGGGTTGTCCCGCAGTCCGCAAAGATTCTCGGACTCCCCAAAGGGATTGTTTTGATCGGAGGGGGTATCGCAGCCCTCGGACTCGTTTTTATATTACTTAAGAAGTGAAAGGAATAAATAATGGCTGACGGTGTAACATGCTCGAAATGTTTTGTTGCCTTCACAGTCGAAGAACTCGCTGACCTTGTCAAACAGGACAGGAACGGTGACGGGGTTCTGATCGAAGGACAGCGCAGTGCAGCGTGTCCCGCGTGTGGAAACAAGGCAATATACCGCGAAATCGACAATGAAGAGGGAGAGCCCGAAGTTGTCACTGACGTAGTCGAAATGTAAAAATTTTTCTCTTGAAAGGAAAATAAATGAAACGCGCACTCATGGTATTCGGTATTTCGGCTGTGTCTTTTGCAGTCGGTGGCATCGCCCTTGATTGGGTACTGAATAAAGTCCCCATCACAAAGAATGTCCCGGAACAGTTCCGCTCCAACGTGAGGAATGGGCTTGTTCTCGGTGGTGGTTTCGCGGTCATGTCTCTGCTTGCGAAAAAATAGGCTTAAGCCGAAGGGGGTGAGGGGTACTTGACCGCCCCTCCCCCATTTTATTATGAACAGTCCATTTGACGAAGCATACGAACAGTTAAACGAGGCAGGAAAGTCTGATTTCCGAAAAGGAATCAAGCGCTTTATCACTCGTTTACTCACCGGTGATGTAGGCAGGGTCGAAGACTCTACCATACAAAAAGCCGGACAGGGATTGATTCAAGATTTAATCAATAAAGAAGCAATCCTCGAAAGCGCTACTATGCGCGAAATGCGTCAGCGTGTAGAGGGTGTCGGCACAGGCAGGCTCTCTGGAAATCCGATTTGTGTATATCACGATTTTCTTGTCGGTGAGGAAATGATTTTAATGCAAGTGCAGGAGGCAGTGTGGATTACTTCGATTTCAGTATTGATACCTTCTGCCGTGCCTCGAAAAGTCACCTTTGCTGCCGTACCTTCTAATGAAGTATTAATTCCCCGTACACAACTTGAATCGACAGCAGGAACAACTCCGACCGCGTATACAAATTATCTCTTTTTCACTACTGATAATTTTTATGGTGAAAAGTGGAGTGGTGAGTGGTATGTTCCTGCAGGATACAAAATTGTTTTTCGAAATGATTACAGCGGTGCAGCACTCCACAATTTTATCCTTAGTATAAAGGACGCATAATGGGACTTGAAGAACTCGCGGATTCAATAAATAAGCAATTACAGATATTGAACGGGAATCTTGATAAATGGTATTTCCTCGGAAAACTCCTGTTCAGTGCCTATCTCATAAACTCTGTACTAGAAAAATTTTTCGTTTGAAAGGAATATAAATGTCTGAAGGACTTATAAGAAAACCTGCAGCCCCGGTACTCGATGCACAGCCTGTTCCCGGTGGTGGTGAAGCTGTACAGGAATCACTGACTACTGACGAACTTGTAAAACGTAATCAGTTGATGCTGATGGAAATTGCCGACAAACTCGAACAGATGAATAATAACGAGGCTTCATGGAAAATCGAGCGTGAAAAGGCTTTATTGAACCTGAAACGAAATATTGTAAACCAGAATCTCACGGAAAAAGAGCTCTTCGATTTGGGACGCAAAGGCTTCCAGAGGAAACACCCGACTGTTTTTCTCGATGCAACAGGTGTCTGGAATACAGCTTATACTTTTCTCTGGACTGCTCCTAAAGATTACAGTGTTCATAGAATATTTGCTTCGCAATCCACAGGTACGTACAGTTTAACAGTACGTTTTGTATATCCGAACGGGTATATATTCTCGGCATTGCTTTATACATTGGCTGATCGTGCAGTATGGCGCGAATTCGGTGAAATCGGTATGCCCGTTCCCAAAGGCACTGTTATACAATTTCGCGCTTCTACAAATATAAACGTTGCCGGGTATCTGGATATGTCTAATGGTTGTAATTTTGAACAGATGGAGTTTATTGATGTCTGAGCAAATAACACGCGAAAATGGATTGATTGACCTTCAACCTAATATTGCAGTACAGAATATAACTACAGACGAAGCTGAAAATAATAATCGTTTCAGTTTTCAATTAAAATTCAGTACTGCGTTTACAAGTGTTCATGTAGGGCTTCCCGGTCCGGGGTCACCCGGTTTGATATTTACTGTAAAGCGTGATATGAGTTTACATAGAATCTATTGGAATAAAATCAATAAAGATTGGCATTTGATTTTTGAATTCCCAAGCGGTGAGGAAGCATATGCAAGATTTAACGACGGGACAGCAGACAAGTGGCGAGCGCATAGATATTGGGGCGAGGTAGGTTTTCCACTTCCAAAAAATACCAAGATATACCTTGAAGGACTAGACGGGGAAACAGGCGCATTCGAAATCACTTTTCAGTTTTCTAACGGGTGTAATTTTGAAGGCTGTGAATTGATCAAGGTGTAAATCCTTAACATACAAGGGTTTATGGAGCAAATCTGATA
>Ga0180433_10011725_pt1 | contig 10360 bp, 10 predicted proteins | sample SS_ome_8_FD_132980 | JGI IMG/M metagenome (GOLD analysis project Ga0180433, IMG submission 132980) | Hypersaline lake sediment archaeal communities from the Salton Sea, California, USA - SS_1_D_1 metaG | ecosystem: Environmental > Aquatic > Non-marine Saline and Alkaline > Hypersaline >...
GATCCCGTCGTCATCACCAACGGATGCAGTCCCGCCTCCTCGATCGCCTCGCGCACGTTCAGCGCCGCCCGCCGCACCGGCGAGAAGCCATCGCCCGGCGGGTCCAGGTCGAAGATGAACCGATCGGGGCGATGGGGGTGCTGCACCGTGCTAAGGAACACGTGAATCGCCAACGCCGCCTGGTCCGCGAGGAAGACCAGGGTCGGACGATCCTGGACCACGATGTACTCGACTTCGCCGTCCTGTTTCTCCAGCCGGACCGTCCGGATCCACTCCGGGAAGTAGTCGGATGCGTTCTTCTGGAAGAAGTGGGTGCCGTCGATCCCGTCGGGGTACCGCTCGAACGAGATCGGCCGTCCGGCCAGATGGAGCTTCATGTACGGATAGATCCGCGCGTAGTAGTCGATGAGATCCCCTTTGCTCACGCCGACATCCGGGAAGAACAGCTTGTCCCGGCTCGTGACATCGATCTCTCGCCCGTCGAACGTCTCACTCATCCGCCGCCCCCTCCTTCCGGACGCTCTCGGTGTACCTGCTCGGGCTCCTTGTCGTCGCGCAGTCCGAGGAATCGGGGGTGACGCAGCTTCCCCTCCGCGGTCCACTCGGTGAATCCCGCCTCCGCGACGAGTCGCGGCCTCACCCAATGGACGCCCGAACCGGACGCTTCCTCCTCTTCCACGAACGGGCACTCGTCGATCTCCATCTCATCTAGCCGCATCCTCAACCGCTTCAGCGTCGCATCATCGAAGCCGGTCCCGATGCGGCCCGCGTAGTGGAGCACCTCGTTCTCGTACACACCGATGAGGATCGCCCCGAACCCGATTCGTTCTCCGCTCGGATCGGTGAATCCGGCCACGACGAACTCCTGTCGGTTGACGCATTTGAACTTCAACCAGCTCGTCGAGCGGGTCGAGACGTACGGGCTCGTGCCGTCCTTGGCGATGATCCCCTCCCACCCCTTTCGACAGGCCTCCTTGTGAAAGCCGGTTCCGCGCCCCCTTCGGTAGGCCGTGTATCGGATCGGATCGGCCCAGTCCACGGCCGCACGCAACAGCCGCTTGCGATCGAGCAGCGGAAGCCCGGTGACGTCCCGTCCCTCCAGATGGAGGATGTCGAACACGTAGTAGTAGACGGCGACGCCGCTTTCCCGGGCCTCGGCGCGGTCCTTCACCTGCATCCTCGCCTGCAGCCGCTCGAAGCTCGTCACCCCGCGGGAGAAGGCCACCACTTCGCCGTCGATGATCCCGCGTTCGATCGCCTGATCGGCGATCGCCTCCTCGAGCTCGGGGTAGGTGTCGTTCAGGCGTTTGCGATTGCGCGACAGAAGTGAAACGTCATCGCCGTCCTTGTAGGCGACGACCCGCTCGCCGTCCAGTTTGCGTTCGTAAATCCAATCGGGATCGTCGAACCGGTCGTCCGTGAGGGTCGCGAGCATCGGTGCGATCCAGTCCGGCGTCGGTTCCTCGGGTAGTGCCTCGCGCTGCTCGTCCGGCAGCAGCGAAAGCGGGTCGTGCTGGGCCATCAGTCCCTCCCATCGGTGGAATAGGTCCGTACAGTCGATCCATGCGGGAATCTACGTAAGAAGTGGACACGGGCGGCGCCAGGCGCACGCCTCAGAACGCTTTCACCATACCCGGCAGGGCGCGCCGACGTCAAGGCGGCATCGACTCCGATCGTCACCAGAAAGGCCGCGCCCGGGATCCGATGATCCTGCGGCTCCCGCAAGCTACCCGGCGAGCCCGACCCCCGCGATCGGCTCTCCGCACGCGGGGCAGGTCGACGACGTCGTCACCGAGCTCTCGACCCCTTTCGACGCCGTGCGGCGGATCACCCGCTCGCCGCACTCCGGGCAGACAGTCGGCTCGTGACGCCCAAGGTTCCCCGAGTAGACGTACTGAAGCCCGGCCTTCCTGCCGATCTCGACCGCTTCGAGGATGGTCTTCACCGGCGTCGGCTCGACGTCGGTCATCCGATAGGCCGGGAAAAACCGGCTGACATGCCACGGCGTCTCGACGCCGACCTCATGGGCGAGGAAGCTCGCCAGCGCTCGCAACGGGTCCGGGTCGTCGTTGACCCCGGGGACGATCAACGTAGTGACCTCGACCCACAGGCCGAGCCGCTTCATTCGGCACAGCGTATCGAGCACCGGTCGGAGCCGGGCACCCGTCGTCCGCCGGTGGACGGGGTCCGAGAACACCTTCAGATCGACGCTCGCCGCGTCCAGCACCGGCGAGACCGCCTCCAGCGCCTCCCCCGTCATGTAACCGTTCGTCACGATCACCGTCGCGAGCCGTTCCGCGTGCGCCCGCCGGGCGATGTCCAGGGCATACTCGAGGAACACCGTTGGCTCGGTGTACGTGAACGAGATGCTGCGGCAGTCCAGCTGTCCTGCACGCTCCACCACTTCGTCGGGGCTCGCGGCGTCGCCCCATTCGCCATCGACCGGCGGTCTCCATTGCGAGATCTCCCCGTTCTGACACCAAGGGCAGTGCATGTTGCAGCCCGGCGCGGCGATCGACAGCGAACGACTCCCTGGGTGGAAGTGGAACAGCGGCTTCTTCTCGATCGGATCCACATGGCCGGCGGTCAACCGCCCATACACGAGCGTGTACAGCGTCCCGTCCCGATGGATCCGCACGCCGCACCGACCGCGCTCTCCGTTCTCGATCGCACAGCGATGGGCGCACAGCCGGCAGTGGATCCGACCGTCGTCGCCCAGTCCGTACCACTTCGCCTCATGCAGCTCGATCGGTCTCCCGGTCACCGCCTCGGCCTCCCTCTGACGATCCGTACCCCAGGAACCAATCCGAAAGGATGTTGGATCGCGCGATGCCGTTCTCGCGCCACATCCTCCTGAGCGAGCGCACCGCTCTCAACTCACCCGAAAGGAAGTAATGCCCGTCGTTCTTCCGCAGCGACGCCATCTCCCGGGCGCACCCGCGAACCTCCTCCGCGGCGACCCGGGGGAAGACGGCAAAGCCCGGCAGTTCCTCGACCGCCTCCTCGAGCTCCGATCGGAACGGGAACGCGTCCCCCCACACGCCGTATACGAGATCGACCGACTCGGGAAGGACCCGGCGGTTCGTCCGCAGGTCGGCCACCATCCCGAGGAACGGCGTGATCCCGATCCCCGTCGCAACGAGGACCACCGGGCGAGACGGGTCGTGGATGTAGAACGGCCCGATGGGACCTCGCATCGAGAGTCCCTCCCCAGCCCGCAGCTCGACCAGATGCCGCTTGAAGGCACTCATGGGCTCGCGAATCCTCGTCGCAATCCGAAGGGTCTCATCCAACGGAGAGGAGGCGATGCTGAACACGCGGTACGACCGGCCCCGGATCCGCCGCTCCGGAAAGGTGAAGAGCCCGTGCTGTCCGGCCTTCCACGTGAGCTCTTCCGGGCGCCGAAAGCAGAACGACGTCACGTCTCCACCCTCCCGCACCCGCTTCACGAACTCCAGTCGCGTCGTGCGGAAGATGGGCAAGGTGTCTCGGATGATCCCCATGGTCACTCCCCACGTAGGTAGATCGGTCGGAGGCCGACCGGTCGAGCGCGATCGCGTCGGTTCGATCGGTCCTACCCACCGGATGTACAGGAAACCTACGATGGCCGCAAGCCACGGCCGATTGAGAAGACCGCCGAAACAGCGTATGGATTTGGCCACCAAGAAGCAACTCGACGGTCCGGCGGGGGAGGCCCGCGCTTGACACCGCCTCGGGTTTTCGGTTTCATGGGGGTGTCCTTCTCACTGGACCGGCGCATGCCCTTCTGTTTCTCATCCGATGATCCCTTGAACCACCATACTGCCCTATGGATCCACTGGCCGCCGGAAGCGAACCGTCGCACACCCTGTCTTCTCGGACTCACTCGCGGGAGGTGATCGCGTGAGCACTCCGCCACAGCGTTTCGATGCCATTGTCATCGGCAGCAGCCAATCGGACATCGAGCTGGCCGGGGCGCTCGCCAGCGCCGGGAAGAGGACGGCGTTCATTGAGCAGCAGGCCGTCGCCGGAACGCTCCCCGGCTTCGGATGCTCCCCAATCGGAGCGATGCGCGGCAGGGCGACCGCCGCCGATTGGATCCAGCGCGCGGCGAGCTACGGCATCGCGGCTGAGCGGCCAGGAATCGACTGGGCGGCCGTGAGGAACCGGCATCGCGAGATCGCTGCGTCATTTCGCGCAGCGACCCGCGAGCGACTGCGGCAGCTCGCTCAGTTGGAGTGGGTCGAAGGCAAGATCTCGTTTTCCGGACCTCATACGATCCAGGTCCGTCGAAGGCAGAGCGATGCCGATCGCCTGCAAGCCGAGACCATCGTGATCGATGTCGGCTCCCGTCCCACCGTCCCACCCGTCGACGGGATCGAGGATGTGCCGACCCTGGATTCAGCGTCCATCACGGAGTTGGCCTACCTCCCCAGGCACCTTGCGATCCTCGGAGGCGGCTACGTTGGAGTCGAGGCTGCTCAGGTGTTCCGCCGATTCGGAAGCACCGTTACTCTGGTCGAACGCGAGGACCGACTGCTCCCCCACGAGGATCCCGACATCGCCTTCGAACTGCAAAGGATCTTCGGACAATCCGGGGTGACGACCCGCACGGGCTTCATCGTGACATACCTTCAGCAGCTCGACGAGCAGAAGCTTCGCGTCGTCGGCGCTCAGGGCACTCGAGGATTGGTCGTTCTCTGCACGGACATCCTGCTCGCCGCCGGTCGCGCCCCCGAAACGGACGGTCTCCACCTCGAACGCGCTGGGATCGAGACCACGGATCGAGGCGACATCATCGTCGACGATCGACTCGAGACCTCCGTCCCCGGGGTCTACGCGATCGACAACGTTCACAGCGTCGCTCCGTTCGCCGGCGGCTCCTGCGAGGCCTACCGCCTCCTGCGCAACCAGCTGATCGACGGAGAAGATGCCACCACCTCCGGTTGGGTCCGGTCGTACATCGCCTTCAGCGACCCTCAGCTGGGGCGCGCCGGCCTGTCGGAGCTCGAGGCCAAGGGGTCGGGGCTCGACTACCGACTGGCGAAAATGCCGTGGACCCAGGTCGACCGGGGCGTGCGAACCGATCGGCTCCAGGGGTTTGTCAAGGCGCTCGTCGATCCGGCTTCCGGTCGGATTCTCGGCGCTGCGGCGCTCGGGGGCCAGGCCGGAGACCTCACATCACTGCTGCACTTGGCGATGATCGCGGAGCTTCCGTACTCGACCCTGCGGGACGCACCCTTCGCACATCCAACGCACGCCGCAGCCCTCAACAGGCTGTTCTCGAGCTGGGTGGACGGCTGACGTGCGACCGGCGGCGATCGTCTCTCAGAATCGGTAGTAGGCGAGGGACAGCCGGTTCGACATGCGGGCCCGCGTAAAGATGTTCCGGAACCCCTCTAGGCGTTCGACGATCTCCTCCGTGTCTCGGATCTTCTGCAGTTCTTCCCCGATCAGGTCCGACTCCGGCGATTGAATGACCAGTCCGATGATGATCTCATAGTCATCCGCCGGCCGATACGGAATCTGGACGGTATACAGGCGGTCGGTCGGGACGATCAGCTCCGGGTAGAGCGTCAGTACCTTCGGAGAGGCGTGCACCAGAAGGATACTCGAGGCCACGAGCCGATCGACCGGTCCGCGATAGTTGAGTGGATTGAAGACCAACTCGATGTGCGGACGGCCACCCCGCTGCAGCCGAAAACTGAACACGTCCGCCTGCGTGACCTTGTCGATCTCCTCTTTGAGCGCCTCAGTCGCATTGACCATGAGGTATCGGTCGCGATCGGTTCGGTACTCGCGGAGGAGCGATTCAGGCGTCACGATGTGCGCTGCGACGTCAGCCTCCGAGTCGACCGTTACAAGATCCTCGTCCTCGGGAAGCTCGCTCTCCAGCCACCGCCGACAGAGCCGATCGAGCGCCATGTCCGCGTCCACGAGGATATGGCTGCGGACTTCATCCGCATACTCCGCCAGCGATCGGGCCGCGAACAGGGGCAGCCCCACGAGATCCTCGTCGCTCCCACGCTCGCTTTCGATCCGAAAGAGACGCCCCTCCGACAACCCAATGTTGAGCGAAGAGATCACGGGCATGCCGACGGTCAGCCCCTCGAGCCCGACGATCCTCTGGGTCATCGCCTCTTGGAACGCCCCCTCGAGCACCATCGTCGAGTGCAGCACGTTGCGAGCAAAAGACGGGGAGGCCACCTCGTACACGTAGACGAACCGATCACCGATGAACTTGGAGAACAGCGGGCGGCTATGCATGTACCGATCGACCAATCGGCGATACGCGGACATGAACTTGGGAAGCCGCTCGCCCATCTGCTCCGCGGCCTCTAGAAACGTTCCCAGTTCGCCCGCTACAACGATACTACGAATGCCCGGCCCACCGCCCTTCCTCGCCATGACCGTCTTCGGATCCCATGCCCGGTGAATCGCTAGACAGTCTAGTGGACCGTGGGCGAACGATCAATCTCCCTCTACAGCTCGTCCGGTCGCGCCCCCAACGTCACCGGCACGACGAGAACCGCTCCCTCGCGCAGCACCGAGAGGCTCACCCGGTCGCCGGGCCGCTCGAACGCCAGCTCCGTCAGAAGGTCATCGAACGACGCTACGTCGACCCCATCGATCTGCAGGACGACGTCTCCGCCGACCGGGACCGGGACGCCACCGATCGCCGTCGTGTCGGAGCTGCCGCGCAGTCCCGCTGCATCCGCTGGGCTCCCTTTGACGACCGAATGGATGTATGCTCCCCGCTGCCGATCGAGCTCGTTCGCCTCTTGAATGAACAGGTCGACCGAGTCTCCGGAGATCCCCAGCCACGGCCACTCGTACCGCCCTTCTTAGATCAACGTCGGAACCACCTTCGAAACGACGCGCGACGGGATGGCGAACCCCACCCCCGCGCTTCCCGCTTCGCCGCCGGTCGCGATCTGAGCAGTGACCCCGACGACCTCTCCGCGAAGGTTCAGCAGCGGACCGCCCGAGTTCCCAGGATTCACCGCCGCGTCGGTCTGCAGGGCCAGCGGGATGGCGAACGGGGTCGCCCCGGACGGGATCGTCCGCCCGACCGCGCTGATGATCCCCATCGTCATGCTTCCCCCCAGGCCGAATGGGTTCCCGATCGCCGCCACCTCCTGGCCGACCTGCATCGCCTCCGAGTCCCCCAGCCGCAGCGGAACCAGCCCCTCGGGCCGCTCCTCGACCGAGAGCACTGCCAGGTCGCTCTGGAGGGCGGCTCCCACGATCTGTGCGGAAGCCTCGAACCCATCCGCGAAGACGACGATCCTTCGGGCATCCTGGACGACGTGCCGGTTGGTCACGATGTGCCCAACCTCGTCGTAGATGAACCCCGATCCGGTCGCCTGCCCGACTTGGCCGAGCAGGTCCTCCACGTAGACTCGGACGCTGACCACGCTCATCGACGTCCGCGCGTACAGCTCGACGGGCGACAGATCGCCCCTCGACTGGGCGATCGCGCCGCACGCGATGACTGCTAGCAAGGCGGCGGCCAGCGCCAGCGCACGCAGGGACGTTCGTCGGCTTCCCCCAAGTCTGTCCTGAATCGTACGCACCGTCGATCACCTCCCGGCGAGCTACTCCGCTCCGATCCGTACCGCCAGCTCGACGACCCGGCGCGCGTAGGCCCATTCGTTGTCGTACCAGGCCAGCACCTTCACCGTATGCGATCCGAGGACCATCGTCGACGGCGCGTCGACCAAGGCCGACGTTTCCGTGCCGATGACGTCTTGCGAGACCAGTTGGTCGTCGCTCACATCCAGGATCCCGCGCAACGCATCGCTGTTCGCCGCGTCCCGGAACGCCTGGTTGACGGTGTCGACCGTCACCTCACGTTCCGTCTGGGCGACGAAATCGATGATCGAGCCGCACGCGACCGGCACCCGGATCGCGAGGCCGTCCAGCTTGCCATCCAGGTGTGGAAGCACCTTCGTCGTCGCCACTGCTGCGCCCGTCGTCGTCGGAATCATCGACAGCGCACCCGCCCGGCCTCGACGCCACTTCTTGCTCGGGCCGTCGACCAACGTCTGCGTGCTGGTGTACGCATGAATCGTCGTCAGAAAGCCGGTGACGATCCGAAACGCGTCGTCGAGCACCTTGGCGGCCGGTGCGAGGCAGTTGGTCGTACAGGACGCATTGGAGATGATGACGTGCTCGTCGGGCCGAAAGGCGTCCTCGTTGACCCCCATGCATAGGGTGACGTCGTCGCCCTTTCCGGGGGCGGTGAGCAGCACGCGCTTCGCCCCTGCTTCCAGATGGCCGCTCGCGTCCTCCCGTTTCGTGAACCGGCCGGTGGCCTCCACGGCCACGTCCACGTCTAGCGCCCCCCACGGAAGCTCGGAGGGATGCTTTCTCGCCGAGTAGGGGATCTCCTCGCCATCCCAGACCAGGCGGTCCCCCCGCGCCTCGATGTCCACCTGCGGCGGCCGCTGAACCGAATCGTGTCTAAGCAAGTAGACGAGGTTGTCCAGCGGTGCGATGTCGTTGATCGCCAGGACGCGTACGTCGGGGGACTCCATCGCCATCCGAAAGACCAGTCGGCCGATCCGGCCGAATCCATTGATTCCGAGGTTCGTTGTCATCTCTGCTCCTCCTTCTTGCCGAGGATCCCCCGCCGCGCGATCACGTCCCTCGGGGGGCCGTAAGCCGGACGATGGACGCCCGGCTTACGGCCGCGCCCTACGGTCCAGCGCATCCAGGGCCGCGCGGACCGCAGCGAGATCCTCTGTCTCCAGGGTGAGTGTGAGGTCATGGCTCGTGACCAAATCGACCGACTGCTCCCCCGCCTCCCAGCGGACGACCGATCCGAGATCGTCGCCCGGTCCGATCCGCCTCTCGTCTTGAATGCGCATGATCCTCCTCTCCTCCCCGCTATCGCGGCTGGCACCGCGGGCAGTAGCAGCCTCTGCGTCCTCCAACCTGATACGTCTCGACAGAGCCTGAGCAGCGCGGGCACGGCTCCCCGGGGCTGCGCCGCCGAAGCAGGTACGAGTCCGGCATCGACTCGGGATCGGCACGTGCGGCCACCGCGGTCCGCAGGACGTCGTGCATCGCGCTGAACAGGGTACGAAGTCGGTCGCTCGAGAGGTGCGACGCCGCGGCGCGTGGATGGATCCCTGCTTGGAAGAGGATCTCGTCGGCATACACGTTGCCCAGGCCGGCCAGGGCGGACTGATCGGTCAACGCTCCCTTGATCGTCCCCCTCTTGGGGCCGATCCGTGCCCGGAACTCGTCGTACGAGACGGTCCACGCGTCCGGACCCAGCGACTTCTCCTCGACCAGCTCGACGAGCGACTCCGCCGTCCGAACCACGCCCAGCTTCCGAGGCGCCACGTAGTCGAGCGCTCCGCCGTCGCGGAAGCGAAACCGCACCTGGCCATGCGCGGGCGGAGGAGCCGGTGCGCGATGCGATTCCAGCCGACCGGTCATCCCGAAATGAAAACCCACCGCCCCCCTCCGGTCGAGCGGCGCCACAAGCCACTTCCCGTGCCGCCGGCTCGATTCGAACCGGCGGGCGTGAACCTTTCGCCCGAGCGTCGCCGGGGTCTCGCCCTCAAGGACGCGATCATCGAAGACGCGTACGCGCTCAATCGTCCGGTGAAGCGAAGTGGCCGCGAGATAGCGACGCTGACACTCGACATCCGGCAGCTCGGGCACCGTACACGTCTCCTTTCGTCGCTACTTCAGCTCGATCCGTTTGCTCGATTCCCACAGGCCGTGGATGTTGCAGTACGCCACCGCCGTCAGCGTCCCCGCCGAGCTCGTCTTGAACGAGAACGACGCCTCGTGGTGGGTGTACACCGGCCCCTCGTTCGCCCCCTTGGTCGACTCCCCGTGCGCGTTGAACTCGAACGACCCGAGGTCATGAACGAACTTGTCGCCGTCGGGCTCGAAGTAGACGCCGATCCAGCGGATGTGATGCTCGGTCGTGTTCGGATGCGCCACCGCCTTCCCCAGCGTGACGGTGACGCAGGTGAATTGGTCCTTCTCAAGCTCGTCCGGGCAATCGATCACCGGAACATGCTTCTCCTCCTGCCAGTCCGCGTGCTGAATCTTGTCCTGAATGCTCATTCTGCTCTCCTTTCCCTGTTTCCGTCTCCTCGAGTCGCCTGGTTCTTCCGCCGATGCCAATCCCCGGCATGCACGGAGGCGGTCGCGCCCGTCCGGAAGCACGAACGGACATTCGCTGTCCGAGGAAATGCGGGAAGTGGGGATCGCCGCTTGAGAAAACGCAGTTCTAGCATAGGGGATCAATCGAGGGTCTGTCAAACGCCGTCGTCCATCGGTTGACAATCCGCGATCTGCTCCCTACGCTGAAGCGCGGTTCGGACGTTCTCAAGGAGACGACGCATCTCCGGCA
>Ga0180433_10011726_pt1 | contig 10359 bp, 9 predicted proteins | sample SS_ome_8_FD_132980 | JGI IMG/M metagenome (GOLD analysis project Ga0180433, IMG submission 132980) | Hypersaline lake sediment archaeal communities from the Salton Sea, California, USA - SS_1_D_1 metaG | ecosystem: Environmental > Aquatic > Non-marine Saline and Alkaline > Hypersaline > Sediment...
CGGTTCCCCACACTCAGCCCCATCCTGCCAGACCTCGATACGGCGTCTCAGATAGGTGGAGATCAGGTGCACCAGGATGAGATGGACGTCCTCGACGCGCTGCATATTATCGCTGGGCACGGTCAGAGACTCCTGGGCCAGGTCTTTCAGTTTGCCTCCGGAAAATCCGATCAGACCGATCGTTTTGCCGCCGATGGAATTGGCATAGGCGATACCGTTGAGGACATTCTGGGAATTTCCGCTGCCGCTGATGCCGATGACCACGTCGCCGGAATTCATCAGGTTCTTGAGCTGCTCAACGAAACCGAAGTAATAATGCGTGTCGTTTGACCAGGCCGTCAACAGGGGCAGATTCTCGGTCAGAGACATGGCCCGGACCCGATGGCCGGTCTGGCTGACCGGCGTCTTGGCCAGATCACAGGCAAAATGGGAGGCGTTCGAGGCACTGCCGCCGTTGCCCATGATAAAGATGTGGCGGTCATGGCAATACGCATGTAGCAAGACCTCCACGATGCGATCGATCTTGTCCACCGGAATGGCGGCCAGGACTTTTTTCAATTTCCCAAAATAGTGTCGGGAAAACTCCTCAGCGGTGGGCAGATCTTTGGGCGTCCGGCGCTGTCGCTCCAGGGCCAGCTGGAGCTGTTTGGCGGTGATGAAACCGCCCTCGACCAAATATTCCCCGATGCGTTTCTCGGGCAAAGCCATCTTCGGCTCCTGCCTGGCGGATTGGCCGTAGATACCATCCAGGGCCTCGCCGATGGCCCCGGCAGAGCTGATCACCGGACGGATCTTGTAGCCGGTCTTCCCCTCGATGACGGTCCGAGCCACCTCATCCTGAGGATCGGCCATGGCCGTTACCAGAACATTCAATTGTCTGGCGATGGGCACCAGACAGTAATGGCGGGCCAGTTCCTCGGGAATGGTCCTCACGATCTTGGAATCCAGACCATAGCTGGCCAGATGCACATAGGGCATATCCAGCTGCATACCCAGAGCCTGCATCCAGTTATCCTCCGAGATGATCCCCATCTCCACCAGGATGTTTCCCAGCCGGCTGCCATTGGACCGCTGCTGACCCAGGGCGGTCTGCAGCTGCCCCTGGGTGATGAATCCGCCCTCCAGGAGAAATTCCCCGATCTTCTTGTGGAAGGCATCGGCCGAGGGTTCCGGATCCAAACGACCGGGACCGAAAAAGTGATCCAGGCAGGTGGTGATCTCGGCCTCCAGCGATATGACCACCTCGATCTCCATCCCGGTGATCAACCGGGCCTCGCGGCGGGATCGTTCGTCCAGAGGATCGGCCATGGCCAGAACCAGATGCCGGCCGTCTTTCTTCTCCACCGGGATCATATGGTGCCGTCTGGCCGCCAGTTCAGGAATCAAACAGACGATCTCTCTGGTAAGCAGTTTGGGTGCGATGCGCATGTAGGGAAGCGATAGCTGAGCGCTGAGCGCTTTCAGCAGCTCCTCCTCACGGATGAATCCCAGCTCCACGGCCGCCCAGCCCAGGCGGCGGCCCGTCTTTCGGTGGACATCGAGAACCTTGGCCAGCTGCGCCTCGGTCATGCATCCTTTCTGTTTCGGTTTCATGGTCCCTTTAACGATGAATGTTGAAGATGATTTTGCTGCCCTGATTCTCGAATCGAAAGGGCAGCTCGGTCAGATGTGACAATGCCTGGCGAACCTGTTCCTGTTTCTCCCCGGAACAATAGAGGAGTAAGAAACCGCCCCCGCCGGCGCCGGTGATCTTGCCTCCGATAGCGCCGGCCTCCAGGGCCGCCTCGTAGAGGCTGTCGATGGTGTCGTCGGTGATCCCGCTGGCCAGCCGTTTTTTGCGTTCCCAATTCCGGTGAAGAAGTTGCCCGATCTGATCCAGATTCCCGTTGTGAAGACAGGCCTCGAAGACCTCGGGCAGCTGGCTCATTTCCCGGAGGATCTCCCGCCGCTGGGGTATGTGCTGATTTTGCTCGGCCAGAATATTATTGGCGCTGCGCGTTTTCCCGGTATAGAACAGCATCAGGCGCTCATTGAAGCGGCGCCGCAGGCTGTAATCGAGTTTGACCTGCCTGACATCCACCCGCTCGTCGGGATGAAAGGTGATCAGGCGCACATTGCCGAAAGAGGCGATATACTGGTCCTGCTTGCCGATAGGCGCCCCAGGATATCGATCTCCACCTGGCAGGCTTCCGCGGCCAGCCGCTGGGCATCTCTGAATTCTCCCTGATAGGCATACAGGGCATTGAGCAGTCCCACCGTGATACTGCTGGAGGATCCCAGTCCGGTCCCCCGGGAGGGAATATCGGCCAGTGTGGTGATCTCCACGCCTTTCTCGACCCCGGTGAGTTTCATCGTTTCCCGTACCAGATCATGCTGGATCTGGTCGACGGTATCGACGATCTCCTTGCGGGTATAGTTCAGCACGATCTTGTCATCGAACCGTTCCTTGACGATGACGAAGACATATTTATCGATGGCGGCGCTGAGAACATGACCGGGCTCTTCAGAGTAAAATCTCTTCAAGTCCGTCCCCCCGCCCACGAAACTGACCCTCAATGGAGTCTGCGTGATAATCACGATGATTCTCCCGTCACCTCTTGGCTGGAACCGTTGCCCGCCCGTGATTGCTCAAGCCCCCGCCAGTCTCTGAGAGCACCCAGATACTTTTCGAGGGTTCCGATATCCTGAAGATACTCCTCGATCACCTTGCCGTACATACGCCCCGCCAGCCGGGGCAGAAGATGATGCCCCAGATCGAATTCCCGGGTACCGGGAAAGAAAGAAAACACCCCGGCATCCATGACCATCACGCCGGCATTGGCCAGATTGCTGCGCGGCCGGTCGGGCTTCTCCTCGAAAGAGCGGATTTTTCCCGCTCGATCGAGCTCGACGATGCCGCATTGCTGCGGCACGGCCGTATGGAAAAGTCCCACGGTGACCAGACCGTCATGGGTGCGGTGAAAACGGATCAGGGCGTCAAGATCTGCATTGGTCAGGTTATCGGCGTAAAGAACCAGGAACTCTTTTTCCTGCCGGACGAAATCTCTGTTGGCCGCCAGAGTGCCCCCGCTGCCCAGCAGCCGCTCTTCCGGGAAGAGCTGGATCCGCGGGGTCCGGTCCGTTCTGGCGTTAATGTATTCCCTGACCTGATCGGCATGGTGATGGAGGTTGATCAGAACCTCGTCGATGCCGTGCCGACGGCACAGAGAGAGCCAGTGATCCAGGAGGGGCCTGCCGGTCACAGGCACAAGGCACTTGGGCCGCGAATCGGTCAGTGGCCGAAGCCTTTTTCCCAGACCCGCCGCCAGCAGAAAGGCCTTCAAGCGGATGCTCCTCTTGCACTACAGACGGCGGTAGATGGGTTTGGGAATGACATACTGACGCTTATTGAGAACCACCCCGAGGACATTCGCTTTGGCATTCTTGAGAATCTCCTGTGCCTTGCGGATCACCTCCCAGCGGGTCTTGCCGGCCTGAACCACTAGAATGACGCCGTCCAGCAGCCTTCCCAGCACCACCGCATCTGCGTAGGCCAGGGCCGGTGAGGCGTCGAAGATGACCCAGGAGTATTGATCTCTCCAATCCGCCAGGACTTTTTTCATCTGCGGGCAGCCCAACAGTCTGGGGGCATCCTGGGTGGACTCTCCCGCGGTGATCACCGAAAGTCCCGGGGTGCGTGTTTCCTTGATGACCGTATCGGCCGAAACGTGGCCGTCCAGCAGCTCGGTCAGTCCTCTGCCCCGTTCCAGGCCAAAGAGGGTGTGAAGCGATGGGCTGCGCAGGTTGGCATCAACCAGCAGTACTTTCTCACCGTCTCCCTGAGCGATCGAGCGGGCGAACTGAGCACAGACCGAGGAGGTGCCCTCTCCATGGACGGAACTGAGAAAAAGCACGGATCTGATCTGCCGGTCCGTTCCGATGGCGCGGATCGTGCTGGACATCTTCTCATACTCTTCAGCCGGACTCGTGGAATCGGAAGAGGACAGTGTCCTCAGCGGGGTCGATCGATCTGCCCTCTCCTCAGCGGTCGCCTGGGCTCCTTTCGTCCGGCCCTCTTTTTCCTTCTCGGCCTTTTTCAATGCCTCGTAGATCTCACTCATCCCTTACTCCTTCACCGGAGGTCGGTTCAGCGGCCTGATACCCGGCGGCCGCATCATTCTCCCGACCCTTCTCCAAAGGGACAGGCTGGGCGAACTGAAAGATGCCAGCGGAGACATATTCCCTGGCCGCCTCCAGGGCCGACCGATGATCGCCATACCGCCCTACCGTCACCCGGTGCCACCGACCGGATCCGTTCAGCTTCACCGGGATGACAAAAACCGTATGAAAGCCGTTCTGTTCCAGGTGCCGGACGCAACTCTCGGCTCGAACGAGGTCCCGGAACGAGGCCACATGCACGGAATGAGGCCCTTCCGGAAGATCATCGCCGCGTTCGGTGACCGCTTCATCCTCATATGCTTCCGGCAATTGCTCCAGGGACGGGTCCTCCAGGGCGGAGGGAACTTGGATCAGGCCGGACCACCAGACAGAAGCTCCTCTCATACCCAGGGAGATGCCGGCCGGGAATTGATCCTCGCCGATCGACTCTGACGAATTCAGGGGCAGACTGAACAGCACCGCAGCGGCCATCAGACCGGTGGCCGCCAGGGCGGAACGAACGGTCCGTCGCGGCCAGGACCTGTGATAACTTCCCGCCGGCACGGGTGTCGGCTGCTGTTGCTGGGGGATTGGCGGCTCTTTCGTCCGGCTGTGTAAAACCCCCTGGGCGGTGAGGAGGCTGATGGTCTCGCGGATGAGCGGCAGATCGATACGCCGGTGCTCCCGGGCATAGCCCAGCACCAGAGCCCGGTCGCAGACCATGTTGATCAGCCGGGGAATGCCGTCGGTGCATCGGAAAATCTCAGCGATCGCCTCCGGAGAGAAAGGATTCTCCCGGGAAAGACCGGCCACCCGGAGACGATGGGCGATATAGCGGGCACCCTCCTCTTCATTGAGCGGGCCGATGCGGTATCGGGCATTGATCCTCTGACGCAGTTGGCGCAGTCTGGGCATGGCCAGCTTGTCGGCCAGCTCCGGCTGTCCCACCATGATGATCTGAAGAAGTTTCTCCCGGTCGGTTTCCAGATTGGACAGCATCCGGATCTCTTCCAGAAGCTGATAATTCAGATTCTGAGCCTCGTCGATGACCAGAACACACTGAACACCCTCGGCGAACTGTCGCAGCAGAAATTGATGCAGGTCCAGGAGCAGCTCCGTCTTGGTCCTGGCCGAGGTCTTCATCCCGAAGTCGGCGGCCATCATGCGAAACAGGCCCTTGGCCGTCAGCGCGGTGTTGAACACAAAGGCCGTTTTGGTGGATGCGTCCAGATCATTCAACAGAGTGTGCAGCAGAGTGGTCTTGCCGGTGCCCACCTCCCCGATGATGGCCACGAATCCGGTCCGCTCGCGAAGCCCGTATTGCAGATAGGCCAGGGCCTCACGATGCTGGGGACTGAGGAAGAGAAATCTGGGATCAGGGGTGACCCCGAAAGGTTTTTCGATCAAGCCATAGAATTGTTCGTACATGTTATTCCATCCGAATGAATAAACGGCTCGATTCGGATCGTTGTTCAGGCCGACTTCGTATCCGGAATCGAGGCCAGGACCGGAAGATTCAGATAGTGTTCCACATCCTCGCTGGTCCGCAGGGAATGATCCATGTATTCGAGCACGAAAGCCAGTCCGAATCCGCCGATGATCCCGATCAGGCAGCCCACGAAAAGCAGCAAACCCTTCTGGGGTTTGACCGGTTTTCGGGGCATGGTGGCCGGACTGATCACCGAGACGTTGGCCAGCCGGCGGTCGCTGGCCTCGGTGACACGAGCCTCCTCCCTTTTGAGCATCAGCATGGAGTAGACTTCCCGGTGATTGTCGATCGCCCGCTGAAGTTTGGAAATGGTCAGCTCCTTTTCAGGAAGAGTCTTGACCTCGGTGTAGAGCATGTTGACCGTGGAGCGAAGGGCTTCTTCCTCAGCCCGGAGAGCCGACAGGGAGGTTTCCTGAAGATCGATGACCTTTTCCACTTCCTGCTTCAGGTCCGCTTCTGCCAGGGTGATCTCCTCCCGCAGGCTGCGGACTTCCCGGTGATCCTCGGTATATTTTGTGCGTAACTCGTTAAGGCTCAGGCGCAGTGTGATTAAGCGATCGTGCATCTCGGAAATGATCGTCTCCTCCCTGATCTCCAGAGATGGCACCAGAGGCTGGAGAGGCGATGACCAGTACTCCCGAACCTTGGCCAGTTTGGACTCGGTGCTGATGATGTCCTTTCTCACGCCCGTCAGGGAAGTCTCAAACTCGTTCAGTTTGTTCAGCAGAATGACCTGCTGCTTCTCATAGGACAGCAGCGCCTCCTGCTGCCGGTAATCTTTCAGAGCCGATTCCAGCTGATCCAGATTTTCTCTGGCCACCTCGATCTGCTCGTCGAAGAAGTCCACCGCCCCGGTGGAACGGTAGATCCTGGTGCGGTAACCGATATAGGCATCGGCGGCAGCATCGACCACCGCCATGGCCCTCCGTGGATTGGTGGAACGGAAACTGATCTGGATGACATCTGACTTCTTGACCGGTTCGGCCTCAATGCCCCGCTGGATGGCCATGACCCTGGTCAGTCGGTCCTGCTCGTTCTCCTCCGGTGTCCGTGGTTCGGCCGGTTCGGCTTCCGCCTGTTCGAGATCGGGCATCACCTCCTCGCCGAGCTGGTCCAGTTGGTCGATGACATCCTCGGCGACGGCCCGGCTCTTGATCAGTTCGATCTCGGAATTGATCTCCTCTTCCAGCTCGAATCTTCGCGTCAGCGGTATCCACGGAGCTACCCTCAGGACCGCTTCCGGAACCTCGCGGTTGATGATCACCTTGGCGGAACTCTCATAGACGGGTTCGGCCAGCATGATGCCGATGATCACCGTCACCACCGTGATGATAAAGACGGCGATGATCATCTTCAGCCGCTTGAAGATGACGAACAATACGTCCCGAGTGGAAATGATCCTGCTCTGAGACTGTTCATCCATGATTTGGAACTCCTCAAATGAGCATGCTCATGAGTTATGGATTATAACGATGCTGTTCGGGGTGAAGAACATCATAGCCCTTGAGATAAAAGCTCATCGGTGGAGACAATTTGGTAAAGAACTGATCCATGAACAGATTCAATTGGGCGATAAAGGTGCTGGGCACATAGACGATCTCGCTGCCCCTCAGGTAGGGATCGTCCTCCCGGCTGCCGCCGACAGCATGGGTCAGGTTGAGCCGCTGCGGCCGGGGAGTCCCCGCGGCATCTTTGGTGATGAGAATCACACTGCTCAGTTTTGCCGTATTCTTGAATCCCTCGGCCAGGGCGATGGCTCCCAGCACCGTGGTGCCATAGGCGTTCAGCGGATATCCGCCGGGCTGGTTGACCTCGCCGAGCACATAGACGACATCCTCGCCGATCTGCTCGACAATAACGGTGACCTCGGGGTCCCGAATGATCTCGGCATATTCCATGGTGATCAACTCATCCAGTTGGGTGGGCGTCATGCCGACCACCAGAACGTCTCCCAGGCGAGGCAGAGTGATCCGGCCATCTGGCCGAATGGTGACGGTCTGGTCTAATTCCGGGTCGTAGAAGAACTTCACCGAGATGATATCTCCATATCCCAAACGGTATTCTTCCGTCCAGGCAGGTTCCGGAGGCGGTTGCGACGGAACGGCCACCGTCACGGTCTGATCAACGCCGACCGGTTCCACCATCTCCTGGGCCGGCGGCGTCTCCGTCACCTCGGAGGGAGGCGGGGCTTCTTCTTCCACAGGTTCCACAGGCGGCCGTCCCCGCAGCCGGACACAGGAAGAAGAGCTCATCACGATGAGCAGGAGCCCTGCGCACAGAACCCCCGTGCCTATCGTTTTGATCCATCGTTTCCTCACCGGTCAAGACCTCCTGAAAAAAGCCGATCGGCTATACGGTCTGCTGCCGTTCCCGGTACCACCGGACGAACAGAGCGACACCTTCCTCAATCGGAACCCGGGGCTGATATCCCAGCATTCGGCGGGCTTTCCCGATATGCGCGCAGGTCTTTTGAACGTCGCCGGGCTGCCGGGGTAGAGACCGCCGGCGGGCCTCCTGGTTCAGATGCTGTTCGATAATCTCGATCAACCGTCCCAGAGGAACCGGCCGGGAGTCTCCCAAATTGAAAATTTCGAATCCGAAGTTGACCTTCAGGGCTGCCGCGATGCCATCGATGATGTCCTCGATATAGGTGTAATCGCGCTCCGAACTGCCGTCACCGAACAGAGGCACATCTTCTCCTCTGTCGATCAGACGAACGAATTTATGGATGGCCATTTCCGGTCTCTGCCGGGGGCCATAGACGGTGAACAGCCGCAGGCATCCGATCGAGATGCCATAGAGCTGATGATACGCTGATGCCATCAGTTCCCCGGCTCTTTTTGTGGCCGCGTAGACGGATTGAGGACGATCCACCGGATCGCTCTCCCTGGATGGTGCGGAGTTCACTTCGCCGTATACCGAGGACGATGAGGCGAAGAGGACCTTTTCGACTCCGTATCGTTGGGCCATTTCCAGCACATTCAGGGTTCCCTGCACATTGATCTGTTCATACAGACCAGGCTGCTTCAGAGAAGGTCTCACGCCGGGCCGGGCGGCCAGATGAACCACGGCCTCGATGGATGACCGGGCGAAAAGATGATTGAGCTGATCGGGATCGCGGATATCCCCCTCGATGAATTGATAGCTCTCCTGGCCGAGAGCGAAGGCGATATTCTGACGCTTGATCTGGGGGTCGTAATACTCGTCGAAATTATCCAGGCTGATGACCTCAACGCCGTCGGCCAGCAGTCGTTCGGCCACATGGGAGCCGATAAAACCGGCTCCTCCTGTCACCAGTATCTGTTTGTAAGGTATAACCTTGGGAGTACCGGTCGGCATAACAATTCCAATCCCGGAAATGGCTCATCGTGACTTGCGATTGACCATCTCACCGATCAGCAGACCGCTGACGCTGATCGTTGTTGAAGCGTAAGTAGAGAGAAAAGAAAGGCATGTATTCAATAAGCAAAATGTATGCCGTGTTTTTCCTCTACCGCTCTGCACGCGGCCTGGGATCAGAAACCCACCGCCGCGCTCAGCCGGTGAGTGTTGCCCAGCTCGTAGCCCACGAAGGCGTAATCCAGCCGGACCATATAGAGCTTCAGGCCGGCCCCGGCGGTAAAATCGTTCACATCGGCACCGCCGCGGAGAAAGATCATATCGCGGAAGCCGTACTCTCCCCCGTAACAAATATCCTGGTCGTACTGGTCATCCAGCTGAACGGCCAGGGTGACCACACTGGACAGAGAGGTCAAGGCCTGGCTGAATCCCAGACCGACCCGCATATTTCGGGTGACCTCATCCTGATGGTCGCTCTCGGTGTCCCAGGTCAATTTGGTCCCCACATTCTGCATGGCGAAACCAAAAGAGAGGAACCGGGTCGAAACCTCAGGCGATTCGGATGTCAGGCCGATACGCACCAGGGTGCCGAGGTCGAAACCCTGTCCGGTTCCGCTGTGATCATCCAGGGATTGAGAGATATATTTGCCGCTGGCCCCCACCGAGAACTCGATGGGCACCATCAGAGGAGTCAGTCCGCCTCCCAGAAACAGGTCAAAATCGAAACGCTTGGCCACCGAGAAGACATAGGCCTGCTCGGTATCGCTGAAAGAGCCGCTGGACTGACCGTCCGAGCGCCATTCCGGATGAGCCTGCCCGATACGGTCCGAGGTGGTGCCCAGCAGGGCATCGTAGCGGGGGATGTTGTCGACCCCTAATCGGATCCAGGTCAGTCCCAATCCGATGGTCTGGCCCACCGGTACGCTGAGGGTCATGGCATCGTAGTTGGCCAGCTCATCGAACATGGTCACGTGGCTGAAGCCGATCTCCGGACCCCGGACAAAGGGCAGTCCGGCCGGGTTCCAGTAATTGGCCGTGGCATCGTCGGCCACAGCCACATAGGCACCGCCCATGGCCAGGGCCCGGGCGCCGACGCCCTCGGATAGGAATTCGGCGGCATACTTTCCGGCCCGCACCTCGGGCGGGCGACAGAATATCAGCAGCAGCACCATGACGGCCATACACACCTGCGTCACTTTCATCGCTCATCAGCTCCTCAGATTAGGATTCACGCACGGTCCGGACGGTTCCCGGCTGGGCGTCCCGCCCAGTCCTAAGACCTAAAAATTTATTGGAGTTTGGCCATTTTTCCGACCACCGGTGAGACGCGAGTTCCATCCCCTGCGGTCACGGACATCTTGTAATAATAGACCCCGTTGGCCACCGGTTCGCCC
>Ga0180433_10011728_pt1 | contig 10357 bp, 11 predicted proteins | sample SS_ome_8_FD_132980 | JGI IMG/M metagenome (GOLD analysis project Ga0180433, IMG submission 132980) | Hypersaline lake sediment archaeal communities from the Salton Sea, California, USA - SS_1_D_1 metaG | ecosystem: Environmental > Aquatic > Non-marine Saline and Alkaline > Hypersaline >...
ATGCCAAAACTGAAATTCTCCCTGCTCAAAACACACAGCAACATATTCGTCCTATCTCCGATGGCACTTGATTTTGTCCAGGATTCGGCACATGGGCTTGCCGGAAAGGCAAGGCTTGATGACCAGGCAGTGCTCTACTGGCCAAAGAAGAACGATACCGGCCAGCTAATCAAATGGAGACCGGTATATATGATTAGGATTACCGGAGCTGCAATAAAAGCAATCCAGATGGCAGCATCCGGCAGCCAGAAGATGTCATCGCTGGTAGTCGGAAGAACCGAGGCTGCTGCTGCAAAGAAAGACTCATTTAAACCACCGAAACCAGGAGAGTGGGTGGATGCCGAATGGTTCAAGGAAATGCTGGCAAAATGCACCAGAGACCCCGAATGCTGTGAGTATTTCGACCCAAAGGAATTTGCAGAGAATGTGACAATGGTAATCTCATTCGATGATCAGTACAAAAGAGTATTCTATCATGTCACTGTGGCTTTTGGAAAGGATGAATTTGCCTACAGACTGTATGTCAATCCGATTCCAAGGTCGGATTTCGAAGGTGAGCCTTCATTCTATTACGGAAAAGAGTTTTGCGTCCTGATTAAGGAATAATCACTCCCTTAGGAAAGAGGGCTTGAATAGGTTCCGCAGTTCCTTGTTCTCAATGCTGTTTATTGCGCCCCTTAAGAATCCGGTTACCATCGTAGTCCTTGCCTGCTCCATTGGAAGTCCCCGGCTCATCATGTAGAATAATTTATCCTCTTCTAATTTTCTGACAGACGCCGAGTGTGAGCATTCAACATCATCATTCTTTATTTCCATTACAGGATTTGCCTCTGCCTTTGCCCCCTCATCCAAAAGCAGCACATGCTGGGCAAGATCTGACTGTGCACCCCTTCCGTTTCCTTCTACAGTTACAGTGCCATCGAACACCGTGCTCGATTTGTCCTGTGCAACTCCTTTCATTATGATTTTGCTCTCAGTATCATTTGCAGAATGGATGTAATTGGATTTTAGGGAAAGATTCTCCAAATTGCCTGCAATTGAGAGTTCCACGTCCTTTGCCTTTGAACCTGCGCCTTGGAGCAATACTGAAGTATCTCCATATCCGCTGCCGCTCCAGAAGGATAAACCGCAGAAAATGCTTCCAGTTCCCATTCTGGCAGATAAGCCGCGGTATGCAAAGGCGCCTTTTTGTTTTAGGAAAGCGCAGTCTACTCTGGAATTATCCTCTGCAATAATCTCGCAGATATCCATGCAGTTCGATACTGCTGCGCCCGTGATGCTAATTGAAGCATTGCTTCCGATAAAGAAGAAATTCAGTGAGAGGGAATTGCCAAGAGAAAGGTCCAATTCCGCCTTCTTGCCCCTGTCAACGAACATGAATGAGCAGTGCCGAAAGAATGCGCCAAGGTATGCTGCATGAGGGCTTACTGCAGGCAGAATCTTTCTTGATAGGAATGCCTTTTTCGTGAACCTTGCATCTTTCTTTAGCATCTCTTCTAAGTTCAGCACCTTGACATTCTCTGATTTGTTTATTCTCGGCCCCCCAATTTCCGGAATTTCAAACTCTTTTGCATATTTTAGGGCATCCTCCCTCTCTTTTAATAGCCAGGCAGGCTCATTCCGGTCTTTTGAAATGGAAACTACATCATTCATCCAACCGACCTCTCAAGCTGCAGCTGGATGAGCCTGTTCAATTCAACTGCATATTCCATTGGAAGTTCCCGTGTGAATGATTCCATAAATCCCATCACAATCATTGACATTGCATCTTTTTCCGAAATTCCCCGGCTCATCAGGTAAAACAGCTTCTCCTTGCTTATGCTGCCAACTTTAGCCTCATGGCTCACTTCTGCATTGCTCTGCTCATCCTTTATTGTCGGATAAGTATCCGACCTGGATTTTCCATCCAGAAGATATGCATTGCACTCAACAAAGCATTTGGAGTTTTTGGCCTTTGGACCAACATTCACCAATCCGCGGTAGCTTGCCTGGCCGCCATCCTGAGACACGCTCTTTGAGACTATCCGAGATTGGGTATTTGGAGCCATGTGAATCATCTTGGCGCCTGTATCCTGTATCTGGCCCTTGCCTGCATATGCCACGCTCAGAACTTCTGCCTTAGCGCCTTTTCCCTTTAGAAGAACTGTCGGGTATTTCTGTGTCACCCTGCTTCCCATATTCCCGTCTATCCATTCGACGAATGCATTTTCATTTGCAATTGCGCGTTTGGTAACCAGATTGTAAACATTGTTGGACCAGTTCTGAATGGTTGTGTATCGCACTTTTGCATTCTTCTTGGCGATTATCTCGACTACTGCTGCGTGCAGGGAAGCCGTAGTGAAAACAGGGGCAGAACATCCCTCGACATAGGATACGCTTGAGCCTTCATCGGCGATTATCAGTGTTCGCTCGAACTGTCCTAGTTTCTCTGCATTTATCCTGAAATAGGTCTGCAGGGGAATATCTGCCTTCACTCCTTTTGGAACATATACAAAAGCTCCACCGCTCCATGCAGCAGTGTTCAGGGCAGAGAACTTGTTGTCTGCTGAAGTAACAACAGTTCCGAAGTGTTCCTCGACAATATCTGCATGCTCTTTCAATCCGGTATCCATATCAGTGAAGATTATTCCCATCTTCTCCCAGTGCTCTTTCAGATGATGATAGACGACTTCGCTCTCATACTGAGCAGAGCTTCCGGCTAAGAACTTCCTCTCTGCTTCAGGAATTCCGAGTTTATCGAAAGTCTCCTTGATATCTTCTGGAACAGACTCCCATGCATCTGCCTTCTTCTCGGTAGGTTTCAGATAATAGTAAAGGTCATCAAATTCCAGTGATGATAAATCAGGTCCCCACTCTGGCAGCTGCTTCTTCCCGAAAATCTCCAGAGCCTCCAGCCTCTTATCAAGCATCCATGAAGGCTCTCCCTTCATCTTTGAGATGTCACGGATTACTTTTTCCGACAGTCCTTTCTTTGAGCGGTAAGCGTAATGCTCTTTTGTTTGGAAATTGGGCCCTGGCTTTGATTCTCCCAAGAATAGCACCTTGATTATGAAGAGAAATACATTGAACTATCTATAAAAACATATCATAATAGAAGGAAATTACCGATAATATGTTCGAGATAAAAGACTTCTCAGTCAGTGTTGAGGGAAAGAAAATCATAGACAGAATCAGCCTTAGCATTAAAGATGGAGAAACCCATGTGATAATGGGCCCGAACGGGGCCGGAAAGAGCACTTTCGCAAAAGCACTTCTTGGCTATCCTGCACTTGAGAGCCAGGGCAAGATAATTATTGATGGAGAGGATGTTTCCGGGCTTGGAACAGATGAAAGGGCAAGGAAGGGAGTGTTTCTGGCTTTCCAGAACCCTGAAGAGATAGATGGGGTCAAGATAAGCAGGTTCATCCGGAAGGCAAAAACAGCCGGCTCGGATGAGAAGCAGGACATCAACAAGATGATAAAGGATAGTGAAGAGCTCGAGCAGAATGCAGAGAAGCTCGGTATGGGAAAAGAGCTTGTGGGGCGGGAAGTTAATGTCGGATTCTCCGGAGGCGAGAAGAAACGCCTTGAGATGCTCCAGGCACTCTCACTCAAGCCAAAGGTCCTTGTACTTGATGAAGTTGATTCCGGCCTTGATGTTGATGGAGTGCGATTGATTGCAGAAGCACTTGAGAATATGAAGGATGGGAAGAGATGCTTCCTCCTGATTACCCACTATCCGCGCATGCTGCGGCATATGAAGGCAGATTATGTCCACATAATGGCAGGCGGAAAGATAGTGAAAAGCGATGGCGGGGAGCTGGCTCACGAGATTGAGGAGAAGGGCTACTCCAAGTGGGTGAAATGATGGATGTTGAAGAAATAAGGGCTGATTTTCCGATTCTTGGGACCAAGAGGAATGAGAAGCCGATTGCATATCTTGATTCTGCTGCAACTTCGCAGAAGCCGCGGCAGGTCATTGATGCGCTAACAGAATTCTACTCACTGAAAAATGCTAATGTCGGGCGCAGTTTATATCACCTTGCCGAAGAGGCAACCATTGCCTACCAGGAGGCAAGGAAAACGGCGCAGAAATTCATCAATGCAAAGGATGAAAATGAAGTGATATTTACAGGCAATACCACTATCGGAGTTAACGCAGTCTTCAGAGGATTGGAAGGCAGAATCAAAAATGGAGACAAGATAGTAACCACAATCCTAGAACACCACAGCAATTTCGTTCCCTGGATGCAACTGGCAAAAAGCAAAGGGGCTAGTTTTGAAGTAATTGACATTGATGATGATGGGGAAATCAGGGAAGAGGAGCTGGACAAACTAAAGGGTGCAAAGCTCTTTGCCTTTTCTGCTGCTTCCAATGTCGCTGGCACAATGCCTGATGTTCCAAAGCTCTGCTCGATTGCAAAGAGTGAGGGGGCAATCTCAATTGTCGACGGGGCGCAGTATGTCCCGGGACATACTACTGATGTTCAGAAGATGAGGTGTGATTTCCTTCTGTTTTCCGGGCACAAGATGCTGGCGCCTTTTGGAAGCGGAGTTCTGTATGGGAGAAGTGAATTGCTTGCTGAGCTTGATCCTTTCCTTTATGGCAGTGAGATGATTAGGCAGGTCCACAAAGATAGTGCAACATGGAATGAATCACCCTATAAATTCGAGGCCGGAACTCCGAATGTGGCTGAGTGCGTATGCCTTGGAGTTGCAATGGATTATCTAAAGCGGATTGGAATGGAGAATATCCGCGCACATGAGGAGAAACTGACTTCTGTTATGCTAAAGAGATTCTCTGAGATAGAGGGGCTGAAGGTACTCGGGCCCAAAAAAGCAGAGAGAAGGACCGGTCTTGTTGCATTCGAGCTTGAGAATGTGCATCCCCATGATGTTGCAGCACTTCTTGATGAGGATGGAATATGTGTCCGCAGCGGGCACCACTGCGCTATGCCACTGCATGAAAGATTTGACATTCCAGCTAGCACAAGGGCAAGCGTTTACCTATATAATAAAGAGGATGAGATTGAGAGGCTTGCCCAGTCACTGGTAAAAATCAGGAATCTCTTCAAGGGTTGACATGTTATTAATCGCTCGCACTCTAAGTAGGTTTTCAGGCATATTCGCAGCAGTACTTTGTATTGTTCTTCTTATTTCGACCGGGTTTTTCCCAATTCCAGGTTACGAGCCACCCCTTGCTTTCCTTCTTGAGAAAGAATTCACTGTGTGGCTGGGAGTTGGCTTTGCGGCACTTTCGGGAGCATCATACTTTATCGCCAAGAGAACTATTCTGGCAGCTGCGATGGCGGCAATCTCAATTATGTTCTTTGGCCTGGCAATTATAGGAGAGAATTTTCTCCTTTTGATATATGGCCTGATTATTTTCGCCTCCGTAGCATTTTTAAGGAAGTTTTTCACATTCCAGAGATGATAATATGGACAAGGACCTATATCAGGAATTCATAATCGAGCTCTACCAGAACCCACTGAATTTCGGAAAACTAGAGCATGCCGACTGCGAGGCAGAAGTGTACAATGCAACATGCGGAGACCGGATTGTCATTTACCTTAAACTCAAAGATGGAAAAATCGAAGATGTGAAATTCAGCGGAAAGGGCTGCGCAATCAGCCAGGCTAGCGCTTCACTATTTACCGAACATATCAAAGGAAAGACCATTGATGAAGTAAAGGCCATGGGAAAGGATGATCTGCTTTCCTTAATTAAGGTTGATTTGAGTCGGAACCCGACCAGAATAAGGTGCGCCCTGCTTCCATTAGATGCATTCAAGAAGGCTGTTGAAAAGCTATGATTTTCAGAAGTTATCTTGCCCCTCTTTTTGATTATACTGATTTGCCATTTAGAATCATGTGCCAGAAATACGGGGCAGAATCCTGCTGCTTCCCGATGGCAAACAGCATGGCAATCTCAAGAGACAAATCCAAATTGTCTCAGGTGGACACCCATCCAGATGAGAAAAATGCAGGAGTTCAGATTGTCGGAGGAGAGCCAAAGGCAATCGGAAAGACCGCAATTACAATTGCAGATTCCCTGACTCATGTGAAATGGCTGAATCTGAATGCCGGCTGCCCATCTCCAAGAACGATGCAATGTGGAGGAGGAAGTGATTTGCTTGGATACCCAAAGAAAATACTGAATTCAGTGAAATTGATGAGAAGGGCAGATTTGCCAGTTTCTGTGAAAATCAGGATAGTTGATGGAGGAGAAGGTACGCTGAAACTCTGCCGGCAGATTGAAGCAGAAGGCTCTGACTCGATTATAATTCATGGGCGGACAGTAAAGCAGGGATACTCAGGAAAGGCCGACTGGGAACTAATCAGATATGTGAAAGAAAATCTGGATATTCCAGTAATCGGAAATGGAGATTTGCAATCTGCAAAAGAAGGAAAAGAGATGGTAAAAAAAGGATATTGCGATTCGTTCATGATTGGAAGGGCTGCTATGTGCAACCCGATGCTCTTTCGGAACATGGCACCTGAAACACTGGAGGGGAGATTCTCGTTATTGGAAGAATACATCTGCCTCTGCTCAAAGTACATGGAAAAGCTTCCGCTAGTATCAATTAGACTAAACGCAATGAACTTCATCCATGGAGAGAGGAATGCCGCAAAATTAAGAAACCAGATTTCAAATGCAAAATCAGTAGAAGAAATCCTTGAAATCAAAAGGGCAGCATCCAACTAGAAAAAGACAACAAGGTCAATTACCGAAAGCAATGCAATCAGATACATTGCAGGGCTTATCTGCTTCCTGTTTCCTGAAACAAGTTTTAGAAATACATAGAATATCGAACCAATTGCTATTCCATGGGCAATTGAAAATGTGAATGGGATTGTAACTACAGTCAGAAGTGCTGGCAGGGAATCTGTTATGTCCTTGTAGTTTATCCGCTCTACTGCATGGAGCATGAAAACTCCTGTAATGACAATTGCAGGCGCGGCAGCCTCTATAGGGATTGCCTGGATAAGAGGAAGGAAGAAAAGGGATAATATGAACAGGGCAGCAACTACATAAGCGACTATGCCGGTTCTGCCACCCGCCTCAATTCCGGTTGCGCTCTCAAGGAATGCAACTATTGTGGGGACACCTAGTGAAGCTCCGGCCATTATGCCAACCGAGTTTACCCGTATTGCCTTTGTCATGTCTTTGATGTGGCCCTTCTTATCCACGAATCCGGCACTGGCAGATAAGGCATCCAATGTTCCAATAACATCAAAGAGAGTTATCACAAAGAATCCCCAGATAACGCTAAGCAAACTGATTGTGAAAATCTCTGAGAAATCCATCTGGAATGCAAGCGGCATATTCGTTGGAGGCATTGCGAATATTCCTATTGGCCATGGAGAGAGGCCTAGCAGCATACTAATTAGCGCAGTGAGCAATATGCCAAGCAACAGATGGGCCTTGACCTTCCTTGCAATTAAAGCGCCTGTCACAAAGAAACCAAGGATTGCAATCTGGGTTGCGGGATTTGTCAAGTCCCCAAGAGTAATTATCGTCGCTTCATCAGCATCAACAAGGTGGGCATTCTGCAACCCGATAAATACAAGGAATAATCCAAGACCTGCAATCAGGGCGAATTTGAAGCTATCTGGAATTCCCCGCCCGATTTTTATCTTGGTTAAAGTGAGTAGGAATATCAGAAGACCTGATACGAAAACTGCAGCAAGGGCAGCCTGCCAGCTTATTCCCATTCCAAGGATGACTGCATATGCAAAATAGGCATTGAGACCCATGCCGGCAGCAAGAGCAAAGGGCCGGTTGACAAAGAATCCCATAAGAAGCGTTGCTATTGCAGCGCTAAGTGCAGTAGCCACAAAGACATCTCCTTCTGGCAATCCTGCAAAGCCCAGAATCTGAGGATTAATCAATAGAATGTAAGATACTGTGAAGAAAGTTGTGAGTCCTGCTAGAATTTCAGTCTTCAGTTCTGGTGCTTTCTTTGCATCGTTACTGGCCATTGAACGCTACTAACCAGCTTGCGCTTTTAAGCTTTTTCCCGCCAGGAGAGTCATAGAAGACACGAAAGCTTATGCATTATCAAATATGAAGAACATATGCGATGCTGGCAACCTTAATAAATATATTCTGATAAGGCTACATACTGTTTATTCATCGAGAGGTGTATACATGCACAAGATTATTTCCAGAAAGGGACTCATATTCCTGGCACTATTTACAGTGCTGGCTTTAATAGGGATGAAGATTAACTTTTCATCCATTATCGGTCAGGAGAACCAATTCTTTACGCTATATCAGTTCTTCGGGCCGGTAGCAGGAGGATTTCTAGGAATCTGGGGCGCCGCAGCAGTTCTTGGCGCACAGGTGCTCGATTTCATCCTTGTTGGCAAGGTAATTAATGGAGTAAATCTCCTCAGATTGCTGCCCATGGTGTTTGCTGCCCTTTATTTCGGCAGGAATGGCATTAAGGGATTCAAGGACGGTCTTGGAGTGGCAGTACCTCTGCTTGGTATGATTGCATTCTGGGCTCATCCAATTGGACAGGCAGCATGGCTATATCCGCTATACTGGATTATTCCAGTAGCTGCCAAGTTCCTGCCAGACAACCTTCTGCTGCGAAGCCTTGGTGCGACTTTCACAGCCCATTGTATCGGCAGTGTCGTATGGCTATATACCATCCCGATGCCTGCTGAGGCATGGCTGGCCTTGATTCCTGTCGTAGCATTCGAAAGAGGATTGTTCGCACTTGGAATAGCCGGAAGCTATGTCGTGTTCACGAATGTGCTTGCTGCAGTGGATAAGACATTCCATATAGGAAAATTCGTAAATGTGGAGAAGAGATATCTTCTTCACCTCTGATTTTTTCTTATTTATTTTCATTTCTCTTTTTGTGATATCATTATAAAACGTATTTTACTACAAAAAATTGTGAGATTGAAAAATTGCCAGAGAAAGCCAGGGAAGTATAAGGCACCCTCACCAAAATTGCATCTGCGCAGGCAGATTGCCATCTGGAGTGGCAGGCTTCTTGGCCCCATAATGATTGCAGGACTAGTCTGTTGCGGAGGAAATGGGGAAACTCGGGAAAGGACAGGTGAACCGATTCAGATTTCCAAAAGATCCAAAATCAGCATATCAGATCACTTAAAAGCACGGGATCTCTGCTTCAAGAGAGTTGATGACTCAGATTTTTCCCCGCCTCTTGATTTTGGAAGAGGACTTGGCCAAGACAAGATGCTGCGTGAGATGATAGATAGCTCAATTGCATTATACAAGGCCAGGCCCAAGGGCTCTGAGCGGGAGACTCCAGAGGCATATATCGAGTATTTCAACAATGCCAGATATTCCAATGGCCAGCTGATGTATCCTGGTGTGCCAGATGTTCTTAGAACCAGCAGGAATTTTGCTGATAAAAATCAAAAGCGCCTTGCCGGAAGGAGAGTTGCAATATCGCTTCGGCCAAGGCGATTCCCGATTGCATATCGGCTCCTGCATACTATGCCGCACACGGCAGTGACGCTTGTTGGGATGGTGAACAAATCAAGAGGTCATATGGATGTTGAGCACGCAGAGGATATTGCATCCCTGTTCAGTACCCTTATCGGATTCCAGAACAGGATGAAGGCAGAAACCAAGCTCTGTGACTTCAGACCGAATATGAATAGAGAGCAGCTCAACACACTTGATATATATTACTCAGAACTGATTTGGAACTGGAATGATAATGTCAGTGAAGAAGAGCAGGAGACTTGGAAAAGCAGAGATGTCTATGGCATGAATAGGATGGAATGGATATGCAGGCATCTTAAGCATGAAGTGGAAAATGGCAATCATGGAAAGTTTGGATTAATGCATCTTCCAGAAGGCTTTGAGATAAGCTATTGCATAAAGAGAGAAAAGGAAAAGCGACCAGAAAGAGAGCATTATGGCAGATATGGTCCCTTTGGCGTAGAAGGAAGAGAGACAAAAGAAAAAAATGAATGAACCTCCATTTCTAAGAGAGTAGCATAGTTGCTTCTACCTCATCATGGGAGGACGGCCGCTGCCTGGCCCTCCGGGAATGCCACCTTGCATGACTGCTGAACCGACGGTAGTAGTTGAACTGCTAATTGTGAATTCTTCATACAACGTACCTTTGTTCTGTATGGAATCATACAGTCCATCTATGGATGTTCCTGCAGCAGTTCCGTCTGAAGGCAAGATAAGGAGGAAGAGCCGCTGTGACAAGTCCAAAGGATAATTGCACATAACTTAAAAATTTTCATGTTAAATTGTTCTAACACAAATTTTATTGGATTTGTAAAAATATAAGGAGAAAGATAAGATGGAAGAAGAAAATAGAGAACAAATAACAATGCCTTTGATAGGGGATACTGCACCATCATTTAAGGCAAA
>Ga0180433_10011729_pt1 | contig 10356 bp, 7 predicted proteins | sample SS_ome_8_FD_132980 | JGI IMG/M metagenome (GOLD analysis project Ga0180433, IMG submission 132980) | Hypersaline lake sediment archaeal communities from the Salton Sea, California, USA - SS_1_D_1 metaG | ecosystem: Environmental > Aquatic > Non-marine Saline and Alkaline > Hypersaline > Sediment...
ATGAACGATCCGCCCGACGATGACTGTGTCCCCGAGCGATCCTGACCGACCGTGTTCGAGCAGCAGTGGAAGATGGATGTATTGGGACCGGCAGGCTGCGTCGCTCGGCCTGCGCTCCGCTTCCACCACAGCGCCTCGATCGTCTCCGTCGAGGAGGAAAGCTGAAACAGGATTTGCGCCCCCGCCATGGTCGGCAGCCGGTATAGCTCGGGATGCCTTCCATCTCGGCAAATCACCATTGTTGCCTGGAATCCCTTCACCTCGAACAGGGCCAGCTTGTTACCCGGCCGGCAGTAGGTCTGCTCGTCCCGGCCCGCCATCTGAATCTTCGCATACTCGTAGATGATCTCACCTTGGGGGTCGATCACATGGGCCAGATTGAGCAGTTTTTCCTGTTCACCCCGCCGCTGGATCGTCCCGCAGATCACGTACAGCCCAGTCGCGCGCGCTGCCACTTGCACCTGCGCCAACGCGTCCTCGATCTCCGATGGCTCTAGCCCTAAGACGTATGGAAAGTCATATGTCGTCAAGTTCGCCTCTGGGAAGAGCACAACATCGCTTCTCTCCTCGGCGGCAATCTCGATATGCTCCAGCGTTCGCCGCACGTTGCGTTCGAGGCTCTGCGCCCAGTGCTGCTGTGATACCGATACCTGCAGGACGTTGTCTGCATTCATGCCTTCGCTCACTCCCGAACCGTCTCGAGGTGCCGCCGCAGGAATTCCTGCACCTCAACCGGCTGTCCTGACTCCGCGCTCTCTACCGCCGCAAAGAGCAGCGCGTTGCACTGCATATTGTCATCGATCGACGTTTCCATTTTCGATTTTGCTCCTCCCTCTCGCCAATTGAGAAACTGCTCCGTCAGCCATTCGTTCATCCACATCGGCCGCTGAAGCAGAGGCACCCTCTCTACCTCCCACGTTCCCGTATGGCCACCGCGCAGCACAGTCAGCTGCCGGTTGTCGATGATCGCCGTCCCATTTTCGCATTCCGCACGGAAGTACTCGTGCTCCCATCCGTTCAGCGTAGCCGCGTTTGCGAACGCTCCCTCGTATTGACACAGCACTCCGTTCTCCATCTCGACAACCACAAAAGCTGAAGTTTTCCCCGGCATATCGACTCCAGGTGGATTCCATGTGCGGGCAAACACGCGCGCGGCGTTGCTTTGAGACAACGCCCGCAGAATATCGAAGTGATGAACCGACCCGTGAATCAGGAGCACTTCTTCTACCACCCGCTTCATCGGGTATCCCCCAGACCGTCCTCTGCTATCGGTGAAACGGCCGATCACGGCGCCGAGCGCCCCCAATCGACCGCTCTTGACGAGAGACTGAAGACTTTGCTGGTCCTGATCAAACCGGTGACTCATCGTCACCCCCATCTTCCTGCGCGCTTTCTTGACCATCCTATGGATTCGGACGCATCCCTCCATCGTATCGGCCACCGGCTTCTCAGAGAGAATATCGAGCCCGCACCGACATGCCATCTCGACATATTGCTCGCGCTGATCGGGGGGTGTAACGAGGATCACGAAATCTGCATCCACTGTATCGAAGGCTTCCTGCGCGTCCGTGAAACATAAGTCCCGCTCGATTCCATAGCCTTCGACTGCGTTCTTCAGATGCGCTCGCCTCACATCCACCGCAGCCGCCGGCTCCAGCCTTCCCGATCTCACCAATCCCGGCAGGAACTCATAGCACCATTCTCGCCCCCATCCTCCTGTTCCAATCTGGATGAACCGATGCCGTCTCCGCTTGGACATGAAATACTCTCCTCCTCGTCATGTCCCCCTCGCAAATACACTTTTGGCCGGCCTGCACGAGACCTACCCACGCGTGCGACTGTAGTAGTCTACGCTTTGACGGAATCCCCCTTCATCCTGTCGATGCTCCTGATCTTGTGCGCTTGTGCCCGATTCGTAATCTCCACCAGCTATAGAGAATATTGTGTTATCGCAATACCCGCGCGACATCGGTATTCGCCCATTCTAAGGAAACCAGTGTCTGCGAGGAGTAGTATTAGTGGCTGGGTGGAGGCGTTTGACGCGGGCTAGTCAGCGTCAGGCACCCCGAAGGTGAGCAAAAGGGGGGCAAATCGCCGATCGTTTCTCCGCGGAATTTATCCGCTCGACATGAATATGTCGAGCATACGACAAATACAAGGGATTCCGTAGGACAAGAGCGCTATACGGTCAAACGACAGCCGGCATTGAGCATCTCGGAGATCTCGTCGGAAGATGTAGGCTCCTGAATCAGATATCCCTGAACCGCCCAGCAGCCACGCATCCGCAGAAACTCAAGTTGCTCTCGGGTTTCAACGCCTTCTGCCACAGTGCCCAAGTCCAGTGCCCGCGCCATGGCAATGACCGCCTCGACGATAGCCTGATCGTTTATATCCGTTGCAATATCCCGGATGAAGGATTGGTCGATTTTCAACGTGTCCACCGGCAAGCGCTTCAAATTTATCAGCGAGGAGTTACCCAACCCGAAATCATCGAGCGCCAAGCGTACCCCCAAGTCTTTCAACTCGTTGAGGGTGACAATGCTACTGCTCACGTTGCGCATCACCGAACTCTCCGTGATTTCCACCTCCAGCAGTTTCGGCGATACTCCCGACTCCGCCAGCGTCGCCCCAACTGACTGAGCGAGGCCGCTTTGATGAATCTCCTGTGCCGACAGATTCACTGCCACCCACGGTAGCTGGGCGAGTGGGGCCCTTTCCTGCCACCGCCGCACCTGTGCACACGCTTCATTCAGCACCCATCGCCCCATCATCCCGATCAAGCCCGCCTCTTCGCCGAGGGCGAGGAACTCTGATGGCATCAATACACCGAGTTTCGGATGCATCCACCGTACCAGGGCCTCAATCGCAACGATGCGACCCGTCTCGATCTCCACCTGCGGTTGATAATCGAGCACTAACTCTCCTCGCTCTACCGCATGCCAGAGATCATTCTCGAGCTCCAATCGCCTCATTGACTGCTGATCGAGGTCCGGCGAATGCACTACATAGCGATCTCGCCCCTCTCTTTTCGCTTCGTACAAGGCCGAGTCCGCTCGCTGTAGAAGGGCTTTCCCATCTGAGTTTTCTCCGGTTGATACACATACACCAACACTTGATGATATGTGAACCTCATGTCCATCCAGAGAGAACGGCTTCCGAAATGCATCGACGATTCGTTGTGCCACCCATACCGCGCCTTGCGCATCTCTGATACAGGGCAACAGCACCGCAAATTCATCTCCGCCTGTGCGACAAGCTGTGTCCCCCGTTCGCATGCAATGCTTTAGTTTATGCGCAACCTGTCTCAGCAGCTGATCTCCAACTGCATGTCCAAATGTATCGTTCACCATCTTGAAACGATCGAGATCGATGCACATCACCCCAAGCATAGCTCTGCTCCGTTGAGCCTGAGCTAGAGCCATCCCCAAGCGGTCCTCGAATAGCAGTCGGTTTGGAAGACCGGTCACCACATCGTGATATGCACGATGCTTGATGATTCGATCCGCCTCTTCTTTCGCCCGGAGCACCTGGTCGATGCTGCCTGCGAGCTTCGAAACTTCGTCGTCTCCCGTCATCTGAGACCGTACACCCAATCCGCCATCTATTCCAACGCGTCTGACGTTCTCGCTCAATCGCGCCATCCGTGAAAGCACTGCCTGCTCCAGTAGGCCGTGGTGAAATAGCCCCACGAGCAATACTCCCAATAACAGCGCGCCAAATGTGTGTCGCACCGTCCCCAGACCGCGGAGGTAGATATCCCTTGGCATTATCACCCGAAAGAGGAGCGCCGGCTCTTTGTAAATATCCGATAGCGCCACATAGCCCGCAATTTCCTCCTCGCTCAGCGCTATAACTGCTGGTTCATCTACTCCCCCCAGTGTCCCTAGAATCCGCTCTACATCTGGCGGAACATTACCTCCGGTGACGCTGTAGACGTCTAGTGAAAGCTCCAAACGCTCCGAAAGAGACTGCAACTCGTCCGAGTTCAGGAATCTCCCTATCACGAGCGAACCCACCGTCGGCCCATCTCGGTTTATGTCTCGAATGGGAGACCACGACACAAGCGCGGGCCCTTCCCTAAGCCTAAGCAATCCGCCACTGGCAGAATTGGAATCTAAGTGTTCGAGTAGGGGACTGCCAGGCCGGATCAAGTCTCGCATGCTCGCGGGCAGATCTTTGGGCTCACCCGTCTTCAAGTCGCATCCCACAGTGGCAACGATTCGTCCCTCATCATCGACAAGAATCATGAAATTCAGCCTGAGGGGGTTCAGTGTGACTGCGTTTAGATTCTCCTCCGCATACTTTGGCATCTCACCCTGTACGAATCGAGCCGTATCTCCCCACAGCCCCCAGTCCGCCGCCGTCCAGCTCAGCGTGGCCATTTCTCGATGGATCGCATTGATCACTCGGTGGACATTCCTGCGAACCGACTCATCCTCGAGCCGAACGAACCCCCTAATGATAATTTCATTTGCAACCCAGAGAAGCGGTACGAGCAATACAGCAGTCAAGCCCGTGATGATCAACGCCTTCGTGCGGATACTCATCGGACACTCCCCATAGCACTCGAGCCAATTTCCCGGGACCACAGGCTCCCGACATACTCACATCCACAAAGGCCGTAACGAAGCCTCACCCCAGCGACATTCCCCCGGGCACATTGGAACCTATGGTACCCGCGAACCTCACCTTGAGAAGGCTTGATACGAATTGATGCATGTGCCGAAACACTTGGCGATCCAGCGAGCCCGAGAAACCCACTAGCCTATCGCCATTGAGAGCCGCTTGCCGCGCTGCCCTAGATCCACTCATAGGCATCTCGCCGCCCTATGGAAACTTTTAGCTCCACGCCCACATCCGTGGCTTCACGGGGCTGCCTAAAAAACGCGTGAAACCACTTGACACAGTGCGTGGTTGCCGCTATACTGAGCGCCGGATGAGTGAAATCGACTCGCCTCGGCGAGTCTAAATATTTGTCAGGCTAACCCCACCCCAAACCCCACCCCACCACGAGGCGGCAGACTCCCCCGGTCTGCCGCCTCACCTTGATTATTGAAGCTTTCGACAATGAATAGCGCACCTGTTGTTATAGCAACGCGAAAATATCCCCCCTTTTGTAAAGGGAAAAGTCCCTATAATGCGATTTTAGTGACTCCAATTGTGCCCCCGCCAGCGGCCGTCCAGCAGTTGGCGCATCTCGACGGGGTGTGTGGCATAGATTCTTTTCAGGGCAATCGTATCTAAGCCCAGAGGGGACATAAATCGCTCCGGCAGCATCCAGATTGACCTGCAAAAGACGGCGAAGGCGGTAACGGCAGCCACTTCTCGCGAGTTGAGCGCTCCCGTTACCTCGAAAGACCGGGAATTGAGGATTTTGCCCTCCGAGATCAACGAGAAGAGAGCTTTTCAGTCTCAAACTGCCTTCGCCAATTGAGATGCCGTTGGCCTGATGGGCGCACCTAAAGAGATGTAGGGGACTTTTTCGTCAGTCGAGGTAGCCGAGATCGCGAAGACGTTCGATAGGGTCCGTATCCGAAGAAGTAACTGAGGGGGGTGGCGGCTGGGAATGGGTTGGCTCGCGGAATCGCACTGGTTGAGTGGCGAGGCGCTCGGGACGAAACATCTCGGTGAGCACTTGACCACCGAAGTCTTTGGGGACGGGCTGATCGAGGAGATAGAGTATACTGGGGGCGATGTCGATGATCCGGCTGCCGGAGATTTTCGCTGGAGCATTGAGGTCGGGACCGTGTGCGATGAGGATGCCTTCGGGTCTATGGCAGCCGCTCCATTCTTCCGGGATGAAGGTCGATGATCGGGCGGGGGAGGGTCTGCGTTCGATAAAAGAGTCGTCTCGAGCCTCGCCAATCGGCGCAGCCGTGTTGGTGCGAGCGATGTATCCGTCCTCCCATTCGACGATGAGGTCGGGGAGGGATGTGGCGGCCGGTCCGGTGTAGAGCGTTGAGGTTTCATGGACTTCTCGAACGACGGGCGCGCCGCTGTCGGGGTCGCGCAGGTCGAGAAGGTCGCTCGCGATACGGTGAGACAGGGCTTCTGCTTCGGATCCAGCTGCGACGGCGCCCTCAGGGAATCGGTCGCGGCGGTTGATGTAGATATAGCCATATTGCAGGTCGAGTGAGAAGGCGCGCGTGCGTGCCCAATCGATGCGGTTGAGCAGAAGATAGGAATCGAGTCGTTGGCGGAGAGCCGGCATTTTCGATTTCAGCCAGTCCTTGGCGGATCGAGAGATCGCGGTGGCCAGAGCACGACGGAATCGACCTACAATGCCATCGGCCCCGCTCCGATTCGCTCGGGTGGTGAGGTATCCTCGGTCTGCCAACCAGGAATTGAGGTGGACGACGGAATGACAGGGGCCGAAACCATGGTCTGAGATGATGAGTACGGTTTTGGGATCGGGGGTCTGGTCGATGATCCGTTGGATGGTAGAGTCGGCGGCCGCATAGATTTGATGGATATTGTCGGCGAGCGAGTGAGCGAGGTCAGGCTCATGGGCCGGATGGTTGGGGTTGAGCAATCGCCAGAAATAGTGCTGAATTCGGTCGGTGGCTGTCATGACGAAGATGGAGAGATCGACCGGATAACGCTGGAGCAGATGAGAGACGGCGTCAGATTGATTCCGCATCATGCGGAGAATACGGTCGCAGTAGGCGTGTGGGTCATTGGTGTCGAGGAACTCGCCATGGATGTCATAGCCGCCCACGGCGCGGTCGAGTTCGGCCTGGAGTTCGCGAGGATAGGTGAACTCAGAATTGCCGCCCGGTGTGTCGAGGCCGGAGATGAGAAAACCGTTGACTGGTGCCGGGGGGTAGGTCATGGGGACCCCGACAATGCCGACGCGGATTCCATCATCGGAGAGCTGGCGCCAGAAGGGAAATGTCTGAAGTTGTGCTCCTGAGCTGAACTCGAGTTGGTATGACCCGGGCCGGAGGGAAAGGAAATTCATCACGCCATGATGGCCGGGATCTTTGCCGGTCATGAAGGTCGCCCAGGCTTCAGGGCTGAGGGGAGGGGTAGTGGAACGGAGCCGGCCGTGGACTCCATCTCGGCAGAGTCGAGCAAGACAGGGGAGTTTATTGTCGTCGAGCCATGGCTGGAGCAAATCGAACGTCGCTCCATCGAGGCCGAATACCAGTAGGCGATGAGAATTGCAAGGCGTCATAGCGCTTTCTATCCGAGTAAGTGTAAGCTACATATAAACAATACTTGTGAATTCGAGTTCTATCTCCTGTGCCCTGCAGTCGACACGGTCAGTTTACAGGATGAACGTCAGCCCACGATCTGGGTGTCAGATTGGATCATAGTGGCGCAGGAAATCGGGTGCGTTCTGTAGCAGTAAGCTAAAGACGAGGTGGCTGTACGATGCGTGTTCCCGCTTCATCCACAACTGTAGGAAGAGAGACGCCGAGCGGTCTTCCGCCGGAGGTCGAGGTGTGGATTGGGGATGTGGCGCCTGGGCAGACGGTGGAAGTGGTGCAATATCTGGATCTCCATGGCCCTGGCCATTTCGGGGATGCTTGGGTGGTGGCCACAGACCGGTCGCTGGTGGCGCTACGCTGGGATTCGAGCGGGCTGAAGCAGCAGGCGGTTGTTCCCTTCGAGGATGTAGAAGGATTAGAGCTAAGGGAGTTTGTGGGGAACGGTCGCCTCGAGATGATTGTCAATGGGAAGAGGACGGCCCTCGGTCGATTCACGAGGTCGTTGGTCCGAGATGTGGAGGCAAATGCTCGTGAGTTCGCCCGGCGAGCAACGGCGGCCCGAAAAGCTGTCGGACGACCAGAGGTGGCCTTAGCGGGCGACGTTGGCGAGCGAGGGGCGGAGCGTTGCGCTGTCTGTGGGCGTGTGCTCGGACGTCACGGCGTCTGTTCGCAGTGTATGAACCGGACGAAACTTGCGTGGCGGATGCTTGGGTTCGTCCGGCCGTATGCCTCCTATGCGCTCGTCGGCCTCTTCCTCGCAGGTCTAGCGACAGGCGCGCAGATCGCTCCACCAGTCATCACGAAGCACATCATCGATGACGTGTTGACAGGAGGCCGAGTCGACCTTCTGACGCCGCTTCTCTTGGCCCTGGCCGGCGTATATGTGCTCCGGTCAATTCTCACATTCGCGCGGGTGTATCTGCTGGCATGGCTTGGGCAGCGCGTGGTCGCCGATGTGCGGCTCATCACGTATCGGCACCTTCACCAGCTTGCGGTGGGATTCTACGAGCGACGACAGACCGGGCAGTTGATGTCTCGGCTGACTCACGATACCGGACACATTCAGGATTTCGTCGCGAACTACTTGCAGGAAATCGTCGTTCAAACTTTCACAGTTTTGATCGTGATGGCTATTCTCTTTTACTACCAGCCAATGCTGGCGGCACTGACGCTGATACCGCTGCCCTTGCTGGTGGTCGTCACGATCTACGTACGGCCGCGGGTGCGGCGCTACTACCGAAGCGCTCGCCGTCGAATGGGAGGAATCCACGCTGTCCTCGCGGATGCTATTCCGGGAGTGAGGGTGGTGAAGGCCTTCGCGCAGGAGGACCGAGAGATCGAACGGTTCGACGTGCGCAACGAAGGCTATATGATGACGAGTTTGAGCGCAGCGCGCCTGCGTGGTGGATTTATGGCGGCGGTGGCGGGGATCACTGCTTTCGGATATATCATGGTTTGGACTTACGGTCCCCGCATGTATTTCGCGCAACAGATCACCTTCGGGGAGATCGTGCTCTTTACGGGGCTGCTCTGGCAGCTTTACGGTCCCATCGGGCAGATCAGCAATATGTACGAGCGATTCCAGTTCACGGCGACGGCGGCGGAGCGGGTTTTCGAGGTGTTGGATACACAGCCAGAGGTGGACCGGAGTCGAGAGCGCCGATCTCCGGATGCGATTCGCGGCGCCGTCGCGTTCGATCACGTGCACTTTAGCTATGAAGATGGCGAACCGGTGTTGGTGGACATCAATCTGGAGATCGAGCCGGGAGAGATGATCGGGCTTGTGGGGCGCACGGGTGTTGGCAAGACAACGGTCGTCAATCTGGTGTGTCGCTTCTACGACCCCGATCGGGGGGCAATTTATGTCGATGGGCACGATCTGAGGGAATACGAACTCAGACGGTGGCGGAGCCAAATTGGAATGGTGCTTCAAGAGCCATTCTTGTTTCACGGCAGCATCGCGGAGAACATCGCCTACGGACGAGCCTCAGCGTCTGAGCGGGAGATTGTCGCGGCCGCGAAGGCGGCGAATGCACACGATTTCATCATGTCGATGCCGGATCGCTACGACACGCAAGTGGGGGAGCGAGGGCAGCGGCTTTCCGGGGGCGAGAGACAGAGAATATCGATTGCGCGGGCGATCCTGCACGACCCGAAACTGCTGATCTTCGATGAGGCGACGTCGTCGGTCGATACGCAGACGGAGATGCTGATTCAAGATGCCATTCAACGGCTTGTTGCTGGACGGACGACGTTCGCAATTGCCCATCGACTCTCGACGTTGCGCTATGCGAATCGGATTGTGGTTCTGCAGGATGGGCGGATTGCGGAACAAGGCAGCCACGAAGATTTGATGGCGCGGGACGAGATGTATGCGAAACTTGTGAAGGCGCAGACGACCATGGGGTCCGCTGCCTCTTCGTTGGAGGGGTGAGCTTGAAATGAGCGAGTTACCCGAGCCAGAGGAAAGACAGGCGTCGACAGAGGCGGAACAGTCAGTGCCGATTCTCGATCCGTCGGAGGTTGCGGTGGAGACGGACGAGAACGGTCAGCTCGTTCTGCGGCTTTCCGACGGGACGGTCCACAGAAACGTGACGGTGGCGCCGGCGTTTCCGATATCTCGCCCGAATCGTTTTGTGTATTTCTTCGACTCAGACGGCGGGGAGGTGGGGCTCCTTACGGAACCGCGTCGGCTCGATCGCGAGTCGCGGGAGCGATTGCTGACCCATACGGATCAGGCGTATTTCATGCCTCGAATCACGAGGATTATAAACGTGGACGAGCGTCCAGGAAGCGGCTTAGCCAGGTGGGATGTTGAGACGGATCGGGGGGATAGTATCTTCGAAGTGGTGTCGCGCAGTGAATCGGTATGGTACGTTGGAAAGAACCGCATCGTTATTCGGGATGCGGATGGGAACCGATACCTGATCGAAGATTTGACGGCGCTCGATCGGAGAAGCCGGCGGTTAGCTGAGCTCCACATGTAGGTTTACGGGCCGTGGGTTGTCCCTCTCAACAGCGCCGTGATGACGGGCTTGAGCTTTCCCCAATCGCTTTTTCTCGCGTACGAGATATGCGCGCCATCTTCGGTAACATGCATGTGACCGTCCTGCTCGACGGCGACGAGGATATCTTCGAAACG
>Ga0180433_10011730_pt1 | contig 10356 bp, 16 predicted proteins | sample SS_ome_8_FD_132980 | JGI IMG/M metagenome (GOLD analysis project Ga0180433, IMG submission 132980) | Hypersaline lake sediment archaeal communities from the Salton Sea, California, USA - SS_1_D_1 metaG | ecosystem: Environmental > Aquatic > Non-marine Saline and Alkaline > Hypersaline >...
GAGCGGGCGCGCCGGCGGGCAGCCGATCTCGCGGCCCGTAGTTTGCCGGTGCCGGTGCTCAGCCAGCTCGAGCAGGAGATCGCGGATCGCGACCACAAGGATTCCAGCCGTGAGGTGGCTCCGTTGCGTCAAGCCAGTGATGCGGTGGAGCTGCTCAGTGATGGCCTCAGCATCGATGAGGTGGTGACGCAGATCGTGGCGCTGTTCCGCGAGCGGGTGCCGGTGGAGGCACTCAACGCAGACGCTTAAGCAGGCCGCTGCAGGCATCCTCGAGTAGGTCGAGAACATGCTCAAACCCCTGCTCGCCGCCGTAGTAGGGGTCGGGCACTTCGCTGGCCTCATGGTGGCTGCAGTGGCTGGTGAGCGGCACGATGCGGTCGTGGCTGCTGCCACTGGGGTCTAGGGCCCGCACGTTGGCCAGATTGCTGTCATCCATGGTGATGATCCAGTCGAAGCGGCTCAGGTCTTCGGGTTCGATTTGACGCGCGCGGCTGGGCAGGTCGATGCCGCGGCGTTCGGCCGCGGCGCGCATGCGGGGGTCGGCCCGCTTGCCCACATGCCAGTTCCCGGTGCCAGCGGAATCCACCTCAAAGGCATCGCTGAGGTTTTCACGCTCCAGCAAATCGAGAAACACTCCTTCGGCGGCCGGTGAGCGGCAGATGTTGCCGAGGCAAACAAACAGAACGCGGGTGGGTTGGGAGCTCATGCAGCCAGGCGCTCGAGGGCGAGAAGCGCGCGCAAACGGACAACATCAGCATCTTCGCTACTCGCTTCCGAAAGATTGCGGAGCAGGGCATAGGCCTGATTGCGCTGCATCGCTTCGGCGGCCGGACTCTGCTTGAGATACCCCTCTAGACCAACGCAGGCGGCATAGCGAACCACCCATTCCGCATCACCACAGCTCACCTCTAGCCCGTTCAGCATTCGGTTTTGCACGATGTGGCGCTCGGCTGCGGGGAGCTCATGCAGTTGCAGCAACCCCAGTCCCCGTGCAGCGGCGCGCCGAACACTGGGACCAATGTCTTGAAGAGCGGCCCGTTCAAGAACCTCGAGTCCTCGAGGATCACGCAGGCCTGCAAGGGCGCGCACGGCCCAGGCTCGTGCGCCGTAGTTGTGGTCATCAATGTTGTCGAGAATTGGCTGCACTGCTGTGCCTCCGCAGGCCACCAGCCCGTCCACTGCTGCAACAGCCGCGCCTGGATTGTTATGCCGCAGCAGCTCTAAAAGGCAGGCAATGGCCTCGTCTTGATCAGAGCTGCCGGGTGTGAGTTCAGGACAGAGGGTGCTTAAGGCTTCGGTGGCATCGACCAAGGCTTCGGCTGTGGCCGCATTGCGAACGCATTCGAGGCAATGCCGTAAGGAAGAAGGCTCGGTTGGTGTCACAGCAGGTCATCCATGAGTTGGAGCAGCTCCCTCTCTTCAGCCTGATTTCCTTCCCCCATGAGGGGCTGCTCGACCAAACCTTTGAGGGCGATGAGCTTGAGGCTGTTTTCAGCCAAGCAGTTAGCCAAGGCGGGGCCTGCTGGTCGCCAGCCGCAGGCCCCCACATCCATCAGGACCGCCCGTCTCACTTGCAATTGCTCGTGCTGCAGAAGCTCCATTAGGGCGCTGGCCCAGCGTTGATCCCCGCTGATCATGAGCAAGGCTCGCAAAGCTGAGCTGCGTAATACAGGCCGTTCGTGCTGACTGAAAGGCTCAATGAGCGTGATCAGCTCCTGATCATGGCGCGAGCGAGATAAATCCCCTAGAGCTTCGATGAGGGCCTCGCAGGGTTCATTCAGACGCACCCCATGGCCTGTCTCTTCTGCTGCTCTGGGCTGACGCAGCCGCTGTGCAAGGGCTGAAATGGCTGAGGGGTTTCCTAATTCCCCGAGGGCTCTGGCGGCTGCTTCGCGCAGATCATGATCAGGATGGTCAAGTGCTTGGAGCAGCGGGATCAAAGCCTTGCTCGCTTGCAACTTGCCCAACGCCCGCGCGGCATTACGAGCCACCATCAAGTCGTCCGCGCTCCCTGTTTGGCCCAACACACTGCCAACGGCCTCAATCAGCAGGCTGATGGCCTTGGGGTTTTGGCAGCGCATGCGCCCAAGCCACCAGGCGGCGTAGTAGCGCTGGCTGGGATCGGCGCGTTGCTCGAGCCGCTCCAGTGCCTCAGCTTCCGAGATGGGTTGGCCTGCTGGGGCGTTGTCGTCCATGGGGTGGAACTCGGGCGGAGATGTCCTTAAGGTTGAGATAACGCGTTAAGTAACCCAATGGCGAAGCGGTCCACTCCCCTGGACCGGGAGCAGCGCCTGTGCCTGGCGTTGCATCTCAGCATGGATGACATGCAGGCCCGTTTAAGCAGCCTGGCGCAGCAAGGGCGCTCAGCGGATTGCTTGGCGTTGATGCAAGAGCTGGGCGATTGGATGGCCCTGGGCCGGGGTGAGGTGGCTCCGCTGCTGTCGACCTGCGTTGTTGAGCCATAAAAAAGCCCCCCTCGTGGAGGGGGGGCTTTGCTGTGCCAATGGGCTGTGGTGATCAGACCAGAGCGTTGATGGCGTAGTCGAAGTAGTTGTTGGCTTCGGTGGCAGCCTCACCACTGAGGCCGTGGTTGGCCTTGATGTAGTTCAGAGCTTCCACATACCAGGAGGGGGAGAGCTCGAAGGTGCGGTTGATCTCGTCGAGACCAGCGATCAGGTAGTCGTCCATGGGGCCGGTGCCACCAGCCACCAGGCAATAGGTGACCATGCGCAGGTAGTAGCCGATGTCACGGGAGCACTTGGCCTTGCCTTCCGGGGTGGAGGCGTAGGTCGGACCCTGCATCTGGGTGGTGTAGGGGAACTTGGTGTAGACGGCCTGGGCGGCACCGTTCACCAGGGTGTCGGCTTTGCTGGTCAGAGCCTTAGCAGCCTCGAGGCTGGCCTTGGCGCGGTTGAAGCGACCGAAAGCACCTTGGATTTCGGTGTTGCTCAGGAAGCGGCCTTGGGAATCAGCAGTTGAGACGGCTTCGGTAAGGGGGGTTTTCATGATGAATGGAGAGCGGGTGTTGACGAGGAATCAGAGTCAGGCGACAGCAGCTGCAGCGCGGTCGAAATAGGTGCCGATCTCACTCATCAGGGCGGTGCAATCGCCTTGGGTGATGCCGTTGCGATCGTTGGCGATGGCAATGGCGGCTTCCTTCATCAGGTTCACGCCAGCGGCGACGGAGGCACCAGGGGTGCCCAGGGCCAGGTAGGTCTCACGCAGGCCATTGAGGCAACGGTCCTCCAGAACCGAAGCGTCGCCAGCGAAGACGGCGTAGGTGACGTAGCGAAGGATGATCTCCATGTCGCGCAGGCAGGCAGCCATGCGGCGGGAGGTGTAGGCGTTGCCGCCAGGAGCGATCAGAGCAGGCTGCTGAGCGAAGAGCTGGCGAGCAGCGCTGGCAACGATGGAAGAGGCGTTGCTGGTGATGCGGTTAACGGCATCGAGGCGCTTGTTGCTTTGAGCAACCATGGCGGCCAGGGCGTCAATTTCACCGGTGCCGATGAACTGGCCCCGGGCGTCGGCCTGGGCAACGACCTTGGTGAAGGCGTCGAACATTTGAGGGGAACTCCTTGGGGCTACTTCGGAACGAAGAAGTCGTGGCGACTTGAGGGGAAGGGGACGGCCGGGGGCGTACCCATCCCGTCACAGGAGGGATTCTGACCAATGACTCCTCTGACCCTGGAAGCCTGTTCACAATGTTTAATTCGACCCGCTCAACTTGGCTGTCTCAGTCTGGTGTTTGAAGTTTCTTGGCTTCTAGATCAAAAAGCACGCCATGGATGTAGGCCTCGGTCCAATCGGAGCCATGGAAGCGGGTCAACATGCCGCGGGCCGGGTCTTTTTCTGCTCGGTAGGCGGTGTAGCGCTTTTGCCCAGCCAGGAGTTCAGCGCTGCGTTCTGAGCCCACCGCTTCCGCTTCCTGCACCAATTGCAGGTAGAGCTCGAGGTACTCGCGGAAGGCTGGCTTGACGGCCTCTTCAATCAGGGCATCGCCTTCGCTACCCAGCGGCAGACGGGTCCAAAGGAAGCCAGGTGAGAAATAGGGCTGAGCTTCTTCGGGGATCGGGCCGCCGCCGGGAAGGCGTTGTTGCCAGCGCTCAAAAATTGGCAGCAACCGTTCCCAAACGGCCTGGGTGTGCTGGGCATCTGTTTTCAAGGCTGGTTGCAGATCCAGGGCCAATAGGTGGCCAGCGGGCAGGGTCACCAGGTCGGCGCCAAAGAACGGCAGGTCGTAGCTCGTGCTCGGATTGATCACGAAATTCAGCACCGAAGCCGCTGCGCCCGCTTCCACGCAGGCCGCCCGCACTTGGCGAAGCTTGTTGGTGGTGCAGGCCCAAGTGGCTGTGGTCACCTGAACGGGTTTGCTTTTGGAACCGGTTTCGCTGGTTTGCAGCAGAAACTGAGCCTCGATGGGGTAGGGCTCGAGCTCAAAACAGCTCAAGGCCTGGCGGGCATGGTCCAAAAAGGGTTGCCAGCGCCATTGCTCCAGGCTGAGCGGCTCGAGGCTGTTGCGGCGTGGGCTGCTCATTGTCCTGGGAACAGAAATTCAGAGAGGAAGCGGTCAGACCAGCTCTTGCCGAAGTGGCTGGTGAACAGGCCGTGGGCCGGATCGCGCTCGGCGCTGTAGAGGTCATAGACCCGCTGCAGATCGCGCACTTCGCCGGCCTCAATGGCCGAGCCTGCGCTCACGCTGGCATCGTGCATCTCCCAGTAGGTCTTGAGGAAATGGCTGTAGGCCGGTGGAAGGGAGGTGCTGGCCTCATCGGCGCCGCCGCGGCAAAACAGCAGCCAAGGGGAGAAATATTGATTGGGATCAAAGGAGCGCATCGTCTCTTCCCCGCTGAGCTCGGGGAAGCGCTCGTTTAAAGCCTTGAGGCCCACCAGATGGCGCTCGAGATAGTCGGGCTCCTGCACGAGGGGTTGGAAATCCAACACAGCCACCAACTTTTGGCGAGCTCCAAACCAGAGCAAGTCCACTCCCATCAGAGGGTGGTCGTGGTTGTAGTCGGGATAGGCCACCGAATTGAGCACCTGGAGGCTGTCGCCGGCATCCAGCCGCGTCACACGCCAGCGCCGGAAACCGGGCAGCTGCCACAACCAGCTTTGGATGGTGCTGTTTCCATTGCTTGAGGTGCAGCTCTCCAGGCCTTCTGGCATGGGCAGCGCTGTGGCGCCGCGCTGGCGCAGGTCTTGGTGGAGTTCCTCGAGGAAGGCGTCAAACACGGCTGATCACTCCATCTGAGGCTTCGAGCTGGCGGCTCTGTTCAGCAATCGCATCGAGATCAGCCGAACTCGGGCAGCGGAGTTCGGTGCAATACGTCGTCATCGACACCCCCTCTAGGCAGCAGACCGAACTCACGCGCATGCGAACGCTGTCGGTCACAAACCAACAGCGTTCGGTGCCAACGTTGGTGTCGTAACGGGTGGTGATGGTGAGCAATCCATCGTCGTTAAAGCTGTAGGTGCTGATCACGGCTTGCTTTTCGACGTAGCCCTTATCGCGCAGCAGAAAGCCCCGGCTTGGGTCGCTGCTATCGGGAACGTCGATGAGCACCGCAGCACGCTCATCACTGCGGGTTGCCTCCTTGAGGTTGCTTTCCCACCAAAACCTCGCCCCACCGGCCCCTTGGCCAGGGTCGACCCCCAGGGTTTGGCAAATGGTCGCCATCGCCGGATCGTCTGGACCGAAGGGCTCAATGGTGAGGTTGGAATCTCCAGCCTCATCGTCTTGATGATCGAGGTGATGGACCGCGCGGCGAGTCAGCCACGTGCCTTGGCTTGCGGCAAAAAAGGCCGCCATTGAACGGGGGGGCGTGAAGCGAGCCATGGCGGTCGTTAGTCGTTATTAATTCGCGGCGGCGTCCAACTGGGAGGCCAGCTGCGTCAAAACCTCATCCAACCGCTGGAGCTCGGGATGCTCCGCCAAGGTCGCATTGATTCGGGCTTGGGGAAGTTTCAGCTTCTGCCCCATGGCCACAACGTCGTCCTGGAGGCGTTGCCGGTACGCCTTGAGCTCGTCGATCGTTTCTTGCAGTTCCGCTGACGTTGGCTCGCTCATGCCTAAGGCCTCAATGGATTGACCCTAAAGGAGTGCAAAAGACGACTGGTGCTGGCTGGGGCGTGATGTGGCCGCGGCTGCAAAACACCATTCGATGAACGGAAGAAAACATGAAGATCCCCTCTTTTTCGGCGCCCTGGAAGTCCCTGGATCCTGGAGAAAACCTTGTGGCACAGGGTTTCTGCCCTGAGAACCGTTTCCATGACGAACCTTTGCGTGATCCCCTCTTTTGGTGGGGGGCCTTGAAACAAGCCCCTTAGGTTTGTTTCGCCCTTTCGGCCTTCCCTAATGCTCGACGCATTTTCCCGCGCCGTTGTTAGCGCTGACGCTAAGAACTCTGCCGTTGGCAGTGGTGAACTGAACGCCCTCCGGAACTACGTGTCCGAAGGCAACAAGCGTCTGGACGCTGTCAACGCCATCACCAGCAACGCCTCCTGCATCGTTTCTGATGCTGTGACCGGCATGATTTGCGAAAACACTGGCCTGATCCAAGCCGGTGGCAACTGCTACCCCAACCGCCGCATGGCTGCTTGCCTGCGTGACGGTGAGATCGTTCTGCGTTACATCAGCTACGCCCTGCTGGCTGGCGATGCTTCCGTGCTCGACGATCGTTGCCTGAACGGCCTCAAGGAGACCTACATCGCTCTGGGTGTGCCCCTGCAGTCTGCTGCTCGCGCCGTGGCGATCATGAAGGCTTCTTCTACCGCTCACATCAACGAGACCAACACCACCGGCACCAACCCTGTGGAGACCCGTTTCCGCAAGATGGAAACCGTCCAGGGTGATTGCTCCGCTCTGGTTGCTGAAGCTGCTTCTTACTTCGATCGCGTGGTCAGCGCCCTCAGCTGAATCATTCGGGATTGAGTCTTTTTCAAGCACACCTTCAATTCAGGATCTAAATCATGAAATCCGTTGCAACCACTGTTGTGACCGCTGCTGACGCAGCTGGTCGCTTCCCTTCCCAGAACGACCTCGAGGCCGTTCAGGGCAACATCCAACGTGCCGCTGCCCGTCTGGAAGCCGCTGAAAAGCTGGCTGCTGGCCTGGACGCCGTCACCAAGGAAGCTGGCGATGCTTGCTTCAACAAGTATCCCTACCTCAAGCAGCCCGGTGAGGCTGGTGAGAACCAGACCAAGGTGGACAAGTGCTACCGCGACCTGGGCCACTACCTGCGCCTGATCAACTACTGCTTGGTTGTGGGCGGCACCGGCCCCCTCGACGAGTGGGCATCGCCGGCGCCCGTGAGGTGTATCGCACCCTGCGTCTGCCTACCAACGCCTACGTTGAGGCTCTGACCTACACCCGCGATCGCGCTTGCTCCCCTCGCGACATGAGCCCCCAGGCTCTCAATGAGTTCAAGGCTTACCTGGACTACGCCATCAACGCTCTTTCCTGAGCCCCGTTGTTGGTTTTGACTCAAGGGGGCCTTCGGGCCCCTTTTTTTATGGACAAGGCCTTCCTTGATTTGCAATCACATTGGTGGAACGGATGACTGACAAGCCTGACCTTGATGCCCTGTTTGCTGATTTAGCCCATCCCAATCCCTATCTGCAGACCGAGGCATTCCTTGGCTTGGTGCGCCATTGGCCGCAGGAATCAATGCCCCGTTTGCTGGATTTATTGGATCAAGAGAATGTCTCCCTGCGGCGTGCCTCGGTGCGTGCCCTTGGAGCTTTTGGTGAAACGAGTTTGATCCCGCTCGCTCAAAAGTTTCAGCAGAGCGATGACGCCACCGTGCGTGCAAGTTGCGTGAAGGCTTACGCCCAAGTGGCTTCCAATTTCCCTGGCCTGCCGTTTCCTGAGCCAGCGATGGCGGTGTTGCAAGCCTCGTTGCAAGACGACTCTCCCGTGGTGGCGATTGCGGCTGTGATGGCCCTAGGCCAAGTGGGGGCTCAGGCGGTGCCGCTGTTGCTGCAGGTGTGTCGTGGTGACAACCCAGCCCAGGCGGTTGCGGCCGTGAATGCCCTGGTGGAAATCGATGACCCCTCGATTGAGGACTGTTTGCTGGCCCTGGCGAGTGGTGAGGCAACGGATCGCTATGTGCGCGAAACCGTGGAGTCAGCGCTATCTCGGATTCGGGATTTGCGGGGCCGTCAGCCGTCGCTCAGTTGATTGATGGCCAATTGCAGGATGGCTTGAACGCCTGCATCGCTCTCCCGTTGGAGTTGCTGCTGCAGTGAGTCCAGGGCGTCTATTGCCCTGAGTTTCATCAAGGAAAGAGCGGCGTTCTTGCGCACCTGGGCGTCTTGATCTTGCAGTTGCCCAACCAGTGGTGGCGCGGCCCAAGCGGCATCGTGCAACTTGCCCAGCAGGGTGCTGGCTTCCGCGCGAACGTCGGCGTCGGGATCACGCAGGGCTGCAAGCACCAATTGGCGCGCCTCCTCATCGCCCAGCGACTGAATTTGATCGCCCAGGGCAGCGATGGCGGCTGTTCGGATCTCGACGTGTTCGGATTGCGCCGCAGCACGGAGGGCGCCAGGTGCTTTGGATCCCACAAATGCCAAGGCCCAGCTGGCCAGGCCCAGGTGCATTGGCGTGCTGCGTGGGTTGACCAACACGCCCAAAATTCGATCAACAGCGGTTTCGCCAACGGCGGCAATGGCTCCCATGGCTGAGCCTTGCACCACCGGATCGGCGTCGCTGAGGAATGCCTCCTCGAGATCGTCGAGGGCGCTGGGATCTTCGATCAATGTCAGCGTTTTGGCGGCAGCCCGGCGCACGGTCACGTTGCTGTGCTGACGCATGGCTTGGCAGAGGGCTGGAACAGCTGCACTGCCGATCGCACCCAAGCTTTCCGCGAAGGTGAGCCGCAGCAAGCCGCGCCGATCCCCAAGACCAGCCACCATGCGCTCGATGCTGGCTTCGTCATGGGCGGCGATGGTGCCGCTGCGGGTTTGGGCCTTCAGCGCAGCGGCGAGCTCGCTGGCTTCCTCCTCCGTGAGCTGAAGACTGTCGCCGTTGGGATTGGGTAACGCCTGGGTCAAAGCCTGGTTGGTTCAACCCTGCCATTATCCGCCGCGTCAGGTCATTGCTAGCTTCCTGGCCCCCATGGATGGCTGTGATGGCAACCGTTTTTGTGCTCTCCCACAACCTGCAGGTGGTCGCAACCGACGTTCCATCACTCACGCCTGATGAGTTGGCTCAGGGCTTGCAACAGCATCCGCAGATCAACAAGGCCGAACCCCTGCAGCATCCCCATTGGATGGTGCGCTTGGAAGCTGAGTTGAGCCCTGCAGAACTCGCCCACGTGGTGCCGGTGGCGTGGCGTTCCCTGCGGCGGGAGGCTGGCCATGCCCACAACCATGCTGTGCTCGCTTTGGGAGGGCGCAAAGACAGTGCCGGTGCACCAGGCTCTCCACTGCAGGAGGGCTGTTGGGGAGTGGATGTGGTGGAAACCACCGACGCCCAGGCTTTTTTGGCTGCCATCAACTGGGAAGGCCTGAAGCAAAGCCGGCCAGCCGATGGCGTATTTGAGGTGATTACAACCGCTTGAGGGCCTCAGGCCGTCTTGCGGGTGCGGCGGCTGCTGGTGCGCTTAGCGGCAGCTGGTTTTGCCGCCGGTTTTGCAGCGTCTGCTGCCGGGGCGTCCGCCTGTTTCACCGGTTGAACGGCAGCATCGCCAACAGCCAGCACGGCGATGCCATGGGCGTGCAGCATCTGCATGGTTTGGTTCAGGCGCGCAAAGGGAACCCGCAGCCGGCGGCTCTCCCCTGGCTCACTGTTGGCCCGCACGCCGACAGTGACAACGATCGAGTTGCTCAGATGAGGACCCATGACCTTGGCTGAAGTGGGCTTACTCTGCCGCAGTTTTTTTTCAGAACCACAGCTTCTTCACTCCTCTCAAGGTTGATCGGGCAGATTGCTCTGATGCTGATTTCATCCCTGCTGACGTCGTGACAAGCAGCCGTTTCAACAACATTCATCCCGGGCTGAGTCACCAGGAGGCTTTGGCGATTTTGCGTCGCCCCATCGCTGAGCTTGAGGCGGCTAGCGACTACTACATGGCGGCTTCCCATTTGGTGAATTTCCCTGGAGAAGCCAGCGAAGACGCGCTGATTGCCCTGGTTCGCAACGGCCAGCAGGAGCAACCGGTCCAATTAGCCCGCAGGAAAGCAGTGGAAGTCCTGGCGCTGTTGGGATGCGAACGGGCCATCCCCGCAATTGGTGACTGCCTCCACAGCGACGACCGTTATTTGATTGAAAACAGCACCTGGGCCTTGCAGGAGCTGAAATGCACAGACGTCACGTTGCACCAGCGCCTGCAAGAGCTGCTGGCTGATCCTGAGCAAAAC
>Ga0180433_10011731_pt1 | contig 10355 bp, 12 predicted proteins | sample SS_ome_8_FD_132980 | JGI IMG/M metagenome (GOLD analysis project Ga0180433, IMG submission 132980) | Hypersaline lake sediment archaeal communities from the Salton Sea, California, USA - SS_1_D_1 metaG | ecosystem: Environmental > Aquatic > Non-marine Saline and Alkaline > Hypersaline >...
CTATTTTCAATATAATCAAAATCATAAATGTACAATGGCGTGCCATATTTCTCTGCCAATGCATTATAATCAATATTCATCTATACGATCCTCTATGCTCAAGTGTTTGAGACTATTTTAGGGTGATTTTATCTAAAAGTTGATTAAAAGGTACATTTACCCCATATAAGGGACTTAGGCAAGGCTTCTTTCATCTGTAAAATAGACATACATGGCGTATGACCACAAAAGAATGATAGGCAGTATAGCTGTGAATTCAGGGGTCATCACGCCGCTTGCTCCCATTTGGCTCAGACCAAAGAGTATACCCCATGTTACAAATGTCGCAGCTAAGGAGAGTGCTATCACGCCGCCCATATTCATCATTCTGGCATGGAATGGCAGTTTGAAAAACAGAATGAGCAGCATTGCAAGAGAGAAGAGCGGTACGACGATCTTGTCATAGAGAGATGATCTGATCTTGTTTGAACTCAGATTCTGTTTAGACAATAATCGCCATGTTGTATAGGCATCGACAATATTCAATGCCTTTCCTTCATAGAGTGACTCTATGATCTTAGGTTTGTATCCTTCAAGTGTCACGATACGATCTTTTTGTTCAACTGTATATCTTTTCAGCTCATTCTCTTCATAGATATGTGTTTTAAGTGTCGCATCATGTGCGGTCCATTTTTCCCCATCAAAAGCTGCATAAGGCGCATTGATAGTATAGTGTACCTTAAACCCTTCTACTTTGAAGATCGTAATATCCTCGATCTTCTTTTTAATCGGATCAAGATTATTGATATAAACAAATGTGTCATTGTATTTGAAAAAGAGGTTATCCACCCTATAGTCACCCAGTTCATTTTTAAGAAGAAATGCTGCTTTGTCCTTTGCGTAGGAGAACTCAGTAGTATGCAAAAATAAAAAAATGGCATACGTGACCGAAGCTATAGTAAAGAGCGGTGTAAAAAGTCTTTTTTTATCATAACCAAACGCATGCAGTGCACCCATCGTATTGTTCTTGACCAATGATAATTTCGTCATAATAAGTGCAAAGACAATAGCCAGAGGATAAAGAAGTCCCAATGCCTCCTGCCACATGTAAAAGACATAGAGGATTTTATTGTTCGTTGCTACATTGAGCTGCTGTACATTCTGAAAATAATCAATAGCTGCAAAAGCAAAAGAGAGACCGAACATGATCGACAACAGGTTTTTAATATACATCTTCGCCAAATATCTAAAATGGAGTGAATTAAAATAGATACTCATACGCTCAACCCTTCTATAGATTTAAGACTATATTTTGATTTGACCTCGATAATATCTTCGCTGCGCAGCTTGTCGCATGCTTCTGCCACATGGTCGATCAAGTCCCCCAACATAGGCATCTCATCTTGTGAGAAATCATGCAGAACATAATCAGAAACCTGAGATTTACGCTCCGGTTTACCTACACCGACTCTCACGCGCACATACTCTTTTGTAATATGTTCATCTAGTGATCTAAGCCCATTGTGACCACCATGGCCGCCACCTCTTTTAAAACGTACTGCACCAAAAGGCAGATCGATATCATCATGTATAACGATAATATCTTCAAGCCCTACTTTGAAAAAATCTTTTACCGGCTGAACTGATCTTCCTGAAAGATTCATAAATGTGGTAGGTTTTAAAAAAAGTGAATTGGCAGTGCGGTACAGTTTGCCTTGAAAAGAAGATTTGCTAATGTCTCTGGCTAAAAAGTCATCAACAAGTTTGTCAATAACCTTAAAGCCGATGTTGTGTCGTGTATTTTCGTATTGTGATCCCGGATTACCTAGACCAACGAAAAGAATCACGACAGTGCTTTCATATTTAATTACTTAGCTTTGATAACACCACAGATAGCAACATCCGGTCTATCCATCAATCTACAGTTTTCAGGTACTTCAATATCTCTAACCAGAATAGAGTCATCTCTATTCAATGGTTCAACATTGAGATCAAATTTCACAGGCATATTTTCAATGGCACCTCTTACTTTAATCTCTTTTTAGACATTATAAGTACACCTTTGTTCTTAAGTCCCACTGGTGTTCCATGAGTTACAACAGGTACTAGAAAGTTTGTTACCTGACCTGGTACAGCTACTCTTAGATCAACATGAGTTACATCACCGATCACCGGGTGTAGTTGATACTCCTGAATCACAACGTTAAGTTCCTGATCGCCAACTTTAACTGGGAATGCAAGTGTCTCTTTATTTCTAACTGTTCTTGCAAATTCACCGCGTTTAAATGCTGCATGGATGTTCTCAACACCATTTGCATATATGTTCGCGATTAGATAACCATCTCTTTTAAGCTGCTTTGCATTGCGCTTTCCGATACTCTCTCTAACGATACCTTCTAACATATTTGTCCTTTGTTACTTGTATATTCTTTTACCAGCGAATTGCTTCATTTAGTAAAATAGAGGCGAATTATACCGAGTTTGTATTAAACTACTCTTCATCTTCTTTGAAACCAAAGACTTCCACCTCTTTCTCATCGGCAAATTCATCCACGATCGCACCTTTTCCGACCCCTTGCATCTTAAGCTTCATGTCTGCAGGATTTGTCGCATATTCAAGTGCTGTCTCCTCTGTGATCTCACCTCTTTTCAAAATATCCAAAAGTGCCTGATCGAATGTCTGTGTACCGTAGATCTCTTTACCCTCAAAAAGTGCATCCGGGATCTCTGCATCTCTGTTCTCTGCAATGAGCTGTTCGATTCTTGCTGTTTTTTTAAGGATCTCTATCCCTGCAACCCTTCCGCCGCGCTTGGTTGGAATAAGCCTTTGCGAGATCACCCCTTCAAGGACAGAGGCCAGTGACATACGGATACGGTTCTGCTCTTCATTACTGAACATACCAACGATCCTGTCTATCGTCTCTTTGGCATCCAAAGTGTGCAGTGTTGAGAATACAAGGTGTCCCGTATTGGCTGCATGCAGTGCGATATCGATCGTCTCAAGGTCCCTCATCTCCCCGACAAGTATGATATCCGGGTCTTCCCTCAGTGCTGCTCTAAGTGCATCGGAAAAAGAGTGTGCATCCTGCCCAATACCCCTTTGATTGATGAGACAGCCTCTATCTTTATGTACGAATTCTATAGGGTCTTCAACCGTGATGACATGTTTTTTTGTCTCTCTGTTTATTTTATCCAAAATGGCTGCAAGCGTAGTAGATTTACCAGATCCCGTTACACCTGTTACCAGTACAAGTCCCCTTTGTATCTCTGTGAATGTTTTGATCACCGGAGGAAGGTTCAAGTCATCAATCGACAAGATCTTCACAGGAATGATACGGAAAACAGCGCTCAGACCATCCATTTGATAAAAGAAGTTCACACGAAACCTGTTCTCCTCTCCCAAAACGTAGGAAAAGTCAAGGTTTCTGTCCTCTTGGAGCTGTTTGTATTGCTCTTTACTTGTGATCTCTTGAGCGAGTTTATCCATCATCTCTGCGGTAAGAGTCTCTTGACCCAATACCCTCAATACACCGTGTACACGTACTCTAACTTGTGAAGATGATTTAAGATGGAGGTCACTCCCACTATTACTGATCATTGTTCTAAGGTATAGTTTGAGCTTTTCTTCCATGATGAACCCTTTGGTGTATAATTTATTTTAAACTGTCAAGCATCTCTTGAAATGCTTTTTCAAATGCTTCAAGCCCTTCATTAAGGAGTTGGCTGTAGATGGCATCCATATCAAATCCGCTATCTGACAATTTGGTAAAATAGTTATTGATCTCATCCTCTTCAATAGGCAGATTTGGTGATGAAGGTTCTTCAGAGATAAAAGACTCTATAGTGGCTAAAGGTGCAGTGTTGACCGAGTGTGGAGCAAGCAGCTCATTCATATAGTAGGCTGCGGGAAGATCATCACCTTTTACTCCTGTACTGGCAAAGAGCGTACGGACACTTGGTGTATGGTTCGCTTCGATAATGTTATAGACTTTTGCAGCATTATAGATACCTGTTTTAGCAACGTCTATACCCTCACTTGCCAACTCAGCATCCAACATTCTGTCAAAACGACTCACAAAGACAGAGATCACTGCTTCAGCTCTTAACCCACCATCCTTTTCAAAAAGGTCCAACCCTTTTTTCATCGCTTTTAGAGACTTTTGTGTCTGCTCCGGTGAAAAGATAAGTGTCGCATTGACAGAGATACCTGTACTGAGTAGCTCTGTCATCGCATCATAACCAGCTTCTGTTGCAGGTACTTTGATCATGACATTGGGTTCACCTATCGCAGCAAAGAGTCTTTTACCCTCTGCTACTGTTCCTGACGTGTCATTTGAAAGAAAAGGATCGACTTCTATAGAGATATACCCGTCATTGCCTTCATCATATGAAGTTCTTAAAGCTTGTGCGGCAGTACGGATATCTTCAATCGCCAATGCTTCATACTTCTCTTTTGGACTTTTTCCTGAAAGAGAAGCTAACTGCTCTTTATATGCAGGAGAAGTTGTGATGGCAGATGCAAAAATAGACGGATTGCTTGTAGCACCATTAATGACACCTTTTTCGATCAAGGATAAAAAATCATTTTTAAGAAAATCCCTCTCTACAAAATCCAACCATAAGGAAAAATTTATATCTCTATTTACCATCTTCATACTCCCACTTTAAATGCTGCCATGAACCCAGGTCAGTGGGTTTTTCGATCGCCTCTTTGAGTAAATCAAGAAAGAGGTCCCTCCCAACTACTTCGGCTCCCAAACGGACCATATGATCCGTTTTCATTTGACAGTCTATAAAATCATAACCTCTCCTGCCTAAAACATCACTTAGTGCTTTAAAAGCTACCTTTGATGCATCTGGTATCAAGGAGAACATTGACTCTCCAAAAAAAGCTTTGCCATAAGCTACACCATAGAGCCCTCCTACCAATTCTCCCTCTTTATAGACCTCAACGCTGTGCGCATATCCCGCTTCATACAGACGCGTATAGGCCTCTATCATTTCGTCTACTATCCAGGTACTGTTCTGTCCCGCTCTGGGAACCAAGGCACAATACTTGATCACATCTGAAAATCTTTCATCAAAGGTCACAGAAAATTTACCTGAGCGTAAGACCCTTCTGAAAGATTTACGTACTTTGAACTTATGCGGGTCAAGCAGGAGGCGGGGGTCAGGGGACCACCAAAGTATAGGATCACCTTTACTGAACCAGGGAAATATCCCTTTTTTGTATGCTGTTATCAATCTTTGGGTGGAAAGGTCGCCTCCGTATGCCAGAAGACCTTCATCAGGTGCGAAACGGGGGTCAGGAAATACTGTAGGGTCTTTACTCAGAGGAAGAATAACATAGTTATCTTCAGCATACATCGAAGCCATTCCTTCCTCCATCAACGAAAAAACAGTTTAGCTTTGAAAATCAAAGTGAAGTGCCCCGCTCTTAAAGGTCACTTTAACTACACCGCCTTTTTTAAGCTTTCCAAACAGAATCTCATCGGTCAATGACTCTTTGACCTTTTGGTCTATAACACGGGCAATATGTCTGGCACCGTAACGCTCATCATAACCCTCTTGCGCCAAATACTCTTTGGCTTTTTTACCCAGAGTCACTTTTACATCTTTAGGTTTGAGCAGGAGATTAAGCTTATCCAGCTCTTTGTCGACGATGGTTATAAGTGCATCAAGGTCTAGTGCGTTGAACTCTATCGTCGCACTTAAACGGTTCCTGAACTCAGGAGAGAAGAAAGATGCCAATGCTTTGTCTGTCTTCATCGAAGTATCTTTGTTAAAGCCCATTACATTGGCCTCTTTGGTTCCTATGTTCGATGTCATGATCAGTATCACATTTTTAAAATCAGTGACCACACCGTTGTTATCGGTAAGCTTGGCACCATCCATCACCTGAAGTAAAATATTCATGATCTCCGGATGTGCCTTTTCAATCTCATCAAGCAGCAGGACTGTATGCGGATGTTTTTTGATCATCTCTGTCAACAATCCTCCCTGTTCATAACCGACATACCCAGGAGGCGCTCCGACCAGACGGCTGACAGCATGTGCCTCCATATACTCACTCATATCCAATCTCTCAAAATGTACATGCATCGTTTTGGCGAGCTGTGTGGCAAGCTCTGTTTTACCTACTCCTGTAGGACCTACGAACAAGAAGCTTCCTATTGGTCTGTTCGGTGCATTAAGCCCCGCATAAGAACGTTTGATAGCCGTTGCCAATGCACTGATCGCTTCGTCCTGTCCGATGATATGGGATGCCAGGTCTTTCTCAAGCAATTTAAGTTTTTGGGTGTCATCCGTACCTATGACCGTAGAAGGGAGTTTCATGATCTTGGCCACACTCTCTTCAATATCTTTAAGTTGGACCGTTACTCCTTCTTGACCTCGAAGCATGAAGTGGGCACCTACCTCATCGATGATATCCATCGCTTTGTCCGGTAGAAATCTGTCATGCAGGTATTTTACAGAAAGATCTATGGCAGCCTGCAGTGATTCATCGGTAAAGGTAATCTTGTGATACTCCTCATATTTATGCTTGATACCCTGCAAAATGGTCATTGTATCTTCAATACTCGGCTCTTCCACATCCACTTTTGCAAATCGACGGCTCAGTGCCTTATCCTTATCAAAGAAGTTCCTGAACTCTGCATAGGTCGTAGCACCGATACATTTAAGGTCACCCCGGGCAAGAGCAGGTTTCAGTAAGTTAGAAGCATCCATACTTCCACCGCTTGTAGCCCCCGCACCTACCATCGTATGTATCTCATCGATGAACATGATGGCATCTTTTTTTTCAGTAAGCTCTTCTATGATACCCTTGAGACGTTTTTCAAAATCCCCTCTGTATTTGGTACCCGCCACCAGTGCACCCATATCCAGGGCAAATATTTTAGAGGATCTCAAGATATCCGGTACATCTCCTTCAGAGATCTTCAGTGCCAACCCCTCTGCAATAGCCGTTTTACCTACACCGGGTTCCCCCACAAGCAGAGGATTATTCTTCTTTCGTCTGCAAAGCGTCTGCATCACTCTGTCGATCTCATCTACACGGCCTACCACAGGATCTATCTTCCCTGTTTTTGCCAATGCGACAAGTTCTACTGTAAACTGCTCTAAAAGTGTTTTGTCCTTTTTTTCCTCTTCAGATGCACCTTCCACTTTTTTATCGTATCTATGCGAGATCACTTCAAGTATATCCACACGTGCAATACCCTCTTTTTTCATCAGGTAAACCGCATAAGAGTGCTCCTGCATAAAGATAGCTGCGACCATATCACCAATGCTCGCTTCCGTTCTTCCGGAACTGTGTATATGTGTCATCATATCATTGATGGCACGGGAGAGAGCCACCGTTTCAAACGGTTCGACCGCCTCTTTGAGCGAAGGGATCGTCTTGGTGATATGGTCGATAATACCTGTTTTCAATGTATCAAGGTTTGCACCAAGAATGGAGAATATTTCCTCTCCTGCATCACTTTTCAATATCGATAAAAAGACATGCTCCACAGTCAAATATTCATGTCTGTTCTCTTTGGCATATCCTACAGCCCCTTTAAATACATCGTTCAGTGCAATACTAATCATTTTAACTATCCTCTTCAATAGTTGCGAGTAATGGGAACCCGTTCTGTTTGGCCCGTTGCTTGACCTGCCGCGTTTTCGTTTCTGCTATCTCAAAGCTATAGACACCACATATCGCTTTGCCCTTTTCATGTATCTGCAGCATGATCTGTTCTGACTGTACGGGTGTTTTATGGAAAATACCGATAAGCACTTCCACAACAAAATCCATACTCGTATAATCATCATTGTGCAACAATACTTTAAACATTTGCGGTTCTTGCAGCTCCAGGGCTAACTCTAACTCTTCTTCAATCTTTGGCATATTATGTTAAAATCCTAATCAATTATTATAGTCTATTATACAAAAAAAATGGAGAAATGCAAGTGCAAACACTTTTCATCACTGCCACAGGTACAAACATAGGTAAAACATATACCACAGTCCAGCTTATAGAAGCTTTTTCTGCACAGGGATTACGCGTTGGTGTATATAAACCTATCGAAACCGGTGTTGAGTCTGTACCTCTAGATGCCAGTTTACTCTTAAAAGCTTGTCAAAAGGTAAACGAGAACTTCAAGGGTCTCACGCCAGAGGATATTACAGCCTACACCTTTCCTCTTCCAGCGGCCCCTTATTGTGCAGATACAGAACAGATCATAGATCTAAACAGGATCATGGAGAAATACCATGAACTAGGTCAACTCTGCGACATACTTCTAGTGGAAGGTGCAGGCGGTCTTATGGTCCCTGTTACCAAAGAGTACATGATGATCAACCTGGCTAAAGAACTCAGTGCAAAAGTCATTCTAGTCACGCCGAGCAGACTGGGCTGTATCAACGACACACTGCTTTCAATGAGTGCGCTCAGATCCTATGATCTGGAGTTTGACTGGTGTGTGAATATCCATGAAGACAAGGATACATTTGAAGTGGTGACACAACCATTTTATGATGCAGTTTTCCCCCAGTGGTGGAGTGTAGAAAACGGGCTTGAGGATTTTGTTTCCAAATTTTAGCTCAGTGTCCGCCACTCATAAACTTTAACCCTACAGCACCAACGATAATACAAGTGATGAAAAAAGCTTTTGCCACATTCATCATTTCATTAAAGACTAACACACCAAGTATCGCAATCAGTGCCGTACCCATTCCTGCCCATACAGCGTAAGCCGTACCGATATCGATCTTTTTAATCGCAAAATATAAAAGAGTGAAGGAGACAATATACGCTACTCCCATTATAATACTGTAGATCGGTGAGTTATTGACCGATGCATACTTCAAAGAAAGTGTACCTATCACTTCAAATACAATGGCCAAACCCAAATAAACCCAATATAACATCTCATCTCCTCTAAAAATACTCTCTTTTCTAAAAATATTTTACCATCTATAAGATATAATACAAAAATCAAAAAGGATACGAATGCAACATCTAGTAGATACCTCCAACTTATCTGACACACAAATACAACAACTGCTTCATGACGCCAAAACCTTTAAAGCCCAACGCCCCTCTCAACTGCTTCGAGACAAACTGCTTATCACCCTTTTCTTTGAAGCATCTACACGTACACGAAGCTCTTTTGAAGTAGCTGCAAAAAGACTGGGAGCCGCCGTAGTACACCTTGATCCGGGTAAAAGCTCTACTAATAAAGGTGAATCACTCGAAGATACCTTTGCCAATCTTTGTGCGATGGAGCCAGACGGGGTCATCATCCGTCACTCAGAAAATGAAGCACCGGGTATTTTGGCTAATATGCAGATGACCTCTGTCATCAATGCCGGAGCGGGAAACTATGCTCACCCTACGCAAGGCCTTCTGGATCTTTTTACCCTAGTAGAGCATTTCGATGGTGAAATTGAAGGAAAGACTATCGCTATTGTAGGGGACATCGTAAGTTCAAGGGTAGCCAGTTCAGGCATACGTCTGCTCACACGTATGGGACTCAATGTCATTCTGGTAGCACCTAAACCGTTCATGCCTCAAAGTGATCTGCCTCAATATGAGAACCTTGAAGATGTTTTAGATAAAGTAGATGTCATCATGTCACTTAGAGCACAACTGGAGCGTCATACATCACCGATCTTTGATGATTATGCCGAATATGCCAAACACTACTGCATTAACCATGAGCGTTTGGGAGAGAGAAATATTTTGGTACTGCACCCCGGTCCGGTGATGAGAAATATAGATATCTCTGATGAAATGCTTGAAGATGAGAGATGTAAAGTACTGGAGCAGGTGAAGAATGGAGTTTATATGCGAATGGCCATTTTAAAACTTTTGCTGCTAGACTCTTAAGATAGACATTGTTTTGTCACTTTGCACTGCGTGTACCATTATGGAAGCGTGCATATTGCGAAGCACACGCTGCAGTAATGCAGTACACTTGCAAAGTGACGCTTTTTTGCCTACTTTTTTCTAAAAAAAGTAGAGATAGAATTTAGGGTATGAGATGGTTTGGATGCATAAAGAAAGTGGTTTTGAACAGATCAACAAACTCTCAAAAATACGTACCCCCTTTCTCTTCATTATCTCTTTTGACGGCGAAAAGATCTTTGCCAAACCACTTGATGAGCTAGATGATGACATTCTCTATAAACTGGAGGACTGGCGTAATTACCCTGTGCAAAAGTGTACCAAACCTTTTACATTCTCCAAATTTCCTGTTGATTTCAGCACCTATAAAAAAGCACTGGATGAAGTACTTGAAGAGATACGTTCGGGTAATACCTATCTTCTGAATCTCACTTTCAAAACACCTATAGCCAGCAGTTTCTCTCTCAAAGAGATCTTCAC
>Ga0180433_10011736_pt1 | contig 10353 bp, 19 predicted proteins | sample SS_ome_8_FD_132980 | JGI IMG/M metagenome (GOLD analysis project Ga0180433, IMG submission 132980) | Hypersaline lake sediment archaeal communities from the Salton Sea, California, USA - SS_1_D_1 metaG | ecosystem: Environmental > Aquatic > Non-marine Saline and Alkaline > Hypersaline >...
CCGGGTTATGTGGGTGTTCAGGCCTGTGACGAAGAAGGATTATGCGGAGGTGAGGGCTTTAGCGAGTACATCAACATAGACAACCAAGACCCCACATTAACAGTCTCATCTCCTACGCAGGACACGAACTATCAAGTGGATGTCCCGGTTGAGATGAGCGGAGCGGACGCTTGCACAGCATTAGACACGCTCTGGTATGATAACGGCACAGACGACGTCATATACACCACGCCAGAAACAATATCAATGAGTGAAGGCAGTTACACATGGGATTTCTACAGTAACGACACAGTAGGAAACACACAAACCACAGACGTCGACTTCACCGTCACAGGATTTGTCAGCAACGTCACTCTTTTAAGTATAAACCCAGTATATACCAGCGCAGAAGCTGGAACGACTGCGGGAGTCACAGTGGCTAAAGGAACCAACGACCTGGATAAAACATGGATAAACATCCAAGGTAAAGGCAACTTAAATGTCACCTCAGCTTCAGAGGGTTTGAACAACCTACACCTAATCACAACAGGCTACCAATACGGAGCCTACTACGCCACCGCATTTGTGAATGACAGCGCAGGAAACGTCGGAATCACAGTTGACGGGCAATTCTTCATCACAACAACCACATCAACACTACCACAGATCACGCAAAAATACGAACGCAAATGCTTCCAACAACTCACAGGCCTGAGCATACTTGACGCGGCGTTATGCCCATACCTTACTGCATGGGGGGTGAGCTAAAAAAAGATGGCTGCCAGCATATTCTACGCAATCATAGTAGCTTCACAGGCTTTGTATTTGTGGATTAGCACGCGCCAACTGACAGTAGCAACCTTGGCGATTAATGTCGCAGTCATAAGTTTTTACAGTAACATTCCTGTAGAGGCATGGCCCTACATCGCATTATTGAACATTTTAGGGTTTGCGATAGCCTACTTCTACAGGCCAACAACACCAACACTAGAGAGGTAAAAATAAGATGGTATCAAACATTGGACAAAAGGTGACAAGCATCTTCCTACGACCCAAAATGACCGATGAAGAAAAGCTTGAAAAACAAAAAATAGAAGAAGAAGAGCGAAAATTCAAAATCGAAGAGCAAGACCTCGAACGAAAACTCCGAAGAGAACAACGACTCGCAGACGTCGAAGCCAAATACAAAAGCCGACGAAAAAACCTAGAAAAAAAATACAGCACACCCCGTCGCAGCCCACTCAAACAAGCCGGAGACCTACTCAAAGGAGCCGCACAATCATACAGGGGAGTCCTAGAAAGTGACATGGAATACCTAGGCGGAATAAACTACGGCGGAGCAGGACTAGCGGGAGTCGGACAATACGGTGGAGACCTAGACTTCGGGAAATTCCAAGAAATGGACCCATTCACAGGACAACCCATCAAAAGAAGCCGAAAAAAGGGCAAAGGCAAAAAGAAGAAGGGCAAGAAAAAAAGTAAAGGAAAAGGTAAAACCAAAAAGAGGACAGGGAAAAGAGGGCGGAAAATAGAGATTTACCTTTAAAAGGATGTAATCCAAAATAGGTTAAGCAATAAAAATGAAGAGAATATTGATACTGTCTTTTTTCGTTTTTTTTTCAATTATAGTTTCAGCCCAGCTTAACCAACAAACGGTTTTCGTCTCGAACAACGACAGTTTCACAACCGTCAGAGTATACGTAGTAAACACAAGCAACGACAACGTATACGACCGGTACTTCCCATCAACTACAACCCGTAACAGTGACGTATTCTACCTGCAAAACTTGAACAGCACTTTTGGGGAAGTATACAACTACAGCGTCCAAGTAAACGTATCCGGAGACATGCAGTGGATAAGCCAACGCAACAACACAATGGACTACCTAGGGAGAAGCGCCAACTACAACCAAGATATTCTGTTAAATGGAAAATTGAACATAACAGATAGTGGCAGTCCGTTAAACATAATGATGGACTACCAAGGCATATCCACAGTAAACATAGAGAATGTCAATACAGGAATCGCGCCAGTCGTTGGAAGCCTAATACAAATGACTAATGACTTGGGTTACTGGTCAGGTTTAGGAATGACAAACAGCAAAACCACACTACAAGATGGGATATTCAACAACACCCAACACTTATACAACCAAGGATATGCTGCAACACTCATAACAGTTAACGGGAACCAACCTATATTATTCAACTTTGACAGTAGTGACAGCCACAGCTTTAACAACTTCGACACGAAAATATGGATGTGGCCTGATGGAAACTTAACGAGTGATGGCAGAGTATGCGATAGCGTCGGATGCATACCAGATTCAAATCTTATACACGCTGAAATGTGGAATTACTCTAGTATCGGGGATGTCTGGACTTTCCCCATAGCTTCATCAGGAGTATATTATAACCTTACAGGATTAACCACCGGAGACATTAACGGGTTTGACTTCACAAACGCGGACGTGGAAGAAGGAGGAAGCTTCTTAACAGCCAACAACGCGGGATTTTACAAAATGAGTTTAAGCATGAGTTTTTCATCATCAGCCCAAGGGGGTTTATTCGGGGTGAGTGTAGCGCATAACTGGGATGAGGAAACTCACAGAGACTGTTATAGCCGGCGGGAAGCCGTAGGGTCGGTTGGAAATGTGGGGATTGAATGCATCATGGATTTGGAGGTTGGGGATAATGTTTCTATTCGGGTGGAGAATGAGAACACTAATAGGAATATGTTGATGCATACTGTCAACCTTAATCTACTAAAAATTTCAGACTTATGAAATTCAATTTTTTAATTATCACATTGGTTTATTTGGTTGCGGGTGTTTTAGTTTTGGATGGGGGTGGATCTGTGGGTGAGACTGTTTTGCCTTTGACCAACCCGTTCCCGCCGTATAAGGCTGATTGTGGGGATATTTTTTTGAATATTACTTTTCCAGTTAATGGGAGTGACTTTTATTTCCCGGGTCATACTTTGAATGTCACTTGGGATCTTCAGAATGTGGTCAACCCCTTTTGTGAGTATAAGTTGGTGGGGGGTAGTTGGAATAGTGTTTATTGCGCTCAAGGTGGGGCGGATGTTAATAATAAGGTGGTTACTATGCCTGAGGGTTATCCGCAGGTTTTGACTTTGCAGGTTACTGATAATGGTTGTTGGGTTGAGGATAGTGTTGAGTTTAATGTTTGGTATCGGCAGGGTTTGCTTGCAGGGTTTGGGGGAGGTTTTTTGCCTTTAGTTTGTTTGACTTTGATTTCGGCTTTCTTATTTTATAAGGTTGTTTTTGACGAATGAAACATTTATAAAGATTGACTTATAAGTAGTTATAACAGTTTTGATTTGATTTATAAAAAAAATGGACTACATAGGAGAGATAACAGGAAGTCAGATAAACAATAGCGGCCTAGAACTGCAAATATTCATCCCATGGGCTACCCCAAAAGATGAAAAAACCACAGATGCAGAAGCTGAGGGCATAAACGCCAATATTTTGCGGATTCACCCTGGCATGGTTGTTTTATCGCAGGTGATAGACAGTACCGAACTCGAAAACATAGAAAAACAGAAAGAAGACGATATAAAAGTTGGATTAGACAGAGAAGGCTATGATTGAATGTCCCCATTGCAGCAGACTTTTCGAGAAAACAAGCCACCTACAAAAGTACTGCAAAAATAGTGAGTGTATTGAAGATCGCCGAATACAAAAGAATCGGGATATGAAGGAATACATGAAAACATACAAACACAAAAAAAAAGTCAAACCCCCCAAGCCGGATGAGGAAAAAAGTGATGACGTCAGGTTCGGGGATGTCACTGAACTACTATGAAAATCTTAAACACATTAAAAAAAACATTCCAGAGTAAACTAAGATGTCGGCATTGCAGGAAATGGGATACGCGGATGGGATTCCTATTTCTACTCGGGCTATTCCTACTATCAGCTTACCTATTATACGAACTGCGCGACGACGTCGAAAGCCAATGTTGTCAAGCGGTTAAAGATCATAACATGTGCGTGGCACAATATAACTCCGCGAACTTCATAGTTGCGGATGAAAAATTTGAAGATGACATCAAAAAAATGGAAGAGGACAATAACCTGCATTTTAATATTGGCAATAGTGTGCGGGTGTCTTCGACAGAGTAGAGATGATACTAGCGCTGACTTAAGTGAGTTGGATTTCGCAAATATCAAGATTAAAACCACAACCACCACATCAACCACTTTGACAACCACATCTACAACATCAACTTCGACAACATTAGCAGGGGTGGTGACATCTACAACGTATACAACGACGACATCAACGTCAACAACTACAACATCAACCTCGACAACTACGTCAACCCGCCCTAAATTAACCCCTCCAAAAATTAAATACCCCCCTGTTTGGAGGAACTGCACCCGAGACAGAGAATGCATAACAGTCAACGACTGTTGTGGAAGCCGCTACGGGTGGAAATACACCATAAACAGGGCTAAAGAAGCCAGTTGGAATAAGAAGATTGGAGACCTTTGCAGGCAAAAGTATATGCGTATGGGTTGCGGGCTCGTAACACAAACCAACCGGATCACAGAATGCGTGGAGGGTGTTTGCGTGTTCACCTACGGAAGCTTATACAAAGATGACCTCCCCGACAGGGAGGTGTACAACTTCAGTTTTGTGTCTGGAGAGGTGCAGAATTGGACGACATGAGTCAGGTCTTCATAATTGCAGTAGAGTTGATGGCGATATACCTTTTGTGGGAAACTTTTTACAGGAGTAAAAATGAGAAATCCAGTTAAACAGATGAAGGCGATGCGTAAGGCGAAAAAACTCATGAAGTATATGAGTGAGTTAAAAGAGAAGAGTCATGAGGAGTATTTGTGGGCGAGTTTGGCTTACATAAATGGTTTTTATAACACACTGGGTTTGCCGGATATTGGGCAAGCTAAAGATTTTTATCCTGAGATCAAGACGGTGGATGATCTTGAGAAACAGGTTATTTTATTTAAGGATAGTGTTGTGTTTGGTGCTGAGAAGATGTTTGGTAAGAAGATGGCGGGTAAGATGTTTGACGATTTCTGAAAAAAAAACTTTTTTTTTACTTAATTTTTTTTTTATTTTGTTGTGTGGAAACAGTTTAGATGACCATATTTTTTTATGTATGGTGGCAACAAAACATGTTTTATTGAAACAAGATCCCGAAAAAAGTTTTTAAACACGAGTGAAACCATCAGACAATGTTTAAAGAAGTCTTTTTTTCTTAGGGAGATTTTTGTGCATCCAGTTTCTCGCATTGTCCTGTTTCCTCCTAAATTTTTTTTATGTTTGCTTTTCCTCGAACGGGAAAATGTTTTTTTGTTTCAAACTGTTTTAAAAAAACCTTTTTTTTTATGAGAGAGGGTTTTTTTTAAACTGTTTCCACAGTAAGTCTTTGGTAAGACACATATAAAAAACATCATACATCACATCATTTGTCCCATTATTCAATATATTTTTGCACCCATTTTGATGTTATCTTTATTTTCATTTGCTATGCCGGTTTTGAAGATAGCTCCGTTAGTTCCAGCTCTTTCACATTCAAATTTTGCAGCTAAATAATTTGCTGGAAGTAGTTGGTTAGTTTGTTCAATATAGAGATATTCTCTACCATCATCATATTCTAACTTCCTTGTTTGCCTTCTAAATATCTTGCCTATTAAATCCATTTTAATCTTCCCTTTATCTGTGTTTTGTCCATTTGATTAAACCATCTGATTTTCTATCCAAAAAACCAATATGTGACTGTGACAACCTCTTATTAGCAATATCAATCCACCCACTATCAAGCTCAAAACCTACAAAATCACAACCCAACTCCTTAGCTGCAACAGCAGTTGAACCACTGCCCATAAAAGGATCACAAACCACCCCACCCCCACTAATAGAGATTAAATGCTTCAAAAGCTTTACAGGTTTCTCAGCAGGGTGTCCAGTAGGCTTCTTACCACTCCATAAACATTCAAACATATCTGGAATACCTCTATCTTCAATTTTAAAATCATCACCAATTATCAAAGTTACCAATTCATAACGAGGCCGTAAACCATTACATCCCCCCGGCCCAATCCAAACCTTATCCCAAACCATAACATCTTCCAACTTTCTACCAATATCAAAAGCCGCCTTTTGAAGTATAGGGAGGCTTCTCCAATTAGTAAAATTCCAAACACAACCAGAAGGCTTTAAAATCCTTAAATACTCCTTAAACAACGCTGAAAACCAGTAACTACTATTACAAATATCCCCCCAAGGATTACACTTATCACCATACGCAGATGAGGTACTCAAATTATATGGAGGATCAGTTACAACCAAATCTATTGAATTTGAAGATAGTTGTTTCATGCCTTCGAGGCAGTCCATACAGTGAATTTTATTCAAATCTAACATTTTTTTATATTTTTTAGTTTTTTATATTCTTCATAGGTTATTTTCCATCCAATACTATGTCTTTTTCCTGATGCTGTGACCCTTGTAAGATGCACCCAATAACTATCATGTGGTAAATCCATCATTTCTCGGTTTTTCTGTGTTTTTTGAATTTTTTGAGATACCTATTACTTATTTCTCTGTATCGTTCCGCTTCTTTCTGCTTCTTAGTAGCCATCGTCCCTTATTTTAATCATCATCCCACATCATTCCAAAGCTGACGTACTCCCACGACTGAAGTTCGTGGGGTTCTGAGGTTAGCATGGATTCACCGCCATCGCCTCTCTGGGGGCATCAGTGTTCCCCTTTGCCAAATCTCTGTCTTTGACAAATCGAGATATGCTTGTTTGATGCAAACACGCTATGTTGAATCCAGCGTTCACATCAGCATTCTCAACTTTCCCACATGCTTTACATTGGAAAAGCTTTTGTTTTCGATTGCTTGCGTCTATATGACCACACACACTGCATCGCTGGCTTGTGTACTGGGGTTCAACATAGAACACTGGCACTCCCTGCTTTTTGGCTTTGTACTCCACCATATTCCTAAGCTGGTGGAAACTCCAAGAGTTCAGGGAATACCTCTGCTTCCGTTTAGTTTTAGCTGTTTTGCGGATGTCTTTTAGTTCCTCAAGGACTACTCCCGCCTTGTTTTTCACGCAATCTTCTATGAGCTTTTTGCTGCAACTGTGGTTGAGGTTGCGGATTATCCTGCTCTCACGGTCTTTGATTCTCTTGACGAGACCGTATTTGCCCTGCTTCTGCAATTTCCTCCGTATGTGCTTGTATTTTTCGTGGATGTGTTGTGCCTGTTTGCCGAGCTTCAAAACCTTACCAGTCACGGGATTAGATGCGACAAGGCAATGTCCTTTCGTGTTCCTATCCACACCATACACGGATTCTGACTTATACTGCGGGGGTTCTGGGTAGTTAGCCGATATATAAGCGTATTTATTGCCAACCTCCACTTGGTTGATTTTATCAAACCCCTGCTGGAAATAAATTGGAAGTTTCAAATCAAGACACGGTACGCACACCTTGTTGTTCCTCACCTTCACCCCCTGACCTGGGATGGTGAGCTTCACATTCCTCGCCTTCTTCACAGTCTTGCTGCCACTATACTTTTTTAGTATCTGGTTGCTGATGGCTGACTTCAAACCAATGTGCCTGACATCCGCACTGCTCCTTGACTTGGTTCGGATTGCATAGTCTGCCACCTTTTTCGCCAAGCTTAGTTCGTGGCTGAAATCCCGCCCATGCTGAACCTTATACGTTAATATCATCCTTGTTTTCTTCTTGATAGTTGATTAGTGCCATAATATCTGGCGCATCAAGAGTATGATGTATCCCATCACGTCCATCACCATATCTTAGTGCCCTATCATCTATGTAGTATTCACCGTAGGGTTTGTATCCTGTGATTTCAACAAAACAATCAAGGATGCCATGTCTATCCAACCAATCTATTATGGTTCTTTTAGCTTTGAGGGACACAACATCCTCGTCTATCCGCTCGTCTCCAAATGGATGTGGGTTTAATCTTGTAGTGCATAGCTTCAGCTTATGGCCTTTTTTGTGGAGGTCAATCACCAAATCAACCATAGGCATGATTGGCTCACCTATGTTATCATGCCCTCTCCAGCCTTGGTACTCGCAGAGTACCCCGTCAAAGTCAAATACTATGTCCATTTTCACATCCATGGGTTTACCATTGGTTTTAATCGCTTGTACTCTACTTCTTCTTCCTTTGTGAGTCCTACCATCTCGCCTTTAGCTACTAAGTCGTAGAATCTGCGGTCTTTTTCATCCATATAAATCACCTATATTTATCTTACCTACCTCTTTTCTGAAACATTTATTGCAGCAAAGAAACAATCCATATGTTCGCTTCCAACTTCTCCCCACACCACTAACTTATGGCATATAATACATCGGAAAAGCTCTACTTGGTTGTAGGGATACCTACGACCAAGAAGAGTTCCATCTTCACAAGTAGTTTTTCCGTTTCTCTGATAGTGCATTTCATGTGTTTTGCCACATTTAGGGCAGGGTTCACTCCATATGTCAATAATTCTGATTGGGTTAGCCATGTGCCATCACCTTATCAAACATCCAATGCACGGGCACGAAATACAACGTGCCTATAAACGCAAACCAACTAAAGTTGCTGACACCCCATATCCAGCAGAATGGGATGAACGCCATAAAACCCCAAACTGCCCGTAGTATCGCCTTGTTCACTCGCATGTGAAATCACCTATTTCCCTTTTTGTTCCTCGATGTATTTTTTGATTGTGTCTTCGCTGATGTGCCCTACGCTTTCGCAGTAGTAGCTACGAGTCCATAGGCTTGGCAGCCTGCTCTTGAGGCTCGGATACTTCTCCCTGAGTGTTCGGCTTGTGTAGCCTTTGAGTTGCTGGACAATCCAGTGCGGAGAAGCCGTAGGCTTCGCCTTGATAAACACATGGACGTGGTCTGGCAATATCTCCATATTCTCTATTATCGCATCCAACTCCTTTGCCTTCTTTTTTAGCAGGACTTTTAGGTCTTGCTCCACCTTCCCAACCAAGACTTTCCTGCGGTACTTCGGACACCATATTAGATGGTATGCCACATTGTATACGCAGGTGTTGGAGTGCGTCCATCTTGCCCTTGCCATGATTAACTATATGACAAACACCTATATAAATAGATGTTTGACTCATATCTTATGGTTCGCTCTCATCCCACCACTAAAGATGGTGGGCTTTCCCGCTCACGGTCGTAAAGCCTAATGCAGCCCCAATAGCAATGTTGCCCATTGCAACGCCACAAGCCATACCTACTGCAAAACCAGTCGCATTCATGGTAAATTCTCCCTTAGTTTATCCCATATCTCCATGATAAAAAGCACCTTAAATCTCTACCACACCATGTCCAATCATGGATAAGCATGAAAAGCCAGAAATAATATTTATCAGTCCATTTTCCTTTGAATCCCATATCTGATTTATCTAAGAATCCTTCAATGCACCAATCTGATATTTTATCTAACCAATCCCCTTTCATTTTAAGTCCAATTTTTTGATTTGTATTCCGTCAAAATCTTTATATTTCTTCTTTTTACAATGTTCACAATTTTTTGGATAAGAATTATGGTTACAATATCCCATGGGGTTAATTTCGCTTAAATACCCGCCACAATGTCTACAAATCATTTTAGTCGGTTTTTTCAAGTGTTGATTGTTTCCCAAATGATTCAGTTCTCCACCGCTCTGCCTTCAAACCCAATAGACCCAACATCTTATTAGTCTCAATTATCGTTGTAGCCTTTAGATCACATATAGCTATATCTCCATCAAAAATCCTTGATAATGGTTCATCATCATAAAATTGCACAATCATCTTTTATCACCAATAATTTCCCTATTTCCAATTCCATAATAATCCCGATAATATAGATATTACAAAAGCTATTTGCATTAAAAGTTTTTTCTTTTTCAAAATACTACATTTCGGACAATTACCCCAATATCTATGTAAACCCTTACATTCTTCACATCTAACCATTTTAGTCCTCCCTTTTTCTAATATCTAAATATTTTTTATTTTCTGTGAGAAATTCATAAAAATCTGATACTGCTTGATTGTATCCTCTCCCAAATTCTGTAATATGATTTGGTTTATTGTCTTTTCCTATAGTGTATTTTGAATCTAATGTCTCAGAATGCAAGTGAAAATCGCACCAATTATTTACCCAATTCATCAAGACTTCAAACTTTTTCCCTTTTATTCCTTTCAACCAATTTGACATTTTAATCAATATTCTCCCCTTTTTTGTTTTTTTGTATAGAGGCCCCTTTTTTCGTTTTCATAAAAGTCATACTTCTAACGCTCCACTATCCATCATCTCACCACGCATCTTATCCGAAAGAC
>Ga0180433_10011739_pt1 | contig 10349 bp, 20 predicted proteins | sample SS_ome_8_FD_132980 | JGI IMG/M metagenome (GOLD analysis project Ga0180433, IMG submission 132980) | Hypersaline lake sediment archaeal communities from the Salton Sea, California, USA - SS_1_D_1 metaG | ecosystem: Environmental > Aquatic > Non-marine Saline and Alkaline > Hypersaline >...
GTGGAGATGGGGTTTGATCAAAAAAATGTCAAGACATTTTGATTTTGCCAAAAAAACTTACACAGTCGCGTGGTTATCCGGCGGTATCTGCCGGTTTGTAATTGTTACATTTTTGCACGAGCCAGCCCGAGCAGCGTTTGCACCCGGCAATAATTGCCGCTTTTCCCTTGTTTTTTTTCGTTACCCCCTGCGTATCAACGCTGTATGTCGATTTCCGCGAATGCAACAGAATTGATATTATCGGACGTTGTACAGGATCTCCAGGCCCATGGTGATCGATTTACCCCCCCCTACCTCCCCGCCGGCGACCTTGAATACCCAATCAGACCCTTCCTCCCGCGCGCGCCAAAATTTTTTCCATATTTTTCTCATAAAATGTCTTGACAAGCCCCTTTTTTTCTGTATACTCCCCTGTGCATTGATAATTAAGCTTTCCGGAAGAGAGCGAATGTTTTTTTCTTTATTTTTTTCTTTTATTGCCTTAGATTTTCTTTTTTTTCGGGCGACCTGTGCTGTTCTCGCTTTCTACGGAAAAGTTTTTTTGAGAAATATGCTTGACATTTCGCGTTTCTGGGGTATGATAGGCGTATCATGGTTAATCTGAATAACGATAAATTGACCCGTCTTGCTGACACTTCACCCCTTCCCAGGGTATACCATGATGATTCACAGCAAGGCGGGTTTTTTTGTCAGTGCGCCTATCGTTTTACGGTCATGTTTAGCAGGAACTCTCTCCGAATAAAGAGAACCTGGGTAAATATCAGACGTATACGGCCGCGTCCTCAGTTTGCGACTCCTGAAAATAGCTTTTTCCCTTTAGGGTTTTCCCCGGGCAACGGGCTGGTAGTCGATCCAGCGTAATACGGTTACGTCCCGGTCCAAATGCGATACCCAAAAAAGCTATGTATAACGGAGGAGCCTGCTGGGTGAGAAAACCCCCCTGAAAGCGAAACCCTTAAAATCGCATGGGAAACCGGTCTGCCTAGACCACAGAGGGGTCGAATGATGAAATTTTTTGTGAATAAAGAAGCCAAAAAACAGTTGGAGCAAATGGGGTTCAATCCAGGAGATTTTGAGACATACAAAGCCCCGGATTCGACCGAAACGATATTAGAACGTCAGAGATTCATCGAAGATAACTTCTCGTGGCTTCAGACATGGCTCGAATATCCAATGGATTGCCATGCGCCTTTATTTTTCTTTGGTCCCGATGTTCAGAAGCAGTATCTCCACATCATAAAAACCCCGTCAATCGAAGATGAAAGCAAGGATGCCCTTGTAGAGCGTCATTCAAAGGATGTTCTTTACGAGTGTGTATTTTCCAGGGGAACAGAAGAGGGTGTTTCTAGAAGAATGCACGGATTTGTCGAACTTACAGGAAGACTCCCGAACGAATGCGACCGATTTCAGATAGGATTAAGAACGCTTTCGTGTTTTATGAAGCTCACGGAACCATTTACAGGTAATCCGGAGAGGTGGTGCTCTTCAGAGGTTGCGATCTGTCCGAGGGATGCCTTTGATGCAGCTAATCTTTTCTGGAAGACACCTTTCCCTAAGAAATGCTGAAATTTATTTCAGAACACTGTGAGGGTGATTGTATCGTGACGTGGAAAAGTAAGGAAGGTGTGTGGCACAGCAGTTGGAACGTGAAAGACGACGCCTCGCTTCTCGGTGCTATAGAAATGCTCAGAAACAGCGCGAGAGACGATATTCGCGATCGAACAACAGAAACGTAAGGAGAGTAAGCTTGAAAAAAGAAACGTGTTCAAAATGCATGTACAAAGACAGGGCTTCCTATGAATACCCGTGCCGTTATTGCGCGGTTATAAACACAAATAATTTTGTGCCGGAAGATTTTCTAGAACCTACCAAGTCCGGGCCGGAGTACAAGCTACCCGAAGGGTGCGAGTTGTATTTCATAGCAAACCCAGATTGGGCTGCAAGGAGATACATAATGATGGCAGGGCGGGAAATGTTCATTCCTGAGATCGAAGGGTGTAGTAAATTCCGGGGCTACTTGCTCGTGGACCCGGACGATCCTACAAATTATATTATATCACCCAATCCTACCGCATGGGTTGACAGTGATGGATGTTTTGTTGTTTACCGGCATAAGGATGACAACATACGCCCGGCCGAACTCAAGGGCGTAGTGTGGAAGGAGGGCGCTTGATACCCTTTGATTTTGAGGCGACGATAGAAATCCCGGTCCGCGTGACCGGATCATTCACGCATCTCGGCATTCCGGCGACACGTGACGGATTGGAACCGCCCGAGGGGCCGGATTTGTGCAGGTTCGCTGTAAGTGTAATCGAGGAAATACCACCGCTTCTGAATGGGTGGACTGGACCTCGCATCGAAAAATATTTAACCAAGGAAATCAAGGACGAGCTGATCGACCGTGCGGTCGAAGAAGCGAGGGGAGAGGGTTGATGGGGTGACGACAACGCATCAGATCAGCTACGAGAGGGCGGCAGCCCTTCTCGTTAGTCTCAATCGACTTGTTGCGCCAACGCCGAGCATGAGCGGCGGCCGGGAGTAACCACAGACCTATGACAGCACAAGCAACACAGATGAGCCAAGAACTATTTGAGTGGGCGGCCAGCGTAGGCCGTCCGGTGCATGGCATTGTTGTGCATCCTTTGGGGCTGGCACACCGGTGGCTCGTGTTTTGGGCTGGACCGACCGAACATGAACAACGCAACAAGGAGGTTTTAACCCTACAGATGCCGAATGCTTAGATGAGTTCATGGTGGTGCATTGGGCCGAAAGGAGCAATGACGATGACGGGAGATGATTGTTGTGGTTTTGGCGTCTACGTCGGAGGCTCTTTAGTAGCGTGGTTTCCTGAATTTGGTCAAAAGGAGCAAGAGTGGTGCACAGAGAACTTTTTCGGGCAGTGGTTGATATGGAAGGCGTCTAAACCCGAGCCACTTCCGCTGACCGAGGAAGAGAAGAAAGAGGCAGACGCGAGGCTGCCAACATGGAGAAACACTCCGAACAATAGAGAGGGCGGTGAGTGATGTATAGAGCGGCGTTAACTTTTTCGGCAGGGCTTTTGAGTGCAGGAGGTTGTGCTCTTATATACAGGGAGTTTGGAGGAGACGTGGCGGTAGGAGTTTGGCTTGTGTATGCAGCACTTAGTATCGATTTGATTTTGTTAGTGAGGAGCGACGATGACTAAATACACAGACGAGGGTTGTATAGAGTGCGGAAGTCCGCAGATATACGCAAAGCATCTGTGCGCTCAATGCTACCAGAGAAAGTGGAACAAAAAGCGTGACGGAGAGTGCAAGAAATGCGGAAGAGTAGCAAGGCTGGACGGATCAAAACTCTGCTATAAATGCGGGAAGAAAAACCCCGGACCAAAGAAGAAAAACCGAGGGCCACTCTGCTACAGGAAGCGTATGTACTGTCCTTACTGCGGCCTGGAATGGAAGACGTGTAAATGTCCGCCCTCAGAAAAAAAACTCTATTGCGATATGTGTGGAGAAAAGTTCGAAAAGCCGAGCATGTTTGCAAATCATTACGAGTGTTGGAAGCAGTGGTGTGTTGACGGTGCAAGCGCAGAGAGAGCAAGGAAAATCAGATTGGCGAGAGCTGTGAGGAGAGAAGATGGCGGTAAAGCTAAGCAAAACGAAAGTAAAGACAGGATATTTGATTCCTGTTTACAATCTTAAAAGAGAAGCAAGCGCGAACGAAATGTATTATGCGTTGTGGGTAAAAAAGAAAGACCGCGATAAATGTCTTCTCTTTACTGAACACGAAATACACACGGCTACAATGAGGGCAAAACGAAACAAGGAAGATATCCCCGAAAGAACAGGGATACTCTCGTCAATTAAAAGGTGGATATTAAATACTGGTATAGCCGTTTGGGAGTGAAACTAATGGAAAGACCGAGGATGGTATTTATGCACATACCGAAGTGCGCTGGCGGCAGCCTGACGGATTGGTTACTGAAACAGTACCGGAAGTATGAAGTCTTTAACTGTGGGCACGACGGAACAATCCACGATTTTATATCCATGCCGCAGAATAAGCGAGACGAGATCAATCTGCTGTGCGGCCATGTGTACTACGGCATACACAATCAGTTCAGCAGTCCGGACGAAGTACAGTACATCACCATGTTGCGCAATCCCGTTGAAAGGACTATAAGCCAGTATTGGTTTATGGAAAACAAGGGCAAGGACTTCCCGTTTTACAAGGCAATCCGCTCAATGCCTGCGGAAGACTTTATACGCGCGGGAATGAACCCGTTCCTGCACAATCCTATGACCCACATGCTTTCGTGCAGCCACAGGGATAATAAGTCGGTCAAGGTCGATATGCTCGAAGCGGCAAGAGACACCTTGTTCAAAATCGGCATGGAGAATATCGGGTTTGTCGATCGTTTCGATTCGTTTCTCGTCAATTTATGCGAAATGTACGGCTTTACAGACCAAGGATACGAAAGACGGAACGTAAGCAAGAAGGGTAACACATCGGACGAAATGCGGGAGGCTGCGCGGGATGTATCACAACTTGATATTGCGCTTTATAGTTACATAGAAATATCAAGAACACCTTCAACGTGGGGAGAGATTTATCATGATAAAATTTTTCGAAAGACACGACAGAATGAGAATAATAGAAGAAGCTATCGAAGAGAACAAGGGGACGGATAATATGCACTGTGTGATAGACGAAAAGGGAAACGAATGTAACATGTCCTCTTCTGAGCTTGAGAAAGCACTTAAGATATTTCGCTGGATTATTGGAGGTGAATTGTGAAACGCAAACTCACAATTGAATATGACGTACAAGGAAAAGGGCCTCATGCAGAATTCTTCCTTTACGATGATGAAGACAAGCTGATCGATCAAGAATCTATTGATCTTGTTCATATCCGCGATAAATTGTGGGCTATAGGTTTTCATGCTCAAGCAATGATAAATGAGAATATATACGATGACTTTTACGAGGACAAAAATGTTCAAAATAAAGATAAGCATAGAGGAGCTAGAGAACAAAAAGGTTGATGTGAGGGCTAAGTGGGCTTCAAAGCAGGCGACCGAACAGGAAAGTATAACGGGGAAGTGTGTGCTGTCCCTTCTCGATCTTCTTCTGCGGAATGCAAGCGAAAGGACGCTGATAAACACGGATAACATTGAGGACCTTGAGGAAGAGATGAGAAAGATAGACGAGAGATTGAAGAATGATGGATAACGAGGAGCCTATAACAGCTAATGGAAATCTACGCTGGAGGTGACTGGACGATGAGAGCGACAGCGAACAGCGGTACAGTCCACCGTCTTGTTCTCCACCTTGTACTGACAGGGCGGTGGTTCGACATGATGGTGGGCGGGGTCAAAAACGTTGAGTACCGGGCAATGACGGAGCACTGGACGCGGCTGATTTGGAACCGCCGCGACAAGATCACGCATGCTCGTTTTGCACGCGGGTACACGAAGGAAACCATCGTGCGGCCAGTGCGGTGCATCGACATCGGGCCGTGTCCGTATGACGGATGGGATGGCGACTACTACAGGATTCACATGCCACCGATTCAGGTGGAGAACTCTAGACGCATACAACGATCTGGAGCGTTACGTTGAATCTGTTCGCAATATTGCAATTGGCTGGACACATGCCAGAAATTGCAGCGATCTTGACAATGGACTTGACCCAAGAAAAACCATTGTTCCAGAACTTTTGGACGATGCAAATAAACAATTATCGCAAACAGATTACGACGCATAACGATTAGGGTAAGCGGCGGCGCTGTTTGTCGTCCGCTTGACCCGCTGGTTATCTGGAAATTTACGAGGTGATTTATGACACGATTGTATTGGAAAATCAGGATTTTCTTTTTAGCATTGCGATGGGTTCCACAGATTAATCTTGGTGATGTTGTTAAATACAGAGGCAAAAAATACACTGTATGCAATGGTGTTCGTTCTGGTTCATGGCGGCTTGGCGACCTTGATAATGGTTGTGATGGATGGGTTCCCCGAAAAGAATGCAAGAAGGTTTGGACGGTTGCCAATATTCGACATAGCTTCTTTTCTGGCTGGAATTTCTACATGACCTCATGGTTCGACATTTGGTGCCGTGAGGGGATAAAGAGCTGGATGCGTGGCTGCAATATTTGGCCGTGGCCTTTTAACAGATAACGTTAGCAATGAGCGGCAGCTTTAGCTGTACGCTCGATTGGCCTTGTTGGGTTTTCAGCAAGGCAGGAAAGGAAAGAGATGGAACAATCAGACACAGCAATATGCCCCGAGTGTGGTGCAGAAATGCCTATTACGGCAGAGCATAACGGGGTTGCCTGGGTGGGACACGGTATATGTGCTAAGTGCTGGTGGGCGTCGCAACATGCGCTGCCTGATGATTTCAAACCCAACGATTAAGTTAACCAGTGCGCCACCAGAATACAGTGAAGACACCCAACCTCTTCGCATCTGGTTGAACGCTTGGTTATAAAGCCTTTATGTTTCAATGGGCAATTTAAACAGTAGTAGTACTGATAGAGTTAAAACTATGAAATACATGGGAAGTAAAGCACGAATAGCTAAACATATATTGCCAATAATTCTCGAAAATAGAGAAGATGGACAATGGTACGTAGAGCCGTTTGTTGGTGGTGCAAACCTGATTGATAAAGTTGATGGTAATAGAATAGGTAGCGATATTAATTTTTACCTTATTCAGGCACTGGAATTGATAAAATCATACCCAACAATATTGCCGAGAGATAATACAGAATTTACAGAGTATGACTATAAATTGTGTAAAACAGAAAAGAGAGCTTATGATAAAGGTGGTGTCCCTAGCGATGCCTTATACGGGTACGTTGGTTTTCAATTATCATATGGTGGGAAGTGGTTTGGGGGTTGGAGAAGAGACAAAACAGGGAAAAGAGACTATGTGGCAGAAGGATACAGAAACTCGTTAAAACAGTCTATTGGTTTGCAGGGTGTTAAATTTATAACATCTTCATATTTCAATCTTTATATTCCAGAAAACAGTATAATCTATTGTGACCCGCCATATGAAGGCGCAACAAAGTATAAAGATAAATTCGATCATGTTAGTTTTTGGCACTGGTGCAGAAATAAATCTAAACAAGGCCATGCTGTTTTTATAAGTGAATACAATGCTCCAAATGATTTTGAGTGTGTTTGGCAAAAAGAAATAGTTAGCAGTTTAACAAAAAAAACTGGTGCAAAGAAAGGCATTGAAAAATTGTTTAAGTACAGAGGTAAAAGCCCGATCCAACGTGTTTAAAAGGGGGCTTTATAACGAGTGAAGTCAGCGCGTGACGAAGAAAGGATTCAAAATGGACAAGGCTATTTCGAGAATCAATGCTGGTGAATCATCCGCTGCACTGGATGGTTCTACGCCAACGGTTGTTTGCTTGTGCGGCTCAACCCGATTCAAAGATAAGTTTATCGAGGCAATGCGGGAGGAAACCCTCGCCGGTAAAATCGTGCTGAGCGTTGGTCTTTTTGGCCACCTAGAAAACCCGCCGCTTGATATGGATGGGCCAACGAAAAAGATGCTCGATGAATTGCACCTTAGAAAAATCGACCTTGCAGATGAGGTTCTTATTCTTAATGTCGGCGGCTATATCGGCAGCAGCACCAGAAACGAACTGGCCTACGCACACCAAAAAGGGAAAACCGTTCGTTATTTGGAGGCGTAGAACGCATAAGCTCATGGACGCCGACCCCAAGACTCACGAACTCGACAAGGACGCTCCTCGGCGTTCCATGGAGCGACTTGTTCGGCACTCTCGTCCGCTTGCTCCCAAAGGGGGGAATGACCGAATATATACCCCAGACGATACAGCAAGCATGATCGTGAATCACTTTCGTCCATGCGGGAGAATACTTGAACCGTGTTCCGGAGGGAAAGCATTCGTCCGGGCTCTCAACGGTGAGTGCGAGGAATGCGAAATCGACGATGGAACAGACTTCATGGATTGGACTGAGCCTGTGGACTGGATCGTCACAAATCCACCGTGGAGCGAGTTCCGCCACTTCCTGCGACATGGGATGGAAGTGGCCGATAACGTCGTGTTCCTGTGCCTGATAAACGCATGGTTCATGCGGGCCAGACAGCGTGACATGCGAGAAATGGGCTTTGGTCTGGTAGAAATACTGCACGTCCCTGTGCCGCCCCCGCCGTGGCCGCAAGCTGGGTTCTCGCTTGGTGCGGGATGGATCAAGCGCGGATGGACGGGAGGCGTTCATTTTGCTTGGCCGAACAATACAAATATACACCATTGACGATAAAAACATCGGAAATTATACAGGAGGCCCTGTCCTCCACGCTTCGCTCTCTTCCCATGGGCGGGGCCTCTTTTTTGACATTATGAAGAAAAAACCAAGGTATATACAGGTTAGAAACCCGAGAACAGGAATATGGATCAGAATAGATCGGCATAACGGAATTGTAGTGGGGAAAAGAAAGAGGAAGTATTCATGCCCTTCTTTAGGAAAATGCTGAATGAAATCAATGTACGATGGGCTTCTTATATGCAACGGCCCTATGCTTGAAGTTGATTACGAGAGCGTAAAAGTCTTTGACTTCAAAATGATCGTGTCGGTGAATCACGCATACAAGAGGATAAAATGCGACAGGGAAATATACTGGGTTTCGGTTACGCCGATAGAACACATGATGAAAACCGACCCTGACATAAATAACAAGGTCGTCCCGGTATACTTCAAGAACAAAACAGGTATGAACTCCCTCAAGATGGAAAAAGACGACTATCCTCCGTTTCTTGTGAACCCGGGAGTTTCTCTTTTCTGTGCTCTTCATTACATGGTGTGCAAAGGTATGAAAAACATAGTTTCGGTCGGTCTTAACCTTGAGCCATGGCCTGGGGGAACCTACAACAGGAATGGAGCCTCGGATGGGAGGCATATTTTTGAAAACATAAAAAGAATATTTCACAGCTACACGAATTACGATCTTCACGATCTTGGAGTGTCGTTTTTAAGCGCGTCTCTTTTTTCGTATCCACCAAAGAAAAGAGGACCTGTATAACCCGCCTGCGTCAGGGATTTTCTATCCCCACCGCCAAAGCGTGGGACATCCTTTTGCCCTGGCGCAGGCTTTTTTAGGAGTATCGATATGGTGCTGGTTCAGTTTGTTTGTCCCGATTGCAAGTCGAAAATAGTAAAGGCCCTTAACGGCATACCTATCGATCCTGATTATATAATGACGTTCGATTGCGAAAGGTGCCATTCGACCACAACCCTTACCGTACAGGAATATAATTTTAAGGAAACAAACTAATGAGGAAAGAGCGGAAAGAGGGAAACGATCAGGAAGCAGAAGAGAAAGAAGGTATCCTTGGTATTGAGATTACCGACGAGGACCTAAGCGAATACGAGTTCGGAGAGAAGCTGAAAGATACAAAACTCGGCAGCACAAAGGAGCCCCAGAAAAGAGGACCTAAGAGCAAACCGAAACACAGTATAAAAGATAATATGCGCAAGCACTTTCAAAAGTACGACAGGGAGGGGCTTATCAACAAGCTGTTCGAGCTTTACGACGAGCTTCGTGACACAAGACTCAAATGCTCAACATACAAGAGGAGATTTGAGCGCGAGAGAAAGAGGCCCGTGCAGGAGCTCAAGAAATATAATGATCGTGTCATGCGTCTCATGCGAAAGAGGATATACGAGTGGAAGGACGAGGATCTACCGTACAATAATTTTAAGTATTTGAAGCAGAAGCTCAACGTGAAAATGGACAGTGTTAAAAATGTCAACGATTTTGTAAAGCTCGTAGAGTTGTTCTTGAAGGTCAGGAAGCATGTGTACGAAATGAGCTCTGCTGAAAAAATGCTCAATATGTTTTCCCGTGAGCAGACGGCGAAGATCGAGAAAATAAAAGCAACAACGGAGAAGACAAAAAAGGGTAAGCCAGCGCAGATAACAGACGAAGAGCCAGATACATCAATGTCAATCTCTCCTGAAATGCAAAGAATGCTTGAAGACGGAGAGGAAGAGGATGTTTCTGAGATGGATAATAACGATGACGGACAGGAGGACGATAATGAAAAAGAGCAGGAACGCGAGGAGCAGGACGTACACATTTAGTGCGTCTCAGCTTGAGAAGTTCGGTTATATTCTGAGAAACATCGAGTCAACCGATTATGCAATACGCGAATCTCTTGAAAGATTTGATATGTGCAGAGATGCGCTGCTTGATATCAAGTCAGATAAAGAAGTGTGGGAGCGATGCCCGAAAGCGCTTCAGGATAAGCTGCTCGATATTCTGGAGCTTCATAATATAAGGCTTGAGGGTATGCCGAAACGTACCGTACAGATAAAGTTAATGGACAA
>Ga0180433_10011741_pt1 | contig 10349 bp, 10 predicted proteins | sample SS_ome_8_FD_132980 | JGI IMG/M metagenome (GOLD analysis project Ga0180433, IMG submission 132980) | Hypersaline lake sediment archaeal communities from the Salton Sea, California, USA - SS_1_D_1 metaG | ecosystem: Environmental > Aquatic > Non-marine Saline and Alkaline > Hypersaline >...
AGGAGTGGTGGGGGCGTGTTCGGCGCGTTCCGGCGCGGTTTGACCAGGATGCTCGTGTGGTGGAGCAGGCCGATCGGTTGGGGATTCTCGGCAAGCGTCCTACAGGGGATCAGGCCCTGCGGTTTGTCCGTTGGTATTTGCCGGAGATATTAGGGTTCCGTCTGAACCGTTACGGGTCCTACGACGGCCCTAACGACCGCCGTATCAAGATCCTGAAACGGACACTGCAGGAGCTTCGCAAGCGTGGAGGGAATTGGATCAAGCTCGATTCCATGTCGACCATCGACTTTGCGGACGGGGTGATCCGGAAGGCGGCGAGGCAGAGTGGTTCAACGGAGCAGCAGGAGAAGGTCGAGGGGCACGTTCGGAAGCAGCGAGCGAAGAAGAAAAAGGCTAAGGCGGCTCGTAGGGCGAAGGCTCGGCAGAAGGCTGTACAGGAGTACGCGTGGAAACTCATCGAAACGCCTGACGTCCGAGAGATGCTTGCGGCTGCTCTGGGGCGGGGGTACCTGTTGCCGGAAGAGGATCGTGTTCTGTCATCCCGAGCGGCGCAGGCTGCCGATCGCTTCCAATTGGAGTGGGACGAGGGGCTCGTCCAAGAGATCCCCCGGAGAGACGACGCACTATTCAGTATCGGGTATCCGCCCTTGGCTCTGTGGGTTGATATGGCTACCCCGTTCGAGTACCGGTGGGTCGAGGACGGTGTGCCGGTGCGGATGTGGAGACCCAGCAATGATCGGCAGGTGCGTGTTTTCCTAGGGTCTACGGGGACGGGGCTTCTTGGAGTGGACCCGGCACGGTTATCGGTCGAGGTACAGTCGGATTTCTGGGACCCGGGGGAGGTCACAACTGAGGGGGCCTACCTCAACGGTACTATCCTGCTCGGGCGGGATGCTGGGCTGCACGCTATGTTAGTGCAGATCGTGGTTCCAGAGTCCCAGCATCGACAGGGCGTCGCGACCCGCCTTCTGCGGACGTGGTGCCGTCTGTTAGAGGCCTACGGTATCTCAGCGTTCCCGGCGATGGGGGTGGGCGAGCAGGGCCGCGCCCTCCTGCTCGGGCTTCACGAGAAGGGGGCCATCACAGCCGTGCCGATTCCTGGGGAGTCGACGATCGCGGTCCGGTGCCACTTCCAGCCAGAGGGACAGCGAAGCCTGTTCACGTCGGGCCCTTCGGTGTCCTTGGCAGAAGCGCTGGCGGCCTTGGATTATGCCTTGACGTCCCCCGACGGCGACACGGGCCAGCATCGGCGAGAGGTAGAGCAAGCAATGCGCCAGCGCCTAGAGCGGGATCCGGATCTGTCGGAGTTCCTGTACGGTGATCTGTACTACTTATCCGATGGTGGCTACTCCCGGCTCGGGTGGGACGATCAGCGCCAACGGGTATTCCTGTGCTCCGATCCAGGACGTCGGGTTGCGGATCGTTGGGGCTCAGTGTCTCCAGAAATCGACCAGGCCACGGCGGCTGCGCGGCAATTGTGGCAGCGCCTGTGGGAATCTATCGAATAGACCTGCAGACCTATTGGTGACCGGTTGCTCTAGCTGTATCCTTGGAGACGAAACAACCTCTGGCCCGAGGACCCTACCATGAGCTTCGAATCCAAGCTGGCCGCGCTACGCACTCGTGTCCGCCAAGCCTCGAACTACGGAGTATCCCGTGGCGACCTTACCGCGCCGGAGGGGCAGGGCGCGATGGGAACTGTACAGGGTATTCTGAACCAGGTTGCGGTTATCCTACGAAGGTTGGAGGCCGAGAGCGGGGGTGGGGGTGGTGCTTCCCCGGAGGTTATCAATGAGGTTGTGAGGGCGGCGGTCGGGCCGCCCCCGTTTGCACCGTATACAGTGTCTGTAGAGGATTTGGGCAAGAAGATACTCATCCCGGCCAACGATGACGCAGGCGGAGACTTCATCGTAGTCATCCCGGACCCGGCGGAGTTAGATCTAGGCACGGAACTGATCCTGGAGACTCCTCAGGTGACTCCAGAACCGGATAGCCCTACGGTATTCCGACCGAACCTCACTTCGTGGGGAGGTCCACTCGGCGTGCAGGTGTTCCCAGACCTGGGTGGCGTCGGAGGGATTCAAGGGTGGCGGCCTGGTTTGTTCGAGCCGCCCTTCTACCCATGGATTGAGTACCGTTCAGATCCACCTGGGCAACCTGGATGGCTCACGCTCAAACTGCGGGTGATGCAGAGTACGGATATCCGCCTCCCGGATACGGGTACGGTCCGGGATTGGTGGATTGTGTCCCAGGACTATGGCTTTGATTCCGCGCCAGCAGTTTAGCTCGTTCCCCGCAAAGCCATCTCGGAGGCTCCGAGGCACAGGAGAAGAGTCATGGCCACGACTAGCGAGTTGATCGATCAACTGTTCCATACAATCCGGTCTGGGAATTTTACGCTGGGCGAGCGGGCAGTCGGGAGCGGAGCCGCGGTGGGTGGTATGGGAGCAGTGCGGCGGGACTTTATCGCTATCTGGGAATTGCTGCGGTCTCTGAATGCAGATGGTGGAGGGGGAACGTGCTCGAAAATCACGGAGGTCATCCGTCCCGCCCCAACAGAAGGGGGAAGCCTGTACGACTTCTCTACGTCGACGGAGATATTGAACAAGAAGGTCTTACTTAACGCGAACGACGGGGATCTTCCCCCAGGCCCTTGCGCGGTCATCCTACCGGACCCCGCGGATCTTGAACTGGGTACCGAGGTTATCTTTGAGACGGAGTTTACTTTCGAGGTCTCCTTCGACGAACCGATCATCTTCAGTCCTGCTATTATTGCGTTCCTATTCCCAGCCCTTAACGTCGAGTTCGTTGTCCCGGGTGGGGGCGGTATTCAGGGATACCGCACGGCGTCCCTCGCGGACCCCCCTGTTCTGTTGTACAAGCGCCCCGAAATAGGGGACCCGGACCCTGGGTGGTTGACGATCAAACTACGGGTTATGGAGAGCGATGTGGCAGGAGAGGGCAGGAAGGATTGGTGGTACGTGAGTAACGATTACGACATACCTACCGGAGGTGTCGTCGAAGCCGAGTAGTCTAGTCCGAGTGTGAGAACCTAGGAGATCCTTCGGATGGCCACGACCTCAGAACTCATCGATAGGCTGCACCAGTCAATCCAGGGGGGCACATTCCTCCTGGGGCAGCAGGATGTGCGAGCTAGCACGACTGCGAATGGTATGGCGACAACTCGGAGGGGGATCTTTCAAATCGTGGAGATCCTAGAGCGCCTGTCGGCAGGGGGCGGCGGCGGAGATGCCTGCAACATCCACGAGGTGGTTGCGCCCGATATCGTCTCTTCTCCGTGGACAATGCCGCTGACTGCGCTGGGGAAGAAAGTGCTGATCCCGGCGGATACGGTTGATCCAGGACCATTCGAGGTGGTTCTCCCCGATCCGGCCGAACTGGATCTTGGTACGGAGGTTATCCTGGAGTCACCGCTTTACGAGCCGACGGCTGAGTCGCCGCCCATCGTATTCACGACTTCCCCTCTCCTATTTCCGGGGCTGGATTTCCCAGTATTGAAGGTGGAAGTCACAGTACCGACGTCCTCGGTAGGGGGAATCCAGGGATGGCGAACTGGTGACCCGGCACTCGGGGTGGCCCAGCCGCGCCTCGTGTACGACGTGGGGGATCCCCCTACGGTCGGATGGATGACCATCAAACTCAGGGTCATGGAGAGCACGGATATACGGTATCCGTTTACCGGTGTCCGTCGTGATTGGTGGTACGTCTCCAACGACTTCGAGTTCGATTACGGTGGCGGAGGTGGAGGCCCTGTAGTGTAGGAGGAAGGACGTATGCGATCTCGCGAGGTCGGTGTACTGCGTAGGTGCCTTAAGCGAGATCTTCGTCCGCAAGACACCGAAGATGGTCGCGATTGGTGTGTCTACAAACACAACCCAATCGACCCCACGAAGATCCTCCAACCCCAGCCAAAGGGGTGGCCAAAACGGTATCTTACCGAAGACGAAGCCAAGCGAGGGCTGGAGATGATGCACTACTACAAGAGTGCAGGGGCCCCCTCGGACGTGAGCGGCCCTGCGCCGGTCCCGGCTAGCACAGGCGGCGAGTATCCCCTCCGGATCCGTGAGCAAATGCTCCTGCTTCTGCGGCACGCGGCGAGGTACACGGTCGCTGCCGAGCAGGACGAAAACGCCATGATTCGTATGCTCCACGCCAACTACGGCGCGGGGTTCCTGTTCGCTTTGGAGGCTCTGTTCACCGACGTCGAGATCAAGCGCGAGCTTGGGGTAGACGTACGAGATATCCACCACGTCATCATCCAAGAGCAAGACCGGGCCCAGGTGCGGCTCGCTCAGGAGTGTCCGGATCTAGTCCCGGCAGGCCCGCTCGCAAGAATGGGGAGGGAGCTTTTACTTGGCGACGAGTTCGGTACTGTCGGAGGCGATGCTCCCGGACCGCACGAGGTAGCGGCCAAGCGGCTGAAACCCTTGGACGAATTCACACGTTCCCCACAAGGCCTCGGTCGGGCGGTACGCCGTATCCTGTTTGTTGCCTACGACATTCTCCCAGAAGATCTTAACACGTGGACCGCGGGGGCCTGTTGGGTGGCCGCCGAAGCGATTAGCCGATGGCTGGGGCCCGCGTTCAGCCGCCCTGTGGCGTTGTGGGGGCATCCCCGTAAGGGGGCAGCGATGGGGATTCAGCACGTCGTGGCGGAGGTAGAGATACCGCAAGGCCGTCGGTACCTGGACGGGGATGGGTACTCCACGTCGGCCACGCTGCTTCGGCGGTGGCGGGAGGTTGAGGGTGTCCAGGATCCGTACCTGGGCGAATTGGACCTGCACCGTGCCCAGCAGGACTGCGGGTGGGACACTGCCGTGGCGGTAGAGGTGGCTGATCGTCTACAGGCTCTTGGCCGCCCTCAGGATTGGGGTCTTGTTCCCCTGAGCACCACGATGGCAGTCGGCTCTGTCGGATCTATCAAGCCAGGGGATCCGCTTTGGCGGCCGGAGCGTAAGACGCCGCGCCTACCGGCGGCCGTATCAAAGGAGGCACGGAGACTTGGCTTCAGGGTGAAGTACGACGTCCCAGATCCGTTCTTGTTGGGCAGCACGCGCAAGTACGGGCTGGTGTGGGGCGGCCGGGTGGCAGCGTCCTTCGACTGGCCACAGCAGGTGGCAAATTATCTACGGATCGTGGATGCCCAGCGTAGGCTGTGGCCTGGGGCGTAGGTGTAGGATGGTCGACCCGGAACTCTGGCTACTGGTGCACGGCGGTACTGAGGGGGCCAACGATTGGCCGATCTGGGCCAAGGCGGAGTTGCTGGTGGCCCTGGGACCGAAGGGTGTGCCGGGGCCAATCTCGACGGTGTTCCATCGCTTTGCCGCGGCGAATGCGGAGGTGGACCACCACGATCACAGATGGTGGGCCGTGCTAGCTGAACTGGCCTCTGTGCTGGACTACGAGTACCACGTGTTGAGGGACGAGGGGGCGCATCTACCCCTGACTACAACCCATGCGCTGCTGCGGGACGCGTGGCGTGATCTAGGGCCCGAGGTTGCCCAGGGTGTTGTAGAAGGACTGGACCTACCGCGGCCTGCGGTAATCCCGATGATGGATCAGGTGCACTGGGAACACCGCCGGAAGGTTGGGCGCGAGGGGTACGAGGACTTTGTGGCCGCTGTGATGGGCCGGATTGGTGACCACCTCGCATCGGGGAGGGTTTGATCTCCGATTTCGTTGACGGAGGCGGTTGAGCGCGTGGCAGTTAAGGGCTCCGGGTTGGTGAGTAGTGGTGGTACGATAGGGCATCCGTTAACCTCTGGCCCGGCTAATACGTGATGTCGATCTACGAGCATCTACAGACTCTCGGTGCCCAGGATGCCCTGGATCTTCGCGACGTGAAGACGGCGTTCCGACGGCTCGCGATCCGGTACCACCCGGACAAGTCGCGGGAGGCGAACGCCGCCGAGCACTTCAAACGGATCGCCGCGGCGTACGCGGAGATAGAAGCCTACGCCCAGCGCGGCGGAGGCTTTCCTGCCCCACGCCCCACCCCAACGCCCCAGATAGTCCCTTCTGGTTGCGCCCCACCTAAGCCCACGAGTGCCAGGACCGGCCCCGCCAACACGGTCCATCCGCGTACGCCGCAGCGCGTCCACATCCAGACGCCAATGCCGCCCCCACAGCCCGTGTACCGCAGGGTGTACGACCCCGCGGCGGCTGCGGCGTACCACTATGAGGAGGCTGTGGACGCCCTTAAACGGGAGCGTGCCACCCCTATCGAAGTCACGGGGCGCATGTTTGGGTCGGCGGTAGGGCTGTTCCTGGAACCGGAAATTGACCTATCCGAGGCGTACACTATCTTTGACCGGGTATGCCAGGAACTCGAATCGCAGGGGGTGCAGGTTCCTTCCAATGCCACGCCCCCAGGGCTCCCGCTCCGTAGGCGGGAGGTGGAACGGGGACTGCTTCTGCCGGGATCCTCTGCGCATCGGTTGCCCGCGCCACAAGCATCGCCCCCGCCAGGGAAGATCGTAGTATCCAACTCTCTTGTCTGCCCCCTTCCCCAGCCTGGGCAGCGCAAGGTTTTCGGTGTGGCAGGGAGGAAGCGGCGGCGCTGAATGGCCTATCGTCCTCGATACAAGTACATCCCACTGAAGCTGGCGCTGGCTATCGAGCCGTACGCGGCAGGACGAGGCGTATCGAAGGTAGCCCGTTCAAAGCGTGGTTTCATGCGGGCCTACGAGGAGGCGAAGGAGTGGAAGAACCTCAGTGAGTATTGGCTCCGCCGCCGTGACGGGTTCATTGCCCGGCACATGGCTCAGGTCGAAGGAAACGACGAATCGCTGTGGGAAGATGACGGCAGCCCCACCCGGCGACACCTGGCCCTGATCATGTGGGCCTACACGCCGGACGCGGCTCGGGTGCGCCGTTGGATGAAGCGCGCAGCAACAGTGGACGGTGGTCGTCCCGAATCCGGACGGCCTCTGATCCGGGTGGAGTACACGACGGGGGAGACGGGGTGGGCCGAGTTGATCGAGCCCGAGGTGGCCCGGATCGACAACCACCCGCTGACACCCAAGCTCCGTTACGGGGATCTGGTTCGTCTGGGTCCTCCATCCTGCACCGATTGCAGGCTGCCCACAGTGTACGAGGTGATCTCCACAAACCGCGATGTACCGGGAACAACAGGAGGACCGCGCACAACGTACCGTCCTAGCCCTATGGCTCTCCATCTAGCCGCAGAGGGAGCGGCTGCATCGTGCCGCCACAAGGATCATGGTGTGGTCGGGTATGTGCGCGGGGACCATGTAGTGGTGCGGCTTACCCGGCCCGTGGGCGTTCCCCTCTGGCGAACCGTGGACGGTGTTCCCGTCGAGTACACCATCGGAGGGCTGCAGAAATGCTACTCATTCGCTACGCGGTGTGTGGAAGCTGAGGGGCCCGACATCTCGGAGATGGTAGACAACGCTGACGACGTGTCGTTCGACGAGGTCCGTGACAACGTCAAGGAGCCTACCCTAGATGATTGGGCCCAGGACATGGGATACGAGCTAGACCCCGAGGACGGGCTCACCCTGGAAGACGACTGGGCCGTCAGTTTCCACCGTGGAGTGTTCCGAGGCAGGCCTGCGTACTATGTGGTTCACAGCGGTATCGAGCACATCTGGACGTGGGACGACGAGTGCGGGGATCCACCTGCCCGCAAGGTAGACCCCTTCGACCTAACCTACCTGGAGAATCGGGCGTGGGGGCTGTTTAAGGGCCAGCCCGTCCGCGCCGAACCCCGGTGGATGAGCCCAGCGGAGATTCAGGCCCTGGGCGTGGATTTCTGGGACACGGACCCGTCCCAAGAGTACGAGCACCGGGCGGCCCGCTACGATTTGGAGGGACCGGACTCCATTGTGCTGTACGACGGTCCCGACGGATGGGTATCCCCGGACGACATCGACGTGCTACAGTGGGCTGTCGAACGCGAGGTCGATCGTGTACCCGTTATTGTCGTCAACCCGGAGTGAGGCATGACTCTCCACCCGATGTTCGTGGCCTTCCTGGTTTCCACAATGGGGCTTGCCATGTTCACCATGTGGACCCTGGGGCGTAGTGTGCGCAGAATGGCAATCCGGCTCCTTCAGGCGGAGAAGCACGTCGCGGAGTTAGAGCAGAAGATCGACTTCGTAGCGTCCCGACCTATCACGGGTGCCAATGTGAAACGGGAACTGCGGCCCCTACCTACGATCAAGCCAGTCGACGTCGGTGGGGACCAGGTAACGCTGGAGGATGCCGAGTCCGCCTAGCTGACGCCGCAGTCCGGGCAAACGTACTTCCCGTCTCTAATGACCATCAGGGATCCGCAGCGGCAGCCTGGAAAATTTTTCTCAAGGCGATACCCGACGGTCCACCACGCCTTGCCGTCGCGACTTTTGAACTGCGTCTTCTGAGCGGCCAGCAGCCATATGGCCCAGGCACCGATAGCATCGGCCTCGTCTAAGATCCTCCGAGCCCGCGCTACCCCGTCCGCGTCGGATATATCCTGCAGTTCCCAGCAAGCATCGATCGCCGTGCGCAGTACATCCTTCGGATCGACGCCGAACTTTACCTGCCGGTCGCGCAGGCGGCTCCGTACCACGAAGGAGAACAACTCCCAATCGGCTGCCTCAATCCTCTCTGCCAATTCCTCCATCCGCTTGTGCAGCACCGTCGCCCACACTTCGAGGTGGGCATTCAGGTCCTTCGACCGCTGCCCGAGGACAGCCGCCGCGCCCGGCGTTGGGTATACCTGCACCCGCTTGTGTTTAGTGGCCATGCTACAGATCCAGGCGTACAACCCGGTCGATGAAATCTTCGCCGTCCGGCCCGCGGTAGAACGGCTCAATCCAAATCCACTTCCGCAGCTTGCGACCTGTACCATGGGCCTGATGCCGCCAGTGGCCGCGGACACGTACACGATGTTGTAGCCGTCTCCCCATCCGCCGGGCGCGCTCCTCGACCTCCCGATCGGTGAGCATCTTCGTCCGCGTTCCGAGGTGGATGTAGTTGTAGAACCGTTCCTTGTCCCGACCGCCCTTCCGTTTCCCCTTCCCCTTTCCAGGCTCCTTAAAGTTAGTCGTGGCGGCGTCTACGCGGTTGCCGGTGGTGAGGTACACAATGAGGTTGCGGAACATCGCCTCACGTTGGGCCACCTCTTCCATCTCGCTCGGGGTACTGTAGGCAGGCGGGTCGTCCACGTTGAGTGATCCAAACCACGTCTCGCCGAAGGGAACCTCGCCCTCATGCCGCTGGACCTTCTTCCCAAAATGGGCGTCCATCTGGCGGTACCAACGCTCCTGCCCACGCTTCCCAAGGACGTCGAACTGCTCCCAGAGAATCAGTGCTGGGAACGTGCTCTTGAAGTCGAATGGGCGGTCAGGCCAGTACCGGTCCAGCCACTCTACCACCCGATCAAACTCGATAGCGTATAGCTCTTCTCCACTGGGCCACTTGATGACGATGGCCCCCTCGGGGAGGCGCAAATCCTCTTCGGTGAGGTGCGCCGGAGGTTCGGTCTCTGCCAGGGCATCCGCCAGATCCTGCGTCACGACGTAGCGGGCAACCGGCGTCCGCGCACTGCCGTCGAAGGCTCCGGCACGCATGAACCCAAGCAGCAGCGCCAACGGGCCGTTCATATAGCGCCCCGGGTGCTCCAGGTCGTAGATAGCAATCAGGTCGTTGACGACCTCTGAGAAGGGCATCCCTTTGGGGAAGAAATCCTTCACTCGCTCGTGCAAGAACCGGATCTTAGGGTGCTTCATAGAATCCCTCACTCTAGTTGGGCGGGGTGCCCGGATGGTTCGCGGTGTACCAGTCCACGAGGCGGGCTAGATAGTCGTCCGCGTGCGCGACCCCATCTCGGCTGGGGGCATCTAGAATTGCCCACCAATCCGAGGTGGCGTCCTGGCCCAGATGGTCCAGGAGCAGGTGGCGAATATGATGAAGGCCCTGAACGACACCCTTGTCGATACGGGGTCGGTGGGGGACGTCGATTGGCTTGATGGAGGACCGTTCGTTGTAGTGGGCCTCGTACCACTCGATCAAGTTCACGATGTACGCCCCGGCCATAGTAGCATGGGCCCGTTGGGCTTTTTTGAGTTCTCTCCACCAGGATGAAGTAAGCGGTTGGTCGAAATGGTCCAGAAACAGTGGCTGTAGTAGCCGCAGTCCGCGAACGATGCGTTTTCCTAATCGGGGTCGTTTTTTCATCGGGCCTTCGGTCCACGTATAGGGAGGGTCTGTATAGTACAGCCGGTACTCGGTATAGTTTGAGGGGTACACGCCGCTTACGCCAGGGTGGAGATGTCCCGTGGGTAAAGTGCCGAAGAAGCTGTTGGGTAAGGTCCACCACCAGG
>Ga0180433_10011742_pt1 | contig 10348 bp, 17 predicted proteins | sample SS_ome_8_FD_132980 | JGI IMG/M metagenome (GOLD analysis project Ga0180433, IMG submission 132980) | Hypersaline lake sediment archaeal communities from the Salton Sea, California, USA - SS_1_D_1 metaG | ecosystem: Environmental > Aquatic > Non-marine Saline and Alkaline > Hypersaline >...
CGCGTTGAGAACATGAAGCCGGTCAAAGGGTTCCCCATGTGCCACAATCTCCTTCTCGTCGTCAACCAGCTCAGAGAGTCAGGAGAACTCACAGAGTCTGTTGAGTTGAAGCCGTACAGTCCGAAGAAGCGCAAAATCAGGGAGCACTTGCGGTCCACAGGGCAGCCGCAGGAGCATCACGATAGACAGTTCGACTACTTGGCGAGGTGAGGCATGAGAAAGAAGACAGAGATCAAGGCAGAGTGCGTTGATGCACTGATCAAGGACAATCATCGTGGCTGATTGCATCAAGTGTGGTGGCACTGGACGGACCCGTGAGGTGGATATAGCCAAGGCTACATTTCGCATGGTTCACTGCAAGGATTGCGGTGGTACTGGCCGGAAGCCTGATAATGCCCTCGAGGAGAAGGGCACAGGTGTTGCGTTCAAACGCCCTAATGGTCAGTTCGGGTGGTTCGTGAAGATCCTGGACCACGTAGAGGTTGCCTGGATGGAGGTAGTGATATACCCCATCTTGGACATGGACCGCAATCCAAAGACTGTCGGCGGGGTTACGCTCAAGAGTATGCAGATCCTACGCATGAGAACCATGGGGAAGCACCGCAGGCAGGGCTATATGAGCGAAGTCCTGGACGTTGTTAGGAGCCACACTGACATCCAGCGCATAGAGACGTCCTGGCAGGACAGTACAGACATGGGTCGGAACTTCCTGCTCTCACACGGCTTCAAGCAAGATGGAGACAATCTGATATGGAGACAGGGTATGCCAAAAGGTCTCGAAGGCTGACGGTGAATGGTCCAAAGAGTTGCCTCAGTAAGAGCACCTGCTTTCAGGCAAAGACGAGATGACACTACACCTGACAACTGACTTCGGGGGGCATGCCCTAGCATTCGACCCAGAGGCCGTCGCGGCAATCCTCGAGTGGTTCATGGTCTACGGCAAAGACGCGAACATGGACGATCGCTGGCGGCAGGTTAAGATCAACATGATCAGAGAGGCCGCAAGGGTATCAGAAGATATCAAGTGTGTGATGAGCAAAGAGGTGGCATCGATAGCCGCAAGACAGGAGGGGATCAATAATGGTGAGTCCGGTATGGCTGAACGGTTTGCGGTCGAAGACGAGGGATCAACTTTTGGAGGAACTGGAGTGGAGGCGTAAGGTTGGGCACGATGAGCACGCCAATATCGTCAGCAGAGCCCTCTACCCCATTGCCAACATATTTCACGAAGAGCAACACACCTGCGGTGCACAAGCCGCAGTAATCGAAGACAATGGAACTAAAATCTGCCTCGGATGCGGGGAAAGGAGCGTGGTCGATGAGAATACAGCCTCTCAATGACAACCTGGTAGTACGCGAGATCGAGCCAGAAGCGAAGACTTTTGGCGGGATTATCATCCCAGAGAATGCCCAGGACAAGCGGGCAATCCCCTGGGGAGTTGTCGTGGAAACCAATAGCGATACCATCTCCAAAGGTGATGTTGTCATCTATCCTCGCAGTGCGCCCTACGTGTTCGACCTCGGAGACGGGAAGGCCCTTATGGTGCTCAAGGAGGATGAAATCCTCGGAAAGGTAGACATCGATGCCAAAGAAGATGGAGCAGGCACTGAAGAAGCAGGCTCATAAGAAGGGTTTGACAGGAGAGAAAAAGAACGCATACGTGTACGGCACGATGCAGAAAAAGACCACCTGGAAGCCCAAATAGTAGCAATTGATCATGTACAACCGAATCTCAATCAATCTTCCTACAATGGGACGGGCAGAGACCAAGCTGCCAAAGTTTCTGCACTCTCTCTGCGGGACAGTCAGCACCCCGGACCACATCTACGTCAAGCTACTGGTCAACCTCAAGGACAAGGCAAGCGAAGATGTGGGCACTGAGATCCTCGAAAGCTACGGGGTCAAGTACCAGGTGCTCCGGGAGAACCTTCCCTACTGCCACATCGCAACGTACTTCAACCAGTGCTATTATGATGGCCTCAAGGATGACATGATGGTCGAGTCCATGCTCGGGGATGACCACGTATTCATCACCAAGGGATGGGACAAGCGCCTGCTCAGGGCAATCAATGACGCCGACGGCGTCGGACTGTTTTACTGTGGGGGAGATGAGCGCTTCGATGATGCCCTGTGCGTCAACGCCTTTCTGACCCGCAAATTCGTTACTCTCTGCGGGTGCAGGTTCATGTGCCCACTGTTCCCGGCAAATGGCATCGACGTGGTGTGGCAGACAGCCTGTGATGCCATGGGTCTCTCGTACTACCTCTCTGACACCGTCATACAGCACGAGCAGTGCACCAGGGCTAGTATCGGGGAGGATGACACCTACCGCAAATATCGCATGTACAGCAAACGCCTCTGGCGCAAGAACCAGGTTCGGGAAGATAGCGAGGCCAGGAAGATAGTCGAGAGCCTCAAACGCCACGGATACCAGGAACAATACCCGATGAATAAGATCGTGCAGCGGAACAAGCCCGGACGACATATTATTGTCAGTGGACCGATCGATGACTGAGCACAAGGTCATATCCTACTCTCTTTGGGGCTCTGACCCGAAGTACCTCATTGGAGCTATTGAGAATGCTAAGATGGCGGCCAAGATCTACCCCGGATGGGTATGCAGATATTACGTGGACGAGCGCATTGACCGATCAGCACTCACTGATCTGGGTGCCGAAACGGTCATCAAGCCTGCGTGCGACGATTACATGGGGCTGTACTGGAGATTCGAGATTGCCGGGGATGAATCAGTTGATCGATTTTGCATACGTGATACTGATTCCAGACTCACAAAGCGGGACGGGTGGGCTGTACGGGAATGGGAGCAGTCCGGCAGACCCTTCCACGTCATGAGGGACCATCGGGTGTTCCACAACGTGCCTATCATGGGTGGGATGTGGGGGGCTACCAGAGGGTTCATGCCTGACTTCATGCGTGCAATGGAGCACTGGGTTGCCCACGAGTGCTATCCCCGCGGCGGCAGGGGGTTCTGGGGCAGCGATCAGGTGTTCCTCAAGCGTCATGTATGGCCACACATCCGCAACAACATGCTGTGCCATGACGACTGGCAGCGCAGCACGCGGTGCGACCCGCCGGCAACCAACCCTGATCGGCGTTTCCACGTCAAACTAGGCAAGAACCTATTTGTCGGACAGGTGTACGATGAGTGTAACTGTCCAGTATTCCCGGAGAGTATGGCATGATGTTCCTCGCAATCCAATCAAAGGGCCTCAACCCGGACAACGCCAAATTCAAGGAAGGGCTACAGATGGCCTTGGTGCGTCTTGGGCACGAGGTGGACACATACGGGCCCGGGCACGCGATCTACGAGCAGAATTTCTCTGCGCTCTATCAGCGCCGCAAATGGGACGTTGTGCTGCTCATGGAGGACTACGACCGCTCCAACTGGGTGCCGAATGTCTGGGGTCTGCGCTCGTACCGAGTATTCATCTCCATGGATAGCCACATGGCGCTCCAGTCGCACCTCAAGGCCTGCAACAAGCAGAAGGTCCACCTGGCGCTGAGTGCCGTCTGGGAGAGCGTAAAGGCCTTTGAGAGGCGCGACAGAGAGGCAGCGTGGTTCCCCAATGCCTACCCGGAGGATCTCATCGGGCCGCGGAACGTACAGCAGGTGTATCCCGTGGGACATTGTGGCAACTGGGCAAACCGGAGGCCATGGCTCGAGCAGTTGAAGCAGAGGGTTGGCATTCACATGGATATCGGCGTGATCGGCGAGGCTATGGTTCTGGCCATCAACAGCTACCAGATCCACTGGAACAGGAACATATCCTTCGACATCAACTGTCGCACATTCGAGACAATGGGCTGTGGCATCATGCTGCTGACCAACGAGACCCCTGGCTTGACGAAGCTCATGGAGCCAGGGAAGCACTGTGTGACATATGACACGCTGGATGAGTGCGTTGAGAAGATCAAATACTACACCGAGCATGAGGACGAGCGCCACGAGATCGCTGCCGCTGGACTCGCACATGCCCAGGCAACACATACCTATGACTGTCGGGCAGCACAGTTGGTCGAGATGATCGAGAGAAGGATATGAGCATCATAGAACGCATCTCCGCAAGAACAATGGTGTCCGAGAGAACACCAACCCCTTCATTCCCAAAGAGCGTGAAGATCGAGGTGACGAGCCGCTGCAACATGAACTGTTCGTTTTGTGCCACAAGTAAGGGATTGCGTAAACATGGGGACATGAGCCTCGAGACCTTTGAGCGCGTCTGCAAGGACTGTGTGGACAGTGGTGTCGAGGAAGTCGGTCTGTTCCTCCTAGGCGAGTCGCTTGTGCTGCCAAATCTGGAGAGATACTGTGAGATAGCCAAGAAGGTTGGCGCGAAGCGCGTATTCCTCACGACAAACGGCATTCTGGCAACTCCCGAGAGGGTTGAGGGGCTTGTCTGCGCAGGCTTGGACAGCCTGAAGTTCAGCATCGGCACACCACCGGAAGACTATCGGGTGATCCAGAATCTTCTGTTTGCTGCGTGGTTCTGCTCTGGTCATGGTGTCGAGGTATCTGCATCCTCGGTGTTTGACCCAGACAAAGCAGAACAGCAGAACAGGCTTCGGGCATCGCTTGCTCCGTACATCGATTCCTACTACTGCCTCCCCCAGATGAACCAGGCAGGCCACATGCCAACAGGCTGCAATGGGAACCCCGGCACACTGCGCGATCCCAGGCCGATACAGCCGTGCTGGGTGCTGTTTAACACTGCACACATCACATGGGACGGACACATGACAGCCTGTTGCTTTGACCACGACGGCAGGTTCAAGGTTGCAGACCTGTTCACAACTAGCGTGAAGGATGCATGGAATTGCCGTAAGTTCACGGACCTGCGTGCTGCGCATCTGTCGGGGAAGGCCAAAGAGAGCCTTTGTGAAAGGTGTTTGGGATGAAAACCTGCATTGTCCTTGGGTGTGGCCCCACACTGTCGCAGTTCCCCTTCAAGCGTATTACAGTGCCCACTTTCGGCATGAAGAACGCCTGGAAGTCCTTTGATCGCATGGGGTGGTGGCCGACGTATTACGCCAACCTGGACAAGGTGAACGAGGAGTACCACCGGAAAGACCTGGTTCGTATCATCAAGGATCCCTGCGTGCTTACCCAGAAATTTTTCCTACACGAGAAGATCTGCGAGAGCGACCGGATTGAGGTGGTGAGGTATCGGCGTCCCCTGTTCGACTTCGGAGACACGCTGGACGACCTCGGGGACGGTGGCAACACGGCGACAAACGCTGCCCAGATCGCTGTTGCACTTGGGTATAGGCAACTAATCCTGGTTGGGGTGGACCTGAGTTACGGCAAGGGCACGGACTTCTTCATACGGGACTACCGGGAGGATGGTGAGCCGCACAACGCCCCTGATCTACAGACGTACCACTACCCCGCATGGGAGGCATTTTCGAAGTGGGCGGCACGGAAGCGCATCGAACTGGTTAATTGCAGCCGGTTCTCGACCATCAAGGGCGTTCCGAATGTTCCCCTATCTGCGGCACTGAAGAGGGCAGGATGAAGATATTTTGTATCGATAGGCACATTGCGGTAATTGCCGACCTCAAGCGTATCTTCGGCGACATGGGGCACGAGGTTGTGGACTGGACACTCAGCGGCCACGCGCACATCATGGGGCGCTCTCAGAACACTCTAAGGGTGAAATGGAGCGATGGGGACATCCCCAAGCACAACGTGGGGGACGTATTCTACGAGGCATACAAGGACGATCTGAGGGATATTGATGCCTTCGTGTGTTGCTATCCTCCCCTGTTCGCCATGCTTTACGAGAAATTTCAGAAGCCCATCATACTACAGATCCCGATACGCTACGAGCACCCGCTGTTCGGGATGGATGACGCCAAGGCCATCTGGGACTCGTGGCTCAGGGAGCACATCGACTCCGGGCAGGTGAGGGTATGTGCTAACAACAAGTACGACAAAGCATGGTTCGAGGAGAACGTGTCCCGAGGGTGTCAACACATTCCGAGCCTCTGTGAGTACACGGGGATGGACTACAAACCAGTGGACGGGGCCTGGATCTATTATTACAAGGGAGTCTGGAAGGGGATGCCTGGGAGCATCCTCAAGAAGGAGCACGCGTTGCCCAGCGGGTACAAGTGGGGAGACCTCACTAATTTCCGCGGAACGGTACACTTTCCGTATCAAGTGTCCACCATGAGTATCTTCGAGCAGTACACTGGCAACGTGCCGATGCTGTTTCCAACCTACAGTTTCCTCATGGATCTCTATGCCAACAACGCCGCGGTGCTCACAGAGGTCGGGCAGGTGAACCAGAGATGGGTGTATGAGTGCTCGGACTTTTATGACACGCAGTGGATGCCGTACATACAGTACTTCGAGCGCATGGAGCAACTATACGACTTGGTCAAGACCGTGAACGTACGCGAAGCAAGCGAGGCAATGAGGGAGCACAACAAGTGGCGCAAGCAGGAGGTATACAGGAGATGGGATGCCGTCTTGAAGACGCTGTGAAAGCGTTGTACGCAGCAGACTATAGCAATGCAGAGATCCCCACCTGCATTGCCAGCCGGGGGATCAGTACACACTTTGGGTGGGAGCCGCACGGCCCCCTGCACTACGTTACCTTCGGTGCTCTGTGGAAGGCTCTTGAGGGCACCAAAGGGGACATCCTCGAGATCGGAGCCCACGAGGGAGAGTTCACAGTGCTGCTCGCTGAGTACGGGAACGAGTGCAAAGAGCAGAAGCATGTGTACGTCGTTGACCCGTGGGATGGTCGGCAGCAGGGCAACGAGCAGGTGTATCAGAAGTTCCTGAAGTATATGGATTCGTACGGGAACTGGACAGCGCAACGCATCGGATCAGAAGACCCCGGGGCAAAGAGGTGGATCGCAGGTATGAACCTCTGCTTTGCCTGGGTGGACGGATTGCACACGTACGATGCGTCAAAGCAGGACATCTCCACAGCAAAGACAGGTTTCAATGGTCCGGGGATCATCGGGCTTGATGATGTCCGTGGTCCATTCCACTTCAACGGTCCGATCATGCAGGCAGTCAGGGAGTCAGAGGATGATCTGTGGAAGCACGTAGAGAGCCCACATCCGTTCACGCACACTTTTTTGGTTAGGGAGAAATAAGGCTTCGGTTCATAAAATATATTCTTCTTTTTCTTCTTCTTCTTGGAGGACTCATGAAACTCAAGAAACTGGTCAAGAGCAAGTCATTCTGGACAGGTGTCTCAGCAGTTGTCGGCGGGGTGTTCCTCATCAGCCAGGGTGAGACTGAGAAGGGTGTCGGTGCAATTATCGGTGGCCTGAGTGTCATCTTCGTCAGAGATGCTATTGAGAAGGTCGGCAAGTGAAGACCACCGTATACATCCCCACGATCCCCGAGCACTTCGGGAACATCTCCACGATCATCGAGGACTACTCTTCTGGCACAGAGCGCCCCGACGAGATCATCGTGTTCCTGAGTCGCTCGAGGGAGGTGAGCATGGAGCACCAGTACGCGATCTCGCGGCACCCGAGCAAGTTGGTGACGCTCGTGAAGTCACCGGCTCGGGTGTACGCAGGGCCTGCTCGGCAGCAGGCCCAGAACCTCGCACACGGGGACGTGGTGCTCTACCAGGACAGCGACGACCGTCCCCATCCGTACCGTGTCGAATGGGTGAAGAGGCTCTTTGAGACCCGGGATTGCATGGTCGTTAACCACTCGTATTTCTATAAGCAGCAGCCCACATGGGACTTCGAGTGGAAGAACATGAGGGTTGTCCAGGGCCAGACGCTCAGAGACCTATACTTCCCCAACGAGGACGTAACAGAGTGTCGGAAGTATACTGCTGCTTACGGTGGCGGGTGTGATTTTCCTGTACATGCAGGAGTGGTGTGCATCCGCAGGGAGTTGCTCAACGAGATCCGATGGAAGCATCCCGACGATCTGGTGTACGCCCCAGACCCAAAGACCAAGACCGAGGACTACGAGTTCTGTATGGACGCTCTGTTCAAAGTGAACAGGAGCATCGTTGTTGACGCACCGCTGTACTACTACGCAGGGTAATATGCTGTCGAATGGCCTTTTCGGGAAGATATCCTTCTCAAACGACTACGTGAACGGGGACAGGCTGAAAAGGTCTTGTGACGTCGCTGTGGAGATCGGGCACAATCCATCCCACCTTCGGAGCGCCTGTCAGGCAAAGTCCGTGTTCATCAAGACTGACTTCGTTGAGGAGTGCTTTGATGCGATGAGGAAGGGAAGGAACAAACCCTGTATCATTGTGACGGGAAATTCCGACTTAAAGGTTACCGAGCGCCTGTGGTACAAGAAGCCTGAACTGGTGCACAAGTGGTACGGCACGAACATTGTAACCCGTCAGCACGGGCTGGTTCCGATCCCTCTCGGCACCGAGAACGTGAAAAGCCCGGGGTACAGCGGCGACATGGGGGTGATAGAGCGCATCCTTGTCGCAAGGTCTCGGGACTTCAAGAACTTGGCGTACATCAACTTCAACCCGAGAACCAACCCCGATGAGCGGGAGCCGATCCTCGATCTCTTTGCCGGCAAGTCGTGGGCGACACATGTCGGGTATGGCAATCCCTTCGAGGTAACGATGCGGCAGACCAGGGAGCACAAGTATGTGTTCGCCCCACCGGGGAACGGCATGTGTACGCACCGGATGTGGGAGGCGATCTACCTTGGTGCGGTGCCCATCGTGAAGCGCAGCGTACATACCGAGGCTTTTGAGGATTTGCCGATACTCATCGTGGACCAGTGGGGCCAGGTTACGCAGGACCTGCTCGAGTCCACATGGGACGATTTCAACAAACGCCAGTGGAACATGGAGAAGGCCACGCTTCGCTACTGGCGGCAGCGGATGCGCAGTTGGGATGGAGAGTTCTCCAAGGAGTGTATGCGTTGAACATCATCATTTTCTCAAAGAATCGCGCCGCACAACTGGACCTGTGTCTACGGTCCCTGCGCGAGTACTGGGCCGAGTTCACGAGCTACACCCCAGTGGTGCTGTACAAGGCCGACTCGGACTGGTATAAGCAAGGGTACTGGATGATGGATGACGAGGAGTACCACAAGAAAGTTATATATGAGCAGGAGATAGACTTCCGGGCCCAGCTGAACAGGCTGATGCGCACTGACAAGAAGTATACAGTGTTCTTCTGCGACGACTGTATTGCCGTGAAGCATTGGAGCCTGGACAGTAGGGAGTTTGCACAGCTAAAGAAGTGCTCGTGGATTCAGACCCTGAGCCTGCGCCTGTCTCCCCGGCTCAATTATTGCTATGCATACGATCGCCCGATGGCTGCCCCTGCGATGCCCCGCGGCGTGTTCTCCTGGAGGAACGCCCCAGGGGACTTCGGCTACCCCATGAGCCTGGATGGCCATATTTTCAGGACATCCGACATCAGGCCGCTGCTGGAAGACCTGGACTACTCAAACCCGAATCAGCTCGAGGGAGTTCTTCACGGGTGGGCGATGACGACAAAGAGAGCGCGCCCACAAATAATTTGTTTCTCCGAGAGCAAGATCTTTAGCAACCCCATCAACAGGGTACAGACCGACAGCCCCAACCGGTGTGGGAGCGTAGAGATGTGTAGCGCGGAGAATCTCCAGAATGGCTTCTTTGCCGGAAAACGCCTGTCTCTGGATCCGTACCGCGGGATGGACGTTACCGCAGTACACACTGAGATGGCGCTGGAGTGGGAGTAGGGGTGTTGCTTAGAAAATATTGGAGAAAACCGTGAAGATTGATAAGTGGCGAGGCAAGTGGCTGGGCGGTCATTTGCCGGTGGCCCGCACCGTGCGGAATCGGGCCACCAGCCACATCTTTTACTCACTGCTTTTCACGTTTTTTTCTCCGGGCCTCTACCATGGCCCGGTAGTGTTCAGGGGACCGTCTTTTTTTGTCCCCCCATGCGTTCCCACCGCCGATTTTGCCGGCGGCGGCGCATTGCATTGATCTCTTTTTCTTGTTCATCTCGTCCTCCTGTGTTCCACTACTATGCCCGTCAGCGTGTGCGCTCCTCTGATTGTATGACGGTGATTCCAGTTCCTGCTCCGAGCTCCTCGAATGCCACATCATGCCCCGTCTTTTGCGCTTTGAGCATGATTTTGGTCTGTGTGTCGAGACTAAGAAACCCGGCGACGTAACACTCTTGTACTTTGATTCGTTTTTTTTTCATCTTGCTTTCTCCTCGCGCACGGCTGCCGTATATCGGGCATGCAGCTCTTCCACAGCATCCCTGTTTTCTATATATCGGGCATGCAGATCCTCCACGGCCTCCCTGTTTTCTATAGTATCCGCGACCCCCACTTGATCCAGCCATGCACCAATATCCGCGATC
>Ga0180433_10011743_pt1 | contig 10348 bp, 10 predicted proteins | sample SS_ome_8_FD_132980 | JGI IMG/M metagenome (GOLD analysis project Ga0180433, IMG submission 132980) | Hypersaline lake sediment archaeal communities from the Salton Sea, California, USA - SS_1_D_1 metaG | ecosystem: Environmental > Aquatic > Non-marine Saline and Alkaline > Hypersaline >...
TAGTCGAAGCAAAAGACTTTCAAAATAATATTAACTATGATCATTGCTGCATAAACTCTGGAGTATACCTGGTAAAAAAAGAATTTCTTAACAAAAGCATTAACAAAATTCAAAAAAACTCAGACGGCAAAGAGTTTTATCTGACTTCATTAATAGAAATTGCAAGTGAAGAAAATCTAAAAGTTGTAACCGTGCAAGCACCATATGACAGAACAAGAGGAGTAAATACACTCGAAGAACTATGGGCCGCAGAACAAATAAAAAGATCAGAACTTATAAAATACTGGATGAATCGTGGAATAAGATTTCATCTTGCCCAAAATATACATATCGATATTAACGTAGAAATAGGATCAGGCACAGACATAGGCTGTGGTGTACATCTCTTATCTGGAACAAAGATTGGAAAAAATTGTAAAATTTACAAGTTTTCAACCATAGACAATACAAAAATTGAAGATAATGTAAAAATTTATCCCAACTGTGTAATCAGAGATTCACAAATTAAGCAAAACGCTCAAGTGGGCCCCTTTGCTCACATCCATGATAAAAGTACAATAGGTGAAGAATCTGTTGTCGGAAACTTTGTAGAAATAAAAAAAACTAAAATAGGTAAAAATTCAAAAGCAAAACATTTAACTTATCTTGGAAACTCAAAAATAGGTTCTCTGGTAAATATTGGAGCAGGAACAATTACATGCAACCACGATGGATTTAAAAAAAATGAAACCGAAATAAAAGATAATGCTTATATAGGTAGTAACAGCACATTGATAGCTCCCATTACAATAGAAAAAAATGCATTTACAGCAGCAGGCTCAACAATTACAAACAATGTACCCCAAAACTGCCTAGCAATAGGCAGATCTAGACAAATCAACAAAGAAGATTACGTACAAAAACTATTTGAAAAACTACAAGTGCGATCATTAAAAATAAATGCAAAAAATCGAAAAGAAAAAGAATCTTCTACTTTATGTATAAAAAGTAAAAAAAATAAATTACAAGAATTATAAACAAAAAACGTATTATGATTACATTTATACATACAGCAGACACTCATTTTGGCATGGAAAATTATGGAAAAATTGATCCAAAAACTGGCATCCATTCTCGGCTTTTAGATTTTGAAAAAGCGTTCAGTTTTTGCATTGATACGGCTTTAGAAAAAAACGTAGACTTTTTTCTATTTTGCGGAGATGCATATAAAACAACCAACCCTACTCCAACGCAACAAAAACTACTACTAAATTGTTTCTTGAGACTCTACAAAGCGAACATACCAGTCGTAATAATAATTGGAAAATCATGATAACCCACTTAGCTTTGGAAAAGCACACTCACTAGATATATTTGACAATCTACCTATTGATGGTTTTAATGTCATTACAAAACCAAAAATACTAAAACTGAAAACAAAAAGTGGTCCTGTACAGATAGTTGGGATACCCTGGCCAACTAAAAATAGTATAGCAATATCCAACAAATGCGCTTTCAAATCTTCTCAAAATATAACCGATTATATTTGCACAGCGGTAGGACAAATAATAGAATCTCTTGCAAATGAACTAGATACAAAAACTCCATCCATTTTTGCTGGACACCTAACAGTCAGTACGGGAATCTTCTCAGGATCAGAAAAAAGAGCTATCTATGGAAACGATCCAACATTTCTACCATCTCAGCTGACAATAAAGCCTTTTGATTATATTGCCCTAGGCCACCTACACCGACACCAAAACCTAAACAAAGACGCTTATCCGCCAATTGTATATCCTGGATCAATAGAAAGAGTAGATTTTGGAGAAAGAAAGGAAGAAAAAGGCTTTTGCCTTGTAACAATAGAAAAAAAAGGGGCTACAAGATATGAGTTTATAAAAACTCCCACCAGAAATCTTGTTCAAATAGATATAAAACTAAAAGAGAAAAGAAATCAAACCGACCAAATTATAAATGAACTAAAAAAACAAGATATAAAAAACGCAATTGTAAAAATAATTTACCATGTACCCGAACAAGAAAAAGACAATGTAGATTTACAAAAAATTAATCAGGCTTGCTCAGAAGCAATGTATCTTGCATCTATTGTGCCAATTAGAAAAAAACCAACAAGAGAAAAACGATCAGACCTGAAAATCTCTATGAATTTTGAAAATTTATTGAGCTCATACTTTGATACAAAACCACAATTAAAAGACAAAAAGAAAACACTCGTTGAAAAAGCCGTTCTTCTATATAAACAATCAAAAAACCCTCAAAAAGAAACCTAAACTTTTCATAAAATAGAAGAAAAATTAAGCTGATTATACCCACTTTCCTGAAAATCTCTTGCATTAATAGAATCTATCCAGTTAACATCTTTTCTTATAATAACCAAAGCCCTGTCAATCAATCCTATGTATTCATCAATATTATTACAACATTTACTAAAATTATCACTAAATAAGTACTCTATTCCCTCCTTTTTAGCAGCAACCAATAATAAACGAGCGTGATTCAGCCTTAACCTCATATAAACAAATTTATTGAATGCCTCAATTAGTGGAAGTTCACTATAAAAATATTCCTCATAAATAGATTCGATCAACATTATAGGATCATCATAATAATTCATAGCTAAATAAAAAATTGAATCCGACTCTACTCCTTTTAGAATATTTACAGCTCGATTAAACATAGAAGCAGGAGTCAATTTAAACAAGATATACTTAGAAATAATTGCCGAAAATATCAATGAGCTCGTTGTAAAAAATAAAGATGAAATATTATCCATTTTTTTATATTTTGAAATTCCAAAAGATACTACTGCAGAAATACCCGTAGTTATATAAGTACCTAAACGTGCAGCTCTATTTGAAATAGGAAATAACTTAGTTGAAAAAACACAACCAATAATCACAATCAAAAAAATCAAAATATATCTCTTCATCTACCCCCTCAATTCAAATCAACAATTACACTCCCATCATACAAACTTTTCTTATATTCAGAAAATATTTTTTCATAAAGAGGTTTACGAAGCTCATCCGCTATGTCTTTATATCGATCTTCAATAGGAACCAATCTTCTATCTTTTTTGTCTATTAATTTAAAAATCTCAAAACCATTTGTATACTCTATGGGTAAAGACATTTGCCCAATCTTTATATTGGTTATAAATTTTTTGTCCGCAGAAATGTCTGATTTATTAATCCAAAATGGATCATGATATTCAGCGTTAATAATTTTTTGTCCGATTTTCATTTTATTTTCTATATCATGCCTTAATTTCTCTCTATCTTCATCAGCTAAACAAGGGACAACTATTCTCAATAATTGATACGATTCTTCTAAATAAACTGGATTGGCATCATAATATTCCTGAACATCTTTTTCTGGAATGATTAACTTTGAGCGAACCTTGTAATCTATCATAGAATTAACAGTATTCATTATTGACAACTGCTCTCGACCCTCTTCATAGGTATAACCAGCTGCTCGAAACATAGACTTTAAATCATCCAAGGAAAGATTATTCTCACGCTGAATAGTCGCGATGTACCTATCAATCATCTTTTCATCAACAAAATTATACCTTTTCCCATCTTGAACTATGAGTTGTTCGAAAATAACACTATCTTTTGTTCTAACAGATCCATCTAAAGCCTGACGATTAATATCTGATTTTGTAACAATAGATATCTCTTTTGGACCATAAATAACAGATTCAATTTCATCTATCAAAAAAAGATCTCCTGCAAAAGAAAACCCACTAAAAAAAACAATAAATATTGGTAGCAAAATTATTTTTTTCATAAAATCCCCATCTAAAAATAAATAATAACGATAATAACACTAAAGGGGAATCTACTTTTTATCAAGCAAATTCCCCTTTTTATATCATCTACAAGCTATATACGCTATGCAGCTTTAGTTGAAGGTACCGCATTAACTTTATCAGCTTCGGCTGTCTCACCTAACTTCTCTTTTGGCCCTGAAGCTTGTTGTACTGGTATTTGAGGACCAACTGATCCAAATGCATTTTCTTTCGTTTTCACCCCATAAGATGTTTTTAATTCTTCAAGTTTCTTTTGAATAACTTCACCTTGCTTGATCTGTTTTACCATAGCCTCAACTGTTTCTTCAACTTCTTTGTAAGAACGATACTTAGCATCTTCTTTTTCTTTAGCCTCAATTACCCAAAATGTCTTATCATCAACTTTAACCAATTCTACAGCTGGAACCTTTTTCGTTTCCAATATTTCTTTTTTCAATGCTGGGTTCAGCCCCCTACTCTGTTTGTTAACATAGTTAAAATCTTGAAAACCTGATTTCAAGGTGGCGTCAGCGTTTACGATCTTATCAAAATCTACACCTTTAGCAGACACTTTATCATAAAAAGCTTTAGCTACTTTTTGGTCTTCAAACTTAACACCAACTGCTTTAACCCCACCTCTAGAAATCAGAGCTATTCTATCTTTTCTTTCTTCATAGAACTCTTTTTTCTCTGATTTACTTGGTTCTACGTCTAGCTCTTTAGTAAAGAACTCTATGTTCACTTTATTTTTTATAACATCAAGATATTGATCAAATCTATTTTGATAATCTTTTGATTTGTCTATTTTGTTATCTTCTATCCATTTACCAATAACTTTTTCATAGATCATACTTGTTAAAAGTTGAGCCTTTAACATAGGTAACAATGCTTCATTTACACCCTTAAGTTCCGGGTTCTCCCTCATCAATGCCAGCTTAGAATCAAACTCTTGTTGCGTAACCATAATCTTTCCGTCTCCCCATTCAGCAAGAGAACCGGAGGAAATTCCCTTCGAATCTTTTGACACAGGAATCGCTGTAACTCCCGTACTTTTCTTTGCACCTCCACCAAACGTATCCTTCACCCAATCTAAAGGCTTACAACCTGATAGCAAAACCATAGGAGAAAGAACTAATGCAATATAAAAATATCCCTTTGATGAATTATTAACCTTCATATACATCCCTTTAACTTTTTATTAGGTTAAAACTATTAAACGTCAACTATAAAAAAAATATATAAACTATAATACGTAAAACATTTCAAACGTATGATAAAGAGCATAATATCACAATTTATAAAATTTACAAAGCTCGAAATGGCATCAAACAACACGTGATGCAACGACTGCTGAAATCGACAAGGGCTTCAAATAAATTAAAGCTCTCGCAGCAGCTTTAATTGTAGATCCCGTGGTCATTAAATCATCAACTATCAACAAATTTTTATTCTTATACTCTGAAATATCTTTAACATTTAATTTGAATACATTTTTTACATTTTCAAATCGATTTTCTGGTGAAAGTTCAGACTGCCTTTTCGTTTTTTTAGTTCGACTTAGAATAGTTATCAACTTTTTATTACTCCTCTGAGAAATAGTACGTGCCATCTCCTCAGCCTGATTAAAACCACGCCGAGCAAACCTTGTCCAATGTAAGGGAATAGGAACAATAAAGTCAAAGTCCACATTATTTATATTTGTCCTATCCCAGATCAAATCACCCAACTTACGACTTGATACAATATCAGAGCTACCCTTTGATAAAATTAAAGAACGTATTGGATCTTTATAATCAGATATTGAAAAAACTTTTACAGAATATTTTTTAGTAACATTGACCGTAGTAGAAACTATAGGATTAATATGATCGCTACAACGATCACACAAAATAGATCTTTTTTTTAAAAAATTTTTACAAAAAAAACAACTGGGAGGATAAAAAATATCAAGTAAAAACTCAAACGACGGAACTTTCACTATTTTCTCCAAATAGCAAAACTAACCAAAAAAACCCCTAATACTATACAAAAATCTGCAATATTAAAAACAGGCCAAGAATAACCACCAAAATTTACAACAATAAAATCGACAACCCCACCATACAAAACTCTATCAAAAATATTGGATGTTGAACCTGCAATAGCTAATACTTCCCCAATTATTAAATAACCATCTTTCCAGCGCATAAAAGCAAAAATCGCAAACCCTATAGTCACTAAAACAACAACCGAGCTAACAGTTAAAAAGACTAGCGTACTTTGTGAGTCAAACATACCCCAAGATACACCCCTATTAAATGTTAAATCAAAAGTTAAAAAAGAATTTACATCACAATTGTATAATGATTTAGAAACAACAAAAAATTTAGTCACTCTATCTGAAATAAAAACTATCAAAAATAAAACAGAATATAAAATCAAAGAAAAATAATTTCTCATCTTAAAGTCGCCCCAATATTTTTCAGTGCAGAAGTAACTTGATCATACACAGAATCAACATCTTCTTTTTCTAACGTCCTTGTATAATCTTGTAATATAAATCTAAATGTTAATGATTTTTTATCTCTCCAATCATCCTTTTGAAAAAAATCAATCAAATACACTTCAACAATTTTATCATTACAAGATTGAATTATTTTTGTTATTTCCTCAACAGTCACCGACAAATGTATAAAAATACTAACATCACGAACAACCTCCGGATATTTACTAGGAAGAGAAAACTTCTTGGGCTCGCCCCTGTAATTTAGTAAAAAATCACTATCAAGTTCAAATGCAAACGCATCGCCTTCAATAACTGAGTCAAAGAATGTAGGATCTAATTTACCCATTGTGCCAACCAAATTATCTGAGCACACTATATTCGCAGATTGATATGGAAAAAACCAAGGAGCCTTTTCATCTCCTTCAACCTTTTTCCATGTAACATTCATATTCAGAAGATCAAACAAAGAGCTCAACAAACTTTTTGCATCGTAAAAATCAATATTTTGTTGAGCATCAAAAAATATTCCTGAGAGAACTTTTTTCTCTGTTACTTTTTCTTCTGCATTCCATATTCTTGCCCACTCAAAAAATCTTAGCTCATTGTATTTAAAAATATTTTGATCAATATTTTTAATAAGATGCGGAATTAACGACGTTACCAAACGTTTCCAATTCTCAGAAACTGGACTTTTAACCTCCGCATAATTTTTAGGCTCCCAATGCAACTTGTTCAAAAATGATTCATCATAAAATGGATAGTTGCAAACCTCGTGCATTTTTAGGCTATATGCTAGATGCTTCTTTATTTTTCTAACTTTCAAAATCGGCGCCAAATCATACGGCTGTGTAGCCTTTTTAGGCAGTATATAGTTAATATTTTCATAACCAAAAAATCTGCCAACTTCCTCAACTATATCTACGGGAATATTAACATCCTTTGTGCCGCGAAATGTAGGTACCAAAATCTGATACTCCAAATCATCATCCTGCTTAGAACTCTTAACCTTAAATTCTATTTTTTCTAAAGTTTTTTTTATGAATGCATTATCCAAATCTGCCCCTAATCGTCTCTCAATAAATTTTTTGGAAATAATAATTTCCTGAGCTTCAGCCCTTTTACCCAGAGAAATAACTTTATCAGGCAAGTCATATTCAATCTTCTCATCATCTAAAATCTTCAAAAATCTAAATATCCCCGAAACATTTTGATTTGGATCTAAACTTTTTTCAAATCTAGCTGAAGCCTCTGTTCTTTTGTGAAACCTTAAAGCAGTCATTCTTATAGATGAATAATCAAAATTAGCTGATTCCAAAAATATTGATTTTGTCTTTTTTTCAATACCCGAGTCTCTCCCGCCCATAACTCCTGCCAGAGCTATTGGACGATTACCATCAGTCACCACATAATCCGACTCTGTCAACTCAATTTCATCACCGTCAAGTAGTGTTAACTTTTCACCATTCTTTGCCAACCTTGGGATAATTGTCTTGCTACTCAATTTATCAGAATCAAACGCATGCATTGGCTGGCTTATATCAAGCATTACATAATTTGTAAAATCAACAACAGCATCAATAGGTCTACTGCCAACACTCATTAAACGCAAAGCCATCCACAAAGATGACGGTCTATTTTTTATTTTTGAGAAATACAAACCGGCAAATCTTTTTCCAATTCTAGAATCTTCAACTTTTATACTAAATAAATCCTTATTTTCAGGAGAACCCTCATTAACATACTCTTTAACTTCTCTCTTAACGAGAAACTTATCTTCAGATTCAAACGGCAAATCCAAAATAGCTGCGATCTCTCGAGAAAAACCACGATGACCCCACATATCAGGCCTATGGGTGATCGACTTGTTATCTATTTCAAAAATATAATCTTCATGTCCTACCTGACTCTTCCATCCACCAGAAATCAGATCTTGCTCACAGTATAATGCTGGCACAAACCCATCCTTTTGACAGTCAAAATCTATTAATTGAGCCCATAAATATGAGCCGCCATCTTTTTTTACCAAATAAAAATCACCCAAGACAACATTATCCCTTACAGATAAGTCTAGCTCTTTATTCCACTCTGAACTGAAAACCTTAACAGAATGTTCATCTATAGATTTAACCTCACATAAACTGAATAAATTAAAATCAAATGAGACTTTATGAAACCCCTCTATTTCAGCAGTACTTTTATTAAATTTGTCGACCAATTGATCAACATCAACCTTTTTCCAATCCGACTTAATATGGTCAAAAACCCACCGCAAAGATATTTTCATTGTGTACCACCTGAAAAATAATTTAGAAATAAAGCCCAATAAGCACTTTTTATAATACGACAAACAAAAAAAATCTTCAAATGCAACTGAACCTCTATGTTGAAATCTTATTGATCAGTTCAACAACTTCTGTATCATCCGTCTGAATAAATGAATCATAAAAACCACCGACACCCCAAAATGGTTCGGGAGTCTCCAAACAAACAACTTCATCTACCCCTACCTCTTTTTTAATTTTCTCTAAAGATTCTACAGGCGAAACAGGAATAGCGATTACAATTTTTTTTGCTTTTAGAGCAACTGCTGACACAATTGCTGCACGCATTGTCGCTCCTGTTGCAATACCATCATCAACAATTATTGCAATTTTTTCTTTCAGGTTTAATGGCGACCTATTTCCACGATAATGCTCAATTCTCCTTTGAGACTCTTTTTTTTCCACTTCAATAACAATCTCCAGGTCCTGCTTTGTTACTCCCATCATATTCATCAAATTTTTATCTAAAATAGGCACCCCTTCTTGAGTCAAAGCTCCAAGTGCAAGCTCGGGCTGAGAAGGATACGCAATTTTTCTTGTAACTATAATATCGAGTGATAGACCTAACACTCTTGCCACCTCAAACGCTGTTACTACCCCGCCCCTGGGCAACCCTATCACAATAGCATCTGAGTTATTTTTATATTTTTGTAACTTTGCAGCTAATCTTATTCCAGCATCCTTACGATCTTTAAACCTGATCATTACTCTATCCTCTCCACAATCAACAAATACTTTAGGAAAAAATGCTATATCAAACTTATTAAAAAGCAAAATTTTTTAACCATTGACACAATTATTTTCACTTTTTTAGTTTGAACTTAAATGTACATATAAATTTTAGCCATCGGAGAGTAAATTGGAAAAAATAAAAAAAATATTTTTAACGAAACTAAGAAACAAAAAAACAAATCGCCCTGAATTTCAAGAAGCTTCACATACTTTATCTCATATCCTAGCACACGAAACAATGTCTCATATCGAAACAGAAAAAATAGAAATAGAAACACCAATAGAAAAAACATATGGAATAAAAATCAAACCGTCCATAATACTTGTACCAATATTGAGATCTGGTATAACAATGGTCAGTCCATTTTTATACTATTTTAAAAACGCAAAAGTTGGAGTCGTTGGTCTAAAAAGAAACGAAAAAACAGCACAAGCACACCTTTACTATAATAATATTCCACCCGCCAAAAAAGACGATAAGATAATAATTCTCGATCCGATGATAGCAACCGGAGGAACAGGCATAGAAACTCTAAAAATTTTAAAAAATAAAGGAGTCGAAGAAAAAAACATAATATTTACCTCAATTATAAGCTCAAAAGAGGGAATAAATATAATACTGTCAGAGTTTCCAAACATAAAAATTATAACAGCCGAAACTGATGAAATACTCAATCAAAACAAGTTCATTGTCCCAGGATTAGGAGATTTTGGAGATAGATATTTTGGAACAGAATAAAAAATGAAAGAGAGTAAAAATGCATAAAAGACAATTCAACCTAATAGCATTATTAACACTGGCAACAATCTCATTTAATGCTCACTCAACAAAATACAAAAATTTATCTAGAACGCAACTTGAAAAAAAAATAGCATTTTATATAAAACTCGTTAGACCAAAAGAAGAACTCACCAAACGATTAAAGGAAATAAAACAAGAAGAATTAAATGCAAAAACACCATATGATAAAGAAAAAAAGAGACTACTCAAAAAAATACTTAAAAATTGCCTCA
>Ga0180433_10011744_pt1 | contig 10348 bp, 9 predicted proteins | sample SS_ome_8_FD_132980 | JGI IMG/M metagenome (GOLD analysis project Ga0180433, IMG submission 132980) | Hypersaline lake sediment archaeal communities from the Salton Sea, California, USA - SS_1_D_1 metaG | ecosystem: Environmental > Aquatic > Non-marine Saline and Alkaline > Hypersaline > Sediment...
AATGACAGGTTGGAATGAAAATCAGTTTAGATGCGATTGCCCTGGTGGGCGGGGCGGTCGGAGTTGATGTTTCGCACAAGATATGCTATCATCTTGTGCAGCACATCCCTGATCTAAATCCATGGGAGGCCAAAGTGGAAAGGAAAATGCTCTTGTTGGATCTGCTGAAGCAGGCCCGCGAAATGGAAGTGGATTTCGTAGATGCATTGCCTGGTCAAGAACGTACTCGGATCGGCACACTTGAGGATTGGTCGGCCAAAGATGTTATCTCCCACGTTGCGGCCTGGAAGGCTCGCCTCGCCGATAACCTGCTTGCGGTTTCCGAGGGAAGACCACCGACCGGAACTGACGACCTGGATCTCCAAAATGCGATCTTTTTCGAAGAGCACCACCACAAGACCTGGGATGACGTGCTCAGGGTGGCAGCCAGCGCTTTTCAAAGATTCCTGGCCCAGGTAGAGCTCCTTGGGGAGCAAAATCTGGGGAGCTGCGAGATATTCCCCTGGCAAGGGGAACGGCCGTTGTGGCGGCTCATCGTTGGGAATGGCTACATTCATCCCATTGCGCATATGGCTGAGTTCCATCGAAACCGAGGGAACCGGGAGCAGGCGGGAAAGATGATTGGCCAGATGTCCAGGTCAATGGCGGGTCTGGACGAGGGTTCGGCCTGGCAGGGGGCTGTGAAGTACAATCTGGCCTGTCACTATTCCTTGCTGGGAGATGCGGCGCAGGCGATTCGTGAATTGCAGGAGTCGCTCGTGCTGAATCCTGCGCTCGTCGATTGGTCAAAGCAAGATCCAGACCTGGATGCCATCCGGGGCGAACCTGGATATCAGGCCATATACGGGGACTGAGTTCCGGGAGAACACGCGCCGTGAACGTCTGCCCGTCGAATGAGCGCCTCGATGGGTTCGTAGTAACGACTTCAGTCGTTTCTGCCGCGCAGTGAGCAGAACGATCGGTTCTTCGTGGCGTCTCAGCGGTTGGCCGAGGAGCTTGAACAGGCGATGGGGTACGAGGTCATCGTCGGCTTCAACGAGTTCTGCGCCCCCAAGATCGCGGAGGCGTTGGACGAGGCAGTGGAGCGTGGTGCCGAGCGCGTGGCCGTGGTCACACCCATGATGACGCCGGGGGGAGAGCACTCGGACGAGGAGATACCGGCGCAGATTGAGGCCGCCCGGCAGCGGCACGACGGCGTGGAGTTTGTCTACGCCTGGCCGTACGAGATGAGCGACGTGGCGAACTTCTTGTCTGCCCAGGTGAAGCGGTACGTATAAGCCAATCGCGTTGAGGGGGGGGAATGAAAATTACACGTATTACTGCGATAGGACGCCCAATCGATCCCAGCTACCCGACTAACCTGGCCATCTCGATATGGGCGCTCGTCGTGACGCTTGTCGCGACGATCCTGCAGGTCTTGGCCGGCGAAGGCTGGCTCCCCGGCGCTCTCCAGGGCGTCAACGCTGGGCTGGCGGTGTTCCTGGCCTGGGCGACGTGCCGGGAACTGGACCCGGATCACGCGCTGTCCGCGTTTGTGGCGGCGGGTCTGGCCACGCTGGGATTGCTCCTCCCGGAGCTGCCCCAGCTCGGCGCGATCCTGTGGCTCTTGCTGGCCGTGCGCATGGTGAATCGAACGGTGGGTCTGCCGGCGACTGTGCTGGACTCGCTGGGCGTGTTGGGACTGGGCATCTGGTTTTCCTACCGCGGGAACTGGGGGTACGGCGCGGTGACGGTGATCGCGTTGCTCCTGGACAGCCAACTGCCGGATCCGCAGCGAAGGCAGTTGGTGCTGGCTGGGGTGGGCGCTGTCGCTGTGGGAGCGGTCGTCGTGTTAGGGAAGACGATATGGAGGAGTGGCGGGGCGGCCGTGTGGCCCGGGCTGCTTGCGGTCGGCATGTGCGCCATATTCGCACCGGTGCTGGTCGCGGCCAGGAGCGTGGAGAGCGTGGGAGACGAGACCGGGGAGCGGCTGAGCGGGATACGCGTGCAGGCCGGGCAGGCGATCGCTCTGTTGGCGGGGGTGCAGGCCGCTTTCTGGAGCGGCGAGCCCGGGTTGGTGGCCATGATGCCGCTGTGGGCCGCCGTTCTGGGAGCGTCGGCTTACTGGCTGTTCTCGAAGGTGAAAGGATCTTCCATCTAGCATGGCTATCCAGATTCTCAACCGCGTGCTACCCGTACTCATCTTGATCGCTCTGGGCCACTGGATCCGCCGTCGCAATTTCCTGGCGGAAACCACCGTGGACGACCTGAGGAAAATAGCCGTCAACCTGGCGCTGCCCGCGGTCCTCTTCACCTCGTTTCTGCAGATCGAGCTCAAGTCAGCCTATCTGGTGGTTTTCGGCGTCGTTTTCGTGCTCTGCCTCGTCCTGTTCTGGCTGGGCAGCTTTCTCAAGCGGCAGCTCCACATCCAGCACACCTACTTCCCGTTTCTGATCACCGGCTTCGAGTACGGCATGCTGGGGGTCAGCCTCTTTGGGAGCACGTACGGCCTGGAGAACGTCGGCTACATCGCGATCGTGGACCTGGGACACGAGATCTTCATCTGGTTCGTCTTCCTGGCCTTGCTCTTGATGAAGCGAGAAGACCTCCAGGGCCCCCGGCAACTGGTGCAGACATTCTTCAAGTCGCCGGTGATCCTGGCCATTCTGGCGGGCATCATCCTGAACGCCGTTGGGGCGCAGGAGGCCCTCGAACGGTTGCCGGTGACCGGCGCGCTGATGTCGACCCTGCAGTTCCTGGGCAACCTGACGATCCCGCTGATTCTGATCATCGTCGGTTATGGCATCAAGCTGGATCGCCGCGGCGTCAAAGAGGCCCTGGGGGTGGTCTTGCTTCGTCTGGCGATTCTCATCCCGCTGGCGTTGGTTCTGAACGTCTTTTTGATTCGGAATCTGCTGCATCTGGAGCGGCTTTTCGAGGCGGCGTTGTTCACCCTGTTCATTCTACCGCCCCCCTTCATTGTGCCTCTGTACGCTCGCCCAGAGACGGTCGAGGAGGAGCGGTACATTAACAACGTGTTGACCCTGTACACCGTGGTTTCGGTCGCGATCTACACCGTGTATCTGATCGTCAATCCCTAGCTTGACAATGTCTCATTTCTACAGACCGGTGGTTGAAACCACAGGCTACGGCTGCAAAGTCGCAAGGCGGCCAGAACCTAACCTGCGAAGGCAGGTTTCGCAATTGTAGCCTGCGAATTCATTCGCCGGGCTCATCCCGGACTGTGTCCGCTTTCGGGCGAACGGGTCACGTCCGGCGGGCCAGCTCGCCGACGGCTTCCCTGATGGTGGAGGAAGCGACTTGAGATATATTGGAGGTCAATGTGAGTGAGAGTGAACGGGACTTAAACCGCTCGAATCCCTGGTTGTTCTTCGGTCTGGCCCTTGGCCTGACCTGGCTGTTCTGGATACCTGCGGCGCTGTTGCCTCTGGCCGAACCAGCCTGGCCGGTCTTGGCTTTGCACTACCTGGGTGGGGTGATGCCCGCTGCAGCGGCCATCCTGCTCCTTTGCACCCGCCACACCAGCCAGGAGCGTCGTGATTACTGGCAGCGAATCATCGACTTCAAGCGCATCGGCCCGAAGTGGTATGCCGCGATCCTGCTCACGGTGCCTGCGCTGACAGCGCTGGCAGCCCTGGGGGACGTCGTTCTTGGAGGGATGGGGGCGGAACTGGAGGCAGCCGCGCGCTTTGTGGATCGTCCCCTGGCCCTGGTGCCGTTTGCGATCTTCATGCTGCTGTTCGGTCCGCTGCCGGAGGAGGTGGCCTGGCGTGGATACGGGCTTGAGGGATTGCAGAACAGGCGGAATGCGCTCGTATCCAGTCTGATTCTGGGGGGAGTGTGGACCGCGTGGCACTTGCCGCTGTTCTTCATCGATGGGAGCTATCAGCACGGATTGGGGGTGGGCACCCAGGGATTCTGGCTGTTTATACTGGACATGGTGCCGCAGTCGATTCTGATGACGTGGATCTACAACAACACCCGGCGCAGCACCTTGTCGGCGGTGTTGTTTCACTTCGTGGTCAACTTCGTGGGGGAACTTTTCGGGCTGGCGCCCCGGGCCGAGGTACTGTACATCGCGTTGTGGTGGGTGGCCGCAGTCGTTGTAACGGCGATCTGGGGTCCTCAGCGGCTTGTTCGCAGGGAGAGACTGGAGTTGGAGGGCCGGGCAGCCTGAAGGTCGCTTACACGCGCGTGGGAGACGTAGCGAATCCGGTCAGTCAAGACGTGCCAAACGTCCGGTGAGGAATGCCGTGAAACGATGCGTTCTGTTGTTGATCCTGGTGCCTCCAATTCTACTGTTCCTTTGCGCTTTGGTGATCCTGTGGATGCCACTTCCGCAGCCGCTCCCTCCTCCGTTGAGTGGTGGGCGAAATCGGATGGCAGCCGTGATGACGGCTATCCTGGGACTAGGCTACCTGGCTGGTTTAGCTGCTTACGTGATCGCCTCTGTGCTGCGGGCAGGCCGTATCCTGGACCCCGTTCTCACGTCGGCAGGACTGGTTTCAGAGAGTTACCGCGTGTTTGGACGACAATACACCGGCGTGATTCGGGGGCGAGAGGTAGCGGTCCGTTTTCTGCCGCCTCAAGGCATCAACCCGGCGCTGCTCAACGTTCACGTCGTTGCCAATCTTGGCACGCGAGCGGCGATCGGGCACAAGAGACCATTGCTGGATTGCCGCGATTGCGCCCAACTCAGCCTGGATGAATTGGAGCTGGGTCACATGCAGGTCTATGCCGAAGACCAGGAATTCGCTCGCAGCCTGCTGGCCGACCCTGTGGGCAGGGCGGCATTGAGACGGCTGATGGAGCCGCGGTCGGGCTTCCCTTTGAATTGCGTGGATGGCCGAGAAGTGCTTGGTCTCAGGGAGCTTTACCTGCAGCCTGAGAGAGTCTGGCTGCGAGCCCGCCCTCGGCAGATCGCAGAGCCGCAGCTTCGGCAGTGGCTTGACGATCTCTTGGTGTTGGCTGAGGCAGGCGAGAGGACACTGGGTAGCCATCCGGCTACCCATAGGGATTGACCGGTCGGCATAGGCACCGGCACCGGCTCCTTCGCCTGCAGCCGACTTATGCCGGAGACAAGGCGCCCTTCAGCAATCCCTTGAAACGGTCAAGCGTGACCGGGTAGAACGCCACCTCCAGGCCCGTCCAGTCGAACAATTCCAATTTTGGGTCAAATGACCCTCAAGTAGCGTGCGAGCGTCCGGTCGCCAACAGTCAATGCCGCTCTGCTTCACATTGGGGCTCTTTGGGATTTCGCGTGGTGCTCAAAGCGGGTGTGTCACCCGCGTCCCATATCTGGGAATGGGAGTAAACTCGACCCAGACACGGGGGTGGCACACCCCCTCTGAGCTATGTAAACACGCGAACTCCTAGAGACCCCACATTGGCAGGAAAGAAAACGTTATCCACGTGTCAGGCGACAGTCTAGAAAGTCACACTGACACGGTCGACGTTGGTCTCCTCCTCTGTGACAACGGCGCACGGGGGCTTGGCGCTCCGATCCATTCCGGGCTCGTATTTGAAGATGTCAGCGATTTCTCGATTGACCATGAAAATCAAGCGCGTGAGAGGCAAGTTCATGGAACACACATCCTGGCACTGACCACAGTTGACACAGGAATCCATCACGTGTACGATCCGTAGCATAGGCCACACGATGTCAGGTGGGATCTCTCCACCTTGCACGTAGCTTCTATCCGCCTCCAGCCAGCATGCCTTGCAGAAGCATATTGGGCAGGCATCTCGGCAGCCAAAGCACTTGATACACTGGCTGAACTGACCCGTCCAATAGCTGAACCTCTGCTCCAGGCTCATTTCCTTGAACGGAGCAAAATCCTTTTCTTGCCAGCTTCGCGCCAGTTCCGTGGCTGCTTCGGCCTTCGCCATCCTCCTCTCCACAGCCGCATCATCCGGCTGCTCGACGAGGATGCGACCAGCCTTGATCGCCCCATCCATGATAGCGGCTCCCTGTTCCGAAAAGGTCTCGACAAACGTGGCCTTCCTACCGTCGTCTACGCCCCACTTGCCGCAGGCCATGTCCGCCATGGTCGGGATGCTTGTCTCGCAGCGCCGGCAGTTCTCCCTCCTCCCATACCCATTCTCCTCCAGCTCTGCCAGATCCATCTCCAGTTCAGTTCCATCGTTCAACCAAACCGTGAGCTTGCTATCTTCAATGTCCTCTCGAACCACATCGTCCGGATCGATGCCCAACTCCTGCTCAAACATCTCCCGGGCCATTGTCGGCGACATGGTGCCGGTGCAGTTCAGGCCGACCAGGAGCACGTTGTCGAGGTTGATCTGCTCCCGCTTGGACAGTTCGATGATCGCCTTGGCGTCACACGGCTTGCAGACCACCGCTATTCTCAGGTCGGCAGCGCCGTCCAGGTATTCCTTCAAACAACGGGCCAGGTTGACCGGGGATGCGTGGAGCGATCCTGCTGTCTCGATGACCTCTTGCGGGTCGGTGATCAAAACGGGTACGCCGTCGTACCGGTTGCCGTCTCTTGCCTTTGTAGCCAGGACAGCATCTACGTGCTCGCTTTCCAGTACGAATTGTAGAAGAGACGTAACCGCGCCACCACACTCGGCCTTCTCCTGCACCTCTTCATCTGCAGACCAGGCCAGAACCATGTTGCCATTCATTGTTGTACCTCCATCCCAACAGCGCATACCTTGTATTCTGGCATCTTACAAGCGGGGTCAAGCGCAGGATTCGTCAGCACGTTGGCACAGGCCTCGGCGAAATGGAAGGGAACAAAGAGCACCCCTGCGGGCACGTCAGTGGTCACTTTGGCTGGGACGTCGATGCTGCCCCGCCTGCTCTTCAGCGTGACCATGTCACCATTCTTGATCCCCTCGCCCGCAGCATCTGCGGGGTTGATCTGGACGAAACTCTGTGGGACTTCATCGTTCAACTTCGAGGTCCTGCGCGTCATCGTCCCGGTGTGATAGTGAAAGATACTTCTCCCGGTCGTCAGGAAGTAGGGATACTCCTCGTCCGGCATCTCCGCCGGAGGTCTGTAATCCACTGACTGGAAGTGTCCCAAACCATCGGGGGTGTTGAACTTTTCCACGAAAAAGGTGGGGGTACCTGGGTGATCCTCTGTGGGGCAGGGCCATTGAATCCCACCCGGTGAATTCTTGAGCCTTTCGTAGGTGATCCCTGCGTACGCAGGAACACAACGTCTGATCTCCTCTAGGATCTCCCCCGGCGAAGAGAAATCGAACTTGTCCTTGTACCCCATCCTCTCCGCTAACTGGCACACAACCCACCAATCCGGTTTGGCCTGGCCGGGCGGGTCTATGATCTTGTCGATCTTCTGCACCCGCCGGTCCACCCAGGCGTGGGTTCCCTCGCGCTCCACCCAGGTCGCCGCGGGCAGCACCACGTCGGCCAATTGCGCTGTCTCGGTGGGGAATATGTCCTGAACCACCAGGAAATCGAGACCCTCCAGCGCCTCGCGCACGCTGTTGGCGTCCGGGGCGGCCATCAAGGGATTGGTCCCCACCACGTACAGGCATCGCACCTTCTGCAGCATCACAGTGTAGGGCAAGCCAGGTTTCGTAGGTAGGTCTTCTACTCCCCAGGCCTCCTCGAACAATCTAGATGTCTCCTCGCCCACTCGCTTGAAGCCGGGGTAGAAGACGTTGAGGCAGCCCATATCGCCGGTGCCTTCACCGTTGATTTGCCCGCGCGTGGGACTGGGGCCGGTGGCCGGTCGCCCGTACTGCCCGACCAACAGGGCCAGGCTGGCCAGCGCCTTTACGTTGTCTGATCCGGTGGCATGCTGGTTCAATCCTTGATCGTAAAGAACGCAGCCCGTCTCCGCTTTGGCGTAGGCAATCGCAGCCTCCCGGATCGTTTCCAGCGGCACACCGCTGACCGCCTCGGCTTCCTCAAGGTCCAGCGAGGAAAGGTGCTGGCGCAGTTCCTCAATCCCCGCAGTCCTTGCGGCGATGAAATCCTCGTCCTCCAGGCCTTCGTCGAGAACTATGCGCATCATCGCGTTAAGCACCACGACGTCGGTGCCCGGTTTCAACTGAAGATGGATGTCCCCCAGGTACCTGGCAGTCAGAGTCTCTCGGGGATCCATGACAATCACCTTGGCCCCCTTCTCCTTCGCCCGAAGCAACCGCATGGTCATCATGGGGAAGGTCTCTTTGAGGTTGACGCCGACCAGGAAGAAGCAATCAGGCTGCTCAAGGTCCAACTGGGAGATCGGCATCACACCGGAGCCCACCGTGGGGCCCAGCCCGGCCGCTGAGGGCGAGTGGCACAGCCGCCCACAGTACTCCACGTTGTTGGTCCCCATGACGACCCTGGTGAACTTCTGCAGCACGTATGCCGCTTCATTCGTGTTCTTTCCCGAGGCCAGCAGGCCAAACGTCTCCGGAGTGGCTTCCCCAAACTTGGTGGTGATGAGCTCGAGAGCTTCCTCCCAGGAAGCCTCCTCCAGCGCGCCATTCCTTCTCACCAACGGCGTCTTCAGCCTGTCCTCCGCGTACAGGAACTGGTAGGCATTCTTGCCTTTGGGACAGTTCTTGCCCTCGTTGATTGGATGGTCCTTCCAGGGCTCCTGGCCGATGATCCGGCCATCCTTCACCACCAAATAGATACCGCACCCACAACTGCAGTAGGGGCATATCGTTGGCTTGTATTCAATCTTCATTTTGCACCCCCTCTGAAGGAGCCATTGCTACCGTTCATATTGAAAGGACTGGGACCCAGATTGCGTATTGTATTGGTGAAATCGGCGACGACCTCGGCCATCTTGGGCGCCTCGGACCCCGAGACCCACGTCAACCGCAACCGATCCCCCCCGATACCTATGGCATCCAGAAAGGGCTTCAGAGCCATCACCCGTCTGCGCGCGCTCAGATTGCCTTTATCGTAATGGCACTGTCCCGGGTGGCATCCGGAAACCAGGACCCCGTCCGCTCCCATGGAAAAAGCCTTGAGGATGAAGGCGGGATCCACCCGTCCTGTGCACATCACGCGGACGACGTCCACGTTGGCGGGCTGTTCCCTGCGCGATACACCGGCCGTGTCCGCGGCCGCGTAGGAACACCAGTTGCACAGGAACCCTACGATACAGGGTTCAAAACGCTCTTCGCTCATTGTACTCCTCCGTGTATGCTATTTATGGCCGTGAGAGCTAACCCCCCACGCTTCCACGTGCTATCACCACACCACGCTGCTCACTAACACCCAATAGTTGGACGATCGCCCTCCGGGTAATCTATCCACCGGGCGGGGCATCAAGCAGCCTCGAAAGGGACTGCTGCGTGTGTCTGCCCGGCGAAACCCCGGGGCGGGCGTGGACAGCAAATATACAGCGATACCAGCCGAATAGATGTGCCTTGCTCGTAGGCGCGGTTCGATCTCCTGCTGGCATCTCGTCTCACCTCCTTCCTCTATCTCGCTATTCACCCAAGCGGTTCACGCTACTATCAGCCGCGTCGTCGGCTTCGGCCCCCGCGTCCTCACCTGCACCTGCGCTTGAAGTCAAGGCCTTGCCGTGTCACCGGACGTAGCCAACGGCGGGGAAATCGTCCAGCGGGCGCGGGCCGGATGGTATGTTATATCCAGCGCGGCGAGGCGATTGATTCGTCGAGGAGCTTCCTCTCAATCAAATTCGTCTAAGTATAGCGCACTATATGTCATTTGTCAATAGACACGTAGCATATTGACTGTTCATAAATAGGGAATTCACGGCAACTCGACAATGTTACATTGTGCTCCAGGCTTCAGGGGACCCTTGTCAAGACAATGCAGAAGAGGCAAGCGAATCGAGAGGGAGAGCGGTCGTGGGCGAGCGCCCCTTCTGGCTTGACCACCGACGTCAAAGCGGTACAATAGACAGCGAGGGGGCACACCGATGCGCGATTCAGTTCCAGAGGCAGCTCCCACGCCGCCGGGCCGGGCTAAACTGCATTGGTATTAGAGCATATCCCCGCGAGGAGCAAAGCGATGCTGTCGTTCGCCGATGATGGACGAATAGAGAATACCAGCACAAACGTAGTTGAGACGTGCCACCAATGGAGTTGTCCCCTGTGCGCAGCCGACCACACAGTTCTGTAATAAGTAGGTAACTACTACTCAGCCTGCTCCCGCTGGACCACACAGTCCGGCGGCTCCTGGCCGGAAACCCGCACTTCCAGGAGTCGATGAGCTCTTCCGGCTCGCACGCTACTTGAGGGTCATTTGACCCAAAATAGGTCCGCGCTGAGCAGGCTGGCTGAGCAGTTACATGAGTAGTAGATATAGGAGGTTGGACTCCGATGCGAAAGAAACGAACGGCTGCTCGAGTTTTCTTCATACTGACCTTGCTGTCTCTCCCACTGT
>Ga0180433_10011745_pt1 | contig 10347 bp, 7 predicted proteins | sample SS_ome_8_FD_132980 | JGI IMG/M metagenome (GOLD analysis project Ga0180433, IMG submission 132980) | Hypersaline lake sediment archaeal communities from the Salton Sea, California, USA - SS_1_D_1 metaG | ecosystem: Environmental > Aquatic > Non-marine Saline and Alkaline > Hypersaline > Sediment...
AGCAACTCAAACAATCGTTGCACTTGCGGTTGGTTTAATAGTTTTAGTCGGTCTTGGTTATCTTGTGTGGACATGGATAGGTAAAGGTGGTGGAGAAGTTACTGAGAGTTATTGTAGATCAAGAGCATTTGCTTTTTGTACAGAGAAATCCGTTAGGGGCCAATTAGATGATAATAACCTTCCTGACGAATTTATAGATGAGAATCCAGGTTGTGCATCATATACGTGGGCAAATAATGTTAACGGGGGTTATTGTGAAGATGTTTTAGGTGTAAATGAGGCAACTTAAACTAATCATAAAAGATAATTAATATGTCATCCAAAGCAATAGCAACCCACACAATCTTTCTAATAGCCGCAATTACACTTTTCCTCTTGTTCACTATTATTTCTCTTTGGCATTGGTTGGATTCAATAGCTGTTGATACTACTCAGGCCAACTGTGCCGCGAAATTACTCAATTACTGTGAGAGATGGAAATTATCAGGAAAAGATCCTGGTGATTGGAATGAAATACAACCAGATGGTTGTGAGAAATTTGACATACACAGACCTTCAAGCATAGACGATTGTAAAATGATATAATCTGGTAATCCAAAACTAATAGTTATGAAAGGTAAAATCTCATTACCAATCTTGCTGGGATTTGCTAGTATTCTGATACTTCTAATAGTTTTAGTCCCTTTGAAATATCTCACAGCTCCGCTTGTTAGGGTGGTTCAATATGAAGAAACACATGATAATTCACAGATGATTCTAATAACATTATTGTCTTCAACTTCTAACGGTAAAACTATACAGGAATTGATAGGGGAACACATAGTCTTCGGTAACCCAAATAGTAACGATTTAGATCAAATAATCACAGAAAAATTAGATAAATTAGTGGAAAGTAACTGTTATAAATTGTCAACTTCCTCTGAAACTTTGTCAGAAAGCTCGGACTGCGATCCTCAGGACTATGAAAAGGAAGCATTTGTTTCACTACCTTACAATTCAGACAAATTAACCGAAGAACTAACCTTGGTGATCAATTGAAAAAAGGAATAGGACCAGTTGGACTCTTGTTAATAGGTTTATTTGGTTCTTTAATAGTGAGTGGATTGACTTTTTTAGCACTTTATAGCAGGACAAACGTTTCAAAAAGGGCCATGATGGAGATAAATGTAATAGATGGTGTAAACAAGGTTGAATTATCTAAAATAGGTTTATCTAAGGCCTTGAAATATTCTTTTTATGAAGCCTCTTATCTTACCAGTTCTCGAGGAGGTTATTACACACTTGAAGGTGAGGATTCTTACAATTGTATTCCCTATTGGAGAGAGTATAGTTATACAGGAGGTTATCCTGGAACTTCCTATACAGGAAGACTAATGCTGGAAGCTTTTGAAGATTACATTCAAGAAACCAATAATGAAATTAATATCCCAGGATTTGACTATTTTGAAATACAGTCATTAGATGATTCAGAGGTTAAAGTTCGTGTTTCTTCTGATCAGGGATTGGTTTTGGACAGGGGAAAGTTAAACATAAAGGAAGATTCACTGGAGAATATTCTAGATACAAACATAGTCCAGATGTATAATTTGGGGAAAGAGAGATTCATAGATATGGATGGAATTAGAAACGCCATTGAAATATCTATTAACGATATGCCTTCTGATTCCCTGTCTGTCCAAATTGGAGATGTTTGTGAAAATGAACTGGATGCAAGAAATGAGTTACTCAGTAGATACCCTAATTGGGAGGAAGAACTCAGAAATAGAATAATTAACAATATTGAGGGGACAATAACGGTGGGAAATCTCGAGATCACCACAAGTATTCCCGATTATATGAGTGATATTGCTGTTTCTTTTGAACCTTACTGTAGTTGGGATGAATCAAATGTTATTGAGGATGATGCAACACATTGCGATTGTGCTAGGATGTATGATGTAGATTGTGGAGGTTTAGGTAGGGATGAACTAGAATGTCATACTATTGATCATTGTAGGAGTTGTTATATAACTACTTCCTATTACACGGGATGTTATTGCGAGGATAACGAATGCATTGATATGGTGGAATTATGTGAAGGATGTGAGATTTCGTATGATGTTGAATGTGGAGGTGGAACCACTACAGAAACTGAATGTGATATGCTTGACCACTGTAAAAAATGTTATACATCCACACCCTTTGCGGATTACTATAATGGTTGTTATTGCGAGAATTATGATTGTTCTTCTGGGATAACTCGCTGTCAGGGCTGTGAGAGAATGTATTCGGTGGATTGTGGAGGCGGGACTACTACGGAAACTGAATGTGAATTACTCGATCATTGTCAAACTTGTCATCAAACTACACCCTATCCTGATACTTATACCGGTTGTTATTGCGAGAATGATGATTGTGCTGATGAGATAGAATTATGTAGCGGTTGTGAGGAACATTATGATTATCTCCAGGATGTGACTTGTACTTTTGATTATTACGCTTCTGCTCGGGTTTTAGTTACAATTAGGGATACATCGGGTAGATTATATCCAGTTCTGGAAGAGAATGGTAATGTAGCTTACAGGCCAATTATACTTAATTTTTATGTAGTTTCAGGAAATAGAAATTTACTAGACCCAGTTACAGATACTGATGATTGTGAGGTTCAGATAGTTGATTTACCAGAAATTGGTAGACCTCCAGGTCATTCGTCTCCTCCAGGTCATCCTACTCCAGGTGATATAACCATTTGCCCTGATGTTGATTTGACAGACTATATAGATGATTATAATCTTTACAAAGATACGATATATGAAGCTATTGAAAATGAGAATTTAGGAGTTTACACAAGCGGAAATGATAAAGCAGCTAGGTTAGTCGCTGCTATAATAACACAGGAAAGTGGATGGAACCAAGAACTCTGTAGCCCTAGTAGAGGATGTGGAATAATGCAAATAACTCAAGGTACAGCTTCTGGGTGTGAAGGTGGCTGGGAGGCTATAAGAGATGATGTTTACGCAAACATAGAATGTGGAGTAGGTATTCTAAAAAGTAAGTTAAAATCAATGGAATCATTCAATGAATATGATGCTGAAAACTTAATCAAATTAGGACTAGCTGCATATAATGGTGGTCAAGGTACTATTCAAGAGGCTATAAACATAGCTGGAGATAGTAGTTGGGAAAGTATTAACAATATGGATATAATGACACAGGCTTGTGAGAGAATTTGTCAACAGACAAGGGATACTACACGGACATATTGTGGAATCGAGTCGGAAAAATCTGGAATAATCTTAACTTATGTTGATGATACTGTTTATCCTTATTATCAGAGTTGGTTAGACTGTGAGAGTGAAACAACTTATTCCGGACAATTAATTTGGCCCGTACCCGTGGAAAAGATGGTTAAAATATCTGCTTGTTACGGATTTTATCCTAAAGGTGGTCCTCATTATGGTGTAGATATGAGTGTTAACGCAGGAACCGAGATTTATGCAGCCGCTTCTGGAGTAGTTGTTGAAGTTGTTAATAGTGATAGCTCAAATTCTGCCTATAATAGAGGTTTTGGAAATGCGGTAAGGTTAGAACATACACGAGAGGATGGCTCCAATTTTCAGACTTTTTATGGACATTTTAAATGTAGTGGCGTAGAAGTTGTGGAGGGACAAACAATAAATCAGGGACAATTATTGGGATATTCGGGTGGAACAGACGCTTGTAAAGGGACATCTACAGGTGGACATCTTCATTTTCATCTAGGTCATCCATACACGACAGAAGCTACAGAAGACCCATGTCCATATTTTGTAGATGGTTCTCCCTGTGATGCTGATACCCCCTGTCAAGCAACTTAAAAATTAATAAGGGATCATTTAAAGAACGACTCCTAAGTTGAAAAAACTTCAATTTTTTCTAAGGGGAAACCTTATTTATGGATTAGAATAAAATTAATTAACACATCATTTTAGTGATTAAATGGATAAAATTAAATTATTATCTTCATCAATATTGTTTTTTCTACTTTTTTTTGGGACAGGAAATTCTATGTTTTGTGAAGGATCTTGTAATATAGATGATGATTGTCCGTGCGTTGAGAGCTATAATGCTAATTGTAATTATGATACGTGTTGCCCAAATCCTGGTGAAAAATGTTGTGTATATACTGAATGCCCCACTTGTACTTGTAAAACTTGTTCAGACAAAGATAATGATTGTATAGGCTGTTTAGAATATGAAATATTGGATGTTACTCCTTGTGGTTATTGTAAAAGCACAGGAAAATGTTTAATGGGTAGCAGCTCAGGGTCATCAGATAATTCATGTTCAGGAGATGATTGGGCATGGTATTCTTCTAATTGTGTATATATTCCAACCACAACAATCACAACAACATCTACGATCACAACCACAACAACTTCAACAACAATTATAGGCACAACTACTACAGTTACATCTGGATCCACAACTACTTTAGGACCTACTACCACAACAGAACCACCCTTAATTCCAATCACTTTTGATCCAGATCAAGATGATATTATAAGATGTTCTAGTCCCAGTGTGAGGTCTTTTATGGATGAGTATAATTCCTATAGAGATATTATCAGTTCTGTTATTCAAAGTTCTGATCTTTCTACTAGAACCGGAAGAGAAAGTAATGCAGTAAAGTTAATTGGATCCGTAATTTCTTATGAGAGTTCGTGGAACACTAATGCTTTGAGATGTGAAAGAAGTTATGAATGCCCCCCAGATTATACAGGACCTTGTTATGGCCCCTGGAACGTTTTAGTAAATAGGTTGGGTTGTCAGAGTGTTGGATGCGATCAATTAATATCTTCACCACAGGGAACAATGCATAAAGTATCCTGTAGCTATGGTTTAATACAAATGATGTACCCGACTGCTTGGGGACGGGGGTATAGAGGACCCCCAGAAGGACTATGGAACCCTGAAACTAACATTAATTTTTGCACTGATTATCTTTTAGACTACATAGAAAGATGCAACAGCATTGAGGAGGGTTTAAATGCCTATAATTTGGGTGGAACATGTGCCAGTCGATATGAACATCCATACGCTAATGCAGTATTTGATTGGTATAATCAATGGTTGGAGTGTGATACTCCAGCAAGAGGTCTTATGGCTTCTATCATTCCTTCCACTAATGAACCCACTTCTACAGAAACTTTTAGTATGAATTTTTACAGTAATGATTTGAATCCTGGTAGTTTAGCAATAATCACAGGCCCAATAGAAGACCTGATAATTGAAAGAGTATCAGCAAGTTCATCAGTAGAAATAAATCCAGAGTCTTCAGGTGAACTGGTGACAAGAACAATAATCCTTGACCCAGTTTACATTGAAAATACTATTACCAATATAGTTTGAATTTACTATCTAGGTATATCTAATTTGATAACTTCCTTCTTCGGCGGCTAATTCAAAGAAATCTGAATGACTAATATATTCCCTTTGTCCCGTTGCAGGGTCATTATATACTACATGACTAGATGTTACACCATTTACCAGGACAAAATGGTCTATTACTTCTATGTAACCCCTTGCATCTGTAACATTAGCAGATAGTTTGGCAATTACAGGTTTTCCTTGTTCACAGACAAAGAATTTGAGATATTCAATATACTCTTCCTGATTTGGAGGTGAATCAAAATCAAATGAGGTAAGTGATTTCCCTATAAAATGTTCTGCACCACAACTTGGCCAGTAATCCCAAGCTGGACAATTTACATCACAATACTCATAAACTTCTGGTGGTGTTATAGTCCTCCCAGTTTCATGAGTAAATAACATTGCAGCTGAAGTAATCCCGCACCAAAGTCCTTCTAATTCTTGGGAATAATCCCATCCAAATTGACTTACTGGACTTATACTAATATCCGCATTACAAGTATCCCATCCTCCATCAATTGGAGGTAAAGTAGTTCCAATTGGTGGTGGTGTAACGTCGCCATCATCCTCCCCAGTATCTTCTGTCTCTTCAGGGCAGGTGGGCCCTCTTCTAAGTTCATTAATATTCTTTTTGAAAGAACGAGTATATTCATAATCAACTGTAAATTTAAAGAAAACAGACTGATAATTTTCAAGATAATTTTCAATATTACTTTTACTAAAACTGTAAGTAGGATAACAGGTTTCATAATCATCCCTTTCTAATTTAGTTCCAAGCTCAGTAAATTCACAGGGTTCAACTTCACTTAAAAAGTCGAAGTCATCATATTTTTTCTCAAGATTATAATCAAGTAAAATTCCATCACCATATCCTTTATTAACTGCAGTAAGAGTTAGGTCTAACCGGTTTGTAATATAATTAGAACTTCCATATCCTTCATTTGGATAATAATAATTACCATAAGGACTGAAACCAGCCTCTAGGGAAATAGGCCCTTGACCTACAGCATCCTTTTTTTCAAATTTAGCCTTTTCCCTTGTTTCTCCAAATCGGAATTGAGTTTCCAGTGTATTGTTGTGTTGATAAGTTACATTTACAATTAATCTCATACATTCAGCGAGATCGCAATTTAAAGCCGAGCCTTCTAATAATGTTCTCACTCCTTCTGGAGGTAGTTGATAAGTGTCTTCTAAGGGCATCAAATCTATCTCCGTTCTATCTGAACTCTCCCCCCAACCATCCTCCTCCCCTTCCAATTTACATTCTAATCTTCCATAGATAACGATATCATCAAGTGTTTCATCTTCTAGTAAATTCTTGACTTCAACTAAAACAGAATATGGTTCACCGGTAAGTGGAGGTTTAGGTCCTCTTCCATCTTCGATAACTAAATCAATTACTTGGTTTAGAGCATGGGGAGGTTCAGGAGGCTCACCTCCCCAACAAACACTTGGATCATCTACTTGAAAAGTAATACATTTCAGGAAAAGGTCAAAATTCGAAGGTAATATACCTCCTATTGTACTTGTAATCCCACCCCAAATCCTTGAAACTTCATCCGTATGGAAATATATAACAAGTCCTAATGCACCTAAGATAATCAGAATACCTAGATATTTTACCAGTGGGGATTTCCTTTTGTATGGATAAGGTGGTTGTTGTTGTTGACGTTGAGATGATGCTATTGCTGCTCCTCCAGCTGCGACTGTTGCTCCTGTTCCTATTGCCAGTTTTTTTAATGCTTTCTTTTTGTTTTTCCATTGCGACCTTCTTGATTCTCTTCTAATTTTCTCCCTATCTTCATTCAGTTCTACTTGCTCATTCCAAGTTTTTTTCCCCTCTTTCAACACTCCCCCTCTTTCTTTTTTATATTCTATTTCATCTTTCTTTTGAAGATTTTGAATTTCCCCTTCTCTATCTCTTTCTCGAGCTTTAATTTGCTTTAGTTTCTGTTCCCTAGCTTTTTCTTCCTGCCTTCTCATTTCCTCCAATTTTTCTTCAGCCTCTTGACGTTCACGTATCAACCTCTCTTCACCTTTCATTCTAGCTCTGATCTGTTTTAATCGTTGTTCCCTGGCCTCTTCCTCTTCCCTTCGTTTTTCTTCCTCTAATTTATCCCTCGCTTTTTTTATCTTATCCACAGAATTATCCGACATAATATCTAAGATTATTTTTAGAAAAACGCAATAATAACTTTATTCAATAGTAAAGTCATGATGTTCAACAATACCATAATCATAGGTATAGTCAACCTCTATAGTCCCTGTTACCCAATCCTGACCAATATTATCAGAAACCTCGAGTTCGCACATCAGTGGTTTTTCGGTTGGATATTCTATTTCCTCTTCAAATGATCCACCAGGGAAATCACAGGCTCCTCCGCTATAGATTTCGACATAATCAAGAATAACTTCAAAATTCTCTGTAGATATCGTATTCTCAAAAGTTTGATATTTACTTCCACTTCCGACTTCTCTAACATTTAATTTGGCGGTAAATCTTTGTCCTTCTTCTACCCACTCAGTAACTACTTCTCTTTGACCGTCCACAAATCTTTCTAGAATAAAATCTGTATCTATATCAACTTTAACTGGTCCATAGCTACTAGATTTCTGTTTTTTACCCCATTGCCTTTTCTCAGTCCCCTTTTCCCATATACTGAACAATAACCTGGAATTACCACTATACCTATAATCCACAGAAAAACTAACAGTTCTTTTACCAGAATCTTCAGGTGCCCTTAGAACTGCATGTACACCTTGCATTGCATCATAACAACCTTCTTTAGCTTCTATTTTACCTATAGTACATCCAATCAATTTACCATTACTTGTTATCTCTGGATTACCTTCTCCACAATTAATTCTCTCTAATTCAAATCCTTGTCTATCAAAAAATATAACCCTAATATATTCAGCATCAGCACTTCCCCTATTTTCCAGCCAAAAATTAATTCCGACAGTATATCCTGGGAAAATTCTACCAGAAGTATCAATATTATAATCACTTATTACTAATCCTTCATTAGTACATTGATTAGTAGATTCCTCTGTACATCCGAGTAAAAATAACATTAGGAAGACAGAACCTAACCCAATTATTTTTTTATTCATTTTATCTAACATATCTTTCTCTTTTAGACAAATATTCTTTTTTATAAAAAACTATTTTATTTATTGTGAAAGGTCAAGCAGAAACTACCGAATTATTAACATGGATTGGAATAATAGTTGTTTTGATAGCTTTAATACCAGTGATAGTACCGATAATCAAGAATGCAATAGAATCCCTTGCTATATCATCCCCGGATGTTGTTTCAAAAGATCTAGCCAGTTTAATTTCCATAAGTGCTTCAGCCACAAAGGATATTTCTGTTGTATATGACCCGCCAGGACTTAGTAGTTATGATGTTAATATTGAAAACAGGATGATTACTGTTTCTAGGGGTTCTGGTGATGAAAAGGAAGAAGCCTCTAATCCGATTATAGTTGATGCAAAGGGTTCATTTTCAGATGTTGATGAATTTAAAATAGAGAAAAAGATTGAAGGAAGTGAGGAGAAATATTATCTTAATGGAGAATTACTTTGTTCTTTTGGAAGATCCGGAGGAAAGAAAGTAGACCCATCCCCTCTACCTGCTAATGGACATGATGTCCCCACAGATTTACCCTGTCCAGGCTCATTTCTAGAATTTACGCCATTATCCTGTGGTTCAGGGAAATTTGACCTCTTAGAATATTATATTCCAGATTCACCAGTAACTATTGAAATTGAGCATTTGCAAGGGGGATATTTGGAGTACTTCCATACTTACTTAACTTCTTATGAAAATGATGAAGGTCATTTTTATACTACTAAAAGTAGGGATCCAACTTATTTTGAAGAATTTCGATTTGATAAGAACTTCATTTATCATATGAAGGACACCACTTGGGCCACAGGACCTAATCAGAATGTAAAGTGTGAAAATGGGGACGATGCTTTCTTTACCTCAATAAATGGCCATTTTGGAAGGGATAATTGTGATGATTTTGATCCTGATATTGAGGGTGGTATATTGCACCCTCGCTGTATGTCTGTAGGAGAAACCTCTGATTCTTACCCAATTACAATTGTCGGTTTTAGTAAAAAAACATGCACTTGCTGTAAAACTCCTTATGTCGGAGATTTAACAAGCCAAATGACCTTGGTTAGTCGCGGTTCAGTTACTTTTCCAAATGGTTTTAGTAGACCAGACGTAGTTAAAATAAGAGGGGAAAATTCAGGTGAAATCTATTACTATGACAAAGAATTAGGTTTTATTGGCTTTGAAGCACCAGGTTTTAGTGCATATGCTAAACAAATATTTCCAGGTGAAACTCACTGTGCGGTGTTATCATGCAGTTAAAAATGAAAAATAAAGGACAAGCTACCAGCCTTTCAGATGTACTTATAGGTCTACTTGTAGTTGGATTAATAGGCATGTTCGTATTCCTTTTTTTGACTCGAGGACAAGAGATACAGGTAAGGGTTGAGGAAAATGAAATATTAAGAAGAAAATTAACCCTGATAAATGTTCTAATTTCCTCAGATAAACTTGCTTATACTACTGAAACAATGATTCACCGGGGAGTTATAGATAAGGAAAAATTAGATAATCTGAACTCAAATCCGGGACTATTCACACAAATATCATACCCGGAATCAGGTTATTCTATTAAAGTAGTTGATTTAGACGAAGATAATGAATGGTTGGTTGGTAAGGATTTTGATATGACTTTCCAAACCCCAGTTGGAATAAGATACTCTGAAGATAATGTTCACACAGGAATAATTTCTGTTGAATTTAATTTAGATGAGATTCCAGGTGTAATTGAACTAGATACTTGTCAAAAAATAACTGATCCTGGTTACTACAGACTTACGACAAGTCTCTCTGAAGGAGATTTACTGGGTGGCGATGCTTTTGGTAGTAA
>Ga0180433_10011746_pt1 | contig 10347 bp, 9 predicted proteins | sample SS_ome_8_FD_132980 | JGI IMG/M metagenome (GOLD analysis project Ga0180433, IMG submission 132980) | Hypersaline lake sediment archaeal communities from the Salton Sea, California, USA - SS_1_D_1 metaG | ecosystem: Environmental > Aquatic > Non-marine Saline and Alkaline > Hypersaline > Sediment...
AATAAACTCGGCCACTCCCATCCGGCGGGCTGTACGACCGGCACGGCCGTAATATTCCCTTATCGCCCTGCCGCGAGAACGGACGCTCTCCGCCTCTGCTTTTGCCCACTTATCCGTCTGGGCAAGAGTGACTACCGCTGAGCCGCCTATCTCAACACCTGAACCGAGATACATCATCTTCTGCCGGGCGGCAAACCTCTTACCCTCATCCTCTATCTGGGCAGCGTCCCGGCGTGCCTCACCCTCCAGTATAATACCTTCCGATTCATACATACTGGCCTGGTTATTATACGCACTATAGCCGGCTATGCCTTGTCCTATACCTAATATTACCGGTACTGCCGCAAGCGTCTCAGCGCCCATATTCGTATCTCCTTGCCCAAATGCGGAAGTCTTGCCCCAACCGCGAGTATTGTTTTAGTGTACCTTCCTGTTCAAACCCTATAAATTCCATCCACCTGTCATGCAGTGCGTCAGCCGGGGAGAACGTCTGGATGCGCCACACATTCTCTCGTTCAGCCGCGCCGTCAAGAAGTCCCTTTATCGTGCGGCAGTAGCCCTTCAGATACTGGCGGACATACACCGAAGGTATCTGCCATGCCTCAAGCACTCCCCGCCACAACGGTATACACCCTATACAGGTGATTATTCTTCCATCTTCAATAAGCGAATAACAGTAGGGCAGAAGCTCTACCCTCTCAAGAAACGGCTCGGCTAAGTGCGGAATAAGATATTCCCGCTCATATTCCCGGGCGTCCAGCAGGTTCAGATGTTCCCTGTTAAAAGGCAAAACTTTCATTCTTTCTTACCTTCCCGGGTTATCTTTCTTTATGCGTTTGTCTTTCCTTTTCGCCTGCGCGCGGGTAGCATAGGGACCGCCCACTTGTTTGCCGTTCTTATCCTGCACTATATACCCTTCAGATACTTTCTTTATCATATTCCCTACTCATTCGTTGTGTCGACATACGGCACGATCCCCTGAACGGCGCAGGGGTTCGGTGAGTCCTGCACCACATACACATATTTCCTGCGGTCATACCCGTCAGGGACCTCCAAAAACTTAGCCGCTGTCAACAGTTTCGCCGGCCGGCCCGATACCGCCCCTAAGTCCCTGTTCTGCAAAGTTTCAAGCCGGTAGATATCCGTCCCGTATTTCGTCCCGCGTGAGTGCCGGAAAAGAAGCCCCAGACGGTTAACTGTAGTTATCCTTGCCTGAGCCGTTCCGGCCAAAGCTCCTATATCAAGCGGCATAGTCTGTAAACGGCCAGTATACGGTAGCCCCACATGCACCACCGTCCCGGCGGTGTTAAGCGTTATTGCCCCGCTTGTAACGGTGAAATCCCCGTCATCCGCCCCGTCTACCTGAGCCGAAACCGTCTCTCCTTCGAGGTGGTCCAGGCCGGTTATCTCTGTTACGGTCAGATACCACCCGTTCTCTTCTATCTCATCTGTCGAGTCGAAATCCTCGGTAATAGTACAAGTGACTTCAGTATCGGAAACATAGGCCGTTATGAGGGCCCGTCCCTTTTCTGTCCCGGTTACGGTCTTTTTGACTATGTACCGGCCCACATCACTGGCAGAAAAAACAGCTCCGGTAGCCGTGAACGAAACGCCCGTACCCGTCAACGCCCCGGGGGTAACCGGGACCGTTTGGAGATTATCTAAAGTTAAAGAACTGTCTAACCGGATAAGCTGTTTTGCCTCTTCGTATAATATCCGGCGGTAAGTGTCATCGTCCGTATCCTCGTCCCCCGTATAATAGTCCTGCTCCTCAGGCAAGAGTTCCTCCGCGGCCAGGTACTCCGTATACCGCCGGGTGTTGCCATTTATCGTCCTCTCGACTACCGCCCACAGGCTATCCTGATTGTCCGGTTGCGGTTCTCCGCAAACCGAAAGAATTTTAACGTCCGTACCACCAAGGTGGTGTTCATGCCAGGCGCTTATCTCCTCGGCCGTCTTGACCGTTAACCCGAGAAGGCGGCCGTCCTCTACGACAGACCATATTATGTCGGCCACACCCTGTTGTACGGCAAGCTGAAGAAGTCCGGAGTCCGTTATCTCATCCGAAAAGATATTAAGGTTTTCTGCCTTATATTCGTCCGCTAAGAGGGAAAACCCGAATTTATTAAGTATCCTGCCCCCGCGTTGTATATAAAAAATAGAGCTTCCTACCCGAACAGGTACGCGGTATTTACAACCTATGAACTCAAGCGCCTGAACAGCTATATCCGTCCCACTAATGGGCGTGGCGTCCGAGCCGCCATTTGCTTTATATACCCCGCCGAAAGTGCCTATCGCAAGAAATCGGCTCGTGCCGGAAAACCACTGGATACGGTCGGCCACATTATTCTGGGACGCTATCGGAAAAACTACCGCATCCTCTTCAGACGCCCCGACAGTAAATACGTCATAGTTGACCGTTCCGTCATTATCGGGGGCTTTACTACCCCAGAAAGTTTCAGGGTCGTCGTCAGTACCGCCATAAAAAAGACGACCCCCGTAAAAGGCTACCGCCCCCGGCATATTCCCTTCTTTAAAAACAACACCCCCGGAAGAGTAGGCCGTGAACCCGGAAGTATCAACATCCGCCCCTGTTTCAGGGTCGGTCAACTCGAAATTATTCGCCGCCTTATTAGCCACCTTATATGTATTTTCGTTTACCTCGGTCATTCCTACAACGCCATTTATCTCGATAATATCGCCATTCTCAAATCCGTGGGCGGTAGCAGTAACGACTCCGGGGTCGGCTTGAGAGATACCGCTGATAGTCTTAGTAAATGGGTCGTCTGTACGCGTAAACGTGCTGAGCGTCCAGCTGGCCTCACCCGACCGGATAAGTTTACGGGGCTCATAGTTCGGGTGGGTTATATACATAAGGTCCGCCTTCTGAGCGAACTGAAGTTCATACAGGTCTGCTTCTTCATAGGGGGTGTCAACCTCGTATATCTTCTGGCAAGTACCGCCGGACGTAAAAGCGGTATATGTAGTGGTGTCGATCGCGTTCCCGTCAATATCTGTCAAAGAGAAAGTATTAGTGTTTATATATGTGACCAAGTAGTAGTTATTATTAAGTTCGGTCATACCCCCAACCCCGGAAATATATATCTCGTCTCCGTCTGAGTACCCATGAGAGCCTACAGTTATAACCCCGGGGTCGGCCTGGGTGATACCTGTTATAGGTTTCGAACCGGTAGAGGCATATGCCGCGGTTGGGGGAACAAAAGTAGAAGTCCACTTCGCTGTACCTTTTAATATGGCCGGCTCATCTATGTGGCCGTTAAAGGGATAGCGCTTTCCGCTATATGTTTCGTTCCCTAAAGTAAGTGTATAGTTATTAGTATAATTCCGAGAGTCGGTAAAAGTAGTGTCCAGCACACCGTCAATAAAAATACCCGCCTGGTCAGCGCCGAGGCCCCAACGAACATATGCTATATGCGCCCACGCTCCCGCGGAAACTGTCCCCGAAGATGTTTTTGAGCTGCCCCCATCTGCTGTAAACTGCACCTTTCCGGTTGTAGTGATATCAAGACTCCACCCGGCGCTTGAGGCCCCGTAAGTCGCAAGAACTATCATAGACGAACCAATAGCCGCAGGCCTTACCCAGGCCTCTACCGTAAAAACATCCGTACCGAAAAGAAAATCAGCAGACTTGGGCGCGGTGACGTAATCTCCCGTGCCGTCAAGAAGCAGAGAAGCCGTCCCAAACTTCTTCTGGGCGGTATCAAGTTGCGCGTCCCCGGCAAAAGTAAGGGTCTGTCCGCTCTCGGCATCATAAGAAGTGGCCCCGTCACTGCCGTCAAAGTGAGAAAGAAACTGATACTGGTCGGTACCGGCATCTTCGAATATGAGTCCCCCATCGGAAAAGAACCGGAGTTTTTGGTCAGAGAACGCAAGAGCATAAGACTGGTCATCATTAAAAACAAAGGGAAAAAGTACGGTATGGCCATTCAGCCGGGTGTGGTGTATGTACTGGAACCCGGGACGAAACTCAGCCGGCCCCTGCGCCTGAGGGATAAAATTCCGACAAGTAAGCGTGCCGGCTTTGTAGAAATTGGGAAGATCTACCCGGGCAAGAAACTTTTTTGAGAGCTGGCCGGCCGCAAAATTTATAAGGGATGCGTTTACTTCCACCTGTTAAGCCACCTCCTCTTTATCGTCTTGCAATTAATCCGGTATGCGGGAAGGGTTCCCCTCGTACCCCAACCCTGAACTGTACCTGCGGCGCGCTCCTATCACCCTGCTTCTTGTTATCCGTATCGGCGGTTTATCCTGACCGTTCACCGCCCGGGCCTCTTGAAGAGCCTCGGCCAGAAGATTCCGGCAATCCGTTCGCAGGGTGGTTTTACCGGCAAAGGCATACGACATATTCACCGCAAGCTGCAGCGCAAACGCTTTTATAAAAAGAGCGTCAAACTTGGTCGTGTCATCCTCATCAAAAATATACCCTATCGGCAGAGAAGGCGCTAAAGACGCAACCCCTCCCGAAGTATACGCAGCGTATCCTGAAGTATCCACATCCGCCGGAGTAGCCGCCTGGGTCTGAAGAGAAAAAGTGTCGGTCGTAGCGTTAGCAACGGTAAAATGGGTGTCGTTCACGCTTGTCATCCCCGCCACATCTTCAATAAGCACGACCTGGCCATCCTCAAACCCGTGGTCCTCGCAGGTAACTACTCCGGGGTCAGCTTGGGTTATGCCGGTGATCGTTTTCTCTTCGGCGCTGCTATAATTATCACTCGAAAGAATATAATTATCTGTCTCTATCGCGTATTCTTTCCCCACCAAACCCTCGTTTTCTGAACCTATAAAACACAAGCGGGCAAAATCCGAAGGCAAAAGGAACTTATAATCAAACTCAAAAGGGGGCGTTGTGGTTACTGCGTAAAGGGTTGTACGGGTCTTGGCAAAGTTCCAGGGGTGCTTACGCAAAATCTCCTGCCTGGCGGGGGCAAAATGCCGAGTACATATCTCCTCTTCCTTTGTGGACTCCGCAGTTAGGGAGTCTATAGAAGGGACTTTGAGATAATCAAGAGCCATGTTGCATATCTCAAGCGCTGTCATATTTGCCTCCGTTATTTATACCACAAGCGGGGAGGTAGTCTCCCCGCTTATGGTTTTCCGCTTTGCCGTGTGTTACGCAGACTTTACAAACAGAGCGCGTATGGAAACCGTGCCTGCCTGCGCAACCGCGTTGTTCGAAGTCAGAACCAGGTCGTACATCTGCTCCGACGGGTCAGAGTCATCCGCCAGCGAATACACCGGGTCACCTATCTCGTCAATAGGCAGACTCGCCAGGCCATTCTGCTCGGAACCGAGAGCCTTGCCGGCGCTGATATCCCCACCATCCAGGAGAATATCAGCGTCCTTAGCCGCGCCTCCCCTTTCAAGCAATTCGTAAAAACCCAGATCCACATCATCCAGGCCCGATATCGCGTCGCAGTTGATGTCTATTGAGAGAGGAACCCAATCAGCCCCCACCCGAGCAAGGCGGTACTTGGACCCCGCGCTGTCGGTAGCAACCGTCTCAAAACTCCCGGCAAGAGCGATTACCTGACCGCCGTTGCCTTCGGATTTGATAGATGTGCTCAGTTGATATGTGTTTATAACAGCCATCCGTCACCTCCACGTTAAATGTTATGGGTAAATCCTGGGGGCGCCTAAACGCCCCCGGGAGTTCTCTTCACTCTACCGATTAAGTTACGTCGGTAGTCTGAACCTTCTGGACTCTCTGGCCATCCGTACGGACAGCACCCAGGTCGCCCATCACCCTTATGTACGTGGATTCCACATAGTTCGGGTGATTCTCGATCACGGTCACGTTGAACTCTTTGCTCATGCCGTAGACCAGACCTTTGGTCGACATGGCAAAGCAGTCTCTCACGCCGCTTGAGACCGGAAGCTGAGGGTTGTCCACTCCGCTACCGAACAGGATAACATCCATCCCGAGCGCGCGTGCGACTTTCCCCTTGTCCACAACATACTCCGCCGTGAAGTCACGACTGGTAAGCTGCGACAGCTTCATCATCTTCGTTTCCTCTTCCTCGGTGCAACCTATGAGTAGGTCCTCCGGAAGCTCCAAGCCGACTTCCTTCGACTTGAAGTTGTCCTTGATCTCGAGAAGTTTATCGTATGTAAGACCGGCAGTCGCATCGACCGTGGCCCCACCATCTGCCGCGAAAGTAACGGTCGTGCCGAAAGATTTACCGGTATACACAGACGCGTGAAGCGCGTCTATACCTATCTTATCGGCTTTACGCATGATCGCGTACATGCACTGCTCCACCAGGCGTGAGGACGGGTCCTCAAACATCCTGCGGGCGTCCCGGTTGTCCACGATAAGCTCGACAAGGATCCTATCCGTGTCCAGTTTCCTACGCGTGTAGTCCGGGTTCTGCGGATCTATGAGCGGGTTACGAGCGTTGTTGGTTTTTGCCTCTACCATAGATACCCCGTCATAAGCGAAATTCTCACCGGTTATGGGGAGTACCTGGCAGCGACCCATCAGACGAGTTTTCATCTGCTGAGCCTTCACATGAAGCAGATTACTGAATTGAGTAATCAATGCGGTGTCAACAGCCATCTGTCACCTCCAGGTTAAGTGTCACCAAAAAATTAACGTACTTTTTCGGAAACGCTCCCCGGAAAGTACTTCCGGACGTTGCCTTCGCCTGTTAAGACCGGCGCAGGTCTTGAACTGACAATCGGACATTTGCATGCTCCCCGACGTGTTCAATATAAAAATATACACTATAAAAGTTATTTTGTCAAATTATTCTATATTTTTCTATTTTTTAAGAGCTCGCATCTTCGCAAGAAGAGCCGCGTTTTTCTCCATAAGCTCCGTATGTTTCGGGTGCTGCCAATCCGAAAAGCCCTCTTCTCTCATAAGCTCGCGCTGCTGAGCACTAAGGGCCTCAAACGACTCCCCGCCGGCAGCGCCGGCCGCCCCCGGGTCGCCACCCTTAAAAGCGTCCTCTTTTCCGTACTTCTTGAACACATTATCTGTAACCGCAATAACCATAGCAAGCTGATCCACCGACATCTTATCAAGCGCGGGAATAACCTCTTTTGGCAGGCTCTCCTTAAGGACTTTCTGGGCATTTGCCACGATGGCATCTTTATTATCACCAAAAAACTCCTGGTTAAGTTTAGCAAAAGCCTCATCTTCAGCCTGTGCGTTAGCGGTAGAGTCCTTAACTTTACTCAACACAAGCTCTTCAAAACCTTTAGATACCTTCTCAGCCATGTCTTTCGGAACGCCCGCCTCAAAGAAAAGGCCTTTGACTGCCTTCTGAAACTCCTCGTCCGGCTTAGCGTCCTTATTACCTTCCGTGGGTTTAAGCTCATACCCGTCCGGAGAATCCGGCCGACCTATAGCTTTATGGAACGCATCCCAATCTTCAGGCTTGGCGTTCTCTCCGGGAATAGTAACCCCTTTTCTCCCTATTAGTTGATTCTGGTTATCAACGAAACGGAAAAAAGACTCGGGTGTTGTGTTGTTCTCTTTCAGCCAAGAGCGGTCTTTAAGGTCTTCCGGAACAAAATCCAGTAATGACTTATCCCCTGTTCCGGCCCCGTCACCGGCACCATCGCCGGCCCCATCACCTGTTCCAGAAGCTGTACCGTCACCAGCACCATCACCGGCTCCGACGCCGGCCCCATCACCTGTTCCAGAAGCTGTACCGTCACCAGCAAAACCTAAAAACATCTTTGGAAACAGTAAATCAGTTAAAAAGTTCATCTTCTCCCCCTTTGGTTTTTGGTTCGTGGAACGGGATCTCTACGCGCATGACGGTCTCCCGGTCCATGTATTTTCTAAGCTCGAGATACGTGCGACGTTTAGCCTCGGCCATTAGCAGCACGTCTTTGTTCACGCCCTCTGGTGTTTCGTGAGTAAGTGGTGAAAGGAAATGGCTCTCATACATGAGAAACCGTAAAAGTTGAAGGCCCTCGTTACTTTGCGAAATGGCCGCCAGGCCCGTTGTCATGTTCTCTCTGAATTTCTTTACCCTATCTTTTGCCTCTTTTCGCCTTTCCCCCCGAATCTTTACCTCATCCTGCATTATCCTCCCCCTCCGAGTTTTGCCCGAGCATCAGCTATGTTCTTGCCAGACTTGGTTAGGGCCTCGGCAAGTTGCGCCTGTTGTGCCGCCTCTTGGGCTTTGTCTCTCGCGTCTCTACGCACCTTTATCTCATCCGGCGAAAGTATAATGTCCATAGGCGCTCCGGAAAGCTCCGCCGAATACTGCACTATCCTGTCTGTGTCAAGGGCTATCATGGCGTCTCCGTTAGCGCCTTCCATCTGAATAGCGTTATTCACCGTTGCAATTATCCCACGGTACTCTTCCTCTCTCATAACATGCGCCGCCGGAGATATATACGCAATATCATAAATTTTTTGCCCCTTAGCGATAGCATCAGCCACGTCCGGCGGGATATCAAAGGGGGTGATGCCGTTCATCTCAAGCACTAAAGCGGTAGAATAATCCCCCGGGGCCACACCTAAAAGCCCCATTTCAAAAAGAATACTGTATGCGCGTGTTATGAGGGGGTTAAGTATCTCTGCGGTGTACCGGGCGTATACCGAGGCAAGGGCGTCGCTACGTATCTGGTATCGCATCTCAGCCTCACCAAGAGTCATTCTTGTCTTATTATTAAGGTCATACAGCCTATCAATAAGAAAATGCTGGAGTATCTCTTCCCGCGTCTCGGTAATGGCGGCGGCGCAGCTATTCAGCTCCCCTATATCAAATATCGTTCCTATAGGCGCCTGACCGGGAGTGCGACCGACAGTATTGAACACCGAAAGCCCGCGAGCGGAAGTATCGACCGTACCCCCGCCTAAAGTACCGTCATCCTGTATCCAGAGCGGGGGTTCTACTTTCTTCTCCTGCCCCACAAGAAAAGACTCTCGTAAGGCGTTGATCTGCATGATAGCCGGAAGAGCGTCCATTCCCGGGCCCCGGCCAAGTACCTCATTCGCCAGCTTATACCATCTACCCACGCGGGCCGGCATCTCGGAATACCCGCTCTCTTTCAAAAGATGCTTTTCCTCAGGAAGAAAATGGTAGCTCGCCACTGGCATGCCTTCAGCCCCGTCGCCCTTCTGCTCTTCTTTTGGCCGTGGCTCGATACCAACAGTAAGAAGTACCTTATCGTTTCTTTGTTTTATGTTGTCGTACTTTTTCTGGAGCTTTTCCGGGAGGTTCTCTTTACCATACCGGGCGACCAAAGCGGTAAGAGTTATCTTCTCATCATAATATACTGTATCAATATATCCATCTGCCCCCTCGTTAATAAGTATATTCTGTATGCTCCAGCTCCTGAAAAGGAGGGGGTTCTCGTAGTCCCCTTGAAAAAGAGCTATACATCCTGTCCCGAAAGCTCCTTCTTCACATATCTCTTCGTGAAAGGCCGGCTCGAAACCCGCCTTGACAGACTCCATAGCCTCGGCTATTTCTTCGTTCACCCTAAAATAATATTCATTATTTTGTTTAGTATCGGGAATATTCTTTGGCCGGCGTATACGAAAAGTCTTGCCCCCGCTTTTCCAGAGGGCACCCATTATGGCTGAGGCCATAGCGGCGTTCGCGCGAGCGGCAGTAGAGTCGTTTATCATGCCGTCGTTAAGGAACGCCCCCTCCTGAGTCTGCTCAAGAAAGTTCTGCTTTTTAGCGTATATGTATTTACCGAGGATCTGATACTGCTGCAGCCAGGGGTCTTTTAGGGCTTTCAAAGAGTCCCTTTTCTTTTTCAGATAATCTATGTCAAATGGTATGAGTAGTCTCCCTCCTCGTCTATTTGGCGTGCCTTTTGCTCGCACAATGCTACGAACGCCAGGAGCATGAACATCGTCTGCGTCATTCGTGTCGGAAACGTAAAAAACATATTAACCCCTACACAAGCCATACCGGCTAAATACATCGGGCATCTGCGCAGCCGCCTTATCAAATTAACAAAATAAGCGGCAAAAAAGCCGAACCCTAAGACCCCTAACTCCCAGAATATCTGAAGAAAATCGTTATGCGCCTGGGGAAAGGGGTTGGGGTCGTGTTTGAAAAGCGGAAAAAGCGGCAGGAAAGTATCTAATCCTCTACCGAGAAAAATCGCTTTCCAATCGACCGGACCTGTAAGATGCGCCGGTTCGGCATGCAGGGTATTCATAACCCAACTCTTTACTATCTCAGGCCACACAGTCCAACGACCCCAATGAAGTTCCGCGTACCACGACTCCCAATCGCGGGCTATAAAAAGAGCGACAAAAACAGTTCCTAAAATTGTAGCGACAAACCATTGCCGGGTTTTAAAGACCCAATAAACAAACACCCCGGCGGTTAACGCCAGGGCAAA
>Ga0180433_10011747_pt1 | contig 10346 bp, 10 predicted proteins | sample SS_ome_8_FD_132980 | JGI IMG/M metagenome (GOLD analysis project Ga0180433, IMG submission 132980) | Hypersaline lake sediment archaeal communities from the Salton Sea, California, USA - SS_1_D_1 metaG | ecosystem: Environmental > Aquatic > Non-marine Saline and Alkaline > Hypersaline >...
CCGAAGTTTGAGGGGGGGGGGGGGGGTAGAACCGCGAGGGACCGCCTGAAGGAAGGATGACAAGGATTTCATCCTTCCTCGATCGGTTCATGACATGATGTCATGCTTCCAGATATTCTATTTTTAACGCCCTGGTTATGGCTCAAATACTATCTCAGTGTTAAACCCAGATTATGCAGTAGCCACCTACTGCGGCCTGAAATACCTTGTCCCGCCTTTGGCGGGATTGCTTCTCAACATATTTATTAATATGCCTTCGGCGCAAAATCGTTGCAAGTTCGCGTTTCGCTGAGGTTTTTCAACCCTCGTGACGATACCTACTGCATAATCTGGGTTAAACATGAGGCAACAGCAGACCTGAGCCCATTTTTTGTTATTTCTCTATAAGATCAAGAAATAATCGCTACTTCAATATTTGTATCTTTTATGCTATCATTAATCATCTTTTTTCATTACGAACATTTCCTTTAAAGGAGTATGATAATGAAAAAATCATTCCTGATTTTTATAATCCTGTGTCTTTTTCCAGCCTTTACCGCCGCTGAGATTCAACCAGATATTCCCAAATACCACCGGGCCAGAAAACATATGGTTGAGGAGCAGATTAAAGATCGTGGAATATCTGATAAGAAAGTCCTAAATGCCATGATTGAGGTTCCCAGACACTACTTTGTGCCTAAGAATCTTATATCGCAGGCCTATGCAGACCACCCTGTCCCCATTGGTGAAGGCCAGACTATTTCCCAGCCATATATAGTTGCCCTCATGACAGAGCGCTTGAAACTTACTGGCAATGAAAATGTACTGGAAATAGGCACCGGTTCAGGATATCAGGCTGCCATTCTTGCTAAAATTGCAAAAAAGGTCACAACTATCGAGATACGAAAGGCTCTCTACGAAAAGGCAACAGAACTCCTGGAGCAAATGGGCTTAACAAATATAGAGACACTTCATGGGGACGGCTATTTCGGCTGGGAAAGGGCGGCGCCTTTTGACTGCGTCATGATTACCGCTGCGGTTGATCATATCCCTCCCCCCCTCCTCGATCAGCTAAAAAACGGTGGCAGGTTAATTCTCCCCTTAGGCAACCCTTTAAGCTATCAGCACCTTGTCCTGGTTACCAAAAAAGATGATGATTATACTGTCAGGCAAATCACTGGTGTTCTCTTTGTACCAATGACTGGCTATGCCTTAAAAGGTAACGTAAAAAGAAAATGATAATTCCAGCTGTTTTTTTCCTTTCTCTTTCCTCTATTAGCTTTGAGGTCCTCCTTGCGCGCATATTTGCAATTAGCCAGTGGAATCATCTTTCCTTCATAGTTATAAGCTTGGCCCTTTTCGGCTTTGCCTTAAGTGGAACATTCTTAAGCATCGTTGATACAAAAGATAAAGAATGGATAAACAAATTCTCACGTAAGGGACCATCATTAACCATAGTTAGCCTTTATTCATCAACAGCTATTCTTTCCCTTATCATATTACATAGTGTTCCCTTGGACTATTTCAGGATGCCCTTAGAGCCAGTGCAATCTGTTTTCCTTTTAATAGACTATCTGATCTTATCAATGCCCTTCTTTTTTGCAGGGCTTATAATCTCTATCGCATATTCTCTCAACCCCGCAAAAACAGCCCATATTTATTTTACAAGCATGGCAGGCTCGGCGTTAGGGGCAATAATACCAGCCATTTTAATTCCCATTCTCGGGGAAAATAGGCTTGTCGTTTTCGTCTCGATCATTCCAATAATTCTTATCCCCGCCTCATTTTTTAAAAGATATCTGCATAACGCAGACAGCCCCTTCTTAAAGCTAAAGTCCTATGCGCTTCAATTAATAATGATAATCGTATTATTCTTTTTAGCCTTTTTCTGCCCTGAAGGTATCATGCCCATGCAGGTAAAGCCCTCTCCTTATAAGCAATTGAGCCGCATGCTACTCTTCCCCGACACACATATTATAGAAACCTCAAATACAATAAAAGGAAGAATAGACAGCGTAAAAAGTCCTTACATTCGTTTTGCCCCTGGTCTAAGCCTCAAATTCAAGGGCATTTTACCAGAACAAAAGGCTTTATTCAGAGACGCAGACCACCAATTTGTACTGTATGACATTCTGCCACATAAAAATACAGCCTTTGTCTCATTTACCCTGCCCTATTGCGGGTATCTCCTCAATGAAAATCTGGAAAATGTCCTATTGGTCCAGGACGGTGGGGGCTCAGCAATACCCTGTGCTATTGAATCAAATGCAAAAAAAATTACAATCATCGAGCAAAACCATACAATCGCCACTACCTTAAAGCAGCATTATAACCTCAGGGTAATCAGCCAAAATCCAAGGGCCTTCCTGGCCCAATCAGGTGAGAGATTCGACATTATTCATGTGGAAAATTGGGGCTCATCCCTCACTGGGTCTTCTGCATTAAACCAGGAATATCACTTTACGAAAAATGCGTTCAAGGAGTATCTAACCCATCTTGAAAAAGATGGCATTATTATAATCTCTCGAAAGATCCTTCTTCCGCCTTCCGACTCTATTCGCTTATGGGCATCTGCCTATGAGGCACTGAGGGGCATTGGAGCAGAAAAACCATACAAGCACATGGCTATTCTTCGTAATTGGGATGTATTTACCCTGATTGTCTTTGCAAATCCTTTGGAAAACATTAATCCTATAAAAAATTTTGCGTCAGCGCTTAACTTCGATATCGTGTATCTCCCTGAGATGGAGCAAAAAGAGGCAAATACATTTAATGTGTTTAATAGGCCTTACCACTACCTGGAGATCGACCGTCTTAAACAGTATTACAATAATGGCAATGAAAAAGACTTTTTCAGAAAATACCCACTGGATATTACCCCACAATCGGACAATAGACCCTTTCCCGGAAGGGTCTTCAAGTGGACAAGGCTTGGTGAGCTTTACAAAAGCACAGGAAGTAGACTCTGGTCTTTGCTCTTGTCAGGGGAAATTGTGGTCTCAGTTACCTTTATGGAGGCATTTATTGTTGCCGTCTTTCTTCTCTTAGTCCCCCTGTCTATAATCCCAAAAAAGGGTTTAAGACCAACTTTGTTTCAAATTATATATTTTCTATCGGTAGGTTTTGGGTTCATTTTTGTGGAGATGTTCTTTATAAAGGAATTTACACTCCTTTTTGGCGATCCTGTTATCAGTTTTACAATTGTCCTTGCAGGGATACTTATATTCTCTGCATTGGGGGGATATACATCCAGTCAATGCAACAGGGCTAACCTTAAATTAATCTTTATTTTGCTGCTGATTTTGCTTGCAGCCCTGTCTCTTTCCCAGGGATTCATAACCCAGCAGATCCTAAAGGCGTCCTTTATTCTAAAATTAGCTCTATCACTTTTAATACTTGCCCCGACAGGGTTTCTTATGGGATTCCCCTTCCCCCTCGGCATGCGATACATGTTAAACAGTACGGTTCAGCGCGCATATGCCTGGTCTGCAAACGGATGTGCCTCGGTGCTTACCTCAATTATTTCCGCGCAAATTGCAATAAGCCTCGGTATAAATATAATATTGGTATTCGCTACGCTTGCGTACCTTTTCGCCTTCCTCAGCAGCAGAAAAGGCCGTTCACTATAAACAATACGGCCGTAGGAAAATTTTGATTTCAGAATTTTGTGCAAGCCCCCTTAGATCATTTACAGGACAACTGTTTGCATTCTCGCTACTCAAACCAGCATTATGGATCTGTGCCAATCTGCGTAAATCTTATGAGAAGCTAACCCCCAATGCAGAGGGAATGGTGATTTTTTCATTAGAACCTCATCTTAGGCTATCATCTTTAACCTAAAAGGCCAAAACCAATGCCGAAGATTAAGGCCCCGATTATATTTGCGGCACGCAGAGCAGGCTTAATGCTATGCTTCAAGATCCCAATGTCCGTAAAAAAATAAAAAATCATACAGCTTTTCTAAAGGACTTTACCGAGCGGTTCATGTTTATAGCCCATAATAATCATAAAATTCCTTGAGCTGAATACCGAAGGCCTTCTAAATGAAATCAATGATCTCATTATTCCGTTACAGCCCTCCCGTATTGCTGGCATGCCTTCATACCCTCGTCTGTATCAATGTTATCTTCCAGTAGATTAAGCGAGCTTAGATCCGTGGCCTTCATATGAAAGACATGCGCCATTGTATCCAATATGAGCTTCGGTGCATCTCCGCTGTGGGTATATGAACCGAAGGCTCCAGCTATTTTTCCTTTTAAGCCTGCCTTATCAGCGAGAAAAAGAAACGTCTTCATGGTGTTTGTCATATCCCTATGGTAGGTAGGGGATCCAAAAAAATAGGCATCATAGCCCTGAATGTCACCTTCCTTTTTAAGCTCTCTTATATGCTTGACATCAACCTCATTTCCTGCCATACGGCCTCCTTCAGCAATATAGTTAGCCATCTTTTCAGTGTGACCCTTTACACTCTCATATGCTATTAATACCTTTTTCATAAAGCCCTCCTATCTAAATTAAATTATGTTCCTTGTGTTTCTGAACAATCTCATCCGCCAATTTATCCAGAGATTTAAAATCTTCCTCCTTGGGAAATCCCTTTACAACAACCGGTTCAATAAGCTCTACCTTAAGATTCGTCATCATCCCCTTCAAGGTTTCCACCATCTTGCTTCCCCAGCCATAAGATCCTATAATTGATGCAAATTTCACCTTTGGTCTTAATGCATTAGCAAGATAGACCGCGCATACTGCATTAGGATGGGGTCCGACTAAAACGGTTGGGGAACCAACCACTATTGTTGCAGCATCTACCAGATCCATTGCTAACTTCCCTATATCCGAGTTAGACAGGTTGAACAATTTTACCGGTATATTTCTCTTTATGAGGGCATCTACTAAATACTCGGCCATTTTTTTCGTGCTGTCATGCATCGAAATATAGGGTATAATAACACAATTCTTTACCTCATCAGAGGACCATTCCTTATAGGCATTGATGATAAACTCCGGCTTATTATATGCCGGCCCATGACTAGGGGCTATAATATCAATAGTAAGATCCTTGATCTTATCCAGGTTTTTTCTGACGTTGGACCTGAATGGCATCATTATCTCTGCATAATACCGTTTTATAGGCTCATGGATCGAAACCTCATCTTCCACAAACAAATCACTGGTAGCCAGATGGGAGCCAAAACAATCGCATGAGAAAAGCACCCCGTCTTCCTCTATATATGTAAACATTGTTTCAGGCCAATGAACCCATGGGGCATAAATAAACTTCAAACTTTTATCCCCCAGTGAAATAGTTTCACCATCCTGAACTGCAATGATCTTTTCCTTGCGTATCAAAAGCAATTCCTTAAGCAAATCCTTACACTTGGGTGTAGCAACCAGTTTTGCATTCGGATATTTTTCCAACATAATAGGCAGCGCACCTGAGTGATCCTGCTCAGCATGGTTTGCAATTATATAATCGATATCTTTAACGTTTAGTTCATCGAGATTACCTATTAAAACATCAGCCATAGTTGGGTCTACAGCGTCTATCAATGCATTCTTTTCGCTTCCCTTAACAAAATATGAATTATAGCTTGTCCCGTCAGGTAGGGATATCAATGCATCAAACAGCCTTCTATCCCAGTCAATAGCACCAACTGAATATATATTTGATTTTAACTCTCTTATAAAACCCATTGTACCTCTCCTGTAAAAAAAGGTGTTTTATTCTTGTTAATCGCATAACTATTTAACTTCTCAAAACTATACCCATTTTGCTTACTCCGAACAGCTAAAGAACATGACAAATACTATCCATTAATCCTCAGAGCCTTTGGCGGGTGGCGTATAAACCCTTGACTCAAGTTCCCTGTCAATCATAAACAATCCATTTCCACCTTCCCCAACAAGCTTGAGTTTTGCGATAATATCATTGTCATTACCCTCTTCCTCTATCTGCTCTGTGACGAACCATTGCAGAAATATATTTGTTGCATGGTCCTTTTCCTCTATAGCAAGATCGACAAGATCATTAATGCTTTTTGTGATAAATTTTTCATGCTCCAAGGTCTTCTCGAACATATCAAGGGCTGAATCAAATTCTGTTGCCGGTTGCTCAACTGCCATCAGTTTAACCTGTTCTCCCTGCTCGTCTATATAATTATAAATCTTCATGGCATGTTCCATTTCCTCATGATACTGGACCATAAACCAGTTTGCAAAGCCCTTTAATCCTATGAAACTGCTATAGGCAGACATTGACAGATAAAGATAAGCCGAGTATATCTCCTTGTTGATTTGCCCGTTTAAGGCCTCTGTCATTTTTTTATTTAACATTTCCCTCTCCTTTAAATAATAATAATTTTAATTATAGATATTCATAACCCTTAAAGGGTTATAACCCCTTATGTATAATCTAAAGGGACAGCCTTGAAAAATTCCCCGGTAAAAATAGTGTTAGGGGCCGATATGAATCGGCCGGAAATCGTTCAGTTAATATAAAATTTGTGTCTTCTTAGTATTCGTATACGGTATGCTAAATATAACAGGGGAGAACTTGCTGATGTAATGGGATAAAATGCGCTAAATTCCACACCACTAATAATAGCACGCCTCAGATTAGCCTCATTTCCATTCATCCTCAAACGCCCTCTCATAGTATTGGCATAGGCAAAAAGGCTGTACGAAAAGAGCTATCCATGTTGCCCCATACCATTACCCTTGAAAAAGTACGGTGTTATAACCTCCCTTCATGGCCACATTTCTTGCATAGGTGTGCTATGTAATATGGCCTTAATAGAGATTATTCCATATCGAATTCCTTAATATCGAACCAGTAACCAGTCCTGGTAAGATAGTCAATCTCCGCACGGACAATTGCCAGATGGTCTTCCTCGATCTCCACGAACCGAGAAAACAGGTGTCTTCCCTCTAATGGTAATTCATCTGTCATCTTTTTATAGAAATCATTTGTCTCAGATTCAAGATCAAGTGCCTTGGTAAGTATTTGAAGCTCTCCACCACGTTCTTCACCAGCCATCCCACCCTTGAGTTTATTTACAAATGCCTTCGTAGCTTCCTTGGAGGGCACCGCTGACTTTAGCTCTTCGGCGGTGATTGTACCGTTCTTCTTCCATTCACCGAGCTTCGCCTTAAGGTAATCATGGTGTGACTGTTCCTCAAAGGCAAGCAATGAGAAAATACGTTTCCCCGTAGGGTCCGCGGAAGATTTTGCCGCATTTCTATAAACATCACGTACCTGAATCTCCAACTTAATAGCGGTCTTTATTGCCTCTTCAATGGTCATGATATTCCCCCTGCCTTTACAATAGTGAAAACCTGTCTTTTTTTGTTGAAACCTCCAATTAAAGGTCCTGTGGAGCCCAACGGGCAAGCCCGTGGCACCACCTGGTTTCGCCGATTCGCTTCGCGAACGGCTGGGCTTAGTGGTGCGACATCCCGACTATAGGCGCATTCATCCACGGCTAAAGCCGTGGCTTTCTGCGGTCGGGGTAAAAAATTGTACTAGGCATCTCAACTGAAAGACAGGCCAAGCTCTAAAATAAAAATTATTATAATTTATGAAAACACTACATCCAGCTTAAAAAATAAAGGAGAAATACATAGTTCAAAGTTTATGCCTTCCATAGGCCGTGAACATTACAGTATTCCCGTACTGAAATATTCTGTGCATCAACGGTAAATACAGCCTCTGGGGTATCTCCGGGTTTCAAAAACTGTCTGTATGCCCTGCCATCTGCAATAACCTCGATCCATTCAATGTAATGCTTCTCCTCCATGGGATGAGGAACGCTGCCTACAGTCACCTTTACGCCCCCCGAAATTCTCTCTACAACAGGCACGTGTTTTTCCTTTGCAGCATCCTCTGTATTCTCAGTAAATAACTTCATAGGTTTTCCGCAGCACACCAACTCACCTTTTCCCTCGTGAAGGACCTCTACGATATTGCCGCAAATTTCACATTTATAGATCTGAAGCTTTTCCGTCATTTTTTCCTCCCCCTTATCTCTTCTATTTATTGAAGGATTCCCAGGATAATAGTTTAACCTGGAAACCCGACAATGTATACTAAAGTTCTATGGCTTCCAAACACTCCATACCTTGCCAACTAAATCCGGACCTGGCTTTAAAACTGGCTTTCCAGGCGTCCAGCCTGAAGGACATACCTCTTTTCCACCTGTTTTTCTAACATGCTGAAATGCCTGCACCTGCCTGACTAACTCATCCACGTTTCTTCCAACAGGAGGTGCCAAAACCTCCATAGCCTGAACAACGCCATCCGGGTCTATAAGAAAACGCCCCCTGATATCAACACCTGCGCCTTCATCATAAACCCCATAAACCTCTCCTACCTTTCCTCCTGCATCGGATAACATAGGATAGGGAACGCCACCATCAATCATCTTTGATAATTCCTCTTCCTGCCAAATTTTGTGGGTAAACGTACTATCCACACTCATTGACATAACCTCAACATCAAGTTTTTTAATCTCATCATATCTGGCGGCAACTGCCGTCAATTCTGTAGGTCAAACAAAGGTGAAATCACCTGGATAGAAACAAAGCACTACCCATTTACCAAGATAATCAGAAAGCTTGATATCCTTAAAATTCCCCTGATGAAAAGCTGGTGCCTGAAAATCCGGCGCCTTTTGTCCTACTTTAACAGTCATCTTCTTTACCTCCCTTTCTTTTAAAGGTTCCTCTTCAACACCCTCGAACGATGGGGGAGAACCTACAGGTCCTCCGGTAGGTCTTGCACAACCTACACTTTTCTCCTCAGACATACATTTCACCTCCTTTTTGCTAATTTTTAGTTATTTATGGACAGGTTTTTATGTGTTTACAGGTTTAAAGATAAATTTTTGATAAAAGTACTATAAAAAAATATGTCTCTTGATTTAACGTAATGCCTTATAAACATCTGTTGTTTGTGGTAAGTCAATCTTAATAGGATTAGTTATTATTATCAATAATAGGTTGAGCCCCGTTTCTTGTCAAGTGTTTTAATTGATTTTTCCCTTTTCCATAAAAAAGGAGTTATCAGGGATTAATAAAAATAAAAAAGATAAAATAACCTAAAACGATTACTTCAAGCGATGGGGTTCACTAATATTACATTCAAGGGCAATATTAATTCAGATGGAAAAGTCACGGTATCGTGATTAATGAGATAAAACCTTTTTTTTCAATTAAGCTTATTGTTGATTGTTCTGTTTCTTTGGCTTATTTGTATTAATGCCTAAAGGTTTATATAATCCACAGTTGCCTGTGGAGCCCCCCGGGCAAGCCCGCGGCACTACTTGGTTTCGCCGATTCGCTTCGCGAACGGCGGGGCTTAGTGGTGCGACATCCCGGCTATAGGCGCATTCATCCACGGCTAAAGCCGTGGCTTTCTGCGGTCGGGGTAAAAAAAGTAACAAGCAATATGACGCCTCTTATTATACATATAAATGAAAAAATATTCTTCATAAAAATGCCTAAAAAGAAAAGAATTATTCCCAAAATTAGCCTTATAACCTTATCCTTTCTCCCAATATTTTTTTCCATCGTTATATCACCTCTCTTAAAGGCCGTCTTTACCTTTGTTCAGTTAAGCCCGGTTTCAAAAATTTCATCTATTGATAGTCCCTCTCCTCAATATCCCACTCTTCATATTTTTGTCTTTTAAGCCGTCTCTTCTTCAAATATCCGAGTATAAAAAGCATGGTAACGAAAAACCAAAGCGTCGTAGCACTTGTAAAAATTGGAATCCAGCTAAATCGCAATTTAAGATAATCTTTCCAGTTCTCCTCAAAATTCCCCCATCTTACACCATAAACATCGAGCAAGGATTTCTGTAAATCGCCTTCTTCGATATAGGTTTTAATAAACCGATGAAAATTATCCCTTCCGTATTTACTTATAAGGAAGGAAATTAAATAAAAGCTTTCTGAATATGCCAGGGAGGCCTTTTCTGCCTCAACAGGAAAACTGTGGGTTATGCTTGAAAGGGGTATGAGGGTATTTGTAAGGACTGCCTTGGTCATTGTGGAGGCCCTGTTAAAATTCCATTCCCTTGAAATATACATGGCAAGACCCTCATGGAGCCACTGAGGAATCTTTTCCTGGCCCTTAAAAGCCCTGCCCAGGATTATGTGGGTAAGCTCGTGTTTGAATACCTTTTTAAGGTCTATGTGCCCCAATTTTTGTGCCCGTGGGGACTTTATAATTATCAAATTCAATGCAGGATAGGCAACGCCTATCGACCATACAGGTATGCCCGCGCCTGGTTGAATTTTTTCATATTCACGAAAGGATGGGGCAATGTAAACTCTCGTCTTTTCATCGATAGAAATGCCAAGGTC
>Ga0180433_10011749_pt1 | contig 10344 bp, 9 predicted proteins | sample SS_ome_8_FD_132980 | JGI IMG/M metagenome (GOLD analysis project Ga0180433, IMG submission 132980) | Hypersaline lake sediment archaeal communities from the Salton Sea, California, USA - SS_1_D_1 metaG | ecosystem: Environmental > Aquatic > Non-marine Saline and Alkaline > Hypersaline > Sediment...
GAATGTATTGGAATTCCTGCCCAGCGAAACGGTGGAGCACCAGGATTCGCTTACAGCTGCGCGATTGAAGCCTAGCCCTTCGGGAAGCTCAGTTCTGTCCTAGGAGACCGTCCGAGTAACGGTCCCGAGCAAGTGGTTTTCATGTTGGGGCGGTTTAGTCGGTACGCTATTGCAAAAAAAGGCATCGAGGTTCAGACAGCATGGGTTTTGCTGGCTGCTTTGGTCGGCTACTCGTTTGCAAAACGTCATTCAAAGGTGGTAGCAGCCTGCCGGAAGTTGTGTGTTCTTTTGTCGCCAGCAATGATTATCATTCTGGTTCAGCTTTTCTTTCTTATCAACTATCCACCCAGGCTAGATACGCTTCCGTCACGTAGCGATTTCTCAGTTTTGCCAATTGATGACACTGTAAATCCAGCAAGGCCAGTATACCTCTTTGTTTTCGACGAGTGGTCCTACGAACGCAGTTACGATGAGGGGCGACTACGGCCAGCATTTGAAAACCTGGCTGCGCTATCCGAGCAATCGACGGTATTTCATGACGCACATGCGCCAGGAACCAAGACCGAAGAATCATTACCAAGGATTCTCTTCCAAACAGACTTGCCGGTTATTGTGGAGGGGGGAAAGACTGGTTTTGAAAGGGATGGTTCATTCGTGCCTTCTCGCGAGTTCGAGAGCATCTTCTCGGCCACCAGCAGTTTAGGATATCGATCGCTTCTGATTGGATTTTCGCTTCCATACGGGACATGGCTAAACGATCAGGTTGATGTTGTTCGCTCGTATTGCTATTACGCGCGTGGCCACAATGTGCCTTCGAAACTAGCAGTTCACGCCTTTAATGCGATGCACTATTCGACCGATCTCTGGACGCGCCGTCGATTCAAACGTATCGAGGGACAGGTGCTCCATTCTGTTATTGCAGATCTTGTTGATCGCAGTAGACGCGATATCCTGCGTGTCATCAGGGAGCAACCTCGAAACACATTCGGATTCTTTCACTATCACTGTCCCCATCCACCGTATATGTTCAATCCGGACGGCAGCTATCGTAGTGCCGAGGACACGCTGTGGCACCATGGGAGTGTGGCTGGCTACGAGTCGAGCTTGGCCGCTGTGGATACATTGGTCGGCGAGTTCACTACTGCGATGAAGGAAGTTGGTTCTTTTGAGGATGCGTTGATTATTGTCACATCCGACCACAGTTGGCGCAAGGACCCTGACCGAAAGTCGGGGCGGCAGACTGCACCGGTGACGCATGTTCCTTTGATTGTGAAATTACCGGGGCAGGACAGTAGCTTCCAAGTGGCATCACGTTTTGATGCCAAGAACCTGGGAGGTTTGATCGAGGCCGCTTTGGTCGCGGGCGCGACGCCTGAGCAGGTTGAGGGTTGGGTGTCCTCGGGCATCGTCGATGCGGATCTTGCTAGGCGGCTGCAAGCAGTCGCTGAGCGGTGAGGCAGTCATGAAATGGGTTAGCAGGGCATCCTGGTGCGTCCGAGAAACACATTGAGGCGGTTCGCCGATTGGCCGATAGCTCAGACAAAGGGATAGATAGACCGGGTGGTTTAAGTTGGTTGCCGGCATGTACTAATAATGCACATGAGGAGAGCATGAGATGATTATGGGATATATCGATCCTGGAGCGGGCAGTATTTTCCTGCAAATCATTATTGGCGGTATTCTTGGGGCCGGGTTGTTTCTTCGACATAGCATCCTGCGCGTTCTAAACCTCTTTCGTCGCAGCGGATAGATTTCAAAACACCATTTATAAAAACGCTTGACGCGCAAGATGTGCAGGCTTGTGACTTTACTCATGGTGTGCTTATCGGTCTTTCATCATGCAGCGAGACGATCTTCGTTACTACGAAAAATACTCGGTTTTGGGCAACTTCAGGTTTCTGTTTGCGGCGTTGTTTGCGCGCGGTCGGGCTCAGAAGATGTCGCTCGCCAATCGCCAACGGGACTATCTTCGATTGGCGGGTCATCCTGATTGGCTGGCGTTGCATCGGGATCTGAACCGGTGTTTGGTCGAGGCAAATGCTTGGAGTGGGTACGATTACGGCGAGGGGTATTACTATCAAAGCTTTGACCGAATCGGCATTACGGGATTACGCAGCACGCGTGAGCGAATGGAAGCCATGGGTGTTGCGGATCTTGTCAAAGATAAAACGGTGCTGGACATAGGCTGCAATGCTGGCTTCGTATCGTTGACGATCGCTGAAGTGGCTCGACACGTGACAGGTTGTGAGCTTAATCCTTATCTGGTTGATCTGGCGAAGCGTGTGGCGGAGCACCTCGGACAACAAAACGCTACATTCTTCAGTTCGTCCTTTGAGGATTTCGTTTGCCAAGAGCCATTCGACGTGATTTTGTCGTTTGCGAACCACTCAACTTACGATGGTAAGACTCGGCAGACAGTCGAGCAATACTTTCAGCGTTGTCAGAGCTTACTAAAACCGGGTGGCCTGTTGCTTTTTGAGTCTCACGCGCCCGAGTATGAAGGGGATGGGCTTGAGCATGTCTGTTCGATAATCGCGGAGCGATTTGGGATTCAAGAGAGGCGCGGTCTGAAACGTGGCACGTTTTTAGATCAAGGTCGTACTTTCATCGTTGCTCAGAAAAGAAAACAGGTTTCGTGTGATGCGCAGCCGACGTCTAAACTCGTAAGCGTTTAGAGTTCTACGATCAGTATTCGGCTCTCGTTTTCTGTGACCAGGCATGACGCAGGTTGACCTCAAACCTGATGGGGTTTGGTGTCAGCAGCGAGAAGCTGAGTTATCGGTCCCTGAGGCAGCTCTTCTTAGCCGTCTTGGCCTGGAAATACATTCAGACGCGCGTCTTTTCTTGCGATATTTAGGGTGATGCCGTGGGTTTATCGGGCATTCGCCGCGCGGTGAGTGTACGCCTTGCCGGGGGTGATATCGCTGGTCGCATAAGGTCATCGCTCGTGCTTGGTTCCTATGGGGCAGGCATGATGGGAGGCGTGTCAGCTGTCGGACGCGGGTAAGGATGTCAGTTGGGTGGGGGCGCGGTTGCTGCCGTGTGTTGTGGAAGAATAGGTGTTTTCCATGCGGTCGGATGAATCTCCATCGACGGTTCTTGATCTGGCGATTGAAGGTCGCTTGACGCCCGCTGTACGCGAGCCACGTTCGGACCGCTTGTCGGTCGTAACCTCCCAGACAATGCCACGTCATCGCGTCGTAATTCTTGGTGCGGGACGGAGCGTTCGCGGTGATATCCCCTCAGCCATGGTGAATATCGATCATCGTGGCCGTGTTTTAGATTGGCTATTGGCGGCGTTTTCGCGGTTACCGGCGGTCGATGTGACGCTTGTGGGCGGTTACAAAGCCCATGCGATAACCGACCAATATCGTGATATTCGTTTTGTATACAACGCGGATTGGGATGCAACGGGTCCGGCTCGATCGCTGTCACTCTCGCCTCTCGCCTCGGCAGATTCAACGTATATCAGCTACGCCGACGTCGTTTTTCGGGCGGAAACGGTTCAACGTATGGAGTCTGTCGCAGCCGATGTGGTCGTGGCTGCGGATCGCACCTGGCGTACACGTTACGATGGCCGGACTCGGTCTGAGCTCGATGTGGCGGAGAAGATTGCTTGTACGGGTGATCGACTGATCGATATGGGCAGGCATGTGCCCACCCCCGAAGCGGCTGGGGAGTTTGCGGGATTGCTCAAATTGTCGGGTGCCACCGCGCTTCGGCTTCAAAATGTGATTCGCTCGGGCGTCTTTGATGAGAAGGATGGTTTACCCGAGATCATCCGCTTCTTGATTCGGCACAATGTTTCGATCGCGGTGGTCGAGGTGGATGGCCAATGGGCAGAACTGAATGCGCCGCAGGACCTGGCGCGGTTTGTTCTGGGTACCAAGGCGGAGTCGCTCGAACGGTTACGCCCGCTGGTTCAGCTCGGCCACATCGGCGAGTTGGTGTCGTTCACGCAGTGTCAATGGCAAGAAGATCGACTCAGCGTTTTGAATCGTATCCAAGCGGTGTTTAGCCATGCCAACGTGATCGTTCGCAGTAGCGCACGAAACGAAGATGGCTGGAATCAATCTTCCGCAGGTGCCCATACGAGCATCTTGGATGTGTCGGCTTGCGACCTCGAGCGACTCGCGAGTTCGATCGACGAGGTGATCGAATCGTACGGGGAGCCTCGGCCGGACAACCAAGTCCTTGTCCAGGAGATGCTGACCGGCGTCACGATCAGCGGCGTCGTCATGACCCGCACGCCAAGCTTGGGCGCTCCTTACTATGTCATCAACTACGATGATACGACGTCACGAACCGATACGGTGACATCGGGAGAAGGGACCTCGCTGCGAACGCTGTTCCTGCATCGGGGTGCTTCGTTGCAGACGGATTATCCTCGCGAGCTTCATCTGCTGATCGAAGTGATACGTGAAATCGAGCAGCTCGTAGGGCACGATTCTCTGGATATTGAATTTGCGGTCACCGCGGACGGACGCGTGCATGTGTTGCAAGTTCGGCCCATTGCGGTTACTTGCCCCGAACAGCCCATCGACGATACCGAGATTGCGGAGGGTTTGCGAGACGCTCATCGATTCTTCCATGATCTTCAACGACCGTCGCCCTTTTTGCTTGGGGATTCGACACAGCTTAGCGTCATGTCGGACTGGAACCCGGCTGAGATCGTAGGGACAAAGCCCAACCGCTTGGCGTTTTCTCTGTATCGTTATCTGATTACCGACGAGACCTGGGCGCTTCAACGTGCCCAATACGGTTACCGAGACGTTAGGCCCTGTCATTTACTCGTGGACTTATTGGGGCATCCCTACGTTGACGTTCGCGCGACCTTCAATTCGTTTGTGCCAGCATCGTTGCCGGACGACCTAGCTAAGCGTCTCGTCGAACACTATCTCGCGCATTTAAAACGGTTTCCCGAGCTGCACGACAAGGTCGAGTTTGATATCTTGTTCACCTGTCTGGCGTTCGATTTCGATCGCCAGTCAGATCGGTTGCGCGAGGCTGGGTTCTCGAAGAACGATATTGATCAAATTCGCGAATCATTACGTGTGATTACACGAGATGGTATTGCCCGATGCTCGCGTGATTTGGCCGCGGTCACCGAATCTGATCGCCGATTCAGGCGAATTCAGTCGTCGGATGTACCACCGCTCGAGCGGGCGTTTTTGTTGCTGGATGACGCTCGGTTGCATGGCGTTCTGCATTTTGCACATTCAGCACGGGGTGCGTTTGTTGCTGTCAGCCTGCTCCGATCGCTTGTTGCGGTTGGAATCACAACCGAGGAGCAGACGAACCTCTTCCTGTCATCGTTGCGGACGGTGTCGAGTGACTTGCGGGGGTGCGCGCGATGTGTCGCCAACTGTACGATGACGTGGGACGAGTTTGTCGAACTGTACAGCCATCTTCGCCCGGGCACCTACGATATTAGTTCACCGCATTACGGCAGCGCACCGGTGGAATACTTGCGTCCGATTGTGCAGGCAGCCGGTATGCGCCAGGAGTCGTTCTTGCCTGGGGAGCATCCCTGGGACGCACAAACGAAAAAGGCGATTACCGCAGCATTGGATCGATCGGGTCTGGGTGTCGATGCGGATGGTCTGGACCGCTTCCTGCGTCAGGCGATCGAAGGACGTGAGTTCAGCAAATTCACCTTCACCCGGAATCTTAATGCCGCACTCGAGTCGCTCGCAACGTTCGGTGCCGAACAGTTCATTTCGCGCGAAGAATTGGCTCATATCCCGATCCATGATCTGTTCGAACTTCGTTCGGCCCGTGCGGAGAATGTCTCACGTGTATTGAAGCGGTTGGCTCGCCAGGGGCGGGAGGCCTCCTATGTGACGCAGGCGGTCTGCTTGCCATGCCAAGTGTTCAGTGCGACGGACCTCGTCTGTTTTGAACAACCCAAGGCGGTTGGAAACTATGTAACGCAGAAGTGCATTTGTGCTGACGTGGTGCCTCTGTCGTCAAAGACATGTCCGGAGATCGATCTTGCCGGCAAGATTGTCCTGACGCCGAATGCTGATCCCGGATTCGACTGGATTTTTGGACGCAACATTGCCGGTTTGATCACGATGTACGGCGGGAGCAATTCACATATGGCGATTCGTGCCGCCGAGTTTGGCTTGCCGGCCGCCATTGGCGTCGGTGAAATGCTCTACAGCACGATCAGTACGGCCGCAATGGTCGAATTGAACTGTTCAAGCCGGCAGATTCGCGTGGTGGGATAGGGCGGAGATATGCTGAGGATCGGACTAACGCAGCGTGTCGAGATTGTCGCTGATCGCGATGAACGACGCGATTGTCTTGATCAGGCATGGACCGCGTTGCTTGTCTCTAATGGCTTGTTGCCCATTCCGCTTCCCAACACGGTTGAAAATGTGGACATGCTCGTACGGGAGTTGGCGCTTGACGGCGTTATTCTGACCGGCGGCAACGACTTGGCTCACCTGCCAGGGGGCCGCTCTACCGCGCCGGAGCGTGATGCTTTTGAACGCAAGCTGTTGACCTACTGCAGCCAACAGGAGATGCCTGTCTTGGGTGTGTGCCGAGGCATGCAGGTCATGGTTGACTATTATGGCGGTCCGCTTGTGACGGTGTCCGATCACGTTGCCACGCGTCATCCTATTATGGTGCAGTCATCTCGCATTGCCTCGCTCGGCGATCGAGAAGACGTCAACAGCTTTCATGATTTCGGCATCGACGAAGAAATGATTCGTTCGCCGTTGTGTGTGGTTGCGACGGCGCCGGATGGTTGTGTTGAGGCTGTTGCGCATGCGACGTTGCCGCAGTGGGGCATCATGTGGCACCCTGAACGTTTGCCGTGCGACGCGCGCGATGGGCATCTGATTCGTACGCTTTTCGCAGGGGGCCGAACGTGAGAGCGATTATCCTGGCCGCTGGAGAAGGGACCCGGCTTCAGCCGTACACGGTTGACCGTCCCAAGTGCTTGGTGGAATTGGCCGGCAAGCCTCTTCTGGCTCACCAGATTGCATCGCTCGAAAGTGCGGGTGTCACGGATATTACGATCGTGACGGGGTATCGAGCGGCTCAGATAGCCGATTGGGGTTATCGTACGCGACACAATCCAGATTACGCGAGCAGTAACATGGTCGCGAGCCTGATGTGTGCCGCCGACGTGCTGGAGGGCAGTGACGATGTGTTGATTGCCTATGCCGACATTGTTTACGAGACGCGTATTCTCGAAGCACTGTGTGCGTGTCCAGCAGCTATCGCGACGACGGTGGATCTCGCCTGGTTGCCGTTGTGGAAGCTTCGGTCCGAGGACCCATTGTCGGATGCCGAGACCTTAAAGCTCGATGCGGTGGGTAACATTCTGGAACTCGGACAAAAAACAGATTCCTACGACGATATCGAAGGTCAATACATGGGACTTATCAAGGTCCGCGCCGACAAAGCGCAGGAGCTGGTTGCCACGTACCAGCAGCTTGACCCCCATCGACTCTATGACGGTAAGGACCGACTCAATCTATATATGACGAGTTTCTTACAGTATCTGATCGACCACGGGCAATCCATTTGTGCGGTCCTGGTGAATGGCGGTTGGTTGGAGGTGGACAGCGCATCGGACTTGGAGTTGTTTAACCGCATGTATGATGACGGCTCGCTTGACGAATATTGGCACATGACGATGGGTGAGGAGATGGCTTGCCCATGCTGAAGCGTTTTCGCGGGAACCTATGGCGGCAGTGGCGGGAGATGCGGCGGTTCAACGCGCTGGATTTCCGCAAACGCGCGATCGTGTTCTATGCCGAAGATGCGGGATCGTGGGTGCACTTCGCGCCCATCATTCGGGAACTAACCGGCCCGATGGGACGTGAAATCTGCTATCTGACCTCGAGTCAAGACGATCCGGTTCTGCAGTCGGCCCAGCCGAACATCCACGCGTTTTATATCGGCAGCGGGGTTGTGCGGACCACGCTTTTCATGGTCCTGCGGGCCGGCGTCTTGGTGATGACGATGCCCGATTTGATGGCGTACCAGGTCAAGCGATCCAAGGTACACCCGGTGCACTATGCGTACGTCTTTCACTCCATGTGCAGCACGCACATGATTTATCGCAAAGGCGCCTTTGATCACTACGATACGATCATGTGCGTGGGGCCCCATCATACGCGTGAAATTCGAGCGACCGAAGAAGCCTATGGCCTTCCCCGCAAGGAGTTGATCGAGCATGGGTATAGCCGGCTCGACTCGATGTGTCGGAAAATCGATACCTTCCGGGCGGTTTCTCCGGCGGATAACAGGTGGAAAAAGCACGTTTTGGTGGCCCCATCGTGGGGACCCCATGGGCTGCTGGAAACACGAGGGGTCGCGTTGATCCGGTTTCTCCTTGACGCCGGCTACCGGGTGACCGTGCGGCCGCACCCCATGACCGCCAAGAAGTGGCCCATGGTCATTAGGGAGATCCGGAGGCATTTTGAGGGAAAACCGGGATTTTGTCTGGAAACGGATATCGGCTCATCCCTTTCACTGGAAAGTGCCGATATCATGATGAGCGACTGGTCCGGCGCCGCCATGGAATACGCTTTTGTGTTCGAGCGCCCTGTCCTTTTCGTGGATGTGCCTCGTAAGGTCAATAACCCGGACTATCTCGACATCCAATGGGACCCATTGGAAGTGTCGATTCGCGATCAAATCGGTGAGTTGATATCACTGGACAAGCTGGAGGATGTCTCGGAGAAGATCGAACGACTATGTTCTGATCCCGATGCGTTTCAAGATCGGATTCGGGATGCGCGTTCGCGCAGTGTTTACAACGTTGGCACAAGTGGGGTCGTGGGCGCTTCGTACGTTGCGCAAATAGCCGACAGAGTCTCTAAGCAGAAGGAGTGTGCTGCATGATGAAGACGGTGTCGCGGGCTCGAGAAGTGCTTGAAGCAGTGAGTTGGTACCTTCCTAAACCGGCCACGACAGATTCCGACCGAATCGAGACCACACGGGTGCTCTGGGATTTAGCCAACGTTTATCCGGGACGCTTGGGAGAGGTCGATCGTAAGAATTTGGAGATCCTGTGCCGTGAAATGGCTGTTTCCAAGCGCCCCCTTCGGTTTTATGAGGCCAACTGGAGCAAGCCAGCCGATCGTGAGTCCTTGCCGACCGCTTGGTGGCCTTTGTTGATCGCGGTTTTTTTTGCCCATTGCGGCAACGGCGAATATCGAAATGAGAATGAACGGGGGTTGGCGTTCAAGAGTTTGAATGCGGGTTTGTCTGCGCTTGAGATGGCTGCGCAAACCTCGGGTATGCCGCATCTTTCCATGTTGCGATCCTGGTCAGAAGAGATTTTTGAGAATCTGTGCTGTGAGGGTAAGGCGTGAGGACGGTACCGCTGATTGTCTTGGGCTACGAAGGCCCGTTGCTTCGTGCTTATCTTGGCATGATGCGACGTGCAGGGCTGAGGCCTGAACGCCTTGTGCTGATGGTGCAGACGCATCATCCCGTGAATGGAACGGTGATTGGCCGTTGGTTGCCAGCGAAGCTGCGAATGTGGTATGCCGAGAAAGCGCAGGAGCGTCTACAGAATTATTGGCCACGCAGGATTCATTTGCTGCATCAGCCTCTTGTCGAGTCGATGGCGCGCGAGTTGGCCCAGGTTTGTGACGCTCCGGACGCGTTGATTAAGGAGATGCTTGGCCCGTTCTCCTATCAGGATTACACAGAGACACTTGAGCGAGTGGCGATCAAGAATTTACGTGACCCCGCTCTTGGGGAAGCTTTGTCGCGAATCGGTTCGGGCGCGGTTCTCTATACGGGCGGTGGTATTTTGCCACGGTCGATCTTGGCGATGGACGGTTTTCGTTTTCTTCACGTGCACCCAGGCTACTTACCCAACGTACGTGGCGCAGATGGCCTTTTGTGGTCCACGTTGGTCCGCGGTCGGCCAGCGATGTCCTGTTTCTATATGGCCGCTGGTATCGATACCGGTGAGGTGATTGTCGCAGAGGACTACCCCGACCTGTCGTTCGACATTTCAGCCCAGCCTCGACCGGACGACCAGACGCTCTATCGGGCAATTTTTTCGTTTTACGATCCTATTTTGCGGGCAGAACTGTGGGTCCATCGCGTCCTCCAGTCCGTGGATGACCTTATTCGTTTACCCACCATCCCGCAGAACATCGCCGACGGTGTAACCTATCACTTCATGCATCCCACCCTTCGGCAAAAAGTGTTGGCACGACTATTCCGTTCGACATCATCCCATCGCCAGCCGAGCAAGCCTATTGAGAGCGATGTCGAATCAACAACCCCGTCTTATTACATCGCAAAGACGTGACGCAAAAACCGCATGATCGGTTCTTACCGTATCGCCGTAAGATGCCC
>Ga0180433_10011750_pt1 | contig 10343 bp, 12 predicted proteins | sample SS_ome_8_FD_132980 | JGI IMG/M metagenome (GOLD analysis project Ga0180433, IMG submission 132980) | Hypersaline lake sediment archaeal communities from the Salton Sea, California, USA - SS_1_D_1 metaG | ecosystem: Environmental > Aquatic > Non-marine Saline and Alkaline > Hypersaline >...
CCTGCGGCGTTTTGAATCGTACCAGAAAGTGCTGCAAACATTTGATGAGACAGACGCAAGAGTGGTTAACGAGGTGGGTAAACCTTAACTATAGGGAGGCTGCAACATGTTAAGAGGCTTATGGACAGCGGCTTCGGGGATGGCCGCTCAGCAGTTAAACGTTGATGTAATTTCTCACAATTTGGCCAATGTGAACACCACGGCCTTTAAGAAGAGTCGTTCCGATTTTCAGGATCTCATGTACCAGACCCTTCGACTGCCTGGGGCGACTACGGCGGCAGGCACCCAGCTCCCAACGGGCGTCCAGGTTGGAATGGGCACAAAACCCATGGGGGTGCACAAGATGTTCTCTCAAGGGGACTATAATCAGACAAGCAATGATTTGGACCTGGCCATCGAAGGGAAGGGTTTTTTTAAAGTTGTGAGCAATGATGAAGAAGTCTATACCCGCGCCGGCGATTTCAAGATCGACAGCGAGGGGTATATATGTAACCCTGCTGGCGACAGACTCCAGCCCGAGATCACAATCCCCCAGGATACGGTTTCTATTTCCATCGATTCAACGGGAAGGCTGGTCGCCTTCGACGCAGACAACACCGAGGCGGCCACGGCCGATCTCAAGTTGTATACGTTTCCTAACGCCGCTGGCCTCTACAGCATGGGGCGAAATCTCTACCGACCCACCGAAGCTTCCGGAGAAGCCCTTGAAGGAACACCAGGTTTGGAGGGGGTCGGGACCATTGCTCAGGGCTACCTGGAAATGTCCAATGTGAATGTGGTGGAGGAGATGGTGGCCATGATTATTGCCCAGAGGGCCTATGAGGCCAATTCCAAGGGCATTCAAACCGCTGATCAGATGCTCCAGATGGCAAACAATATCAAGCGCTAGATGAAATGCCCAAGGAAAGGTCTAAAATGAAACGGAATAAGCCCAAGATGAGAAGTCTCCAAGCCATTGTGTTGACCACACTCCTCGTCGTATGGCTGCCATACGGTTCTGCCAAAGCCTGGGCCGACAACCAGACTTATGTGAATGTCACAGATCAGGCCTGGGTAAGCGGAGAAAAGGTCTACCTGAAGGACATCGCCAGCATATCGGGTCCTCCTCGTGTGCGTGAGCGACTCGGGATGGTCTGTTTGGCCTATGCCCCCAGTCCAGGCAGGCACAAGACCTTGCATGGATCATGGATTGAGGGGAAAGTCCGCTCCAAAAGGTGGCTTCCAGCCAATGTGCGCCTGAAGATTCCAGAGCTTATCCACATCGGCCGGACTTCTCAAACCATTTCAGAGGAGAACTTTTTGCATCAATATACGGGCTACGTGGCCGAGCAGCTCAAGGTGTCCGAGAGTGATTTTAGGATCAGCCGTTTCAGGGTTGTAGGCAACGGCCCTGTTCCTGAAGGAAAACTTCGTGTCGAACTCGCAGATCAGGCTGGCGGAAGGCGGATGGGACATGTCAGTCTCAGTGCCATTGTCCGGGTAGAAGGCAAGATTGAAAGACGGGTTGTTCTTACCGGGTGGGTCGATAGGTTTGACAAGGTCGTATGCACCCTTCGGCCCTTGGATCGCCACACCATCCTTTCAGCAGAGGACTTAGCCTTGGAACGAAGAAACATTTCCAAACTTCCTGCCAACGTTCTCAAGACTGTAGAAGATGTTGTAGGAAAAAGGCTGAAACACCGACTCAAAACGGGCAGTGTGCTACTGGCCAACACCGTTGAGAGGCCGCCACTCGTAAAGAAAGGCGATCGCGTGACCATCATGGCCGAATCGCCCAACCTGACGGTGACAGCGGTTGGCATTGCCCAAAGCAAGGGGTCTGCTGGAGATCAGATACGTGTTACAAACTGCATGGGTAAAAAAGAAATCATAGCACGCGTCGTTGATGGCTCCACCGTGAAGGTGGACTTCTAAGGAGTTGCAGGCGATGAAACTCAAAATACTTGTGCCAATCGGTATCGTCGCCGCAGTCATGGCGACACTGTCAGGATGTGCTACCACGCCACCAGAGGTCTCGGTTCAGGCTCAGGCCGAAGACATCCAGCGGCCTCGATTTGAAACCTTTGAACTCCCGTTACCCTCCGAGGGCTCCTTATGGACCGATGCCGGCAGTACGAAGCTGTTCGGCGATATGAGGGCCAGTCAGATTGGTGATCTGGTGACCGTAAGGATTTCTGAAAAGCCGACAGGCGAATTATCCGCCAAGACGGAAACCGCCCGCGATTCGAGCATAGGGGCAGGCATTGATGACCTTTTGGGTTACATGAAGGCCTTGCAAGAGAAGAACCCCAATTTCGACCGGAAGAATATGTTCAACGCTGATTTCAAGTCGGATTTTATCGGTGAGGGGAAGAACAATCGGGAAGGCCAACTGGAGGCCTATGTGACTGCCAGAGTCATCCAAGTCCTCCCGAACGGCAACCTTCGCATATTCGGCAAACAGGAGATCAGGGTGAATAACGAGACCCAGTATATTACCCTTTCTGGAATCATACGCCCTGAGGATATCGACACGAACAATGAGATTCAGTCCGCCTACGTTGCAGACGCCAGGATAGCCTACGCAGGCAAGGGCGTCATAGCGGACAAACAGCGGCCCGGCTGGCTCATGCGAGTTGTTGACAAAGCATGGCCGTTTTAGTCAGGGGCGGGCCTCACAGCTCGGGGGATCGTCTTTAGAAATGACACATGATAACAGGGGTGCAATGCATGAAGACAATAGGTAGACAGCCCAAGGCCATTTTCCTTACCATAGCGCTGTTGATCGGTTTCGTTCCACAGGCTTTTGCTGCGAGGATCAAGGACCTGGCATCCATTAAAGGGATCAGGAACAACCAACTTGTCGGGTATGGTCTTGTAGTAGGATTGGACGGCACCGGGGACAAAGCAGGTACCGGCTTTACGGTTCAGTCCCTTGCAAACATGATTGAGCGATTGGGCATTCATGTGGACCAGAACAGCATATCCGTCAAGAACGTGGCGGCCGTGATGGTGACCGCTGATGTGCCCCCTTTTTCAAAGATAGGAAACAAGATTGATGTGTTGGTCTCCTCCATAGGCGATGCGAAGAGCCTCTTGGGGGGCACGTTACTTTTAACCCCCCTGCGCGGCGCGGACCGAAAGGTTTATGCCTTGGCTCAGGGACCTATCTCTGTGGGCGGCTTTTCCGCTGGTGGAGCCGGTGGGGGGGGTGTGCAGAAGAATCATCCCACCGTGGGCAGGATTTCGACGGGGGCCACGATTGAGCGGGAAATTCCCGTGTCCATACAAGGCAAGTACGAACTGACCATCGCCTTGAGTCATGCCGACTTCACGACAGCGGTCAGGGTTCGCGAGGCCATCAACCATAGATTCGGGCAAATGTTGGCCACGACCATGGATTCAGGGAGCCTGAATCTTAAGATACCAGAAGAATTTCGTGAACGTGTTGTGGAGATGGTGGCCACGCTGGAAAATCTGCAAGTCACACCGGATGCCGTTGCCAGGGTGGTCCTTAACGAGAAGACAGGCACGGTCGTCATTGGTGAGAATGTCAGGATTTCCACGGTGGCTGTGGCCCATGGCAATTTGAGTATTCAGATCAAAGAGCGCACCGTGGTGTCCCAACCTTCGCCCTTTGCTCCAGCCCCACCAGAAGGAACCGACACCCGGCAATTTGAACCCGAGGAGGGTGTGGTCATAGGGCCAGGGGGGCAGACCGTCGTTGCCCCAGACTCTGATGTAACGGTCCAGGAAGAAAATAACAGGCTGCTTCTGGTCCCCAGCGGCAGCACCATTGGTGAATTGGTGCGTGTACTGAATGCCATTGGCGTGACCCCCAGAGACTTGATCACGATTTTTCAGTCCATAAAAGCTGCCGGCGCACTGCATGCGGAGCTAAAACTTATTTAGAATCAGGGGAGGAGTCAGCCGTTCATCATGACCCGTGACGCGTGACGAATAATCAATGACAAACGTGATAGATATCATAAGTAAGATAGATCCAACCCTGCCTGTGGCTTCAACAGACACGGGCACACAAGACGCAAAACTCAGGCAGGCCTGTGCCGATTTTGAATCGATTTTTGTAAATTATGTTCTACGATCAGCGCGCAAGGCCCTTCCCCAGCAGGGGCTCTTCAACAACACCCGCGAGGGCAAGATTTATGAGTCCATGATGGATGAGCACATGGCTCGGTCTGTGGCCAAGGGGCAGGGCCTGGGACTTGGGGAATTGCTTTATGAACAACTCGAAAAGCAGGAAACCAGCACCTCACCTTCAGCGATTCAGCGTTTGATCCGATAAGAGCTTTATAGCAAAATGCTTCTGGAGAGTTTGTATGGAGACAAAAATTGAGATTCTAAAAAATCTATTCTATGAGAAAATCATGCTTTATCGGGATCTTGTTGAATGCCTTAAACGGGAGCGTGAATTGCTGGTAAGAACGGATGTCGATGCCCTTTGGGAGGTCTCTGATCGTAAACAGTCGATCGGCGCCAGCATCGGGGCTGTGCGCGTAGAGATCTTGAATGCCTTGTCCGAGGCGGCCATAGACCATGATATGGATTCGTCATCCTTTCGTCTCAGCACCGTGCTGTCCCTAATCCCCAGCAGGGACCGCGTGGGCTTCAAGAAGCCCTACATGTCTCTTGTGGGCCTTAAGAGCGAAATCCGGCAGCGAAGCCAGGAGAACAAACTTTTTATTGAGCAGAGCCTTGCTTTTCTGGATGAGCTTATCACCATTATTGCCAATACGGATAAAGCACAACCTCTTTACGATAAAGGGGGGTGTTTAGACAGCAAGGGCCATCATAACTTGTTACTCCACAGAGAGGTCTGATTATGTCTTCTGGTATTGGAATGGTATTGAGCATTGCCAAAGACGCTCTGGCGGCTCAGCAGTATGGCATTAATGTGACTGGCCACAATATCGCCAACGTGAACACCCCCGGCTATTCGAGACAAAGTCCCGTGCTCGAGGCAAAGCAACCTGAACTTTACGGCGGTGTTCTGCTGGGAAGGGGAGTCGATACCACTCAGGTCCTGAGGGTCAGTGACCAAGTGCTTGAAAGTCGTCTCATGCAGGAAAAGTCGGACATGTTCTCCTTTAAGGAGATGGAAAGCTATATGCAAGTCTTCGAGGGGTTGTTCAATGAAAACTCAGAGAGCAGCTTAAGCGGCCTGATAGGAGACTTCTGGAACTTGTGGCACGATCTCGCAAATAATCCCTCCGGCACGCCTGAACGGATTGCTCTTTACGAGCACAGCGTCCTGCTCTGCCAGCAATTTAATGCCTTGGATGGCGAGTTAAGCCAGCTTAATACGGATTTGACCAATGCCCTTGGCGGTGGCATAGAGAAAATCAATGAAATCACGGCCGAAATCGCCCGTCTCAACAATGAAATTGCAGGCCAGGAAGTCGACTGCATAGCGAATGACTTGAGGGATCAGCGCAACACGCTGGCTTCCGAACTTGCCGAACACATCGATATGAAGATCTTTGAACAGAGCAATGGTTCCTACACCATTGTTTCAGCCAAGGGCTGCGTCCTGGTTAACCAGAATGAGAGCTATGATCTGGAGCTGAACGGGACTGCTGTTGAGTGGCACGGTTCTGGTAGTACCACCGTCGACATAACGAACTATATCACCAACGGGAAGCTGGGCGGATGGCTTGACATGCGGGACGAAGTCGTGGCCAAGTATCAGGGCGATCTCAATGCCTTGGCCGAAGAACTCATCTGGACCCTAAACCAGCAGCACAGCCAGGGGGTGGGGCTGACCGCTTTCAGCTCGATAACCGGTACGTATGATGTATCAGATACTGGCGAGGCACTAGGAACTGTAGATTCGGGCCTTGACTACTACGACAAAGTATCGGATGGGACATTCAATGTCTGGGTCTACGATTCCAACGGAGACGTCTCTGGCAGCGCCGTGATTACCGTGGATGCGGATCCAGGCGGAACCACGCTTGCTTCCATAGCGGCTGATATCAATGCCGTTGCCGACATAAACGCCAGCATAACGACAGACAACAAACTTCAAATTGACGCTGACGCAGTTAACGGCTTTACCGTCGCCTTTTCCGATGACACCTCCAATGTTTTGGCCGGTCTTGGCATCAACACCTTTTTTCAGGGCGCCACTGCTGGCGGCATGGGCGTCAACGATGTCATCGGCTCTAGCAAAGACCATATCGCCGCTGCACAGATCGACGCCTCGGGTAACTTCGCATCTGGGGACAACACCAATGCCCTGGCTATGACTGACTTGCAGTTCGCCTCCCGGAGTATTGGCTTATGGTCTTGCGACAGGCGTGAGGGAAACACTGAGGGGACGACCACCGCGACGATTGAGGACTATTACCATGCCATGGTGGGCTCCATAGGGATAAAAGCTGCAAGCATCTCAAGCAGCAGGGCCTTTAATGAGGTCATGGTCAATGAACTGAAGACCATGCGTGAGAGTATTTCAGGGGTCTCCCTGGACGAGGAGATGACGGAGCTGATAAAATTTCAGAATGCCTTTGCAGCAGCAGCCAAGCTTATCAGCGTGGCAGATGAGATGTTTGACACATTGATCAGTGTAAAGCAGTAGGCGAGGATGCACTATGAGAGTGACCAATACCATCATCTACGATACCATAAAGCTCAGGTTAAGTAAGATCACTGAGGAATTGAACAACGCCAACACGGTCGTGGCCACTGGAAAGCGCATTCTCAAGCTTTCCGATGATCCCGTGGGGCTCGCTCAGGGGCTTAACATCAAGTCCGCGCTTTCCAATATTGAGCAGATGGGCCGCAACATCACCCTGGGCAAATCATGGCTTGCTGCCTCTGAAAGCGCAATGTCACAAGTGCAGGACGTGATTTCTGAGGCCAAGACCTTGTCCGTCCAGATGGCCAACAGCAGTATCGATGATTCAGAAAGGCTCAGTGCGGCTGAGACCGTTCAAAATTTGTTGGAGGAGCTGGTTTCTTTGGCCAACACCGAGGTGAATGGACGGTATATCTTCGCAGGGTCTGAAACAGATACGACGCCGTTCAACCTGGAGAGTGATAACACCGTTACATACAATGGGGATAATTACGCATTTACGGTAAAGATAGGCAAGGATGCGACGGTAGAAGTGGGAAGTGATGGCGAGGCTGTGTTCCGCTTGGGCCAACCTGATGACGTCTTCAGGGCCTTCGATGAGTTAAAGACCGCCCTGGAGGACAACGACATTAGCGGCATTCAGGCCGCCATGAGCGACCTGGATATTCGTTTTGATCATGTCGCCTCCAAGATCTCTGATATAGGTTCTAAGATGCTCCGTATGGAGATGAAAGAAAACATCTTTCAGGATTTAGATCTTACCAACACCGAAAGGCTTTCCAGGATTGAGGATGCGGACATCACTGAAGCTATTTTGGATTTACAGGCCAAAGAATTGGCTTATCAGGCCGCCCTCTCTTCAGCTTCCAAGGTTCTTCAGATGAGTCTGCTCGACTACATGTAGGACAATAGGGCCATGAACACTTGTGTGCGCCAGGGAGGGCGCTATGCTTGTATTGACAAGGAAGTCTGATGAAAAGATAACCATCGGTGATGATATCATTGTCAGCGTTCTGGAGATCAAGGGATCACAGGTCAAGCTTGGGATCGACGCACCAAAGGGGATTGCCGTCCATCGAAGTGAAATCTATGAGAGGATCCAGGATGAGAATCTATTAGCCGCGAATGTGGTGGCGGCTGATTGTGTGGAAGCCGAGAAACTATGGAAACCAAGAAAAGGGAATCAGGATACAGTGGGAGGAGAGAGTGAAGATTGAAACCACCCGATTCGGGAGGGTAGACGTACCAGAAGAAAAGTTCATCACCATGCCCCACGGCCTGCTCGGATTTCCTGACAAGAGGCGATTCTGTATTTTCCAACAAAAACAGGGGTCGCCATTTGTCTGGTATCAGTCTCTTGATGATCCTGCCCTGGCCTTTGTCATGACTAACCCGTGGCTGTTTAAACCCGATTATCGACTTGATCTGGAACTGGCGATCCAGGCCATGGGATGGGACGGCGACGGCGATCAGGTCCCTTTGGAGTGCTATGTGATTATTACTATTCCCAGAGGGGCACCTGAAAGAATGACGGCAAACCTCATGGGACCCGTTGTTCTCAACCCCAATACCCGAGAAGCGGTGCAAGTCGTCTTATCTGATGAGGCCTATTCCCTTAAATACCCCCTCCTGCAGCAAAAGGCTGCCTGATCGAGCCACCCTTCTCGGCAAATAATTGGATTTGATCTAATATCATCCGAACCATTTAAATGGCTGAGAAATGTCCGCTTCCTATTGTGTTTTCTTCGCTCTTAGTGAACCGAACGGTCGAAGATTCCCGGCAGCTTGCTGCAGGGTCTTCAATGGTCGTCTTTCCCCCTATACAGGTCTTGACGCTCTACTATGAATAGGACTGTTTTTTCTAGAAAGCATGATCACTTCTTACTCGTGGATGTATTCTGATATGATGTTAAGGCAATCCCTTTTCCTCTCTTCGTAAAAAGCAAGGTGCTTTCCGTCCTTATATACAAACGCTTGAAAGGTGTCTTCCAAACCTTTCAAAACCACCTCGATCGATTCCTTAAGCTCTGATTCATTGTTTGCCTTGTCTAGCAGAAAGTCAAAGCCCATAATCTTGCTGTCCACGTATCTCTCCAATTTATAACGTTGAGGACATGCAAGCTTTCCCCCGGGGGCATCTTTATAGAGATGAGCGGTCTGCCAAATGAGATCGTAAATAGCCTTTCTAATCTCTTTGATGTTTCTTGCTGACACGTTCACTGAGGTACCTGAAAACGAAATGGATACGCATCGAAATCCGAGTAAAGGATATGAGGGACCTATCGTGGCACCTCGATCATGGCCCCTGTACCACCTTGCAGGAAATTTTCACCCCAGGCGTCTCGGAACATACTCATAGCCCTTTCGCCTGTACAATGGCTCGGTGCAACCTTTTTCACACCCAGTTTCTTGAGGGCACGGATGACTTCTTGAATCTGTTCGCTGGTCATACCTCCTAGGTGAAATCCGCCCATCAACAAATAGACGTTGTCATTGCAACGGTCTCTGGCTTCTCGAACAACATTGACAATACCGGGATGAGCACAACCAGTAATAATTACAAGACCATTTGAAGTTTTCAAGATTAATGCCTGCTCTTTGATCCAGTCGCCCATTTCCCCACTTGAGTAAACCGAGTCGAAGAGTCGCGTAAAATCGTCCATTGCCCTGATTCGCGCACCGGTTTCTGTTATGGCCTGCTGGAAAGACGTTGGAAAAGACTCTGGCAAGCAGACAGTGATGTCATGGTTTTTTTTGAGGAAGTCCTCTAGGCCTCCCGTGTGGTCAGCATGAATGTGCGACAAAAAGACCATATCTATAGACTTGGGATCGATGTCCATAAGGCCCATATTACTCAATAGGATTTTTCCTTCGCCGCCGGTGTCAAATAAGATCGTCTGGTCTATACCTTCAATCAGGCAGGAAAACCCCCAACTGATTGTTAGATGGGCCTCAAAAGGGATGTTATTGAAGATGACCGTCAGCGTCAAAACAGGGCGTCTCTTCTGCACATTGCCTCCAAAACCAGAGGTGGTTATCAACAGACTTGCCAAGATTGCAGGAAGTGTTGTGAAGATGGCCCGCAGCATCACCAACATCTTACAGTTCAACACCTCAAAAAATGGTAACCCACCGACAAATTGGTGGACACTTACTGCTAGCCAAAACTACGCCATTTGTCAAACCATTGCGCTAGATCTTGATTAGCTGAGAGGCTGAACCGAAAAAGGGAGCGCATTCCCCGCAAATTGCTGCAGGGATTTTCAATAGCGGAGTCTGTTTGCACCCTGGCTCCATGTCGCTCCACGATTAACCTTACAATATGCAACTCGAATGCAATGAAAGAGTCAGAGTCATATGAACTGACTTTTAGCTTTCGGCTTAAACAGGAGGCAGGGCTTACCTGAGCTTCGACGTACAAGGGCAGAGGGCAATCCCTGACATTTGAATTTCATGGCGCGGCACCCATGAGGAAAGCCCTTATCCCAAGTGACATAGTAGTACTTGCACTTGTGGCAGTCGATGTATCTTGCCTTAACGCATTTTTCTGACCCTGTCATGAAAAATGTTTGCTTACAGTTTTCGTGCCAACCTTGAACAGGAAATCCAAGTGCCTTCCCCGCATGGTTGGATTGGGACCGCAGGGATCTCAGACATACGAGATGCGTTTGGAACGGACGCCGCAAAGCCTTGATGAACTACCCCGCCGCAATCTGCGGGGAATGCGCTCGCTTAATCGGTTCAGAAGACAGAATTCAGGAGA
>Ga0180433_10011754_pt1 | contig 10339 bp, 7 predicted proteins | sample SS_ome_8_FD_132980 | JGI IMG/M metagenome (GOLD analysis project Ga0180433, IMG submission 132980) | Hypersaline lake sediment archaeal communities from the Salton Sea, California, USA - SS_1_D_1 metaG | ecosystem: Environmental > Aquatic > Non-marine Saline and Alkaline > Hypersaline > Sediment...
GCCGATAAGCTCTTCAGGGAGGAGCTGAGTTCCTCTTGGGTCAGGGTAACTTTCTTCTCGTCGGTGTAGTTGTTGAGGCTCAGGGCATCTATGCCCATGTTCCCGAAGACGGAGGGCATGATAAGGCTGGCGCTGCCGTAGGCATAGTCCACCACAACCCGGAAATGCTTGTCTCTTATGCGAGGAAGTTGCAGCTCTTTTAAAAGGGAGTTACTGTACATCTCCAATACCCTGGGAGGAAAGACTATAGCTCCTATCTCGTCTACGAAAGCCCGGCGGAAATTGGCCTGGTAGAATACCTTTTCTATATCTCGCTGCTTTGCCTCGGATATGTCTATACCTTCGTCATCGAAGAAACGGATCTCTATGGATTGGGGATCGAAAGCCGAGATGCGTACGTCTACTCCTCCCACTGCCCTTTCCGCGCCTATAGCGTAGCGGTTTACCGGTGAAGGAGAGACCTCAAGGTCACATACGTTTACCCCGGCAGCGTTAAGCCCGGTGATCACCGCTCTCTTGATAGTGCGGGCCGACCTGGAGGCATCCCTGGAGGTTACCACGGAGGAGCCGATGGGCAGATTGGAGCCGTAAGCCATGGCGATCCTCAAGGCCTGCTCGGGTGTAACATCGATGTTCATTATGCCCGAAACCGCTTTTTTACCGAAAAGGGTCCGCAGCCCCTTTGATTCCCAGATAATGCTGGTATTGATCGTGGCCCCTGTCTCCAGCGTCTTGAAGGGATAGACCTTGACGTCGTGGTTTACCAAGACGTTTTCACCTATCAGGCACTCATCCCCTATGACCACTCCCTCCTCGAGGCGAACGTTGCTTTTGAGGTCGCAGTTCTTTCCCACCACACATCCCCTGAGATGACATCCGGTACCGATATAGGAGTTATCATAGATAACCGCCCTGTGGACGAAGGAATCCCGCTTAACCACCACGTTATGACCGAGTACGGTGTATTCCCTGATTATTGCTCCCTTTTCCACTTTACAATGATCGCCGAGTAGGGCGGGGCCCCTGATCTCAGCTCCTTCCTCGATCTCCACTCCCTCCCCCATCCAGATGTTCTCCGACATGCGGAATCCCGGCATAGTTATCTCTACTTTGTGGTCAAGGGCATCGTTGTGGGACCTCATGTATTGCTCGAGGTTGCCGATATCGCCCCAGTAACCGTCCGCGACGTAGCCGTAGAGTGGGAATCCTTCCTGCAGCAGGAGGGGAAAGAGGTCCTTGGAGAAATCGAATGACCGACCCTCGGGAATAAAATCCAGCACCTCCCGCTCCAGGACGTAGATGCCGGTGTTAATGGTGTCGGAGAAAACCTGCCCCCAATTGGGTTTCTCTAAGAATCTCTCGATGCGGCCTTCGCTGTCGGTAACCACGATGCCGAACTCCAATGGATTATCCACACGGATGAGGGTCAAGGTAGCGAGGGCCTTCTTGCTGCGGTGAAAACCGACCACTTTATCCAGGTCGATGTCGGTGAGAGCATCGCCGCTTATGACCAGGAAGGTATCATCTATTCGCCCGGCGCAGTTCTTGACACTTCCCGCCGTGCCCAATGGCACGGATTCCGTCTCATAATCCATTGAGACCCCCCACTCACTGCCGTCTCCGAAATAATTGGTGATCAAGGTGGGGAGGAACTGCAGGGTTACCACCATCTCTTCGAAGTCATAGCGAGATAGAAGCCTGATGATGTGCTCCATCATGGGGCAATTGACCACCGGAAGCATGGGTTTGGGCTGATTGCTGGTAAGAGGCCGCAGCCTGGTGCCCTGCCCGCCCGCCATGATAACCGCCTTCACGCTCGTTTCCCTCCCTTATCGCGCGACCATACTCAGGCCAGGTAGTCCATGACCAGGATGAGGGTTTGGTCCGGCAGGTCCTGCCTGGATAAATATACCGGTTCTTTCCCGGTGATGTCCACGTCGTAGAAATGCGCGGTGAAAGGATCGGCGGTCTTTATAGGAAATGCGCATGCGCTGGTCTTGAAATGCATAGGAATGGCGATACTTGGACTCAATGTCTTGACTACCTGCGCGGCTTGGGCGTCATCGATGGTAAAGGTTCCCCCCACCGGGATGAAAAGAACATCGACCCCCTCCAGACCGCTGTTTACGTCTGCTCCCGGCAGATGACCAAGGTCTCCCAGGTGGGCGAAGTCTATTCCCTGCATATTCCAGCGGAAGATCACGTTGGCTCCCCTCTCCGCGCCTTCTTTGTCGTCGTGAAAGGTGGATAACCCCTCTATCCTGATACCGGCTGAATCCTGCGGTTCGGGGTCTCTTACCACCACTGGGTTGCCCTTGACCAGAGAGGTGTTGGAGTGGTCGAAGTGGTCGTGACTTACAAGGATTATATCGGCCTCGACATCAGGCAGCTGGTAACCCACTCCCTCGCCATAGGGATCGGTAACCAGGCGGTGTCCCGCATCTTCGAGTAGAAACATGGAGTGGCCCAACCAGCTTATTCTTACCGCCTCAGTGAGATCCTTCTCCTGGCTGAAACGTGAAGTCATGACGTTACCTCCTCTTTTCCCCTCATCAACTTTATACCCCTCTGGAAGTAGATGAAACCGCTCAGGTAAGAGAAGAAGATCCCTATACAGAAGACTATGAATCCGATGATATGCATGTCTCCCGGGAGGTTTAGTAGTATGAATAAACAAATTGCGGTGAAGAGGAAGGCGGTTGCCGCCTTACCCGTCCAGTGCACGGCCAGCTTCTCCCGGGTTTCCTTGTCCGTAATACCTACGAAAGGGGCGCCCAGCAATATTATGACATCCCGTGCAATGATCAGCACCCCCATCCATATGGGCATGAACTTCCCTATCATCAGGGCGATGAGCACCGAGATGACCAGCAGCCGGTCGGCGAGGGGATCGACGATCTTGCCGAATTCCGTGATTATATCCAACCGCCGGGCCAACTGCCCGTCGATAAAATCGGTCAGTGCCGCGAATACGAAAACCACCAAGGCCCAGAAATGAGAGGAATCCACCTCTTGCGTATTCATGACAAGGATCAACCAGACCACTACAGGGATCAAAACAATACGTATGCAGGTGAAAAAGTTGGCCAGGTTCCTTCTTGCAAAAGCCAAAGCAAAAACCCCCATAATCTCCGGTTCTGGACCCTGATATTGTTAATGGGCGGAATTAGCGGGCCCGCCCATTCTTAACTGGTCGGGATGGCCGGATTTGAACCGGCGACCTCTTGACCCCCAGTCAAGCGCGCTAACCAAGCTGCGCCACATCCCGTTCTCTGCGTTCCTTGGTTTATTCTATAGCGGCATATAATCCAATGCAATGCATTTACTACGTTTGAATCGCGTAAGAGACAGTGCCGTACTCGGCGCGACGGTGCCTGTGCCTCTACATTTCCGAATGTGGAGGCCTGGCACGCGTCATCTGTGGTGTTTAACTGGATTTACTGTTTTCAGATCCAATAGCGGTAAGGCAGATAGGGCACTTGCTTACCGATGTGAGCGAGGTAGCGCCGGGTGCTCTCGTCCAGTGAAAGATAGGCGATCACCATCCCTGCGAGAGTCCCCATGCCTATTATCCGTTTCGCGTTTTTAGACATCGCCTACCCCCTATCCATGGTCTTGGACTATGTAATTGGATGTTATCACCCCGGAGGCGATGGTGGTGGGCACTCCTCCTCCCATGCCTGTGGAGGCCCCGGCAAGGTAGAGGTTCTTGATCGCCCTGGACCTGGGATTGGGCCTGAACATAGCCGAGGTGGTGATATCCAGGAACAGACCGTATATGGCCCCATGGGGATTCAACAGCCTTCGCTCGAAGTCGAGGGGGGTGGAGATGAACAGTTCGTCTATATGGTCGGCTATATCCGGCTGAATGACCTCCTCCATCTTCTTTATTACCCCCTCCCTGATATCATCCTTGAGCAGGTCCCAGTTGTCACCCAGCGGCGCGTAAGGTACAGGGCCGCCGTATACCACGTTAAGGGCATGGTGACCCTCAGGAGCTAGTTCTGGATCGGATTCAGTGGTCCAGCTGACCAGGCACCCCGATTTTTCCGGGATAGTCCCCTTTGAGTAACAGTAGTTCCAGGCATCGTTGGACTCCTGCACCGAAGGCGTCTGCATGGTGTGGTGGGCCTCCAGTTCCGGCCTGGCATCCAAGCCCACATAGACCATGGGGCAGGGCATGGCGAGGTCATAGCTGTCGATGGCCTTGTTGGCCCAGGAGCTGAGGTTTTCCGCGCCTATCAACTTGAAATAGGTGACCTTGGCGTTGAGGTTGGAGACCACTATCTTGGAGGTGATCTCCGTCCCGTCCGCCAGGCGGACTCCCCGCACCTTCTTATCCTCCAGTAGGATCTTGTCCACTTTTGATTTGGTACGCAGCTCCATACCATATTCCCGGCCCAGCCTGGCCATTCCCTCCGGAATGGCGATCATGCCGCCACGGGGGTAGGTTATCCCGAGGTGCTCCATCAAGGCGATAAAGCCCATCATGCCCATACCCAGCTCCGGAGGCGCGCCCGCATAATAGGACTGGAAGGCCACCGTGGCCTGAATTGTGGGATGCTTGAAGAAAGAGCGGGTCACCCCCAGATGAGAGCGGAGGAAATAGGGCATATAATGATACATGCTAGGGAACTTGAGCTGCATGGCAAGGGCCTCGGTCATGGTGTTCATGGGCGTGGTCATCATATCGCTCATGGTGTCGAACATGCCTTTTCCGAGAGCGCAGAAGCTCTTCCATCCCTCGACATCCTCCGGAGCTATGGCCTCGATGATATCGGAGGTCTCGTCGATATCGGTGGGAACGGTGAATCTTCGCCCGTCCGCGGTTATGAAACTGTAAATGGGGTCGCAGGGAATGAGATCGATATAGTCTTCTCGAGGCTTTCCCGCCATTTCGAAGAATTTCTCCAACGGGTCGGATACCATGACGATCGAGGCACCCGTATCGAACTTGTAGCCCTTATGCTCGAAAGTGGAACAACAGCCTCCGATGATGTCCGACTGTTCGAGCACCAGTGTTTTCAGGCCGTTCTTTGCCAGCAAGGAAGCGCAGGAGACTCCCCCCAGGCCAGCGCCGATGACTATGGCTTCGTAGTCCATGTTCATACCCCCCCAAGAAGATGGTCGAAGAATATATACAGTGATGTTGACAATGATTTGTGCCCCGTGTACTGCCACAAATAGTGGAAAGTTCGCATGACTAATCGATTTAATTATACTTACTGATTATATCGTCGTAAACAGGGGGCTTCAGCTTCTGCTCTTTTTCTACGTATCCTCGGAGTGGATATCCTGGCCGGTCCCGCTATCAGGTATATGTGCTTCGTTAAGGCTGATATTCGGAAAGCGCCCCCCGCCATGCAGCACGGTAGCATCTATCTCGTCGTCATATAAACAGGCCTTATTGCGCCCTGTCTGCTTGGCTCGGTAGAGGGCCCGGTCAGCTTTTTCTATGAGCTCCTCCCCGCTCAAGGCGTCCTCAGGCAGGTTGGCTACGCCCATGCTGACGGTGAAGTTGCCCCCGGGCTGTTCCTCTTCGTAGGGGAAGACATAGTCCTGGATGAAGCGCTTGATACGCTCAGCCATTGCATAGGCTTCATGCTTGGGGACCTCAGGTATGATGACGGAGAACTCCTCTCCTCCATAACGGAAAACGGTGTCTACATCCCTGGTATTCTGCTGCAGCAACCCTGCCAGGATACGCAGCACCTTGTCTCCCTGGGGATGGCCGTGATTGTCGTTGAAGAATTTGAAAAAGTCGATATCCAGCATGATAAAGGAAAGGGGCCTCTTGTAACGAAGGGAGCGCTTGACCTCCTCGCCCAGTACCCGTTTGAGATGCCTAAGGTTGTATAACCCGGTCAGCCCATCGGTTATGGCCAGGCGGTTTATCTCCTCGAAGAGCTGTGCACTCTCCACCGCCATGCCTATCTGCTCACCTATAGCGTTGGCCAGGGTGGCATCCTCCTCATCAAAGGCATTGGGATAGCAGCTGGCCATATGCAGGATACCGTAGATTTTCTTACCCGAGCGGATGGGGACGCAAAGTATCGACCTTGTATCCTCATCAACCACGAGGTTCGGGCATCGGCTATCCTTAGTAACATCCATACTCAAGAAGGTGCTGTCATGCTTTAGAACAAAGCAGTTATCTATACGCTCAAAGGGCTCACTCAGATGTCTTTTTTGATATTCCTCATTGAAGCCAAAGCTCCTGACCGTTTCCAGAAGTCCTGTCTGGTTATTGATGATGTTGATCAGCGCCTTCTCTACCGCGAAGAGACCTCTGATGACGTCCAGGGTCAGATTGTATATCTGGTCTAAGCTGGAGACGGTACCGATGGCATCCACCACCCTGATAAGGCTCTCCAGCTGGGCGACTTTTTCCTCACTTTTGCGGTAGAGCATGGCGTTGTCCAGGAACATGGATATGTGGGGAGCCAGCATCTCGATAAGCTGGAGATCCCTGCGCGTAAAACCCTTGCGGTTCAACTTATTTGCCAGCACGATCAAGCCTATAGTCCTGCCTCGGGCCACCAAGGTGCAAGCCATGAGGTCGAAAATGTTGTATTCGGGGGCGAAGGGAGCGATATTCATGCTCTCCGACCGGTGTCGAGGCACAAGTACCGGCTTGCCCTCTCCGAAGCTGCCGGTGAGCACACCTGCGGTATTGACATCCATGCTCAGTTTCGCGGTGCTTATGAAGTCCAACCCCAGAGAAGGCTGCTGGGCGTCGAGCAGGCCGGTTTCCTCATCGTAGAGGAAGACCACAGCCACCTCAGCTGTCAGGATCTCGGCCAAACGCTGGGTGACTTCCTTGAGAACACTGTAGAGAGCCGGGCTTTGGCTGGAGCTCTGGGATATCTCATAAAAAATCCTCAGTCTTCTCCGGTCCTTGAGGAGAAGATCGATGATGTAGATGTCAAAGATGGCGGAGCCGAGAATATAAGCATAGCGGATGGCTACCGCCTGTGTGTAGTTGTAGCCGGGGGGAGACTGGTTATCGAATACGACTACGAAAGTGAAGCCGATGAGTGAGAGTATGGTGGCGTATAGCGCCCCCTTGTAGCCGCCATATATCCCACCTATAAGGGGCACGACACCGAAAAAGAGGAAGGTATAGCTCTGCACTCCTCCACTCAAGAAAATAGCCGCGCATAAGCTGAAGATGTCTATCATGGCCGCCAGCCATGCCAGCGAGCCGGACAAACTCAGGGTATCGTAGTAATTGTAGGTGGCGAAGGAATAGACCAGGTACAGTGCAATCAGGATGTAAAGCGCGGTATAATTCACATCTCCACCCAGGTTGACTCCGGCATACTCCAGGTGAGTTATGGCCAGGAAACCCAGGGAGAAGATAACACGAAAGAGGAATTCCCTCATTCTGGGTTCGCTGTGTTTTATCTGTTGATATTGCTCTTCAGTTATTTCCCATACCCCCTCATAAAGACTTCTACCTCATATTAAGATCCATCGCTATCCTCGATTTCATTTACCTTTCACTCTTAATTTTCGGTATTTCTAGCGATTTTATCCACTTGAGAGCCGTCTTCGATGGCGTATTCCCTTAATCGGTACATGAGGCTTTCGGGTACCTCCGCCACAAGATAATAGCCGCCCTCCGCCGGGCGGTTCTCCAGCACTCGGCCTCTGCTGTAAAGGAGAGGCAGTAGCTCGCCCTCATAATGAGGAAGAAGAAGATGCACGATAAGGGAGGGCGACAATGAAGCCGCCATCTTCTCCCTCATGAGTTTCAGGCCCTCTCCGGTTAGCGTGGATGTGGCCACATAGTGAGGCAGATTTCTTACCCGTGTATCCTTCTCCTCCTCGCCCAGGAGGTCTACCTTGTTCAAGATATACAAAGTGGGCATATCGCCCGCGCCGATCTCCTCCAAAACCTCATCTACGGCGGCGATCTTTCTATGGATGTTGGAGGAGGATGAGTCCACCACGTGCAGCAGGACATCCGCCTCCTTGACTTCCTCCAACGTGGATTTGAACGCCTCAATGAGTTGATGGGGAAGATGATTTATAAAGCCCACCGTATCGGTTATCACCGCCCTCCGGTTTCCCGGCAGGACGATCTGACGCGTAACAGGGTCCAGGGTGGAGAAAAGTTGATCCTCTACGACTACTTCTGCACTGGTCAAAACGTTAAGGAGTGAGGACTTACCCGCATTGGTATAGCCGATAAGGGAGAACGTGGGTATGGACATACGATCTCGCTGCTTGCGCTTTGTCTTTCTTACCCTGGAAAGATTTTTCAACTCCCTGTCCAGGGTCTTGATGCGAGTATTTATTCGCCTGCGATCTACTTCCAGCTTGGTCTCCCCAGGGCCCCTGATTCCTATGCCCCCCAACAGCCGGCTCAGTTCCGTCCCCCTCCCCGACAACCTGGTGAGGGCGTAGCGGAGTTGAGCCATCTCCACCTGGGCTTTGCCTTCTTTTGAATGTGCATGGATAGCGAAGATGTCAAGGATGAGGGCGGTCCTGTCTATTACCTTTATATCCAGCTTGTTTTCCAGGTTTCTCTGTTGTGAGGGAGAGAGTTCCTGGTCAAAGATGACCAGGTCGGCCTGGCCTTCTCTAGCCATGTCAGTCAAATCACCCAGCTTGCCCTTTCCCATCAGGGTAGCCGGATCGGGCTTTTGGCGCATTTGCAGCAGGGAATCGATCACATAGGCCCCGGCCGTCTCAGCGAGAGAGCACAGCTCCTGCAGGCTTTCCCCGGCCTCTTCCTGGCGGGTATCACCCCAGCATACACCGGCCAGTATGGCCCGCTCTCGCCCATTCATATCTCTCTCTGATATCTCCGCTGTTATCCCCCCTATTGAAGCTATTTCTGTCGGATATCTTCATCAGTACTGTTTTCATAATATATCGACCGGTTTTCTTGAAGCCTGGATGGGGCATCTTAAGGGCAGGCTCTTTTGCGATCATTTTCTTGTGACCGCTAAAGGGTCTGAATCAGGAGAAAGCCTTCTTGATACGCTCAACTCCCTCATCCAGGCGATAGTCGGGAAGGGTTAGTGAGAATCTCACAAAACCCTCGCCTTTGGAACCATAAGCCGATCCCGGTGCCACCACAACCGCTGCCTTCTCCAGCAGATCCCGAGTAAACCCTTCCGAGTCGTAACCCGGGGGCACTTTCATCCACACGTAAAGGGTGGCCTTGGGTGTCGGTACTTCCCAGCCGATATCACGTAAACCCTTCAGCAGTCTATCCCGCCTGTGTTGATAGATACGACGGTTCTCCTCCACACAATCCTGCGGTCCTTCCAGTGCGGCTATGGCTGCGTGCTGTACCGCGTTGAAAACGCCGGAATCGATGTTGGTCTTCACTCTGCCGAAGACATCGATGATCTCCCTTCCGCCCACAGCGAAGCCCACGCGCCAACCGGTCATGTTATAGGTCTTGGAAAGAGAGTGGAATTCTACCCCTATCTCTTTCGCCCGTGGTACCTGCAGCAGAGAGGGAGCTTGATAGCCGTCGTATGTGATTTCGGAGTATGCGAGGTCATGAGCGATTATCAGCTGGTTATTGAGGGCATAATCCACCAGTTCCTCAAAGAAGTCTATATCCGCTGTGGCGGTGGTAGGATTGTTGGGATAATTCAAGAAGATGACTCTGGCTTGTCTCCAGACCTGCTGCGGTATGGCAGACAAGTCCGGCAGAAAGCCGTTCTCCTCTAGTAGAGGGACCTCCACGGACCTTCCCCCACAAAAGAGAGTAGCGGTTCGGTACACGGGATAGGCTGGGTCAGGAACCAGTGCGATGTCCTCTGTATCCAGCCAAGCCAAGGGGAAATGAGCTATGCCTTCCTTTGAGCCGATGAGGGCTAAAACCTCGCCTTCAGGGTCCAAGTCCACCCCAAATCGCTGAGAAAACCAGGCCGCAGCCGCTTCTCTGTACTGCCTCATCCCTAAATAAGAAGGGTAGCGATGGTTTTGCGGATCTCTGGCCTCCTGGCAAAGGCGGTCCACGATATGTGCGGGGGTGGGAAGGTCGGGATCTCCAACGCCGAAGCTAATGATGTCGATGCCTTGCTCTCTTTTCTCCTCTATGCTGCGGTCTATCTCGGCGAAGAGGTAAGGCGGCAGGTCCCTTATACGCTGCGATACATTCAGCTCGTCCAATATTTATACCTCGCTCTCCCGTTGCCCTTCTTCCTCAGTCAGCTCAACCCCTCCAACTCCGGTTCAGTTCCCCCTGAAATACCTCTACTGCGGGACCGGTCATGTGGATATGCCCGTGCTGGTCAAGGCGCAGCTTGAGGTCGCCGCCCATGAGCTTTGCGGTCATGGGGCTCTCTCCTTGCCCGGTGTGAATGGCCGC
>Ga0180433_10011756_pt1 | contig 10338 bp, 11 predicted proteins | sample SS_ome_8_FD_132980 | JGI IMG/M metagenome (GOLD analysis project Ga0180433, IMG submission 132980) | Hypersaline lake sediment archaeal communities from the Salton Sea, California, USA - SS_1_D_1 metaG | ecosystem: Environmental > Aquatic > Non-marine Saline and Alkaline > Hypersaline >...
AAGATCATCCGGAAGTTTTATGGTTACCTTAATTTTATCGTATTCGGTTTCGTAAAAATTCAAAAACCGGCTCCACAGTCTGTCTCGACGATTCCCAGATTGTTCAGAAAAAGCGTTCATAAAATATTGGGCATTGATCATTTCGCCGTTGTTTTGCAATAGAGCATGGGTTGCGCTTATCAGCCGTTCCCGGAAGATATGCGCCGGCATAAGATCCGCAAACCGGGTTTCTATCCTGCGAAAATATTCCTGGTAAAACCTGGATTCATCAAATAAAATCAGCGTATTGTCTAAATCAAATAGAATTGCCTTTAGCATGGCTAAAATCCACCGTTATCCTTTTCCGGTTAAAAAAACACTGTATCATAATCAAAGCAGCGTCATGAATCAATCTTTAATAATAAAAATTTGACAGCTTATTATTTTTTATGGTATTAAATAAATTAATATAATGTCATCTCATACGGTTTTCTAATTCACCGCATTTTATTCGCCGTTACCAGTTTCTTCGTGTGATAGTTCTGCTTGTCTCTCTCATACTCAGCATTCTCTGTTAGAATGATTCGGGGTCATTGTTCAACGAAAACGGACAACAATTTTTTTGAATTTGAATCGGCCAAGAAGTATCACTCGCTGCTCTTAATGGTTATAAATTAATTTTCCGTGAATCCTTAGAGGATAAATATGAGAATAGGTTTTATAAAAATGCCCATATTCTGCCCTAAAGGGGCGGACTTACACCTCTTTAGGGGCAATTTCTTATTCATTGGCGTCTAATCCGCATCTGTTTTTAAATTAATTTTCAACTCGATTATGATTACCACGGGATCTGCACCGAAAATTCTTGCCGGTTCAGTGGTAATCCGGAGAGAAAGGAGGAGCCATGTATATCCAGCAAGCAGATCTTTTTTGGGGCATGAAAAGGGGTTTCGTGAAGGAAGTTATGAATATCGCGGAAAAAAAATCTTATCAGAAGGGAGAGTTTATTTTCCGTGAGGGAGATCCCGCCGCCAATTTTTATGTTCTAATCAAGGGACAGGTTAAACTGACGATCGGTGACGCCGGTCAGATGGTTTATACCGTGGATCGTGCCGGAGAGGCTTTTGGCTGGTCGAGTCTTATCGAACGGGACGTTTATTCTGCATCGGGAGACTGTCAGCAAGATACCCTGCTGCAAAGATTTGACAGCAGAGCATTACTAAATATCCTGGACCAAGACCCGGTCAATGGGCTGATTTTCATAAAACGCCTGGCTTCGTTAATCGGAAATCGGTTGCTTTGGAGCTACAAAGTGATTAGATCTTCATCGCAGGCCACGGTTTCTCCGACCGGAGGTTCCGGCCAGATTGAGGTGTCCGAAGCTGCTGCATAACTCTTGATCTCTGCTTTCCGGTTCTTAATCCGGCTTGCAGAAAAATCAGTACAGTCGTCTTTACTGTTTTTAAAAATGGCTTACTGTAGTTCACATTATTCACCGATATAACGAAAGGAGGTCACTATGGCGGTCAAAGTTTTAATCAAGAGAAAAATAAAAGACGGTAAACTCAATGAGGCCTCAAAACTCCTTGTAAAAGCTCGGTACAATGCCATGGGCCAGCCGGGTTATATTTCATCAGAGACATTGAGTGGTTGTGTGGATCGAAATAATGTGGTGGTGGTATCCATGTGGCAGAAACTAGAGAATTGGAACCAATGGGAAAAAAGTGAGTTAAGAGCGGAAAATGAGGCTAAGTTTGAAAACTTGCTTGACGGACCGGTGGAATACGAAACCTATAATTTAGGATTACAACTATAATCGGACGAATTGCCGGTAACAGCAAGGATTTTGAAGCAATTGTCGGGGCAGGTCATCCCAGCGTTCGGACTGGGGGGCCTGCCCTTTTTTTAGGTTTTTTAGGTGTCAGGTTTCGGGGTTAAGGTGGACTGGAAGCAAAATCACCGTTAAACCTTGTAATTGACATTCTGATGGTTATATTCGAAAAAAAAATCCGTAATGGGAACATAAATTTTGAATGATGTTGAGATACCTCAGGCTGGCACAGGAAACACCATGGGCAGTGAGACGTTTCGCACCCGACTCGGGTCGCTCCTTCTCATCGCATCCATATTTTTATTAAACTTTACTGCTCGAATCATTGCAGCGCCATTACTACCTGCCATTGAAAAAGATTTGGGGTTTAGCCACGGGGATTCGGGTTCGCTTTTTCTATTCCTTTCCATCGGGTACTTCATATCCCTTCTGGGGTCCGGACACATATCTTCTCGAATTACTCATAGAAAAACCATCGCTGTTTCCGCAATTGCCGTGGGTACGGCGCTTTCATTCATTCCTTTTAGCAACAGTCTGTTTGCCATGCGATGCTGTGTATTTGTGCTTGGAGTATCCGCAGGCATATATCTTCCATCGGGTATTACAACCGTTACCTCTTTGGTGAATCCCAGACACTGGGGAAAAGCAGTGGCGATTCATGAGCTTGCTCCAAATTTAAGTTTTATTCTAACGCCGTTATTGGCCGAGGTCCTTCTTCACTGGTTTAAATGGCGTTATATTTTATATTTTATTGGAATGATTTCGGTTCTTATGGGAATTGTCTTTTCCAAATTGGGTAACGGAGGGAACTTCTTGGGAGAGGCTCCTAATTTTTCCTCTATTAAGAAAATTTTCCAGATTCCCGCTTTCTGGATCTTGATTGTTCTATTCAGTTTGGCTATTACAAGCACATTGGGAATTTATAATATGCTCCCGTTATATCTGGTAACCGAACATGGCATGAGTCTGGATTGGGCGAACAGTCTGGTTGGAACTTCCCGCATTTCCACGTTAGGAACGGCGTTTTTAGGAGGATGGGCAACGGATCGATTTGGTCCCAAACCCATTATGATTGGAGTATTCATGGTTACCGGAATTCTTACATTGCTGATAGGAATGGTTTCGACACCTTGGATTGCAGCGATAGTATTCCTTCAGCCCGTGTTGGCGGTATGCTTCTATCCTGCGGGTTTTGCGGCATTGTCAATAATAAGTTCGCCGGAAAACAGAAATATGGCTATATCTCTAACCATACCCGCAGCTTTTGTTTTAGGGGGTGGCGTTGTTCCTGCCCTGATTGGGGTTATGGCGGATAATGGGTGTTTTTCCTTGGGCATCAGTCTTTCCGGGGCACTGATCATAGCAGGTTTCTTTTTATTGTTTTTTCTTAAATTATCAGACACCGGAGATACCGGATAAGGGCTTCGGAAAAAAGAACTTAAGGGTTTCGCCCCAAAAGGAACAGCAAATGAGAATTATAGATTCAAACAAACTGACCAACCTCAAATGGTTAAACCTGTTCAATGTGTCCTATGTGGATAGAAATGGTGTGCATAAGATTTGGCAGGTTGCTTCAAGAGTAAAAAAACCAAAATGTGTTACACGGGATTTTGCCAAACCCGATGCGGTGGTCATGGTTCCGTTTCATAAGTCTAAGAAAAAGATGGTCATTACCAAAGAATACCGGGTTCCGTTGGCAGATTACGAATATGGTTTCCCGGCAGGACTTATTGATGAAGGTGAAACGGTTCAGGAGGCCGCACGTCGTGAGTTAAAGGAGGAAACCGGTTTAGAACTCACCCGGTTCATAAAAATCGGTCCTTCCATATATTCATCCGCGGGAATGACCGATGAATCCGTTTCCATGGTATATATTGAATGTGATGGAACCTCTTCGACTGAAAGAAATGAAGGATCTGAAGATATCGAAGTTATTTTTGTGTCCCGGGAGGAAGCATTACGGTTGTGTGAAGATACATCTTTAAAATTCGATGCCAAAGCATGGATCGTTCTGATTAATTTTGCCGAGTTTGGTCGTATTTGAATGCTGCGGCGATGTCCCGTTCCTTGCAAAAATCTGTAAAACATGTATAATTATAAAATTCGGGCAGCATACGGATACCGATCCCCCAGTAGAAGACAACGGAGCATCATGAACGAAACCATTGACCCCCCCTATCCCGATAAACGGGCGGACAAACCCAAATTTTTGACAGAAACCCTTTTCAAGGAATTCGATCTTCCCGACAACGTTCTTGCCGGGCTTGGCGATGCCGGCTTTACGCATTGTACACCCATCCAGGCCCGCGTTTTGCCGCTGTCTTTGACCGGAAGGGATGTGGCAGGTCAAGCTCAAACCGGTACCGGAAAGACCGCCGCTTTTCTGGTCACCATATTCACCCGGCTGATGTCGCTGCACAAGCCGGGCAAGCGGTTGCCGTCCGCCATGGCCATTGCTCCCACACGCGAATTGGCCCACCAAATTTATGAGGAGGCCATGGTACTGGGCGGTCACACGGACTTCAAAATGGTCGAGGTTGTGGGTGGGGTCGACTACATCCGACAGGCTGGACTCCTTCGGAAAGGCGCCGATCTGGTCATCTGTACGCCCGGGCGATTCATCGACTATTTCAAGCAGGGCATTTTCAAGACATCCGGTATCCGAATGGTGGTGATCGACGAAGCGGATCGTCTTCTGGATCTTGGTTTTACCAAAGACATGCGCTATATCCTTCGCAATCTTCCCCATTACTTAAAGCGTCAGTCCATGCTCTTTTCGGCAACCCTTTCCTACAGGGTCATGGATCTGACGTATGAATACATGAACCTTCCGGAGTTTATCGCGGTTGCGCCTGAGGAGATCACCGTCGATGGGATCGAACAAACCCTTCACCACGTGGGTAAAGAAAAGAAATTTTCTTTGCTGCTGGGAATTTTGATCCGGGAGAACCCCCACCGATGCATGATTTTTGTGAATACGAAAGCGGGGGTGGAATGGCTGACCAAGAAACTGAAGAGAAATCGATGGCCGGCAGAAGGTATAACCGGTGATTTGCATCAGCGGAAGCGTTTCAGGATTATGGAGGGGTTTAAGAAGGGTCGGTTGAAGATACTGGTGGCGACCGATGTTGCGTCAAGAGGGATCCACGTTGAGGACGTCAGCCATGTCATCAACTATGATCTGCCTCAGGACGCGGAGAATTACATCCATCGAATCGGCCGGACAGCCAGGGCCGGAAAATCAGGCCGGGCCATATCGCTTGCCTGTGAAGATTTCGTTTACCACCTCGAACCGCTCGAGGAGATGCTCAAATACAAAATCCCGGTAGTTTGGGCCAAAGACGACTGGTTTGCCAAGGATCAAGCCGGTAGCATTACCCGGAAACCCAGTGGGAAAAAACCGCCACCGGCCAAAGCGCGCGGCTCCCGGAAACGGAGTGGTTCCGGAAAAACACCCAAAAAATTATCCAAAAGATCGCCCGGACATTATCCCGGCAAGTCTTTCGGATTCATGCCGCCGTCGGATGTTCCGGAGAAGCCGGATGATCCCAAGGAAAAGAAGACGGGGTCGGCCGGGAAATCCGGCCGGCGGAAACGGCGCGCCCGCCGTAAAAAAACCTCCTAAATTAATATTCATTACTAAATCATAAATTATCTAAAGGTAATTCAAGAAAGAAATTAAAAACAAAACTTGACAAACAGTTATTATAAATTATTTTTTAATTGATAGGTTTTTCCATGTGGAGTAACCTATATAACAGATTAATAATACTGATAAATCTATAAAGAAAGGAGGGTATTATCATGCTTTACAGAAGGTTTTTCAATGTTCCGGATTGGGGATTCAGTAAATCTTTTCGTGAGTTTGATCGGTTACGGAGACAGATGGATGAACTTTTTGGTGCCGTGTCGGGCGGAACCCTTGCAATGCCCTCTGCGGGTGTATTTCCCCTGATCAATGTAACTGAAGACACGAATAACTATCATATCAGAGCCGAATTACCCGGCATCAAGTCCAATGAACTGGATATTCAGGTTACAACAGACGGCATTTCCATTTCAGGCGAAAGGAAAATACCGGTGGAAGGCAACAACGTAAGATACCACAGGCGCGAGAGAGAGGCGGGAACCTTCTCCAGATCGATCAGTTTACCGGGCGAAATTGATGTCAATAAGGTCGAAGCCTCCATGGTAAATGGTGTGTTAACGGTGACCATACCCAAATCAGAGGCCGCCAAGCCCAGACAAATTACAGTCAAATGAGCTTTCTAAAATTCCAGTGAAAGGAGGGATAACCATGACGGATAAAGAATCCAAAGAAATTCAAGTAAAGCCAAAACATGAATTGACATCGCCGGCCGAGCAGACACGACCGGGATTGATATTTACACCCAATGTGGATATTTTCGAGACAGAGACTGAAATTACGCTCTTGGCCGACATGCCCGGGGTTTCAGCCAATAATCTGACCATTGATCTTAGAGACAACGTTCTAACATTGACCGGTGAGGTTGACCCCTTTGAAGAAGCAAATGAAGAGGACATTCTGATTGAATACGAAATAGGCAAATACCACCGGCAATTCAATCTTTCCAGTGTAATTGATCAGAGTAAAATCGACGCCAAGCTAAGCGACGGCGTGCTGAGGCTTTCACTGCCCAAGGTTGAGGAAGCCACACCTCGTAAGATCGAGGTTAAAACCGGATAAAAAAACTGCGTGCGCCGGATGTTCAGCAATTTATTAGGATATCCGGCGCTATTGCAAATCATTCCTTTGAATTTAATAATGACGGTTTCGTAAAAAGTCCAACTTTTGTGTTTAGTGGAGGAGGATCATGACCAAAAGTTATTTTGCGATACTCGGAGTTTCATCCAATGCCACCGCTGACGAAATTAGAACCGCGTATCGTCGCCTTGTCAAAGAATTTCATCCGGACCACTACACAGGCGGCGATGAAACTTTTAGGGAAATACAGGAGGCTTATTCTGTTCTGGGGAATGATCGAAGGCGACAAAACTACGAACGGCAGATTTCAAAGAAACCTTTGAGAACTTCGGTGAGACATACACCCTGCCATCCAAAACCCGAGCCCCTGATTCCCGAGCAAGGGCCGATTGATATGAGAGAAATATCTCCTGTTCGCTCATTTCAGACTTTTTCACCGTCGTTGGATGAGATTTTTGACTGGCTGTGGCGTAATTTTTCCGGAGAATAGTATGGAAACCAAGGATTCTGATTTTATAAGATAATGGTTTCTCCATGTTTTATAGCGAGAAACACGCCGTCCGGTATTTTTTTATTCTTTAGTGCGGTTTTAAGTCTCTGAGGAGGTTCGTCTAGTGGTTCATCGGTAAGCAAGAAAGTCCCCCAATGAATGGCCACGGATTTTTTTGATGCCACATCCAGATGAATCCGCAGGGCTTCTTCAGGGGAGACATGATGGTGACGCATAAACCATCCGGGCTCATAAGCCCCTATGGGGATGGCCGACACATCAAAGGGTCCCAATTTCCTCCCAATTTCCTTGAAGATCGGGGAGTATCCGGTATCTCCGGCAAAAAAGAACTTAAAATCCTTTGTTTGCACAACCCAGCCCGCCCACAGAGTTTTGTTTTTAAACAACAGGCTTCTTTTGCTCCAGTGTTGGGCGGGAACGGCCGTGATCTTATATTTTCCTTGACCATGGCTTTCCCACCAGTCCAGCTCGATCACCCGTCGGATTCCGCGACGGTTAAACCAGCGCTTTATCCCCAAGGGAACAAAAAAAATGATCTCCTTGCCCCGTTCAAGGTCGTGGAGTTTTTCTATGGTTTGTGTGTCCAGAGAATCATAGTGGTCATGGGAGATCACCACCATGTCAATTTTCGGCAGTTCCTCAAGGGAAATCCCGGGCCGTACCACCCTTTGTAACCCCGCCAGCCGCAATGGTGATGCATAGTTTGAAAAATGTGGATCCGTAAGTATATTTTTTCCCTCCAGCTGAAGCAAAACCGTGGCGTGGCCGATCCAGGTCAGGGTGTTCAGGTTATGATTGGATTGAAGAAAAGCCGCATTATTGCTTTGGGCCGGCGTGAAATGATAGTTTTGGGCGGACTCAAGAACCTGTGAGCGCCTTCTCCATCGCCATTTTAGAAAGTCAAAGGCACTCGGTTTTCCATGGGGATAAAGATTTTGAAACCCTTTTTTTGTATGATGGGGTTTCCCGGGTCCCAAAGGTTGGGCTAATCTGCGATCAGACATGATTTATTTTAGTATGATTAAGGATTATCTATTGCTTGTTTTCATGCTCTTACTTGATTACACTAAACCATATGTCACAACTTTACAATTTAGTCAAACCCTGCCCCGGGGTCGGACTAAAAATACTTGCCAATTTCATTATGGGTTAGTAAGAATTAACAATTTAAGTGAAAGGAAAAACATGATTACAAAGTCAAAGGTATTTGAAGAAACCTTACAAAACTACTTGGAGCAGCTTGGCCGGATTGAATTTAAATATTTGGAAAATATACTCGGGGCAGGGGTTGAAAACGATGAAGTTGTGGTCCCTTTTTTCGGAAAACCTTACCGGGTTTCGACAAAAGGTGTGAGTGACCCATCCGGTAGGCAGCCGCCTTTGGAAATAAGCGTTGTTTTATGCAGATATCTTCTTCTTTACCCGAAAACAAACCCAATTGACGACCAGTGGGTATCGTACAGAGATTTTAAGGACTCCGGGCCGTTAACAAAGTTTTTTTTAACTGCCGTGGAACAACCGGTGGCTCATCATTTTTCAGGAAAACTGGATGAACTTAAAGCATCCTGTGATATGCTTGAAGGATATCAACCCTTTATCGAACTTTCGTATGAACTCTCCGTGCAGTTCAATGCCCTTCCCAAGGTTCCGCTTCTTTTGCTGTATAACGATGCGGATGATGAATTTCCCGCGCATTGTTCCATACTTTTTGAACGCCGGGCGCAAAAATATCTGGATGCGGAATGTTTGGCGATTCTGGGAATGTTGCTTTCCGTGTACCTGAGAAAGCAAATAGAAGAGGAATTGCATGTTAAATACGAGTAAATCTTAACAGTAACGTGACGAATATCGAAGTAACATTATCGAATTTCACATCCGGCAGGGAGAATGCCGAAAGCGTTTCCGCAAAGGGAGAAGGCTCCATCCCGGGGCCCCCGTGTGGTCTTTTTGATGGAGACGGATAGAATGCCAAAAAAGATCCGCCACATCCGATCGAAACTCTTTTTATGGTATGAAAAAAATCAACGTCCGCTGCCCTGGCGAGAAACGGATGATCCCTATCGCATATGGGTATCGGAGGTCATGCTTCAGCAAACTCAGGTGAATACGGTTCTGCCCTTTTACCGGACTTTTTTTCTTGAGTTTCCGAATGTGAAATCTTTGGCCCAAGCCGATATAACTGCCGTGCTCAAGGTCTGGGAGGGGATGGGATATTATGCACGGGCACGGAATCTGCATCGGGCGGCAAACACGGTGGTTGAAAAACACCACGGAAAAATTCCCGGTAACTGGCATGAGTTTAGAAGGTTACCGGGGGTGGGGGATTACATTGCTTCTGCGGTTTTAAGTATCGCCTTTCATGAGCCCCATGCCGTGGTAGACGGCAATGTCAAGCGGGTAATGGCCCGACTGCTGCAGATAGATGCGGCGGTAAACAAATCCGGTTCGTATAAAATATTCAAGGACGCATGCGATACCCTGTTAGATCCCGAAAACCCCGGAATGTTCAACCAGGCTTTAATGGAATTGGGAGCGTTAATCTGTAAACCGAGAAACCCGAATTGCGGGATATGCCCCCTTCAAAGATTTTGCCGTGCATATCAATCCCAAACTCTGAATGAATATCCAAAACGGATCAAAAAACTGCCGAGGCCGGAGTATCACATTGCGGTGGGGGTTGTGTTTAAAAACTCTCATGTTTTAATTACTCGAAGAAAACTTGAAGGGCTGTTGGGCGGATTATGGGAATTTCCGGGCGGAAAGGTCAAAAACGGCGAAAGTGCGGAAGCAGCCTGTGTAAGAGAGATCCGTGAAGAAGTGAACATTTCCGTGGAAGTCAATTCTTTCCTGATCCGTGTAAAACATGCATATACGCATTTTAAAATTTATGCGGATGTATTCTGCTGCAACTACCTGACGGGAAATGTTCAATTGAACGGACCCATAGATTATCTCTGGATAAAGCTTGAAGATATTGACCGGTATCCGTTCCCAAAAGCCAATCATAAATTCATTCCGCTGCTTAAACAAATGAATTTATGACCGGAATGTTGTATGAAAAGGAGTACGGACATGTCCATTTGGATTGTCTCTTTCATATTGCTTCTTACCCTCTACCTGTTAATCACCGAAAAAATACCGGTCGATGTGACGGCCATCGGGATTATCGTGGTGCTTATGGTCAGCAGAATCTTGAGCCCCCTGGAGGCGGTTCTGGGTTTTGCCAATCCTGCGGTGATTACCGTGGCGGCCATGCTGATGATCAGTCAAGGCATGGTCCGTACCGGGGCC